>Ga0181338_1000041_pt1 | contig 41411 bp, 72 predicted proteins | sample Sp13VDMM110SD_FD_122168 | JGI IMG/M metagenome (GOLD analysis project Ga0181338, IMG submission 122168) | Freshwater viral communities from Lake Michigan, USA - Sp13.VD.MM110.S.D | ecosystem: Environmental > Aquatic > Freshwater > Lake | place: USA: Michigan | collected 2013-04-23
CATCGTCGTGCAATTTCCGTACTGCGGTGCTTGTGGTTGGGTGGCGAGAGCGGCTTGCCAAAGCTCCCATGCACGCTGCACAGAAATGGTCCGGTAGGTGTCGTTGCTGCGGTGTCGCGCTAAGCTGGTGCAAACGTTCTGCTTGACCATGTGGGCCTCAAATCGGTCCCGCATCTGTTCGCCGCTCACCGCACCACCTCGCCACGGTTGTCTATGGTCACAGGCCCAGTAACAGGCTTTGCGCGTGGGAGGGTCTTGCGGGACTCAACTACGAAGTCTTCGTTGCCGGGGTTGTCGCTGATTGGGTGGAGATTCGCGTCATCAATAACTGCAAATCGATTTAGGCGAGACCCGCCGCCAATGAGCGGGCAGTCAAATGGCGAATGCATCAAAGACTCGCAAACCCATGAAGAGTGGCTGCCGTAGCTAAAGCCGGGGTATCCATCGGGAAGGTCAAATTTCCCGCGAGGTGCTGCGTGCAGAACTCGCACGATCCACTGGTTGTACCGGTTCCCGGGAGCCACAATGCGCGCCATGCACGGCGCTTGCTTGATGTTCATCTCTCTTCTCCTTGGTATGGGGGTTAGGTAGTCAATCCAGCCTGTTTAAGCAAAGGCGCCAGCTGCTGCAGGATTGGCGCTAGCTGCGACATGGCGGCGTTCTGCTTCTGCGCTTTGTCGTGCAGGAATTTGTCGATCAGGTAATAAATCGGCGAGTAGTCCTGCGACTTTTCGAGGTACGTCTCTAGGTCATCAACCCCAAACTTGCGTTGCGAGTCGTCGCTCAGCTGATTGCCCAGATTGCCGGGCGATTCGTTCAAATCAATAGCCACGTTTGACAGGCCACGCCGGTAAATGCTGGTAGCGATGCAGTCCCGCAGGTTGCGGTGCTTTGCTGCAAGACCCGGCTCAAAGTCGAGAGTGAGCTGGTCAATTTGGGGAGTGATATTCACTGATAACTTTCTTTGTCAGTCGTTGTCACTGGGGGGTAAAAAAATAGACGAATGGAACGAAACACATTCATCACAGCCCACAGCGCCGCCCTGCTGGGCCTTCACCCGCGATTGAGCGGCGATCAGGCGCTGGCTAGGTGCCTCGCCCTCTCCGAGGTAAAGTGGCAACACCACATCACCACCCTCGGAGGGGCTCAGCATGAAACTGGACTTTTCAGAAAAGAACTTGGGCAAAGCACATGCATTGCTGCACACGCTGTATGCCGAACAGGCAGCAAACCGAATAGCGCTAACGCTGCTCATTTCTCGCTACCCCGATGTGATGGCGACGGTTCGCCAGATTGCCCAGAGCGAGGAACCAGAACTAATGCCAGCACAGCCCTCACGCGAGACATTGCGGCTCGTTCAAGCATCGCTATTGCGGCTTGCCACTCCTGCGGGGTAGCTGGTGAGGGGGTGAAGCACAGGCGCATTTCAGGCCTTTGCGGTTTGCTTCTGCTGTTTTTTGAAGGCCGGGAAGTCGCGCAAGAAAAGGTCTGGGCGCTCCAGCTTCACGGCGGATGGGATGCCGCGCGTTGTCCAATTGAAAACACGCTGAACTCCACCATCCGCGTAACTGAGCAGCTCTGCGACTTTTGCGGGACCGCCAAGCTCCGCGATAAGGGCGGCGTCTTTGTCAATTTGGTTCATGGCGCCCATAGTACACCTAATGTGTAGTTTGAGTCAACATTTAGTTTTCCCCATGGCAAAGAATGTGGCTATGAGCCCTTGGGAAATAATTAACGCCGAATTGGACCGCCGCCATAAGAGCTGGGCCTGGCTGGCGCGCGAGCTGCAAACCACCGACCAGGTGGTGCAGAACTGGAAAACTCGCGGAGTGCCAGCGAGGAGATACCGGGCTATTGCGGATGCGCTGCACCCGTTCACAGTCGATCAGATAGAAGGTATCGGGCAACCTCCGACGAGCATCGGTGGTGGGCGTGGCCACAGGGGGCTGCTCACCGATTTGAGGGCTTTTGCTCTCGCGGCCGCCGAGGCGGATCAGGACGCCCGGGATGATGTCCTATCTATGCTTACTTTGTTCCTCAAAAACCCCAGAGCAAACGCTGGCGTTATGACCCTGATAGGGAGTCGGCTATCGGGGGGAATGCCGCAAGATGCGGGAGAGGACCAGAGACACCAAGCCTAGGGCAAATGCGCCCTTGCCAAATTTACGCCTTTAAGGCCAGACCGCCAGCGGCCATACCCTAGGCAGGCATTAGTGCCAATACAGCCACCCATTCGAGGTGGCTTTTTTACGTTCCTACTACCTATCGTTTTCACCTAGTCGCAAATTTAACTAAATTATTTGTTGACTTAACTACACGGCGCGTGTACATTAATCCTCACTCACCCAGAAAAGCAAAACGAACCCGGCCCGCGATACGAAAGCCGGTAAAGCCAACAGGATGCAAAGGCGGTTCCAGGCACTTAGTGCTGTAGCTCTTGGGGTGAGGAGTGAAGTGAAAGTGATGAGTGCTGGGATAGCTCAGAGAGATCAAAGGAGCGCCGAGGTGATCTACGGCGTTTTGATGGTCGCCCGGTGGAATGGTTTTGGCGGATGCGGATTTCTAGACCGCAAACACCACGACAAACAACCCGGTAGCGGTAGAGCGGCTCCCTTGTCCGGAGAAGGTCCGTGGTTCGACTCCACGTCCCAGCACCCATCACTTTTGGAAGCAAGAGTAATTGAATAACTGGAGCAAGAGATATGGAAGCACAGCAAACGCAAGCACCGCCGTCAGTCGAGCAACTCAAGGAAAAGGCCCTGCGCGACGGCATAGCAGAGTTGATGCAGGGGTGCACAGATAAGCAGAACGATTTTCTGCATCGTATCCATGACTCTGCGCCATGGAAGGGACTCGCCAATTGCCCGGTAGAAAAGCTCGGCGATACCTACGAGCTGCTACGCCGTACAGCACAACAAAACGCCAGCGGTGCCGCAGCATGAACGCCCGACAACACGCATTCGCCGCAGATGCTGAAGCCTTCACAAGCGGCAATCCAGCGCCATACGAATCGATTGAGCAAATCCAGGCCCGGACTGCCCGCATCCGTGGTGTCCGCCAAGAGATCGAGGCAATGCCCGCTCTCAAGTTCCGCTGCACCGTCCGCGAACTGCAGCACTCAATCATCCATTGCGACCCCCTCTCACACCGTGACTTGGTTGATGTGCTTATGGGCTTGGCTGCAAAAGTCAAGAAGGGTGTTGGCTCTGCGCTTGGAGATGAATGCGCGAACTCTGTTGCTAGCCACCTTGCAGACATTGCAGACGTGATCGAAGCAGACCTTGTAAATCAGCAGGCCGAAGCGGCTTGGTCTGAGCGGTCTTAACTCTTACTGGAGGAAATTGATTATGAGTGGACAACAACTACGCGTCTGGTGGATTCCGCAAGTGCCGGGCAAGGCATTTCATGTGAGTGCCGAATCCATAGCCATGGCAAGAAAAATCCTGGACACGTTGGGCGACTACGACCTGTTCCAACTCGAAAACAACATCAAGGGCGACTACTGCAATGCTGGTGGCCTTGAGGTTTTCGAGGATGGCGAATGGTTTGAATGGGAAGACGAAGACGGTTACGAAATTTCCAACTGGGAGCCCGCCTCCCCTACTGATGCTGGGGTGGCGGGATGAGCGGCGGGACGGCCTTCCCAACTGCTGGCGGCAGTGACTCAGGCATGACGTTGCGCGATTACTTCGCGGCTAAAGCCATGCAGGGATTCATTTCCAGCCCTCGCATTTTGGCGGCTACGGCGGAGCGGCCCATCACAAAGCCAGAAGATTATGCCATCGCCGCGTATGCAGTTGCAGACGCCATGCTCAAAGCGAGGCAGTCATGAAAGACGAAACCCTAGACGGCACCACGCGCACGTACTCGCGCACTACGTGGCAGTGGCTACCTCACGAAAGGGCCAATTGGCTTGAAGGCCCTGAGCGCTCATCTATTCCGCATAAGGCGGTATCCATTGCACTGGCTCTTGCCGTAGTGGCAATTGTCCTGGCTATTGCTTTTCAAGGAGCACCGAAATGAAGAAACAACCGAAGTTGACGCCTTGGTTTCCTGCCGCAACCAATCCGGTTCGGCCTGGCGTTTACATCGCTGAGTGGCCCGACTATGTCGATATCGTCCCGCATCCATGGTTTGCTTTTTGGGATGGTAAGCAATGGGGATGGATGGAAACTAACATAGAACTTGCCGTATCTGCCTATAAAAGAGGCGACACACATGCAGCAGGAAAACTCGCGTGGCGAGGCCTTGCCGGTAGGCCAAAGGCGGTGAAGCTATGACCTGCCACCGCATCTGTGACCAACAAAGGCAACCATGCCCCTCTGCATGGCTCTGCGAAATGGGCTGCAACTTCACGAATGCAGAACTTCCCGCTACCAAGCTGGAAACACGCAACAGCGACAACAGCAATCCAGGGTATCCGTTCTGGTTTCTTGATAAGCCTGGGAACTTCTGGGACCGCTGCAACTGGTGGCAGAAGCGGCTCGTTGCCTGCGCAATCGTTGCGGTGTTTGCGCTCTTTGGCGGCATGGATGCAGGGCACTTGGCGGGGTATGGGAAATGACTGACAAAACACACTGGAAACGGCTTATTAACCCGGACTACATCGGCGCCTATTTCTTGCCCGAGGGGAAGGACCTGACCGTAACGATTGACTACGTGCAGTGCGAAATGATCACCGGGACCGGGGGGAAAAAAGAGGAATGCATTGTTGCGCACTTGGTTGGTGTCAAGCCAATGATTTTGAACATGACAAACTCCAAAAGCATCACCAAGCTGTACGGCCCTTACGTCGAGGACTGGGCCGGTAAGCAGATCACGCTCTATGCCAGCACCGCAAAGCTGGCCGGGGAGTCTGTGGAGTGCCTGCGCATTCGTCCGCAGGTTGCAGAGCGCGTACCGCCCGCAATCGCCAATGACCGGCTCAAGCGCGCCATTGAATCAATCCGCAAAGGCGAGTACACGGCCCAGAAGCTGCAAGCCAATTTCACCCTCACATTGGCCCAGCAAAGCGACCTAGACAAGGCCCTGGCAGAAATGGCCGGCGCAGGAATGGAGGCGGTCAATGCATAAGTTCCGCGCCTCTAGCCTCGGACTCATCATGACCGACGCCCAGAGCATTGACGCCTCACTGTTGACCGACGAGCTGGCCGCAATCAGCCGCAAGAAGGTTAAGACCGACGATGACAAAGCGGCCCTAGCTCCATTCTGGGACAAAAGCCTGTCGGTCGGCGCAAAGACCTATATCAAATCCTTGGCTAAGCAATTGGTCTATGGGTATGACGACGAGGTTTCCAGCAAGTTCCTTGAAAAAGGCATTGCCGTGGAAGACCAGGGTATCGAGCTTTACAACTCGGTGTTTTTCGCAAGCCATGCCAAGAACACCGAGCGCAAGACCAATGACTGGGTTACCGGCGAATGTGACATTGCCACCCCGGCCAAGATCATTGATATCAAGTCGCCATGGTCCCTCCAGACCTTTCCGGCAACCATCGAGGATGGGCGGGACAAGGGCTACGAATGGCAGGGTAGGGCCTACATGTGGCTGTGGGATGTGCCGGAGTTCGAGATTGCCTATTGTCTAGTCAACACCCCCGAAGAGCTTATCGGCTATGAGCGCGAAGAACTCCACATCGTTGACCACATCACCCCCGAGCTGCGCGTAACCCGCGTCCCGTACAGCCGCGATACCGCGCTGGAAGAAAAGATCAAGGTCAAGTGTGAGGCGGCAAATGCTTACCTCGATTTGGTCGTCCGGCAGATCGCCGAAGAACACAGCTACTAAGGAAAACTCATGGCTTCAGTCAACAAAATCATGTTTGATGCTGAGAAGCTGCGGAAGTTGTATGTAGAGGATCTGATGAGCCTGCCTTTCGTTGCAAAGACTCTTGGGGCGTCCATATCCACTGTTCGCGCCCGCCTCCTAGAAATGGGCCTTCTACGCGGCCGAGCTCAAGCCATCCGGATTGCGCAGAAGCAAGGACGACTCGGGGCGGGAAACCGAGGAAAGAAGCGCGTTTTCACGCAGGAGTGGAAACAGGCAATATCCTCGGCCGCCCGTCGTCGTGGCGAAGAAAACGCCAAGGGCGTATCGCTCAAACCTTCCGGATATTTGGAACACACACGCGGCCCCGAGAAAGGGCGCTCAGTTCACGTCACCATCATTGAAGCGGCAATTGGTCGTCGCCTGTTTTCAGACGAGGTGGCGCATCACATAGATCACGACCGCGCCAACAACGACCCGGCGAATCTCCAACTCATGACCAGATCGGAGCATGCCCGCCTGCATGCAATCGAAAACACTTCACAAAGAAAGAGAGCCGCAAATGGCAAGTTTGAATAAGGTCTGCATTATTGGAAATTTGGGCCGCGATCCCGAAATGCGCAGCTTCCCCAGCGGCGACCAGGTCGCCAACGTCACCATTGCCACCACCGACAAATGGAAAGACAAACAAACTGGCGAAATGAAAGAAGCCACCGAATGGCACCGCGTGGTGTTCAACGGGAAGCTGGCCGAGGTAGTTGGACAGTACCTGCGAAAGGGCTCACAGGTCTACGTTGAGGGCTCTTTGCGCACTCGCAAATGGACGGACAAGGACGGCGTGGAGAAATACTCGACCGAAATCCGCGCCGAGCAAATGCAGATGCTTGGCAGCAAGCCGGATGGGGCAAGGACAGCGGCCCCGGCGCAGTCGGAACCGCTCAAGCCATCGCCGCCCAACGAAGACTTCGGCGACGAACGTATTCCTTTTTGACCCCCTCCCCCATAAGGCCGAAAGCCAGTAATTAAACACCTATAGGAGATTGAAATGAGCAAGAACAACGACAAACACAAAACCGCTGCGCCACTTGTAGAGAAGCTGGACGCAATGAAGGCCAAGTACGAAAAGGTTACGGCCTTCGCAGATTTGCTGCCACTGTTCCAGAGCCGGATTATTGCGGATGAATTGACGGGCGAATCATATGCGAGGCTGTCTGACTATGCGGGCAGGCTGTATTGCGCATGGGGCGTTAATTGGCAAACCAGCACACCCACTAACTACCCTCAGGAAAAACATTCTCAGGTTGGCTTCGTGAATGTTTACATCAACAGTTATTCGCTGTTCGGCGACAAACTTTACGAGTTTGCCTCTCAGAAATTGGGCGAAGTGCTGCCGAGCATAGAGGTCCACTTTTACGACGCCCTGAACAGTAACTTCTACTTCTTGCCGCATGAGGCCGAGGCCGGGCTGAAGAAGCTGGAGGCGTGGTACTTGGACACCAAAGCTCAATGCGATGCGCAACTGAAAAAGATGCGCGTGGAAGAACTGCAGCGCGAGTTGGAGGCCTTGTCATGAACACACAAGCCAAGACCGGGGTGGAGGTGGAGCGCCTGCCGGAGTTGCCGGAACCCAGTGCGTGGGGAAGCCTCAACGTTCTGACCCAAAAAGAGCGAATCGACAAATTGCCCATCACGGCGCTTCAACCTGGCGTCTATCAATACCGCAAGTTCTACGACGAGTCGGCAATGCGCGCCTACGCCACAGAAGCCCTAGCAGCCGAGCGGGCTGAGGCTGTGCGGGTGCGGGAGGCGCTAAAAGAGCTGCGGTCCGTGGTTCCGTACTTCTGGGATGACGACAGCTCGCATATCGGCGAACTGGATGCGGCCTGCGCGAAAGCTGACGAGGCCCTGAAATGAGCGCCCTTGTCGAGAACTTCCGCCAGCGTGTCGGCTTCAAAAAGACGCCCATGAACCCCGGTGACAACGGCGAGGCGTTTGCCGGATTTGTTGCCTTCGCCAATGGCAACAGCCCAGAGGCAACGGCGATACGTGAGGCGTTCGGGCGCGGCCGGGACATAAACGAACCATTCAAGGAAACAGCCGCCGCCTACATCGATTACATCATCGAAAACCACTGGGGTGAGGACGCCGCCCTCAGTCCATCACAAGGATCCCCCTCTACTCCCGGGGGTGGGATAGGAGAGCCATTGTGAGCCGCCCGCCATCAGCAGAAACCCAGCTACGCACCGCGAAATCCGAACTCAAGGAGCAGCGTGCCGCTTTGAGTGCGCAAGCCGAAGCTACGGCCATTTGGCGCGGGCGGGCCACCAAGGCAGAACAAGAAGTCGCAGAGTGGAAAGCCCGCTTTGACCTGCTCCTGAAACGCACACCTGAAAGCCTTAAATGACCACCAACCCCACCCCAGACCCCACCAAGCCAGCAGCTGATATGGCGGTAGAGGCGATGCGCGAGAAGTTTGAGGCGCGCGTTAAGTTCAACCCGGCCAATCCGAAGGGCTGTCTAGCGCTTGATGAGGACGGCGAATATGCCAGCCCGTTCATTTACGCCATGTGGACAGAATTTCAGGCCGGCGCCGAGTTTGCCCGCGCCGCTCTTGCCCGACCGCAGGAGGTGGCGGGGGTTACGGAGCTGGCCGAGAAGGTTTTCGCGGCTATCGAGCCTCACGCCGATACCAGTTATTGGGGAAACGACGACCGCTCTGACAGCGACGCGAACCGCAAAATCGGCCGAAAAATCATCGTTGACAAAATCACCAACGCTCTCGCCGCCTCTCGTGCGCCGGTTGCGGTGGGAGTGGAGCCGAGCTTCATGGACACAACCGATATGTGGAAACTGGAAAGCCTGGAGCCGGTAGAAGGCTTCGATGAAATCTATCAGCACTACGCCACGACGTTCGGGCGCACGCCAGATGCCTTCATGGCGAAGGTGGTAAACGAAACCGAAAAGCGGCTGATGATCTGGTGGGGCGCGCACCGCGACACCATCCGCGCCGCGCTCGTTGCCTTCGAGGACACCCCCTCCGCCGGTGCTGGTGGCTCAGTGGGTGCAGAGCCAGCCGTTTTCACAAAAGAATGGTGCTTGCGCATGGGTCAGATGGAGGCCGAGCATGTAGGCGAAATAGGTGCCGGAACGCTTGCCACCCCGGCTCCTTCTGTTCCTTTGGGCGGTGGTGAGGTGCCTGTCAGCCTCGCCCAAGTAGAGCAGCTCGCACGAACGATGTGGCGCGGTGAAGCCGTACCTGGGCGCGTGCTTCGATTCGGTGCCGCTGTTCTCGGGTTGGCAGATGCCGCCCACCCCCTCCAGGCGCAGGATGCCGCCCCAGTAGAGGCAGCGTTGCCAGATTGGAGGATTCTGAAGATGCACGGCGGCCGACTCGCGCTGATGAGTCCTGGTGGCGACCGCTTCTACTTCATTGACGACATAGATGCCGACTATTCCGCAGGGGTGCAGGGGGATGCGGCGCGGCTGCGGGTGTTGCTCGCCGAAGTGGTTGAAGCGCACGACGCCCCCTATCCCGGTTTTGTGGACGGCGCTGCGCATATGGATGGAATCGCGGCGCAAAACGCTTGGGCTGAGCGCCGCGCCAACTCTCTGGACGCCGCACGCGCCGCCGCTCTGTCCACTAAGGGAGCCTGACATGGGTTTTGACAATCGTGTTTTCAATGTGAATGGCCGAGGCCTGGAAATGCTCCGCTCGGCGCTCAAGCTGGCTTTCCAGCAAGACGGTGACAGTACCACCGCCAAGGCCTGGCGATTTGTGCCCGAGAAGGGCTTTGTTCTGCTCTGGGTGCACAACGCTGGCGACGGATCGAACGCCTTCCCTTGTCCGCTGTCAGCCGATGCCGCCGTTTCCATGGTGTGGGAATGGCTTGAAGGCGAACAAGCCAAGGGCATGAAGTTTGAAGGCTGGGATGCCGACTGCGACCACGACGGCCACAACTCCATGGGCTGGCGCGTCTTTACTGGCGACTGGGGGCACATCGCTGGCAACACCTACGCCATTTGCGCAATTCGCCCTGTTTACCTCTGGCACGGAAAGTGAGCCTGACATGACGCAATCAATACCCCAACTGCCGGACAAGCGTGCGTTGCTGAATGCCATCGCAGACTATGGCGGCGCCAAAGAGGCCCGCAATGACGGCCTCACTGCCCAGCACTTCGCAAAGGTGTGCGGTCTGATAGACGCCCTCGCCTCACAGCCTATGGCAGCAATACCCGAAGGAATGTCCTTGGATTTCACGGATACGGCCCGTGCCGCGCTTTTGTCGGTGCTGTGGCATCACCAAGGCGCAAGCAGCCCAGTCGGCCAACCCATTCGGTTTGCGCTTGGCATGGGGGTATTTGACGAACTGAACGACCATCAAATCAGCGAGGCCAAGCGCTGGGAATCAATTGCCGCCGCTCCCCAGCCTCTCGCAGGACAGCAGATCACGGCAGCGCCGCAGGGGGTGGGCGAACTGAGCCAAATCGCGGCAATCATGAAGTACCCCGAGGAGTGGGACACGGCGGTCTACCCTACGCTGGTAGAGGCCTGCGACGCGATGAACCATGCTGCTTTCTGCCACGCCGACAACCAGGGTTTTGAATACCCGCCCGCCGCTCTACCACCAGGGCGGGGGATGGTGCCGATGACGGAAGAGGAAATCACCGAAGTTTGGCGAAAAGCCAAAGATCACGGTGATGACTTGCAGGACGCCATCGGTTTTACCCGCGACATTGAGCAATTTCACGGCATTAAGGAGGGCTCATGAGCTACACCACCGCCACAGCCGGCCCGGCAACAGTCCTGCGCCTGGCCGACCTGGAAAAGACCGTTGAAGCGCTGCGCGGCGTGCCACCGGTTAAATGGATGCTGGTATCGCCCGAGGGCAACGTCTGGGCTGACGAAGACCCCATGAAGCTGGCCCGCATCCTCGCCATGCGCAAATTCGGCTTTCCGGGCTTCGGTTCTGGTGCTCTGGGGGGAGCGGGACGTGACAGCGTTCTATAACGAAATCGACCCCTACGCCGCTCAGTGGCTCAGGAACCTAATCGCTGCGGGCCACATCGCACCGGGCATTGTTGACGAAAGGAGCATAGAAGATGTTCGACCAGATGAGCTTGCTGGATACACCCAGTGCCACTTCTTCGCTGGCATCGGGGTCTGGAGCCTTGCCTTGCGTAATGCCGGATGGGCCGATGACCGCCCCGTCTGGACCGGCTCCTGCCCTTGCCAGCCTTTCAGCGAAGCAGGCAAAGGCCTTGGGTTTGCTGACCAGCGGCACCTCTGGCCGGCCTGGCAGCACCTCATCAGCCAGTGCCGCCCTCCAATCCTGTTTGGAGAGCAGGTTTCAAAGAAGAACGCAGAGCCTTGGCTCGACCTTGTTCACGATGACCTGGAAGCCGTGGGCTATGCCTTCGGGGCGCTTGCGTTCCCGTCTGCGGGCATCGGTGCGCCGCACATCAGGGATCGAACCTACTGGGTGGCCCACTCCGACAGCGAACATGGGAACTGGAGCTGGGACTTCGGGACGCGACGGCGGATTGAAGATTCAATCCGCCGCGAGTCTTGCGGGATGGCCGACGCCGACCACTCCGAGCGGCGGCCAGGTGCAGCCGGCGGGGACCAGCGTGACAGGCAAGACGCCGGACGGCAAGAAAGTTCAGGTGACGCTCAAGGATGTGGCGAGCCTGGCGCTCCCGGCCCGGTTAACGGCTTCTGGCGTGGTGCTGACTGGATCGGATGCCGGGATGGACGGTGGAGGCCTATTAAACCCGGTTCTACCGCGCTGGCTAATGGCTCTCCCAGCCGCGTGGGACGACTGCGCGCCTACGGAAACGCCATCAATGCTCAAGCGGCGCAAATCTTCATCGAATCCGTAATGTCCACCCCACCACAACCGCAAGGAGGCGATACCCCATGAGCGACGAAATCAAGCTCAGTCTTGCAGAGTTAATCGCCATCACCGGATACGAGCTGCCCTGCAAACAATTGGGCGTCCTGCACAAGCGCGGCTTCCACAGGGCCTACATCGCCACCAAGGGGGGCGTGGTGCTTGAGCGCGCCCACTATGAGGCGGTCTGTCGCGGCGAGTCCGAGAAGCCGCGCAAGAGCGCTAATATCTCCTTTTTGCACAAAGCTGCAGCATGATCCGCCGTCGCGCCACCCCTGATGGTCTACCGTTCCGCGTGTACGAGCGGCGTGGCGTGCGCGTGTACAGCATCGGCTACAAGATGAAGTCCGGGGTATGGGCTTTCCGCTACGAATGCCCCATTGATGACGTTCTGCAGATTGCCAAGCTCCGGCGCAAGGCCATTGAAGAATCGGTGAATGTTGATGCCGATGTGCCTACGGGCGGTTTTTCTGGGCTGGTCAAGGCGTGGCTGAAGTGGCAGGAAGAACTACCCGTCAGCGACCTGCGCAAGCGCGCACAGTCAACCATGGACGCAAATAAGCCGGAGGCCGACAACCTGGTTAAAGCATTCGGCCACCTTGAGCCCGACGAAATCACCAAGGCCATGGGATACGACTACCTTGAGGCGTGCGTGCAGGCTGGCAGGCCCGAGAAGGGCAACAAGGAGATTGCGCTGGGCCGGTTGATTCTTGAGTACGGAATCCGCAAAAAGATGCTGGTGGTCAACCCCTTCGACAAGCTGACCAAGAACAAGACGGTGAAGAGCAAGCGACTTGTCACCGCCGTGGAAATGGATCTAGCCGTTGAGGTGGGCCGCAAGTTCGGCGGCGCCCGTCACATCGTGGCGATGGGCCTGAAGACTGCCTGGCTGTGCGTTCGGCGCTCCGTCGAGGTGCGCGGCATCAAGCGCGATGGAATCCGCGAAGACGGCATTCTTTGGGAAGACGGCAAGAGCAAAACCAAGGCAAAGATTTTGATTGAGTGGAGCCCGGAACTGCGAGAAACTATCACCGAGGCCCTGAGCATCAAGCGCAACAAGGTAGCCGGGACTATGTTTGTGTTCGGCAACATGCAGGGCCAGCGGTACACCAAAGGCGGATGGAAGTCGATGCTTGATGACCTGATGCGCGAATGCGTGAAGGTGGCCGTGGAACGGGAAATTGAGTTCAAGCGCTTCAGCCTTCAAGACTGCCGGCCGATGGGCGTATCCGGGAAATTGGAGCGCGGTGACACCGACACAAAGAACGCCACCGGTCACACCAGTGACAAGATGATTTCAACGGTTTATGACAGACGCCCGGTTAAGCGGGCAACGCCTGCGGGCTGAAAGGCAAATATGGGTGTATCAACAAATGCGATTCTGGCCTTTGGCTTTGACTTAGGCGAAGAACTGCCCGAAGTGTGGGCTAACGAAGAGGGATTCGAATTTACCGAGTGGGCCGAGAAAAAGGCCGGCTTGGTTTGGTCGGCTGATGACAAGGATTTCTGGAAAAAACGTGCGGACATGCTCGCAGCTCTGCCGGTCACACTGGAGACGCATTGCAGCGGCGATTACCCGATGTATTTTTTGGCGCTCCCCGGCTCAATTACATCCGCTCGGCGTGGCACCCCAGAAGCGGTAACGACAAAGGGCGAGCCTTCAGGCCGGCAACTCGCCGCAATGCGCAAGTTCTGCGATGAATTGGGCATCCAGTGGAAAGAGCCCGCATGGCACATATTCAGCTACTGGGGCTGATGTGTATTCCAAAAACCAAAAAGCACATTCCAAAGTTAGCGAATGCTCTCTGAAATGTGCTGTAAAACTGGCGGAGTGGGCGGGAGGCTGATGCGATGATTTCAAACTGGGCAAAACAACGCCAAGCCGAAAAGGCGGCGGAGAAATTCAAGCCAGGATGGTATTTGCGCGGGGAGAAGGCGCGCCAAGAGCGTTTAGATAAGCGCCGGGAGTTGGTGAGGCATCACGCCGCGAAACGCAAGGCCATGAAGCTGCAGCGCACCCCGGCCTGGGCAGACATGGCGGCCATCCGGGATTTTTACAAAGAGGCATTGCAGCTAACAGAGCAAACGGGCGTGAAATATGTTGTGGATCACATCATCCCGTTACAGGGTCGCCTGGTGTGCGGGCTGCATGTGCAGAACAATTTGCAGGTGATTACTTCGGTCGAGAATTGCCAAAAGCACAATCATTTTGAGATTGATTAAAGCAATGATATTCCAAAGTCTAAGATTGAAATTCCAACGCTATGCAAATGATAGCGCTGGAACCAATATAGATGGCGGAGTGGACGGGACTCGAACCCGCGACCCCCGGCGTGACAGGCCGGGACCAAAAACCAGCAACGGCGCGGGAAGTAGCTACTTTCCAGATTCCAAAGTCCCCCATAACGGCCCAGCATTTGCGCGGGGCGGTGGGTGGCTATTCCAAAGTTTTTTAAGGAGCAAGTATGAAAATCATTAGACACGGTCAGAAGCCAGAGGAAAAGACTTACGAGGTCACTTGCGCGCACTGCCGAACCGTTTTCGAGTTCACGCAAGGTGAGGCAAAGTACAGGTCGGATCAAAGAGACGGCGACTACCTTGAGATTCCGTGTCCAGTTTGCTCCAAGACCGTCACGAAGTCAGTATGAAGGCTGCGACCATTGCTTACTTGCCATGGCTCCTGTCGGCGATCACGATCTGGATGACTCTGTTGGCGGGGAACATGCACCGCAATGCGTGGCTTGTCGGCCTTTTCAATCAGGCGCTGTGGGCGGTCTGGATTGTCCTGTCCGGCACATGGGGGCTTGTTCCCCTGAATCTCGCGCTGTGGGTGGTCTATTACCGCAATCACGCCAAATGGGCCAAAGAGCCCACCCCATGACCCCGCTATCCTTCCCCCATTACACCGAAAAGGAGTGAGTGATGACTGATAAAGAGCTGTTGAAGTTCGCGGCTAAGGCCGTCGGGATTGAATTGGAGTGGGACTCAAGAGGCGCGTACGAAGTCATTCCTGGCGTCACCGGAAGTGAGAAAACTTGGGGCCCGCTGACCAATGACGGTGACGCGCTGAGGCTGGCCGTGCCACTAAACTTAACGATATCTACGGGAGGCGGCGGGCCTCGCGATCCGCACAAAGCCAATATCAGGGTTTGGCGTTTTGGTGTGCCAGGCGTCTGTGAGCCTAAAGGCTTCGATTCTCTTGCCGCCACCCGCCGCGCCATCGTCCGCGCCGCCGCTGAAATCGGCAAAGCCATGCCCTAACTGGTCAAATTCACCAAGCCACACACCCAAGCTGATGGTATGGTGCAGCAAACAAAAAAGGGACGAATGAAATGGTGGAGGCCGTGAAAAAGCTCTTGGCGGGGATTGCTGCGGCCATCTTCAGTGTTGTGGTAATCCTGTGCTGGCTGTGCCTTGAGGCCTCCCGCCGAGCCTGGCTCATTGGCGCCGCGATTCTGTTCCCCTTGTTCTTTCAACTCTCGGCCGGCGTCTATCAGGACGCGAACCCAATCCCCGACTCACGCGGCATTCTCTGGTCGCTACCCCTGCCGATTTCGATTCTGGCCTGTCTGGCGGGCATCCTGGCGCACTGGCGAGGGCTTGCGCGGGCGAAGGTTGCGCTGATCTACTTCGCGGCGCTGGCGGGGTTTATGGCGCTGTCTTTTGTCGTCACTGACGGAGGTCATCGAAAGCTGATGTATGCCGGGCAAACCCTGCTCCCTGTCCTCGGGCTGGTTCTCGGAATGCTCTTAGGGACCGAGCGCGCCACGATAGCAAAGGCCTTCATGTGGGTGCTGCTTGTTCTAATGCCGGTTCAATTGATCGCCGGATGGTATCAAGGCGGGCTAATACTTACAAACTACCTGTACGCCTTTAGTGTCTATCAGCACATTCAATTCGTGCCGGTGGTCATGTCGGTGGCGTTCGGGTTTGTCGTGGTCCACCAATGGGAAAAGCACAAGGGCCTGATGCTTGCTCTGACGGTCATCGCAGGGCTGTACATGCTTGCCAGTGGGTCTTTTCTGGCGATAGGGTTCTATGCGGGGTTTGTGGTGCTGTTCTTCGGTACACGGGTGAAGCTGGCCTATATCGTCGCAGGGCTGGCCGCCGCCGTGGTCCTTGGAGGGCTCTACTACGGCAATGTAAAACCAGATGCCGACAGGATGGCAAACGGCTCTGCCTACGTGCAGAAGTTCGCCGATGTGCTTCAGGGGAAGCTCCCGGGCAACGTGACTATTCGCCTGAAGGACTGGCAGATGTATGGCGGGTGGGTTGCTGAGCGGCCTTTGCTGGGCCACTCCGAACCACCGGCCCGGGAAGTTAGAACCAGCGCGCACAACTGGTATCTTGATTTCGCCTACAGCTTTGGAGTTTTGGGATTGTTGCCAGTGATAGCGCTGATCGGCTTCACAGCCTGGAGCCTGCGCGGCGCCTCTGCCGAGGTCTGGTGGCTGGCTGGGTTTGTAGCGTTTCTGGTGCTGGTGGACTGCAGCTTTAAGGTGACGCTGAGACAGCCTTATCCGGGGATATTTGCGTATTTCCTTTGGGGGCTGCTACTTGCGGTAACCCAGAAACAAGAGCCTACTTAGGCCATGCCTGCCGATACATCAGTGAGTCAGAGGCGTGGCCCGAAGCCTCTCCCGCCAGCCGTTCGTAAGCTGCTGAGCATTCTCCAAATACGGCGTTTGCGGTTGCGGCGTACTGGCGGACGGCATCAACGGAAGCCGTGGACAGCTTACCCCGCTGATCGGTAAGTTCGTCGCGCAACCCGCGATTGACAGCAGCAAGCTTGTCAGCAGCAGCCTTTGAAGCCTGAGCGCGTTTGTTTGCTTCGGTGAGTGCATCGTCTTTCCCCTTTTGCCAGTCGGCGGTGATTTGGGCGTTCTTGGCGTTTTCAGCCGCACGCAGCTTTTCTATCTTTGCCAGCACTTCGGCCTCTCGCTTGTCGCCGATGTGGTCAGCCCAAGCAAAATAGCCCAGCGTCAGGGCGAGAATCAGGCCGCCAATCAGTAGCCAGCGGGTAGGCGAAAGCCAGCTCATACGACCGCCGCACCGATGGCTATAGCCTGGTCGCCATTCATGCCTTGGAATAGTTCGCGCTCAGCCGCCCTGCGCCTGCGAAGACCTAGCATCACTTTGCCGGCCGCTTTATTCCAGACCAGAAACTGATCTGCAGCGCCCGCATCGTCGCCAGCATTGAACTTACGGACAAGAGTGGAGGCTCTGAAATTGGGCACGCCGATGTTGTAGGCAAGGCATACCATGGCATCGAACTGGCCTTGATTCGGAGCGCGCGTTAAGGCCTTGAGTACGCCGGGTTCAAATTCACGGGTCAGGCGCTTGGCAAACCGCCCATCTGCCTCATCCTGGGTGATCGTCAGCCCCGGTACTACGTCAGGACCGGTATCACCGTAGCCGATGGTCCAAGGGTCGCCGCCCGTGGCAGGGTCTGGGTAGGCCTTGAGGCGGCACTGTTCAAAGTAGTGCATAACCTGCACGCCGTTAGAGCTGGTTTTCATTGGCAATCCTCCGGTTTCTGGTCAACAATCCGCCCGGCCACGCCAAAGACCAATAGCACGATGGTTACCCACTGCACTACGGTTGGTGGAATGCTGGCTTTCATGTCTTCGGGGATGAACACCCAAGCACCTTGAATGGCGCCAGCCAGCACCATGGCCTGCACGCTGAACCAGCGCCAAGCCTGTTTTGCATCGTCAACAAGTTTCATTTCACATCCTTTTCAACAACAGTCACTCGCTTGGACAGCTCTTTAATCTCATTGGTAAGCTTCAGATTAAGGCGGTTGCACTCGTCGTTTTGCGTGAGCAGTTTGTGCACTTCGCTGCGCAGCTTGTAAACTTCTTTTACAAGGTCGTTAATGCGGCTTTCCAAGAGCTTGATTACGTTCTGTGTTGCATCTGTCATTGCAACGGTTAGACCGCTTGCGGAGCCGTCTTCTTTGTCGCGGCGGATCAACTTAGGAATCCACCAGACAAGCCCGAGAATTCCTGCAGCAAGACTTACGTACCAAGGGGAGTCTTTTGGGTCAAACATCGCTTGCCATGGCCTTTACGTGAGGTTTTCCACTTGGGGTGAGTCGGTTCAAAATCGCGGCAATCGGACGGGCAAGTTTTCCGCGCAGGCCCGTATTTACGATGAGTCGGCCAAGGTGCTTGCTAAAGGTGAATGCACGCCCCGGCCATCCAAAGATGAGAAAAAGAGTCGTGTAGTTGGCTACAACATCAGGGATATACCCAACAATGCCGAAGAAGTGCCAGCCGTAATGAATCCACCAAACACGCCGACGCCAGCCGGGGTCTAGCCTCCAGATCGCGCCGCGCTCGTGCTGAATCCACGCCCAGTAGCACAGGAACAGGGCCGGGAGGTGAAGCACCAGGTAAAGGACTAGGTAAGTCATAACTGAGCCTCCAAATCAACGATTTGCGCCTCTTTCGTAGCAACCAAGTCGTGCAAGTCACGCACTGTTCTATAGCCGGAATTTCCCATGTAAGCCGCAGCAATAGACTGCTCTCTCGTCAGTGGAGGTACACGCGCAGCGCCTACGGCCGCAGCCTCTTTCTCTGCGAGATTTATTAGAACTATCCGAATGCCGTGCGGATAGCCAGACTCCAGCGCTGCGACCTCAGCGCGCAAAATAGCAAGTTGCTGGAGAGTCTCAGCCCTTGCCACTAGCGCGGCATCGGCACCCACCTCACCCTCAACAAATCTCCATGTTGACTGTGGCGCGTTCGGAAACTGTTCGACATCAAAAGCGACGGCAACCCACTCCGAATCGACAAGGCCCCCGTCGATCAGTTGTTGTGCACGCGCAGCAGAATCTTCTTCATCCGGGAGGTTGTAGATACCCAGAGAAGCGTCAGGCTGTTGCCAAACAATGTTCTTCATCATGAAATCCGTGTAACGGAGAATTTCGAGATATTGGTAACGCCGACCGCGACGCCGTCATGGTGCGGGCGGATTACATCCCCGGCAGTGAAGCGCTTTACCCTGGCTCCCGTGCCAAATGAATTTGAGCTGTCAATTGCGTTTGCAAAGAGCTGCTTGGCAATTCCAATGGCCGCAATGTTCGTGGTCAAGTCGGCGCCTGTCGCATTCACCGAAGCGCCAATAATGCTGCCGGTGGTAAAACTTTCGTCCCCACAAACCGCATAGACACCATCAGCACCGATGGTGAATGAAGCGCCAAGCGTGGCGCTGTCTGCATAGGTGATATCTGTTCCGCCGTTGTTCACCTGCACAGTGGAGTAGCGGCGAATCTTTGTATTTGTACTGCCATACCCATTGGCTGTGTGGACGCAGACCTCGCCAAGCGCCGGAAAAGCCGGATAGGTTGAAAAGGTTTTAAGGCCGGCGATGGTCTGGGCGCCGAATGTTCCAACAACAGCCGTAGAAATGACGCCAAGAATTACATAATCCGTGCCGTCATATACGACATCGCTTTTTACTCCAGCCACGAGCGACCCGGTAGGCGCGGCTATCTTTGTGCCAGTTGAGTCATAAATCATGATGTTTTTCGCCGCCAACCCATCACGCGCTAAGGTCGGGGATGCGCCACTCGTTGCATGCCATTCGATTTGGTAGCGCTGATCCTCCACGAGAGCGCCTGCAGGAGGTGCTGTGGTCAACGTATATGCAGTGCTAGTGCCAGCCGTTGTGAATGCCGTATAGGTTTGCACCTGAATGCCGGCACTAGTTGCTAAGGTGGCCAGGTTTTCATACCGCAGCGCATCACCATTTACGGTGGCGGCCCCAATCCCGGTTAATTTGTATCCTGCAAATGGGATATTCGCCGTCACAACGGACTGCCCATCAGTAGCAATAGACGTGGTCAAGGCATTTGCCAGGTCTGTCGCTAGCGTGTTGTGTGTCGCGCTGCTGATCGTCGTCCCAGTGACAACGGGTTGCCCCGCTGGCAAAACATATGTTCCTGCACCATTTCGGCTCATCTTGACTCCCTTTTCCATTTCATGCCATAATTCGGCATGCCATTTAAAAACCCACACCCGCTCTATTCCATGTGGTATGGAATGCTTCAGCGATGCGAGAACAAAAACCTAAAGCAATGGCCCGACTACGGAGGGCGAGGCATTACCGTTTGTGCGCGCTGGGCCGAAAGGGGCGGCAGCGGCTTTAGAAACTTCGTGGCCGATATGGGCGAACGCCCGGCAGGCTTTCAAATTGACCGCACCGACAATGACGGCAACTACGAGCCTGGAAACTGTCAGTGGGTGTCCAGGAAAGACCAGCAAAAAAACCAGTCCGTCACAAGGAAGGTCATCATTGAGGGGCAGGAATACATCGCCGCCGTTCTCTCAGATGTCACCGGACTAAAAACCGACACCATCATTGAAAGAGCCAAAAGGGGCCTAACCCTGCTGGAGGTCACGGACTTAAAACCTCGTCGCTGTCTTGATGGATTGGCTGTCGGCGGCATTGCCAACGGGCTTCGGCAAAGGTCAAAAACGCACTGCCCACAAGGCCACGAATACTCCGAGAACAACACTTACTTTTCGCCGTTAGGCCACAGAACCTGTAAAACCTGTCGAGCCGAACGCGAAGCAGCAAGACGGGAGAAAGTTGCCGCAAAATGAAAAAAGCCCCTCGGTTTCCCTGAGGGGCTTAAAATCCTTGCCATGAATTACGATCTGCTTTACACGGCAATAGGCATTGCCATAGTTGCCGCGTTGCGTGATTACTTCTGGTGGGTCACGCTTTCGCTGTGCCTGTGGATAGGTCGCAAGACCCTCAGCCCACGCATAGGCCTAATAGTTTTCGGCCACTACTGGGTTAAGAAGCATCCTTTGCGCGAGAGCGGCAGCTAAAGCCTTGCTGGCCGGTGTGGCGGTTTTCCCTGCACCTTGCGCAAGCAACTCCGCAGCCCGGTTGTTTGCTATCATTTTGGGATAAGCCGTCATTACTGGCGACGTAGAGGCCTTTGCTGCTGCGTAAGCAATTGGCGCCTTAATCAGAGTGGACAACACGTCCGACGTTGCCTCGCGTTCGTAGGTCGGCGAGCCCGCCTTGAGCGGCTTCATGCTTTCGCCGATTTTGGCCACATCGTATAGCGGGTTGCCCTCCATCCTGCCCTCTCTAAAGGCCTTAGGGTTTTGAGAGCGCAAGGCCGCCGCAAGCCGGGCCGGGCTGACATTGCCGCCTTCGGCAATAGCTCCTTTTTCCAGGATCTGCAAGTTCCCGTACTGGGGTCGAGCCTCACGCAGGGCCTTCACCAGCGCCCCATTGCCGGAGGCTTTAAGAGACTCTTCTGCGCTGTCGTCCAACGCGCTCAAAAGCTTCCCGTACAGGGCTTTAGTCGTTCCGTTGGCCTCGTAAGACTGGCTCGACAATCCAGAGCGCGCCAATTGATAGGCCTCACCGTCCATCTTCCCGTTGTTCTGGGCGAGCGCTTTGGCCTGCTTTGCAATGGCGGTTAAGCCGGCATCTCTTTCTGCGCCGAGCTGCTTGCCCTGTACGCGCAGGATTTCGTCTGCAATTTCGCCGACCTTTGAATTCACGCCGATCTGCTTGCCTTCGAGCGCCTTGATAGCCTCAAACGGTGCTGAAATGCGTTTGCTTGCGTCAGAAAATACCTTTGGGGTCAATTCATCGGCCGTCTCGCCAATTCCCTTGGCCGCCGCCCTGTTGATGGCGTCTTGATTTGCCTTGGCAAAATCCTGCATAACACCAGAGCCGCCCACTGTACGAGCCGCTAAATCTTCAACGCGCGCAGCAAAGGGGCTTCCAGTAATCTCGGACAGGCGAGGCTTATATCCCATCGACTCCGCAGCTTTAAGGGCCTGCTTCTGACCGTCGCCCAGCATCTTCCCAGCCACAGGCGAAAGTAAAGACGCTACCTTTTGGCCAATCACACCACCAACCAGAGACGACCCGGCGCCTACAATGCCACGGCTCGTGCGTTCTTCGGAGGTGCCGTGCTTCAGGGCCTCCATGCCGCCAGTAATGGCGGCGGATGGCAGCAATCCCGCGCCACCAGTTGCCATGATCGACGGAATGGCCTCGCCGGCGGCCGTTGCAATTGGGCGACCCGCCTTTAGCCCCGCATATGCCTGGTCATTGCCCTGCTCTTGTTGTTTTTGTTGGTCGCGTTCCGCTTTGGCAAGATCGGCCAATCCTTTTGGTCCAAATCTCTCGACGCCTGCCAGCGTCGCGTCCTTTAAACCCATCGCCAATTTGTCGAAGCCCTGCCCAGCTGACACGGCTAACGCCTCTGGAAAGCTGACCCCCTCCGCCGCCATTTCGGACGCCTTGCGCGAAACGTCAGGGCCTGTTTTCGGGGCGTTGAATTGCGATTGAGCGAACGCGAGAATGTCTTTCTCACTCGCCTCATCTGGGGCGGTCACCTCGTGCCGCGTCCCGTCTGGTGCCGTGATTTCGTACTTAGCCATTAAGGCAGCCTCCGAATGCTGAAGCCGTTGTTTGCAGGCTGCGCGGCGGCGGGCGGCGCCACTTCGTCAGGCATTCCTGGGCCTTCATAGAAGGGCGCGATTCCTGCCAATGCCGGATTGCCCTGCATCACCTTCAGCTTGCGCTGGTGTTCGCTGTAGTTGAAACGTGCGGCACGTTCCGAGGCTTTGGCGAGCTGCTTGATTTCTGCGCCCGTCAAGTCTTCGATATTGCCGGACATTGCCTTTTCAGCCAAAGCGCCTTCGCTCTCGGTGATGGCACCCTGCCCTTTCATCTGCTGGCGGCCTTGCAGGGTCAACTCAGCAAGACCGCGCATTGCGGAGCGGGTATTGGCTATTTTTTCGGCCTCGTCCTTGCCACCAATACCCAGCATCTGGCTAACCTGCGCCGTTTTCATGCGTCCGTTTGCCAGTGGCCCGGAAAACGCCTTATCGCCTTCGATGGCCTTAACAATTCGCTGGGCGGCATCAACCTGCTTCACAGCCCCTTCGGCAATAGAGGTGCTGTCCTTCATCATGGGGCCGACCTGCGCGCCCAAGCTCTCGCCCATCTTCACATCGGTCTTGACATTGACGTTGGACGCGCCGGCCTTTCCGATTTCTTTCTTGATGCCAACCAGCTTGTCATTGACCACAGCCTGACCATCCGGGCCGATGGACATGAGCTTGTTCGGGTCGTTGAACACGGCGCCAGGCTGCACGGCGTATGGGTTGAACGCAACGCCGCTGGGTGCAACTTCCATCTTGTCCCGCGACTTCACGCCCTCCAGCATCTTCCTTTCGCCGCGCTCGTTCAACACAAAAGCATTGCCAGCTTGGTCGTATTGTGGCGTGAGGCCATATTTGGCGGGCTCCTCGCCCTTCATGATCGCCTGCATGCCCATCTGCTGGAGCATGGGGTTGCCGGACTGCAGGAGTCTTGCAAGAGCCGCCTGCTTGTTCGGGGCAACCGCAGGCGTACCGGGCATTTCAGGGCCGTACCCATCGGCGGCCATGGGAACCCCCGGCTGCGCAGGGGTGCCCTGCATATCAGCCTGATATGCAGCAAGCGTGTCGGCAAGCTGCTTACCTGACGCCTTGGTCAGTTCGGCCTGCTTTTCGTCGTTTTGCTTGTCGAGGTATTTCCCGCCCAGAGCCTGGGCAATCTTGGCCAGCCCCTCCATTGGGCTCTTTTTCACTGCCCAGCCGCTGACCATTTCAGTTCCGCCCGATGGCTCCATCGACTGTTTGCGCAGCATGTCAGCAAGGAGCTTCTGACGGTCCAGTTGCTGCTGCTGCGGCCAAATATCTGGCCCACCAGCGACAAGGGTCTGCGGCGCTTTTGCAGAGGTAAAGGGGTTCATTGGGAATCCTTAATCATGTCCCACAAGCTGCCGCTTTGCAGATCGTCAGACAGCTCATTCATGTATCGGGCGGTTTCAACGGCGCTCTGCATGATTTCCGGTCGCGGATTTTGATCAATGAAGGCGAATAACTCTTTGCGGTGCTCAAGGTCGTGTTCTGCGTGGTAGCGCAGAGTGCGGAACAATTCTTTTCCATGGGCCTGTTCAAGAGCTTCAACGGACGCAAGCGCCACCGGGAAGCCCTCCAGCACAGCCATGTAGCCAAGCAACGCATATGGGCTCTGGTGCTTGATGAGGTAGTACTGAGAACCGGCCATAGCCACGGCACGGCGAAACTTTGGAACCAGGTCAACATCAACGCCGTAATCAATCAAGTCCTTTGCCAGCCACTCCGCGTGCCCACGCTCCTCTTCCAGATGCTCTGTCAGGTACGCCAACAGCGGAGCATCGGCGACTTTCTGCGCCTCGATCATCAGTGGGACGCTGGCCGTTATGACCTGGTGAACGACCACCAGGTTAGAGATGACCACATGGATATCCAATAGATCAACCGGTGTAGAAGTTGCGCGCACATCAATAATCGCCCGAATGACATTTTCGGAATACATCAGAACATCATCGCCGCAGCGGTGCCGATTGCGCCCATGGTCGCGGCGTTCCCGCTGTTGGCACTTGCTGTGCCGGCGTTGTAAAGGCCCTGAGCGTCCTTGCCTGCTGCGGTGGCGGCTCCCAAGTAGTCAGCGCCTGCGGTCTGCCCTTGCTGGGGGGTATTAGTAAAAGTCGGGTTTGTGACCTGTGACCCGGTGCGAACCGCGTTGAGCATGTTCAGCGGCTGGTTCTGCAGCGCTGTCTTGAGCGACATTTGCTGATTCTGGGCGTTCTGGCCGACGCTGATGCCGTTCAGAGCGGCCTGCATGCGCAGATCGTTTTCTGATTGACCTTGCGTGCGCATGGCGTTGTCGTAGGCTTCCGAACCCTGGGTAATGCCTTGATTTGCTAATTGCGCATCAAGGGCCTTACGGCTTTGGTCAATCTGCGGTTGGAACCGCGCCATCAAGGCGTCTTGCCCCGTCTGGCCTGGGCTCACCATGTCCTTGGGCAAGTCGTCCAACGTGATGTTGTTGGATAGTGCGCTATCGACGTAGCCTAGGCCGCGATCAGCCAAAGCCGAAAGGCCAAGGCTGGTTTTGTTCTGCTGATCAAGTAGGGCTTGTTGGGTCGGGTTCAGGCTCTGAGTGACCGTCCAGCCGCCGTCGCCTTGACTGGCATCATGCGTGTACGTCAAGTTTCCGTATGGAGTGACTTGATTGACGCGGTTCGCAGCGGTGGTGGCGCGTGCCGCCTCCAGATTCCCGGCTGCGGTCTGCTGGGCCGCGCCTGCATAGTCCACGGGCGGCGGTGGCGAAGGAGAGTCTTTAAAGCAGATCCAGCCGCCGAAGAGCTTGCGCTGAGGCGCCCAGTAGATATGTCCGTCGATGTCGTATTTCATTGGTCAGCCCTTAGCCATCTGCACTCCTCGCGCAGCATTCGCAAAATTAGCCCGTCCTTTTCGCCATACCAGCACTTAAGACGGCCCTCTTCAATGAACCCTAGACGTTTGTCCATTTTCAAAGCGTAAATATTCCCGTCCTCTATCACTGCGGTGATGCGGCGCTTGCCTGCCGTAATGAAGGCGTAGTGAAAGAGAACGTCGAGAAACTGTCGTGTGAGAAAGTGAGGCGAAACACTGGCCGCGCTTAGCTCGCAGTTGTGTTCCATGAACCTCGAAAAAACAGCGACTCCCAGGATTCCCCCATCCGGGCTCAAGCTCGCGATGCACACGCATGGCGACTTTTCGGGGTCAAACTTGACGTTCAGTATTCGGTTAATGAACTCAAAATACTCAGGCTTTTGCTTAATACAGACCATCAGACAACCCCACCACCTTGCAATAGGTAATCAGTCGATGCCCAGCGCATGCGGCAGTTCTTCATAGCGCCCTTCATGTGGGCGGATATGCAGTAACCTAGACCAAAGGCTGTTTGCCAGTCCCTGCGGATCTGCAAATCCCCTCCCCACGTAAACCCACCGTCCCACGTCGCCAGATCCCAAATTGCGCTTGTGTTGGCGGTAAAGGTCGGAATCCCAGTGGGGTCGGTCGTGTCAAAGTCGGTATTCACACCCAAAAGAACGGCAGGGGAGCCATCGGTTGAAATGATGGGCCGAAGCATCTTGACCTGCTTGAGTTGCCCACCCTTTCCGAAGTAATTAAAGCTCTGCTGCGCCTCGAAATTGATGTTCTCGCCGTTGTCTGCCGTGGTATCCCATGCCTTGCACACGACCCCATCCGACCCAAAAAACAACAAATCCTCATGCAACTCAAAGCACGTTGCGTTCCAGCCGATAAACTGGGACCATGCCCCGCTGATCGTGTTCATAACGAGTTGGTAGGAGGCCGTCGTGCTAATTGGGACATTCACCAGCAACATGTCCTCTTGCGGGAAGAGCGCAGCTTCCCAACCGAAATTTGTTCCGTACTGGGTGATGTACCCAGAAGTTGCATCCTGAATCTTGTCGGTCAGCATGACCTGCGAATTCACGCGGGACGACATCAGCGACTTGGACAATGGAGCCAAGCCGTCCTTGCAGATCAGCGTCAGATCGCCTGCGTATTTCATCAGGCAGCGCCGGCCTATTGGGGCGCCCACATCAAACACGCCGATCTTTCCCCAGGTGTTGGCTGAGGCCGGGTCTGTGCCTTTATAGACAGCGACTTGCCCCTCTGAGGTCACAAACACCACATAGTCATCCATGCCGTAACCAGCATCGAGCGACCACGTACCCATTGCCATCAAGTAGCCGCCCCGGTCAAACTGGCTTGACAGGTCAAAGGCGGAGGCAGCCCCACCGATAGACAACACCGGCAGATACCAAACCTTGAGCGTGTCCTTTTCAACAAACCAGAGGCGAGACTTTGCAACGGCTACATGAATCAAATTGGTGGTAGTCACGCCGGTTATTGCCGGGGTGCTCGCGCCGTCAACAGCGACCCAGCTTGTGCCGTCATACAGTTGCGGCTTATCGGTGCCGTTCACCAGATACATGAAATTCCCGCCAGCAGTGCCGAAATTGACGTGCTGCCACCGGTCGGAGGTTTGGCCGGAAACCACTGCAGCACCCACTGGGCCCCCAACGGTCACGTCATAAATATTCGCGCCTGCAGCGGCGAACAACTCCGACACACCGGATGGCGGCGAATAGGAGGCCACCGTGTGCACCGTGCCAGTAATACCTGTGGCGTACTGGCTGTATCCGTCCCTCACCTTCACGTCATACGGCGTGCAATAGAAGTTGTCCAGCGATATCGCGTCTGTTTCCTTCATCATGGCCAGCGGGTCGCGGGCGTTCCAGCCCCCGGTAGGGGACGAAACGGACAGCGTTACCGCAGCCTGTTGACGAGACAGGCTTTTCTGGGGCTTGCGCATTTACCAACTACCCCGAGGAACCAGAATCGCCGGCTGAATCTCCCACTGAGCACCATCCATGCTCAGGGTCGGCTTACCAGCGTCCTTCGCCATCTTGTCCACGACGCGGCGCTCGTACTTGGCAAAGTCTTCGGCGTAGTCCAGGCCTTTTGCGGCTTTCCAGCGCCAGATTGTTCCCAAGATGACAATGCGGTCATCAATCAGCGGTGTATCAGCGTCATTTGTCCATGTTTCGGAAGTGCCGCCCAATGACGTAGTAATCCAATTCTTGGTGTTGTACTCAAAGGCGCACGATTCACCAGCTGCCGGAGCTGGGTAAAACAGAATCTGGTCGTTCTTGATGCGAAAGCTGTTGAACGGCCCATTGAGCTGCAAGGCTTTGTCCTGCTGCCACACTTGCTGAGTGCTGGGGCCATAGACCGGCCGGCGCAACGAGCGGTTCCAGATCGTGTCATTGACGATGCTCTCGAAACCGGGGGCGATAGTTGCCAGCGTGCCCTGCAGCTCAGCGGCGACGGTTGTGAATGTGGCCTCTGTCTGCAGGCCCTGCCAGTTGTAGCGCTCTTCCAGCTCCTGCCCCTCTTCCTCACTGATCGCCAAAAGCTGGATGATCTGAGGATCCGTCGAGCCAACCGCAGCATTGGGTGCGAGTATCCCTATGCGGCGGCAAGCTGTCTGGATTATTTGGAGGCAGGTCTGGGCCATGTGTTTGCTCGGTTATGCGGTTTCAGCTTCTTTGCGAGGCCTGCCACGGCGCGGGGCGTCTTCGGAAGCCTCTAGGGCGTCCAGGCGGCTTGTCAGCGCTGCAAGCTGTTCTTGCTGGCGGCGGATGGTTTCATTGGCGTCTGCCAGCTCTTTAACCACGGGCGAAAGGTCGGTTTTGGCCTTGATATCACCTCGGGCCATATCCCGCAAAACCCGGCCATCCATGCCAATGTCGCCAAGCGAGGAATCAGGCACTGCGGCCAGGTCTTCCACCGTGGGGAAGCGCTGGGCCAGTTGATCGCGGCGGCTCTTGAGGATCCGCTCCCATGTCAGCAACGGCGTACCGTTGCGGGGCAAAACCTTGCCCTCACGCCATGCGGCCAAGCCAGCCTTGAATTCACTTACCCATGCCGGGTCATACAGGCCCTTGCGTGCATCGCCATCTTTGCGGGTGATGAATTCATCGGCGAAGAACTCCAGCGGGTCACCTTTGTGGCCGTGTGGGGTGATCAGGATGAAAGTCACCATCTTGGGGACTTCGTAGCCCTTTTCCTTGGATGCTTCGGCGTCGGCGCCGTGCTCGCGGTCTTGGAACATGAAAAACGGAACTCGGGACATGGGGTCGGCGTAGGCCATCAGAAAACTCCTTTGGGTTAAAGCGGTAGCGCTTTTGCGGTGGACTCGTCTGAATCCACTGAAAAAGCGGCCCCGAAGGGCCGCTTCTTTTAGGTCACGATCTGCATGCAGCTCGGGTTGTTCAGCACGCCAGAGCCGAAGCCGGTGTAGGTGCCGGTAACCGTCAGGCCGCCACCCGCCAGAAGGGTGTTCTTGCCGGAGGCCGTACCGATGGCCGTCCCGATGTACACAGTCTTGCCGTCCGGGTCCAGCGCAGCGACCACCGTAGAGGCGGACAGGTAGCTGGCCAGAGACACCGTGCAACCCAGGAACAAGCCGTCATACCCGTTGGGGCAGAAGAACTTGTTTTGGCCTGCGTTCATCGTCGCGTTGACGGTGACCGTGCCAGTAGCAGCCACGCGGTTACGGATGCCCAGAACCTGCTTGCCGGTCGCGGTGGCGCCCAGAATGCCGGCTGCTGCGATGGCGAGAACGCCATCAGCTGCCACGGTCGCATTGGTCTTGTAGACCGCACGACCGCGAATCTGGATCCATCCGTAAGTACCGGATGCCATGGGGGCCATGGCGATGCCGAACGGGAAGCCCTGAGTGACCGCCGAAGGAAGCAGCGCTGAGTTGAATGATTCGTCCCACATGCAGACAGAACCCTTGAGGATCGCGTCGGCAGATTTGACGTACATGAACTCACCGAAGCCCCAGTAAGGATCAACAGCAGGAACTACCAGGCCAAGGGCTTGGCGCTGGGTCGTGTCAGGAACGAACCAGTCATTGAAGGGCGTAACGCCCGCGAAAGGAGAAATTGGTGCAAACATGTTGATTGCTCCTTATGCTTTCATGACGCCCTGCAGCGAGCGGTTGCTCACTGTCAGATTGCCTTGCCAGATGATGGTTTTTACCAGCGCATCCTGATTGATGGACTCAACGTCATCCAGCATGGTGATGTTGGCGTCTTTGTGGACGACCATATCCAGGTAGTTGGTGTTGAGGAAATAGGCGTGAGCGCCTGGAATACCACCGGACGAGTCGAAGAACACATCTGCGGTTTTGTACTTCATGCTCAGCATGCCGCCCTTGCCCGTGTCTTCCGGTGCGTACCGCTTCAAGCTCGTCTGCGATTGCTCGTAGAAGGTGAAGTAGTCGTCCGACATGACGATCAGGTTGGGCATGTCCATGCCGCGAGTCAGGCGGATCCACAGCGGCAGCATCAGGCTTTCAATCGTCGTTGCGGACGGAGTGATGCCCGAACCACCTTGCAGCGGGGCAGCAGCCGACTGAACGGTGTTCTGCCAGAAGCCGTATGTGCTGGAGTTGATACCGCCCACAGTGCCGGTGCCGGCGTCTGCGATCAGGGCTTGGAGGCCGTTGATCTGGTTCGCTGCGGTGCCGTCGCTGTACAGGTCGGTAGACAGACCGTTGGCAAACGAGTGCTGGGCATTCTTCACCTTCGCCTTGACGAAGTTGATAATGCGGTTCTCGCCGCTGTTGGTCCGCATTTCCAGGCCGGAAACTGCGAGGTTCACCGCGACTTGACGCCACGGGAATTCAGCGGCGGACAGAACGTCCACAGCTGCGATGTTCAGCACGTCATAGCCCGAATAGCGCTGATAGGTGCTGTTGCTGGCGTATTCCAGCGGTTGGACAATGCTCAGACCGCCATCTTCTAGACGAACTTTCCCCTCGCCTGTCAGTTTGCGGTAGAGCGCGTTGTGTTTGCTAATGTTGTCAGCGACTTCCTTCGAGTGGTTGCGAAACGTGGTTGTGACCAGCTCCGAAAACACGTTAAAGGCGCCGGCTGCGTAGCCTTGACCTGGTGATGCCATTTGATGGCTCCTTTAAAAATTAGGCGCCCTGCATTTCGCGCAGTTTTGCCCGGATGGTGTCTTCCATAGAACCTATGGGCTGTGAAACCGGCATTGATGGGCGGGGCCGCGTGTTAACGCTTGCCGCTGTCTTTGCCGCTGTCGCCTTCTTTGCCGCCTCGGCTCGCTGCTCTGCCTGCTGTTGAGCTTGGACAAGTGCGCGAGTGGTCGGGTTGGCCCAGACGGCTTGCTCATAGGCATCTGTGAGGCTGGAGGCCTGGCCCGCTTGTAGAAGCGCGGCCATGTGCCCCCTGACACTCTCAAAATGACTATGTTTCGGGTCGGAAGCAAAAGAGGAGATTTCGCTGTTGAGCGTTGCCTCCTCCTGCTGCTGGCCCTGTGATTGCTGGTTTTGGATGTACCCGGACAACTGCTGTACCTGCTGCTGCAGGGCGGCAATGTTCGGATCTATCGGCGTGTGTTCAACCTGCTGCACTGCGGCCATGTCGATGCCGTAGTTGCGTGCAAGCTGTGCGAAATATTCGTGCTTCTCTTGCGGCGAGCCATAGCGCAACTTGTGGTCGCCGGCCATGAGCTGTTCAATCGCCTTGTCTGCTGTAATCCCAAGCGTTTGCAGGGTCTGGGCGTGTGGCGTAATGACGCGCTCCATCGCCTGGCCGAACCCTGCAGCTTGCTTGTAGCCTTCAATACCCTTGTGGAAATCAGCCTCACGCCGGGTAATTTCCGCCCGCGCCTCAAGCGGCAGGCTGGCCCAGGTCGCGGCTACTTCCTTTTTCCATGTGTTTGGCGCTGCGTCCAGCGGTCCGGCCACGGTGGGGGCTACAGGCGCAACCGGTGCAGCGGGGTCAACAGGTGCGCTCGGGTCAACTGGCGACTGTTTGGCAAACTTGCCTTGCTCATCCCGGATGCGCTGGGCTTTTTCCTCTGGGGTTGCTGGTGTTTCTGGTGCGCCTACATCGGCCGCCTCACCCTTGGACTGAAGATCGCGCAGGGTATTGCGGATCGTGTCATCCATCGAGACAGGCGCTTCGGTCGCTTGCGTCTCAGGGGTTGCGGTGTCAATTACCTGATCAACTTCGGGGGTTGCCCCTTCGTTTTCGAGTGCCATCAAAAAACTCCAGACATAAAAAAAGCACCTCGAAAGGTGCTTGGTGGTGATGCCGTGGCTGTTAAGCCGTTAGCGCGTTCTGTAACTGTGTTGCCGCCTGCGCGGCTGTGTTGCTTGAGGTGAGCTGCGTCCAGCGGCTGCGGCCGGCGTAAGGCGCGATCACGCCAACGGCGTAAACATCAGTGACGGTCGGGCCGGGGATGAAGGAAACCAGCGTGATTTCCCGGCCGTCGGCGTTTGCGTCGAGTTGTGCAACAAGTGCGGCTTCAGTGAATGCCATGATTGCTCCTAAACACCCGCCAGAGCGGCGGCCTTCTTTTCAGATGAGAGCTGAGCCCATGCCGTGCGGACAGTCGTGTCCAGCTTTGCATCGTTCTCTTGCTCCGCGTATTGCTTTTGCCGGTCGGCGTTCTTCTGCTCGCTTTCCCGGCCCTCCCAGTCTCTGCACCCTGCGGCCTTCATGTCGGCGCGGCGCTGGGCGTAGCTGGTGATCAGCTTTCCCGTGGCCGGGGATTGGTAGGCATCCCATGGCTGAATGTCGGCGCGCATCATTGGTGCGGACAGTAGGCGCTTGTCGGTCTTTGCCTCGCAGCAAACCGGCGTGTCCTGGCACTGAGCCACGGGGCGGATGTACTCGTGGTACTTGCCGCACTTTAGGCAAACGGCCTCATACACCGGCATTTGCTGGCTCCGGTTTGTCCGCGCTGATCTGGGCCGATGCAAGCGTCGTTTCCTGGCCAACAAGGGCAACGTCCATCTTCCCGGCGTTCTTGATGTGCTCAAGCTCCACCTTCAGGGCCGCGTCACGCTCAGCCAGACGGTCATCAAAGGCCATGCGCTGCTGCTCCAGCGCCGCATCAATGCGCGCCTGCTCGCCTGCGCGCTGCGATTCCAGCGTCTGCTGGTGCTGGTTCTGCATGGCCTGCGATTCTTGCTTGCGCTGCTCGGTCTGGGCTGCAAGCTCGGCCTTCATCTGCTCGGCCTGCTGATTTGCAGCAAGCTCGGCCTGGTGCATCTTGCCCTGCAGCTCAGCCTTGAACTGCTCCAGCGCCTTCATCGCCTCAATCTTCCCGGCCTCTGGATCCTTGGGCGGTGGCGGCTGCTTCAGCTTGGAAATCACATCCTCCACCGCAGTACCCATCTTGGCGCGGCGGCAGACCACCAACATCAGCTCTTTCAACATGCCAATATCCATGGCGCCTTTTTCAACGGCCGGGCCAAAGGCGTTCATCAAGTCGGCGAGACCCTTCAGCACCTGCTGCAAGCCCTGCATGTCGTCGTCCTGCGTGGCTGACAGGGTGCTGTCCGTCTCAATATCGATGCGGTAAGTCCGCGTAGCATCTGACCTCATGGCCTCTACAACCGCCTCCCATGATATGGGCATGGGTTGCTTGAGCTTTTCCAGCTCTGGGGGCGGTGGCGGTGGCTGCTGGCCCGTCATCTGGGCTTGCTGTGTCTGCATCTGGTACTGCTGCGCCATCTGCTCCAGACGCAACTTTTCAGCGTCAAGTTCGGCCTGATGTGGCAACTGAACCAGGGTCATCTGCTCCAGCGTTTCAGGCTGGAACTTTTCAGCGATGATTTCGGCCTTTAGGCGGATCAAGTCGCGGATGTAGCGCTGAACTTCGCGCTGCATCCTCTGTAGGCGCTGTGTGCCCCACTGGGTCTTAATCTTCTGCGCTCCGAATGTCTCGTTCGGGTCGCTGGCGCTGCGCATAATGTCCGCAATGCCGGTGATTTCGTAAATGATCTGTTTGCAAGCGTCACGCTGGATATACAGCTCACCGATGACCTTTGCGGCCATTTCAATCGGCATCATCCAGATCGCATTGTCCAACCCGCCACGGTCAAGGAGGGCCGTGACGTTGGATCCGGCAATCAGCTCATTGTCCGCAGCCTTCATCAACTGCGACAGCTCGCCCAGCGTCGAATCGTAGATGCCCCGGACTTTCAGCGCTTCAATCAGTTTGCTGATGCGCCCGCTGATCTTGTTCAACTCTTTCGCCTGCTGCTCGTACTGGGTGTACAAAGCCGCAGGAATCAGCGTGTTGTTGTTCTCAATCGCGTACAGCGGCTTGGGATTAGGGAAAAAGCCGGACAGCCGCAGTGGATCGTCCTGAATCTTGCACGGGACCGGGTAGGACTTGCAGATCCAAATGACCTCTTTGTCTTCCTTATTCCAGATTTCCCAGATTTCAGCCGTCTTGAACAGGTCTTCGCAGTCTTTGGACGACTTCACATCCTCATCGTCAGCCGAATCCAGCGGTATCTTATTGCCGATTTCCTCGCCGAACTTTTCAACGCAGTCTTCACGGGTAAAGCGATGGCGGAAACCTTCGGCCGTGACCTGCTCCCAAGTCTTGGCAGCACACAGGATGCGGAAGTCGTCATACTGGACGTTCTCCGCAATGACCTGCTCCCACTCGATTTCCTCGTAAGCCTCCGGGTCTTCGCCCTCAACCGCCTCCTTACCCTCAATCTGGCGAATATCCGGGATGTACCGAATGCGCGACACAGCCCGACCAGGCAACAGCATGGACAGCACGTCAGCCTTGAGCACGCTATCGAAGTCATACACGTCCTGGCAGAACTCCAGCGAACGTGTCATGACCTCGGCAACAGCCTTGCCTAGCGGGTCTTCGTCCTGATACCTGCGGCGGGCGTCTGGCTGCGGCAGGGAGTTGTACACCGACTGCCTCAGCGTCTCTGTGTTCGTCCACAGGATGTTGAAACTATGCATAGCCGGGTTTTCTGGCGTGTACAGCTTGTAGATATCAGCCGACTTCTTGCGCCATGCCGACTCGCGCTTGTCCGCAAGCTTTAGCTCCAGCTTCCAGCGGCGAGCGATAGCCTCCGGAGATTTGCCCAGATCGCTGGGCTTCTCCAAGCTATTGGCGTTTGAATCGGTCATACGATGGCAGAGGGGTTCTGCAGGTAGAAGTTGTGGGCCGCGCTGACGTTCTGCGCGCCGGACTGCGTGAGGTTGTAATAAGCGAGCAGTCGCTCCCCCCATTGGCCCACGGGTATGGTTTTCAGGTCAAACAGGGCGTGCCAATCCTCGTTGTACATACCGGCCGTGCTTGTAAGTGCCCGGACGTTTTCCTGTACTTGCTCGGTGAGTGATGCCATTTATTCGCCCTCTGTCCTGCGTCTTGTTTGTCGCTCGATGATTTCGGCGACCGTTCTGTGTTGTGGAAATTTGATAACCGTGGGGCCTGGCGGCGGCTTGTATTCCTCACGCCACGCGATCGCCAGCATCCGGAAGGCATCGGCCGGGTTTGAAGCCCAGTCATGCCGGGGCTTGTCCCGAAACATCTTCTTTTCGTCGTCCCACTCGCGCTGATACTGCTTCAGGCCGTTTACGCCCGTCTCCGTCTGCTCCTCGTCAAAATAGCAATAGGGCAACATGGCCCGCGCTGCCTGGATACCGTCCTGCACGCTCAGCATGGGGACAATCCGCACATTTCCCGTACCAAAGGCCTTCCAAGCCATTTCCTGAATGGACTTGCCGCCTGAAGCCAGCGTCTTTGCCCTAGCGTCATGCGGTAGCCAGTGCAGCCCGTACTTGTAGGGTTTGTCCTTGACCACATCGATGTAGTCATCCATCGCCAGCCCTGAGCCGCCGTAGTAGCAGAGCACCCGGATTTCACCGGCTATCACCTGATAAAACCAAATGCTGGTGTCATCACTGAAGCCCAAGTCCCAGGCGGTGTGGACTGGATACTCAGGGTCCCAAGGAACAAGGCGAATGCGCCCGGCCTCTTCGGCCTCCCGCATCTCCCGCCCGTAGAAAGCACCCAGCAGCGCCGCGTCAAAGCTGCACAGATACTCCTGCTCAAAGAGCGAAGTACCCTGGTCTACCCCGTAGTCGTCTATATAAGCCTGCTTCTCAGCCGCAAGCCGCTCAATGCTGATTGAGCCTGTGTCATAGGCAGTCAGCTTCTGCGCAAAGGTATTCGGGTCTTTCCTGCCCGCCTCGTAGGTCTTGAATGCATGGTTCTTGCCCCGTGGCGTCGTGATGTACATCTGCCAGCCGTTGTTTTCGGCAAAGATTGGCCTGAGATACGCCCTTGCGGACGGGTTGGCCAATGCCCACTCCGAGAACACCACACCAGCAGGCGGCGAGCCCACAAGGCTGTTGTAGTTGTCACTCCCCAAAACCTGCCACGTTGACCCGTTTACAAACCGGATCATCATTTCCTGATCTTTGGTGTTCGCCCTCAGTTCATGAGGGAACGCCTCATCTATCCGCCGCTTGCCGCTATGGGGGTTGATCGCCTCCCAGATAGCCTTTCGAGCCTGCGCGGCCTCTGGCAACATATGCCAGTACGTGGCCTGACGCTCAAACGCAGCACATGCAGTGCGGTGCAGGGCGATCTCATCCTTACCGCTGCGACGATGCCAGATCAGCTCCGCGTGCTTGCCGCCGTTCTCTAAATACGTCCAGGCTGGAAGCTGGTAAGGCCTTGGGCGCCAGCCGTTAGGGAGCTGTATTCGAGCCAAAGCGGGTAATCTCAACTATCAGCGCGCCGTCCTTGCCCTCGCCAGCGATGGTCATGGGCAATACCTTGCCGACAAGCGCAAGGAATGCCGCCGGGTGGCTCTCTGCCTTAGCCTGAAGGTATGTGATGCCCCCAGCTCCGCTCAAGGCGCCGAGGATCATTTCCTTCAATTCCTTGGTGTTCTTGTTTACTGCACCCTTGGGCTTGCCTTTGTTGCCTTTGCCGAATTTGGTCGTATTTTTCGGCGTCTCGATGGGGTTGCCCATATCGACTCCTTGTGATTGGTTACTAACTTACTGAGTCGGCCTCTGTTGCGCCATGAACTGCTCTTGCGATAGCGGGGCCTGCCCGTTTGCCTGCGCCTCTTGGACGTGGAGCTGGTAGGGACGGCTCGTCATTGATTGGGCCGCCTGCTGCACCATGCCCGAGCCCATAGGAGGCCTGGCTGGCATCAGCAACGCCGCTAGTCGTTGAAGTTTGCTGTCAGCCATTTGTTACCTCAATAAAAAAGCCCCGGGCCGACAATCAGCGCGGGGCGAAGTGCAACGTGTGCACACCATGGAGAAAAGGGCGGGGTCAGCGTCCGCAATCGAGTAGCAGCCCTGTGCTCAGCGAGCGGGGCGCGGTAGTTACGGTGAAGACGTGACCCAGCATGCAAAAAGCCCCGACACATTGCTGCATCGAGGCTTGGATTGATTTGGTGGCCTATGCTGATCTTAGGCTTCTTCTTCATCCCGGCAAAGGGACCAGCGCATCAGCCTGCGCATTCACCAAAACGGCTGCTGACTACGTTCACTTATGCCCGACGTCATACCCGAAGGCTGGGAGGTGAGGCTAGCTACTATGAATCAGCGCCCGTTTTGGCCCCATTTCAGAGGGCTCTAACTGAGCTTTACCGGCGGCGCCGCCTCCAACATGGACGGGCGACCCTAATGCTTTTGCTCAGTCGTTAGCAAATTCTATAACGATTTTTTGAAATGTCAAACTTTTCTGTTGATGAGCATCTGCCGACCGTCGCGCAAAAGCAACGCCAGATCATCCATGCTCACGCCTATTTCTCGGCATGCGCGGCCTGGATTGACCGGCTTGAGATATGCCCAATTGATGGCCTTGCGGTGCTTGATCGGGAGTGCTGCAACCCCTTTGGCGATCCTGACCGCGTCGGAATGGTCTACCGGTACTCCGGTTGCTCCCCGCTCCCAGTTGTCCGGACGGTATAGGCGGAACATGGGCGAGACGGCCGGTGGCCCCCCACTGTTGCACGACAGCGCCCAGTTATGCAGGCGTTTATCTATGCCCCGCTGGTGTTCTTCTACAGCGTGGAAATCAACCGCTCTTGTTGCCATCAACATATCCGTCCTTTTAGAGTTCTTTGAGGTATTCGCGGAGCTTGTCCTCTGCCCGCTGCTCTGTGGCTGATTTCTGCTTGCTGCTCATGAATCCGCTTCTGGTCATGGTCTTGGCCTTCTGCTTCTGGCGGGATAGGTTCTTTGCCAGTTGGACTATTTGGTCTTGTTGGGAGGGGGAGAGCATGGTTAGGCCTCCATTGGCCACGGTAAAGAGTATTTCGATGGCGGCGTGAACCTGACCCTTTTGCTTTGTGAGGCCATGGCCGCTTGCCACGCGGCCCATGACGTGGCGACTGATGAGGCTATGTATTGCCCCTTTTGCGGCCCCTTGTGATATCGCACCGCGACATGCCCCGTCTCGTTGAATATCCACGCCTCAAAGCTTTCGCGGATTTCTCTCTCAGTCATGATTTCCCCTTAAGCATTTCTAGTGGGAGGTGGGCTACTTGCTGAACTTTTCACAGCCAGCGGCCACCAGCGCGACAAGCAAAGCGGCCAAAATAATCACCCCGGCGATGGCAATACCACCCCAAAACGGCGCAGTTACCCACCACCAAGACCAATCGATGTAGCCAGTCAGCTTCAGGACAACAAAGGCAATTCCCAGCAAGCCAAGAACATTCGTGCTGTAGGTTGTCGTTGCGGATTTCGCGCTCATGTTGAATCTCCAGTTTTTGTATTTGCACCTGTAGCCCAGGCTGCGAGGCATCGGGTTATGCGTATTCAGGCTGTTTCGGCTCACTTAAAACAACCCCATTCAAATCACAAAAGGCCAGCGCATAGGTAATCAGGCTGGCACTGCGCTTCACGCTCATGAGGGCGGTGCTCTCGCGGATGTTCACGAACTCGCCCTCAAGGCCCGGGACAATCTCAAAGTCTTCAGCCGTGGCTTTTGAGTGGGCGGATACAAGCAGCACCTTCCATTGGTCGGCTGTTCGAGGCTTTCCAGCCCACGGGAGCTTTGACTTGGCAAGGTCTGAGCAGATCGCGTGAAATTTGGCGTTTTGGTCTGCGTTGCGGGTTGGCTCCTGAAACGTCACCATGTACCCATCAGGGGCGGCGTGGGCGTGAGCTGCCACCCCGTCACGGGCTTGGCCGTGCACCAGAAAGAACACGCGCTTGCTCACATCTCCTCCCATCGCCGATAAGCATGCTCAGCTGTGAAACCGTCCGAAATCTTCCCGGCTCCTGCGCAGTACCAGATACGGTCAACCAGCTTTATGTGTGGCTTTTCCTGTTTGACTGGAAAGGCGGCGTCAAATAGGGCCATGGGGCACATTAACCAGATCATTCCTGCCTCGCTTTCAGTTCTTTGGCCTTGGCCGTGTAAAGTTTTTTTACTTCTATCAACTCTTCCCGGGTCCACTTGTGGACTTCGTTGTTGGACTCCAGCGCGTCAACCCGGGCCTGACCGATGCGCACCAGCAATCCGAGGCGGTAGTCCACAGCGTTCCCAGCTTTCCACTGGTTGCACTTCACGCACTGGGCGTGACAGTTGTCTTCATGGAATCGAAGGTGTGAGGCGCAGCCAATACTCCGGTAATGCCCAGCATCGCGGCCGGCGTGAAGCTGGGTCATGTCACCCGGAGGCTTGCCGCAGGAAATGCAGGGCTGCTTGGCGTCACGGGTACGGATGAAGGTGTTGAACTCCTTTTGCGCCTCTGCAGTCAACTTGGGAATCTTCTTCTGCGTCTCGCGCTTGACCCTGTCCAGCATCTTTTCCACCCGCGCAGCCGCACGCCACTCAGCCTCCAGCTTTCGCGCCTTCTTGGCGTTCTGGGCGGCCAGCCAAGGGTCCACGCAGTCCTCGTGCAAGACGTGGCGCGCCTTGTCCTCTGGCATGCGGACCTTGCAGTGCTTGCATTTGTTGGGCTTGGCGGAGCGGATCACAGCGCACCCCATGAAACACTCCGGCCTTTTCCATGGCCGTCACTGACCACCACCACAGCCTTGCCGTGACCCTCAAGCCACGCTAAAGCCTCATAGACCCGCTCAAGTGGAAGCCCTGTCTTTTCCTTGATCGCCGGGGCGGTTTCAATTCCGTCCTCCAGGCACCAGCGCACTATTGCCGGAACCTCTGGGAGTTTTGCCCTGTGTCGTAAGCGGGTTGGGTTCAGCTCTTCACGGGACAGCTTGCAGCTCATGCGGCCTCCTTACGATCGGCGGCAAGCAATGCCATGCTTTGGACTTGGTCAAAGGTCACGGCCGATCGGCCCGACACATTGCCGCCCTTGTAAACCTGCATCGCGCGATCAACATCCCCGACCAGCGCCGGTTTTGGCAAGGCAATGCCCTTCTTGGTGTACTCTGGATCCGGGGAGCGATCGCCGTTCAAACGCTTGGGGTACTCGAAGGTTCCGCGTCCGGTATAGGCCTTGTGGGCATTACAAAACCGCGTTTGCAAATAGCCAAGCTCTTTCATGTCGGTTCGGCAGACCTTGGGCCATCCACCCATGTCCTCGATCGCGGCATGAATGGCTGGATCATCAAAAACCACATCTGAGTAAGCGCCGATCGAACTCATTGCCCCCAGTGCCTTACCCCACGCCAGCGCTGCGCGATCGGTATGAGTGCCAGACAGGATCCGGACGATATCCGCCACCTTTGGCGCAAACTGCCCGCGATCGGGGTCTGTGACATGGGCCGTCAGGGCCTTGGAAACCTGCTCGATCGTGAACGGCTGGCAGGCCTGCACCCAAACGTGCAAGGTGAACTCGCTCACGTCCTGGCGATAGTAGGCCAAGGCATCTGTGACCATCTGGGTCAGCTTTGGGAGGTCATTGGGCTGCATAGCCACCCTTCTCTAAAAATCGTTTTGCTACTGCGGCGTTTGAGGCTTCGAGAGCTTCTTGTTTGTTGAGCTTTGGCGCGACTCCAGCCGGAGGCAACGCTGCGGCCAGCCACTCAAGGGGCTGCAGTGGTCGGGCTTTGGCGCATTCGCGCAGCTTGTCGATCAGGGCCGTATCCCCGTGGTGCTTGCGCAGACCACCGAGGAACGATCGGGCCTGCTTTTCAGCGGTCCCCGCGTTTGTCAGCAATGCCAAGCCGTACCCAAAAATGATTTCATCCGGATCCGTGACCAGCGGCGGCTTGCCGCCCGTACCGTTAGGTACGGAACTATTGGTATTGGTAATGGGATTGGTAATGGGAGCTTGTGAGTTGCTTATTTCTGGGTTACCTACAGAAACCGGCTGGGTTATTTCTGGGTTGCCTGTGGGTTGTTGCTTTGGTGGCCTGCCGCCCCTTGATCCGTTCTGCTTTGCGCGCTCTGCCGCTTGCTGCGCCTTTATGATTTCGGCATCACAGCGAGGGTGTGCCCAATGCCCGTCTGTCAGGGTGAAGAACTCATTCAGGACGGTCTCCACGGCTTTGCGCTCATCCTTAGAGGCGGCGCGCACCAGTCGGCAAGCTTGGGCCACATCGGGGAGGCTTTCCTCCCGGCTGTAGTACACGTCCAGCAGGCGGCGGTAAGCGCAGTCTTCCAGCCATGACAGGTGCACCGTGGCCGTCATGTAATCGCCGATGTGATGCGGGTAAAAGTTCACGCTAAAGCGCCTTCCACACAGCGCACCCATCCCGGCGCAGATCAGTCTTGACCAAGCCGCACTCGGAAATGCGGCGCTGGCACTCGATGTATTCCACGCCAGTGCAGCGGCTTGCCTCTCGGGCTGTAAGGCCGTCCAGCGAGGACTTCACCGCCTCCCTGATAGCTGCGCGCTCCCGATTGGCTACGCAGCTTGCAGCGTGCTTTGCAGCCTCCCGGCTTGTGTCGGCGTCCGTGCGCCTGGCTCGGGTTTGAACAAAGCTGATGCTTAGCTGGTCTTGGGGGTTCATGGCTTGGCCTTTCCAATTTCAGCGGCGGCGTAGGTGATCGCGCGGCGCGTAAGCTCAACCCGCGATAGGACGCCATCAGCGATTTCACGATGGATGAGTTGGCGACCGACGCGAATCTCTACGATGTGGGAACTCTGGTAGATCGACATGCCAAGCTGAGCCGATAATCGCAATGCAGCCCCATCGTCTGCCAGTGGGTCCCAGTAGTTGTAGGTCATGCCGTATGGGGTTTTCTTTCCCGGCAAAACTCTCAAGCACTCGACATCACGATTCCAGCGGCTACGAATCCCGGCCGCTTTCGCCGCCAACTCCAAAATTTCTCGTGAACTTCTCATTTGCGCACCTCTGGTGTTTCAGTGGGGGCGCAAACTTTGACGACGGTTCCGGCCTTGACTTCTATTCCGTTGATGACGCAATCAGAGCCAAAAGCCATCGTCGTGCAATTTCCGTACTGCGGTGCTTGTGGTTGGGTGGCGAGAGCGGCTTGCCAAAGCTCCCATGCACGCTGCACAGAAATGGTCCGGTAGGTGTCGTTGCTGCGGTGTCGCGCTAA
>Ga0181338_1000042_pt1 | contig 40375 bp, 76 predicted proteins | sample Sp13VDMM110SD_FD_122168 | JGI IMG/M metagenome (GOLD analysis project Ga0181338, IMG submission 122168) | Freshwater viral communities from Lake Michigan, USA - Sp13.VD.MM110.S.D | ecosystem: Environmental > Aquatic > Freshwater > Lake | place: USA: Michigan | collected 2013-04-23
AACGGAAACGGATCGAAACCTGTTGGGATGGCTGAAATCGTCGCTAGGCGTCGAAGCGAATCCGGTCTCCCGGATGATGTTCCCGCCAGATGGGAAGCCTTACCGGGCGATCAGCCATTTTGAGTTTGGCGGAAAGCTGACGATGCCCGTTGCGGAGGCCCGAGAAAGGGCAAGGAGGGCCGTTCAGGCGGCAATGACGCCACCGACCATGCAGGACACGGAAGCGTGGATTGCGGCGCTCTACGCGGCCACGGCGAGGCGAACGGAAGGCGAGACGAGCCTTGAACTGATCCTGAACCTCTACGCCGGAACCTTGACCCGCTATCCGGCTGACGTGGCGAAACAGATTTGCATGGATTTTGCACTGCGCCGCGAAAAGCCGAATTGGTTCCCGACGCTGAGCGAGATAGACGAGGCCTGCGAGAAGGCGACCAACCAACGCAAGCAGCTTTTGGAGAGCTTGTGATGAAGGTTCTTGTTTGTGGGGGTCGTCACTACAGCGACCGCGCCAAGGTGTTTGAGGTTCTCGATTACCTCCACCTGAACAGAAAGCCGATAACGCTTCTGATCCACGGGGCGGCGACCGGCGCTGACAGGCTTGGCGAGGAATGGGCGAATGATCGAGGCGTTGAGCCGGATGCCTACCCGGCTGCATGGGGCGACCTGACCGCAAAGGGCGCAGTCATCAAGCGTCGTAAGGACGGGAGTTCCTACAACGCCAATGCCGGGCCAACGCGGAACTCTAAAATGCTGGCGCTCGGAAAGCCCGACTGCGTCGTGGCGTTTCCAGGCGGTGACGGAACGGACAACATGATTTCTCAAGCAAGAATGGCGGGTGTCCGAGTTTTTGAGATTGCGGACCCAAGGGAGCAAGCGGCATGAAGCGAGACGAGTTTGATGCGGTGATGAAGGATTTTCACGCCCGCATGAAGGAAATGCAGCCCGCCCCGAAAGCCACTAGCGCAGTCAAATACGGGCCGCCTGATTGCCGGATCGTCACCCCCGAAGGTCGCGCGCTGATCGAGCGAATGCGCCAACCCTAACCCAACCAAACCCGTAACAGGAGAAGATGATGATCTGCCGAACATGCCAAGGAACAAGCAGCATCATGTCGCGTGGTCTGCCACTTGAGTGGTTCGATTGCCCTAGCTGTTCAGGACACGGCGCGCGCGTTCAGTTCGGGCCGTCGGAAACACGAATTCACGCGCTTAAGATAAAGAAACCAAAGCGTTAGCCAAACCCAACCAACATAGAATGAGAGCCAGAAACTATTTCTCTCAGGGTGGTTGACCGTGGGTGTGATTGGTGTAGGTTGACCGTATGAAGGTTCTCGATCTTTTCAGCGGTATTGGTGGGTTCGGTTTGGGCCTGGAAGCGGCCGGAATGGCCACCGAAGCCTTGTGCGAGATTGAGCCGTATCCAAGGAAGGTTCTTGCCCTCCGCTGGCCTCAGACAAGGTGCTATGACGATGTACGAACCCTCACGGCAGATAGACTTGTTCGAGACGGGATTGCCTTGCCAGACATCATCTGTGGCGGATTTCCATGCCAAGACCTCAGCGCGTCAGGAGACCAGAAGGGCATTGGCGAGGAAACTCGCAGTGGCCTTTTCCGCCATATCATCCGGCTTGCTGTTGAAGTTGGCTCCGTGGGCCAAAAACCATATCTCCTCTTTGAGAACGTCACACGGCTTCTCAGCGGCCCAGCGGAAAATCCTGGAGAATGGTTCGGCGAGTTTCTCAACGCGCTGGCCGAGATCGGGTACGATGCAGAGTGGTTTTGTCTATCCGCTGCCTCCATTGGAGCGCCGCACGAGCGGGACAGAATCTGGGTTGTTGCCTACCCCCACGAAACACAACTCGAAAGAGGGGGCATATCCCGCCGAGTATACGAGAAACACGCCGACTTTGGCGACTCATGCTGGGGGCAAGATAAACCCGGAGTGGTCCGAACACTTGATGGGGTTCCCTCACAAATGGACCGCGTTGGATGCCTCGGAAACGCCATTGTCCCTCGAATAGCCCAGATCATTGGGGAAGCAATTATGGAGACCGTAAATGCCTAATCTGACGAGACCCAGCGCAAAAACAACGCAAGTGATGTGCAGCGCCTTTCACCATGTCGCCAGGCTAGGCGGCGATCACCATGACGGAATGGCTGCTGCTTTCATTGCGGCCAGAACCTTTCGTGAAAACGTGGAAACTTACGGCACGGCTGCCTACGAAGCAGCATCCGCTGTGATGCGAAAAAAGAACTGTGCTTTAGTGAAAGCAAGTTCGGATGGGGTTGACCCCAAGGTTGACCCGTGTATGGTGCCCTTATGAACAAGCGACCAAACGTAATCAGTGTCCGCCCCCGAAAGGGATCAGAGTTGGAAGCTGTCTGGCTTGAATGCCAGCGAGACATCGCCGTCATGCGCGAAAAGATTCATGCGTGGGCCAATGATGCCCGCAAGGAGAAGCAGCAATGATCGACCATCACACCGAATACACCCACGGCCTCGCCTCTGACATGCGCCGTCGTCATCTCCCGCCTTCGTCAAGCTCTGCGGGTTGGGACTTCTCCACCGACTGCCCTACCACTACCGGCTATCTCCGTAACATCCTTCCTGTTCTGGCCTTTGCCGTTGCAGTGATTGGATTGATCGCCATTGGATCGAGGATCGGGCTGTGACTGATTCCCCCAACTTCCACGAACGTCTTGAGGGGCTGGCTCGGGCTGCGACGCCGGGGCCTTGGTATCTCCGCACGAACCGACATCCGGCGACGAATGGAAACGATTGGGGATGGCTTGACGCCTACCCGCCCGGTGGCCGCCAGTCAGCGCCAGAAGGCGTCGCGGTAACATGGGAAGCGGGCCGCCAGTCCCGGCACAACGCCGCCTACATCGCCGCCGTCCACCCCCAAGCCATCCTCGCTCTGATCGCTGAGAACCGGGCGTATCGGGAGGCGCTGGAGGCGCACGATCGGTACATGATCGATGCCGGTTACGAGGGGCCTGACAGCTCGTCCTTGCACCCCAAGGCCGCCGAGAACTGGCGTCGTGTCCGCGCCGTCCTCACCCCCATCCAACAAGGAGGCCAGAGCCATGAATAGCTATGTGGTTGCGGGTTTGTTGCTGATCGTCATCGGGCCGCTTCTGGTGGACGGCAGCCCGTCTCGGCTCGACCGGGCGGTCGCCTGTGGATTTCGCCTTTCAGTCAACCTCGCCGCTGCGGGGCTGATGGCATGGGGTCTTATCAAATGACCTCCCAACCAACCCCAGGCGAAGTCCTGAACGGTGAGAGCGTCCGGCTTCTGCCATGCCCGTTCTGTGCCGGAGCGGCATCTCACCACGTCAACCGCGACCGTCATCGTAATGATGGCGAACATGACATCGAATGCGACAGGTGCGGCGCGGCTATTAGGAAGGAGCTGACCAAGGCTGACGCCATCGCCGCATGGAACACGCGCCAACAACCCTCTGGTGGTCAGGACGGGGGCGGGGAGCTTGAGCGGCTGAAGGAAACCCTTCTCGAAGAGGTCGCCGTTGCCGCCGAGCAATCTGATGCAACGCCCATGGAGCGGTTTGTCGCCGAGGCGCTGTGTTCCGACGACGCAAAGGCGAAGGGCCTCGTTGATCGGGTGTGGGTTGTCAGCCTGCCCGACGCCCGCAAGGCCATCGCGGCGGTCGAGGCCTTCGCCCTCGCTTCCCCCGCTAAAGCAACTGGCTGGCCGTCGAGGGCGGATGCCGAAAAGCTGCCGGTCGTCGGGACCGCGCGACGCCGCCCTCATTGGGATTTCTGGTCGGTCCACTACGGGCCGCCCGTGGATATGGATGGCTATGAGACTGACGGGCTGGTTCGCCTGTCGGACGTACTCGCCCTGTTCACCCGCCCTGAAGATGAAGGGGCGGCGTGATGACTTTTACAACCGAACGGGTCATCGCGAAGGTTCGGAAGGAGCGCAAGTGCGAGGCCTGCCGCCAAGCCATCGAGGTCGGCTCGCCCGCTATCGACTGGTCCGGCACGACAGACGGCGACTTCAGCCATGTATCCTTCCACCCCGAATGCCGGGCCGCTGAGATCGCCCTGAACAAGGCCGCTGGAACCGATTGGGATGAGTGGTTCGGCCTGTCGGAAATGGAGTGGGAGGACTGGCAGTTCATCCTCGATGACCACCCCGTCGTGGCCGCTCGCGTCGGCATAACGCAGGCCAAAATCGATGAGGTCGAGGCCGACCAAGCCGCCTGCCGCGCCGCGCGGCTCGCGGCCTCCACCACCCCCCATCAAGGCAGAAACCCATGAATGAGAAGAACGACGAGGGGCGGTATGACCGCGACCTGATCGACCGACTTTCGGCTCAAGACTGGCGCGGCGTTCAATCCACGCTGTTCCGCCTCACAAAGAGCCAAGCCGAACGTCTGCAAGCCGCCCTCTCCCCCAGCGAGCAGCCGGAGCCTGTGGCTTTGCCGGAGACGCTGGACTGGCTCAAGGTAGACGGCGGCGCGCTCTTCCACGAACGCGCATCGTTCGGCGACTACGTCCTAGACGTCACGCTGGGTCACGATCAAATCTGGGCCTACCGCGTGAACAATACCGGCCGCTTGCATTTTGATGGCGAAGCGAGCGCCAAGGCCGCCGCGATGGAAGACCTCAGGGGCCGTCTTTCGATCCGATGGGCCGCCGCGCAGAAGACCCTGTTGCTCTACGCCCAACCCAGCAAGCAGACCGGCGGGGGTGGGGTGGTGATCCCTCGCGATCTCGCTGAGGCCGCAGTTGACGCGTTCAGGAATGATTGTCGGGACGCCCGCGCCGATGAAATGGAAAGCTGCCTCTCTACGAATGAGGTGGGGTGATGGCCGACAGCATCGGCCCAGGAAAAACACGGTTCATCCCGAATGACGACGGCTCTCTTTCGCTGAGGCGATGGAACGACCCCGCATGGCAGACGCGCTTTGCTGACGCCCATGAGCTGACCGGTCATCGGGCCGGGGAAAACATCACCCGTCTGCTCGCCAAGGCCTACACCATGGGCATGGAAGACAAGGCGACAATCATCAAGGACGCCCTGTCATGACCCTCCCCACACCTACAGGGTCGGCTCCCGATGATGGTTCATCCGCTGCGCGGATACCCACCGAACAGACGGTGAAGCCCGCCGGTCTCATCGAACGGCTGGAAGCGGCTGAGGTCGGGTCGCGGGAACTGGACATGGCAGTTGCCGTGTCGCTTGGTCAGCCCTTTAAGCCTGAACGATTTCTGCCCACAGGCCGCTATCGTGAGAACCTGCGCATTGCAGCCGAAGCAGACCCCTACACCACCTCCCTAGACGCAGCCCTGTCTTTGGCAGAGCGGGTGGGGCTTTCTTGCGGTGACCTTCTTCACGCGGCATGGCGGCGAGTGTCGCTTCGCTATCGGCTGCACGCTGAGTTCTGGAAGCCCGAACACGGATCGTACCCAGCCGCTGTAGCCCTCGCCCTCTGCGCGGCAATATTGAAGGCTGTTGACGACGAAGCGGCCGCCCGCATATCCGCTAGACAAGAAGGGGGTGAGGGATGAGAGACCAAAGAAACTGAAAATACCTGTTGCGTCGATCTGACGTTGGTGTATGGTCTCAATACCGGCGCAGGGCATGAAGCACTAGCCGGAAGGAAACAGACAGATGATCCTCCGAACCAAAGCACAAGTTTTGGCGTGGGCTGAATCAAACGGCGTCGAGATTAGCTATGAGCGCCCTAGCTTCATGTCCCCAATCCATCACGTTCACGCAGACATTATGGCGGACGATACCATTTTTCGCGCCCATGCTCTGCACAACCTTAGCCTTTGGGATGACGAGAAAGCCCCCGATTGGGCTGCGGTTGGAAAAGAGCTGATCGAGGCTGATCTTGGTCAATGCCACATTGACGGATGTGAATATTGCAATCCTGAATGGGAAGATGAATGACCACCGACCGCATGACTAGCGATCAATACCGCCAAGCCCTATCCACCCTCAACCTAACCCAAGGACAAGCCGCTAAATGGCTAGGCGTAAGCCTCAAGACATCGCACCTGTATGCCAGGAACGGGCCAAGCGGTCCTGCGGCCAAAGCGATCAGCCTCGCCATAAAATATGGGCTGGAGTGAAATAAACGCTTGCGTCGTTCTGACGTTGGTGTATGTTGGTTTCAACAAGGAGAGACAGACATGGCCAGCCAAGAATACGAAATACAGGTTGAAGAGTACGGTCCGAACGGCGACGAAGAAGATTGCCTGTGGGGCGTTCAACAAAAAGGCAAAACAGTTTTTGTCACCGACGTTTATGAGGAAGCTGAAAGCTGGATCGCAACCCAGCACGATTCCGCTACCTCAACCGTCGAAGGCCCTCTGGTTGGTCCGGTGGCTTGGCGCTGATGGGCTGGCAAGTAAAAGATTTCGCGGACGGCTGGATTGATGTCGCTGATGAAGTAGAGGCCTGCAAGCTTTCTGCGGAGCATTCCGGAGCCGCGATCCGGCTTAAACCGCTCACACATGACCGTGTCATCGGAGACCGCGAATTCGTCGGCCGCATCAAGCGCATCACTTGGACCGACCTCAACCCCTTCACGCAAGGCTATGTCGAGGCGCTGCTTAGTAGCGTCGATCTTGTAGGCGAGCGGCTGGATAATGTTGACCCATATCGAGCGCCCGCCTTTTCCGACCTCGCCCCGGAAACCCTCGCTCGGATCATCGCGGACTGTGAGTTGTCGCATTCGCATTGGTGCCTGCCGCATCGCGCCTCGGACGGTCGCCGATTCTGGGACATGCGCCAGAACCCCGGAAACTGGAACAACTCGGGCGTCTTTCCGGTCATGACCATCCTGCTAGGCGACGATGGCAAGGTGAGGTTCGCATGATCCCCGCCGCAAGCGCCAACCCCTAGACACCACCCATTCCAACTGACGGGAACACAAACCCAAGCGTGACGTTAAGAGCGCATGCCCCTGCTCATCTTCGCAATCATCGTGCTCCTCGTTCTCGCCCTGATTATTTTGGCTATCGACATGCTTCCTGTCGGTGATGGTCGAGTGCGAAACCTGATCAAGGTTGTGGCAATCGTAATCGCCGCGCTGATCATTCTCCAAAGATCGGGTGTTGCAGGAATCTAAGGGGCGTGTAATCTGTTCCGGCTTTCCCCAAAAAAGCCAACTGGCCCTGCTGACTTTGGTTGGCGGGGCTTTTCTTTTGTGTCATTCTCTACTCACGTCCTGAATCCGGGACGGTTAGGAGAAGACACCATGCCTATGATCTTGAAGACCGTCGAAAACGAATGGTCGCCTATTGCTTCCGACAATCCGCACCATGTCACGTCAGACGTGGTCTCTTGCTCTTTCTCCCGCTATCCTGACGGTAGCGGCGCTAACGCTCTGATCTATGTCAGAGACAATGCGAAGAGCGCACTGGTTCCCGGCTTTGTCGAACACGAAAAGCATGTCTCATTTACAGGAACGGCCTATCTCATGAACGAGAACGGAAAAACTATCTCTTCATTTACCGCCCGCACGAGTGGCGATGGCGGCACTGGCTGCTAGGGCTCAGCTTTTGATTCTATCGTTAGGCCCCTGCTGGGAAACTGGCGGGGGCTTTTCTCTGCGGCCTTGATATTCGCAACAAATATAGGCACAATCCAGCACCTATCTAATGCCGTCTGGAGTTCGGCCATGATGTATAAGACCTCTAAGCCGCTGGACCCAAAGCTTGTCCCGCAGCATAAGCGCGTCGCCATGAACCCGAACACGAAGGTTGGCGGTCCCAAAGGTAAGCCTAAGGGCATGGCCTAACCGCCCTTCGGGGCTTTTTCTATATCTGGAGACGACATGACCGACTTTCGTAATGACCAAGGTACCGGCGTTGTAACTGCCGATGGTTTCGTTGGCCCGCTGACCGGCGCAGCTACCCTTTCGCAATCCTCGACTATCGGCGGCAACCCGTTCTCGGGTGTGAAAGCCGTTCCGATCACCATTGTTGACGGTTCTGCTGCTGGTACGTTCACCATGCCCACGAACGCCGTTGTCGAGCACTACTACATCGACAATCCGACCACGATTCCCGGCACTCCGACGAACACCAACCTGCGTCTTGGCTCGGCTGCAAACGGCCAGCAATACGTCGCTGACGTGGACGTGAAGACCCAAGGCTGGATCAACGCCACGGTCGTCTATGCGGGTCGTAAGCCTGCCACCACGGTTCACTATACGGTTGCCTCTTCGGGCGGCACTGCCGGATCGCAAGACGGCACGGTGAACCTTTACATCGCATACTTCGTTACCGTCTGATGGACGCTGTAGCGAAACGAATGGCGGATGCGGCTCATCAAATGGTGGGCCGCTTCACCGACACCCCGTACCCTGATTGGGATGGCTCTACGGAGTCCCTGAAGGAGTTCTGGCGTGAACTGGCCCGCGTGACCCAAGACGCCGACCACGCCAAGCCCAAGGCGGAACCCAAGCGGAAGAAGAAGTGACCAACGTCTTTCTCGCCCTGATCCTTATTTCGATCCTCTGCATCGGCGGTATCTGGATCGCTTCGCATTGGGATTGACCATGCGTAGCCAGAAGACAGACGAAGAGCTTCGCCGGATGATCCAAGCCCGGCAAGGCATGTCTGGATACAAGCAAGCTGTAGAAGCCATCCGCGAAGAGCTAAGGCTGAGGGAGCAAGAGCGTGCGAGCAACTGAAACGATTGTCGAAGGCTGGGGCGGTTTGGGAGTGTGTGAAGGGTTTGGCGGCCTCCGATGACCGCTGAAGTCATTGAGGTTACCGGCATCTCCAAGCTGGACCTTCCGCCAGAACGTATCTTGGCCCGCGCCGCAGAGGCTGGCCTGACAGAGGTGGTTATCATCGGATTTACAGAGGATGGAGGCGAATGGTTTGCTTCGTCATTGGCGTCAGGCCCCGAAGTTCTTTGGCATCTTGAGCGCGCCAAGTTCCGCCTTCTGCAAACCGTCGATGAGCAAGCCGACCGACTTGTCTTCCCGCCAAGCCTAGTCTATCTTCAATCATCCTTTCGCGTGTAGCACCTTAACGGTAAGCCGGAACTGGATAGAGGAAGACCCGATGGCCGAAGCCGCCAAGACTACGGAAGCAGTGACCGCGCTTGAAAGAGCGACAAAGGCCGCCAAAGCCGAGATCAACAGGCTGCAACGCAACCGATACACCGATCCCAATACGGGATATTCGTGCGAAGGTTTGGGCTGGAAGAACCTTGAAGCGGTATCGAGCGCCGCTGTTCTCGCCGTGTTGATGGCAATTCGTGATCCTGGGATGGATGTGGGTCTGATTGGCGCTGAACAGGTCAATATCCAAATGCGCGGACCAATCAAGGCAGACTATTTCGCTGCTCAAGATTCCTTCGCCGCCATGATCGATGCCATCCTTGCCGAAGAGCGGGAGGCTGCCTGATGGCCGACACCAAGACTACTGAAGCGCTGCTTGCTGAAGGCAGCGAAGCCTTCCAGTCCATTTACGACCGCATGGCCCCGCATATCGAACAGATGGCCCGACAAAGGCGTGAGGCTGACCTTTCAGTCTTTGGTCGCCTTCCTGACGCGCCAGAGGTCAAAGCCTGATGCCCGGCGGTCGCCCCTCAATCTTCACACAAGAGCTTGCAGACGAGATTTGCACCCGCCTCGCTAACGGCGAAAGCCTGCGTGCAATCTGTAACAGCGAGCGTGACGATTTCATCCCGTCTATCGGCACTGTGCTGCGTTGGGTAACCGAACAGCCTCAGTTTCGGGAACAATACGTGAAGGCCAGAGAGATTCAGGCCGAGACGCACGCGGACGACATCGTGTCTATTGCTGATGGATCGGGGGCCGATGACAGCATCAAGACCGCCCGCGACAGGCTTCGGGTCGATGCACGCAAGTGGGTGGCGTCCAAGCTCCTGTCCAAGAAGTACGGGGATAAGGTCGAGGTCGAACACAGCGGTTCTGTCCAGACCGCAACGGACGACCAGCTAGAGGCTCGGCTCAAGGCTCTGATGGAAAAGGTAGCGCCATGAGCGCCGGTCTAGAGTTGGTGACGGCAATGCTGGGTCGCGCCAAACGCCAACGGGTCATCCGAAACGACTTTCAAGAAGGCGTCATGGCGGCGCTGCTGATGCTGGCTCCAGATATCACGCGCGAGCAGTTTGACGAACTAATGATCGACAAGGCCAATGCTTACGCGGATCAGCGAGAGCCTGAGTGAGCCTCTCAGTCTTTGAGAAGCGTGAGCTTGTCGAACTTCTGGAAGAGAAGGACCGTCGCCAGCGTCGGCGCAAGCTGTGGGCCTACTATCCCGACGAAGGCCCGCTGAGGCGTGAGCTATATCCGAAGCATCTGGAGTTCTTTGCTGCGGGTGCGAAATACCGTGAGCGAGCCGCGATGGCCGCTAACCGGGTTGGCAAGACTGAAGGCATCGGGGCTTATGAGGTCGCTCTACACCTGACGGGCTTGTATCCCGATTGGTGGACGGGCCGCCGTTTTGCTGATCCGGTCAACGTGCTGTGTGGTGGTGATACCGGAACCACGACTCGCGACATTATCGTCGCCAAGCTGCTAGGCCCCGCGAATGATCGGGGAACCGGCATGGTTCCGGGCGACTGCATCACGAAGGTTCGTCCAAGCGCGGGCATTCCTGACGGCGTGGACTTTGCCCAGGTGCGCCACGTCACAGGCAAGGAGAGCATCGTCCAGTTCCGGTCCTATGACCAAGGCCGCGAGGCATGGCAGGGAACAGAGCGTGACGTGGTTTGGTTCGATGAAGAACCTTCGCAGTCCGTCTACACCGAAGGCCTTCTCCGTACAGCGACGACCAAAGGCCTTGTGTTGGCGACCTTCACCCCGTTGCGCGGCCTGACGGACGTAGCATTGGGCTTCCTGCCGGATCATGGCGGCAAGTTCTGTGTGCAGATTGATTGGGATGAGGTCCCCCACTTGTCGGATGAAGACAAGCGCGACCTGATGGAGTCGATCCCGCCCTATCAACGCGAGGCGCGAACCAAGGGTATCCCGGCGCTTGGGTCTGGCGTCATCTATCCGGTTGCGGAGAGCGCATACCTGATCGAGCCTTTCGAGATTCCCCGCCACTGGCCCCGCGCCTACGCGCTGGACGTGGGCTGGAACCGCACGGCGGCGCTATGGGGTGCATGGGATCGCGAGACGGATACGGTCTATCTCTACAGCGAGCATTATCTAGGCGAGAGCCCGCCGCAGGTTCACGCCGATGCGATCAAGTCGCGGGGGTATTGGATACCGGGTGTTATTGATCCTGCAAGTTCTGGGTCCAATCAAAAGGACGGAACAGCGCTGAAGGATGAATACATGGCGCTAGGTCTGGACCTTCAACCGGCGGACAATACGGTTGAGGCTGGCATCCATGCCGTGTATCGCAGGCTCGCATCTGGACGGCTCAAGGTGGTGAAGACCCTCACTAACTTCATGGGCGAGATCAGGCTGTATCGTCGTGACGAGAAGGGTAAGATTGTAAAGGAACGCGATCACCTTATGGATTGCGCCCGTTATCTGATAATGTCCGGTCTTGGACGCGGCGCGACTGAGCCGAAAGAACACTTTGACGACATTCGCCCCGTCTATGGGCGTGACAGCATTACGGGGTACTGATCGTGTCGATGATTGAGCCTGACGAGCCTAACGAAGCCTTCATGGACAACAGCGTTGAGCCTGATGCGCTTGGCGTTGCTCTTGATGGTGTGGAGGACGAATACGAAGAGGTTCCTCTGATCCTGTCGCTGGCTCAGGCTGATGGCGACATCACCGACCTGATCCCGGAGGATAAGCTCTCTGAGCTGGGCCGTGAATGCGTCGAAGGCTATACCGACGACGACAACGCGCGTGCTGACTGGAAGCAGGGGACGGAGAAGGCTCTGGCCTCCGCTGCACAGGACTCGCCCGCTGCGAAGTCTTATCCGTTCGATGGGGCGGCTAACGTCCAGTATCCCACGATCACCGTAGCCGCACAGCAGTTTGCAGCCCGTGCCTATCCTGCCCTTGTGAAGCCGGGTCAGGTGGTAGACGTGGCCGTGATCGGCGTGGATCGTCAGGGCCTGAAGGCTGCTCGGGCAGAGCGGGTCAAGACCTTCCTCAACTACCAGATTTTCTACCGGATCAAGGATTGGGAAGGCGACACGGATGTTCTGCTGAACCAACTCCCGATCACGGGCTGTGGATTCCGCAAGGTGTTCTTCGACTACCAGACGCGCCGCCCGTGCGTGGAGTTTGTCAACGCGCTCAACCTGATCGTTCCGCAGGATGCGAAGAGCCTGGATGACTCGCCCCGCATCACTCAGGTGTTTGAACTGTTCCCTTGGCAGATCAAGGAGAAGATCAGGCTCGGCATCTACCGTGAAGCAAACTTCATGGCGACGGCTGAAGGTGAACAGCGCCAAGGCGGGGAATACGAAGAGCAGACCGCCCGCAAGGTGATCGAGCAGCACCGCCTGCACGACATGGACGATGACGGGATTGAAGAGCCCTACATCATCACCGTGGACGTGGACTCTCAGGAGGTCCTTCGCGTTGAGGCGGCATACTCGGAAGTGGACCTGAAGAACGGCCCTGACGGCAATCTGGCCTCTGTCGAGCGTTGGTGCCCGTTCGTGAAGTACAGCTTCCTTCCCGATCCCAAGGGCCGTTTCTATGACATCGGCTTTGGTCACCTGCTGGCCCCGATCAATGCGGTGATCAACACGATCATCAACCAACTTCTCGACGCCGGTAATGCTCAAGTGGCGGGCGGCGGTTTCCTTGCGCAAGGCCTTCGCCTTCAGGGGTCGGGCCAGACCAACACGCTGCGCTGGCGACCGGGCGAATACAAGGTGGTCAACGCGCCGGGCGGGAACATCGCGCAGAGCATTTACGAGCGCACCGTACCGCAACCGTCGCCGGTACTGTTTGAGATGCTTGGCATGTTGATGGACGCGGCGAAGGACATTTCGTCGGTCAAGGACGTGCTGACGGGCGAGGCTGGCAAGAACCAAACGGCGACGGCTACGCTGGCCCTGATCGAACAAGGCCTCCAGACCTTTACCGCGATCTACAAGCGCATCTATCGGTCGGCGAAGCGTGAGTATGAGCTGCTGTATGAATGCGTGGCGCGGTACGGCGATCCGATGGAGTATCAGCGGGTGCTGGACGATCCGAACGCTATTCTTCAGCAGGACTTCAACGAAGAAGACCTTGACATCCAGCCGGTGAGTGATCCTCAGACGATCACGAACATGCAGAAGATGGCTAAGGCTCAGTTCATGATGCAGTTTCTTGGCAAGGGGCTGGTTGATGAGGAAATCCTGAAGGACATTTGGGAGGCAGCGGGGATCAAGGAGACGGATCGGTTCATCCCGAAACCACCGCCGGGACCGCCCCCGCCTCCTCCCCCGCCAGACCCCAAGACCCAGAGCGAGATTGATAAGAATGTTGCCCAGGCTGGCAACTACGAAGCGCAGACCGCCAAGAACAGGGCGGATGCGATGAGGACTTTGGCCGAAACAGCAGAGAAGGTAGTCTATGGACAAGGACAGTTGGGACCAGTGGAGGGAGAACCCGGTTACGCGCTGGGTTATGGAGGCGCTGGAGATCAGGGCCAACCAATGTGAGGAGATTTGGAAGGGCGTCAGTTGGGAAGGCGGGAATTGTGATCCGCTGCGACTGATGGAGTTGAGGACGACGGCACTAGCCTACCGCGTTATTGCGGATGCAGAATTTGAGGGTATCGAGGAAATCCATGACCATTCAGCCAATTGAGTTCAACGTCTTGGTTAAACCCCAAGAGATCGAGCAGAAGACCAAGGGAGGAATTATTCTAGTTGACCAGACTGTTGAAGCCGACAAGTACGCACAACAACGCGGCGAGATCATCGCTGTATCCCCGCTGGCCTTTAGCTATGCGGACTGGCCCGAAGGAACGCGGTTGCCCAAGCCGGGAGATATTGTATTCTTCGGCAAGTACTCTGGGACTCTGGTCAAGGACGATGACGGCACTGAATACCGTCTCGTGAAGGACAAAGAGATTGCGGCGGTGATCCAGTGACCGGCTGGGAAATTGAACGCATGATGATGCAACAGGCGGCCATCCTGACCCATGCGGCAGGCGGGCAGATCATCGTGACTGCTGAGACTATGGAGCAGGCCAACAACTTGGCGCTGTTCAAGGAGCTAGACCCGTCAACGGGTAACATGGTGTTCCGAGTGGAGAGCACCACACAGAAGGAGACCGAGCAATGAGTGACGTTCAAGTAGGCGGTGGGGGCGGCATGACCCCTGACGCAGGCGGGATTGCCGTAATCGTTGGCGACGGTGGCGCTGGTAGCGCGCCGACTCCCGACGCTCCCGCACCATCCGAATCGCAACCGGAACCGGCACCGTCTCAGTTTGACCCCGAGTCTCTTGCGCGGGACATGGGCTGGTCTCCGAAGGAAGAATATCGGGGCCAGGAAGATACATGGATTCCCGCCGACGAGTTCATCAAGCGCACCGCCAAGATCAACAAGGCTCAGCGTGAAAAGCTGGACCGGATGGAGCAGTCCATCGAGAAGATCGCGGCGACTTCCGAGCGCGTGATGAAGGACCGGCTTGCCGAGCAAAAGCTTGAGCTTGAGCGCCAGTTTGAAGCGGCGGTTGAAGTGGGCGATGTCCGCCTTGCCAAGCAGACGCAGCAACAACTCACCGGGCTGGAGCGTCAGGCTGACAGCGGCCCGTCGCATGTGGATCGCTTCAAGGCCGAAAACACGTGGTTCCAATCGAACGATGAGGCCACGGCCTATGCCGTCACGATTGCGGGCATGGAGGCGCAGAAAGGGGCCAGCCCCGACAAGCAGCTTCAGGCGGCCCGTGATGCCGTGCAGAAGCGGTTCCCCGAACTGTTCCCGTCGATGTCCCCAGCCCGCACGCCTCCTGTCCTGCAAGGGGCCAACCGCACCGCACCGCCCGCCAAGAAGCAGTATGCGCCAGAAGTGAAGCGCGCCGCCGCCGACATGGTTCGTCGTGGCATGGTCTCCAGCGAGGCCGAATACTTCAAGGCGTTTGACGCGGAGAACTCGTGATGCCGCGCGGCCAATATGATCGTTCACGTTTCAAGAAAGACAGCCCCATGACCGAACAAGCCACGACCCTTCAGGCATCTACACAAGAAGCCGCCGCTCCCGCCTTTGTCCGAGAGGACAGGGTCGCCGAAGTAAAGCAGACGCGTCGTCGCCGTAGTGATGGTGACCTTGATGCTGGTCTTGTCCTTCGTCTTGGCCTGCCGCCGGGCATTCAGGAGAAATACCCAACCGATGAGTTCCGGTGGGTTAACGACGAGGGTAATCGCGTCCACTTCTTGACGACGCGCGACGATTACGACATTGTACCAGAAGTAGAGGGACGCCCGGTCGGTACGACCATGGACGGAAAGCCTATCAACGCAGTTCTCCTTCGGAAACCCAAGGAGTTTGCTGAGGCGGATCGACGCGAAAAGCTTGATCGCACCAACCGGCAAGAAAAAGCCGTGTTGGCTTCGGCCGATCCTGAAAGCGCATGGGTCAACCCAGACGCAGCAATCTCACGGGCTGGAAATCTCCACGCCCTTCCCGAAAACCAAATCAAGGGCGGTTACGCACCTTGATGGAGACGCAAAATGGCTAACGTCAATGCGCCGTTTGGGCTTACCCCCTGGAACGAGCGTACCAACGCGCCGTACAGCGGCGGCGGCAATACTTATTTCGTGCCAGACACGGATAATACCGCCCTGTTCATCGGTGACCCCGTAATTCTCGCTGGCTCTTCGGGCAATGCCCAAGCCGGTGTTGAATCCTACTCCACCGTCACGCGGGCCACGGCCGGCGCGACCAACCGCATTACCGGCGTCGTGGTTGGCTTCCAGCCCTCCCCGGCGTTCACCCCGTATGGCTATCGTCCCGCAAGCGTGGCGATGAACGTCATTGTCGCTGACGATCCCAACCTGATGTTTGCCATTCAGGCAGATGCGGACGGCATCGCTGCTACCAATGTCGGCCAGAACGCTAACCTGACTGCGGGTTCGGGTTCCACGGCTACGAAGAAGTCTGGCTTCATTCTGGACGGCACTACGCCCGACCCGGATGCAACCTATCAGCTTCGTATTCTGGGCCTCGCGCCGCAGATCAACAACGAGTTTGGCGCTTACGCTCAAGTCCTCGTTCGTATCAACCTGCCGACCGAAGCTGGTATTGCCAGCGGTCTCGGCGTTTAAGGGAGGGCTTAAGTTATGGGCGTTATTACTCGTTCCAACCATCCCGACGCTCTTTGGCCCGGCGTAAAGGTCTGGTTCGGCAAGGAATACGGACAGTTCCCGCGCATCTGGTCGGAGTTCTTCAACAAGAAGCAGTCCGACAAGGCCTGGGAATACCTGATTGAGGCTACCGGATTCGGGCTGGCCCCGGTCAAGGCTGAAGGCGCGTCGATCGCTTACGACTCGGATCAACAGGGCTACAAGAACACCCTGTACCACGTCGTCTACGGTCTGGGTTACATCGTGACCCGCGAAGAGCTGGAGGATGATCTCTACACTGAGGTCAGCCAAACCCGCGCTTCGTCGCTGGCCTTCTCCATGCGTACCACTGCCGAAATCGTTCACGCCAACATTCTGAACCGTGGCTTTACCGGCGGTTCGTATGCGGGCGGCGATGGCGTCGCGCTCTTCTCGACGGCTCACCCGACCCTCAGCGGCAACCAAGCGAACACGCTTGCTGCGGCTGCGGACTTCTCGGAGGCCTCCCTTGAAGATGCGATCAAGGTGCTGATGCAGATGAAGAACAGCCGGGGCCTCAACATCCCGGTTACGGCCACGAAGCTGATGGTCCACCCGACCGAAGCTTTCAACGCCGAGCGTGTTCTGAAGTCGAACCTGCGCCCCGGCACTGCGAACAACGACATCAACGCCATCCGCAGCATGAATATCCTGCAAGACGGCTTTGTCGTTAACCCGTATCTGTCGGACCTTGACTCGTGGTTCCTCAAGACGGACGTGCCTAACGGCTTCGTCTCGATGTGGCGTCGTGAAGTCGAGCTTGAGCGTGACAACGACTTCGATACCGAGAACGCCAAGGCCAAATCCACCATGCGTTTCGTCCCTGGCTGGGGCGACTGGCGGGGTGGCTTCGGCGTCGCCGGGGCTTGATAAGTGCTTGATTTCCCTGCGGTTTTAATCGGCCGCAGGGATTTCATCAAGGGATAGCAATGGGCATTCAACCTGACAGCCAAGGCGCTCCCTGTTATCAGCCGGGCGGGACATGGAGCCAGTGCGACCGTTGCTCCAAGAAGCGCCGTCGTGCTGATGTAGCCCGCGAGTGGACGAACCTTATCGTCTGCAAGGATACCTGCTGGGACCCAAGGCCTCCGCAACTGGACGCTCCGAATGTCTGGCCTGAAGGCATTCCCCTTCCTGACATCCGCCCGCGTCCTAACAACCTATTCATCGACGTTTACGAACCAATCAACCCGGACGATCTCTGATGGCCACCTCTGGCGCGATTAACGAGACGTTCACGGCGCGAACCTGTATCTATCAGGCGCTCCAGATCATCACCGTGTACGGCGGCAATCAGACCCCTACGGATGACGACGCGAACACCGGCCTGTTTCATCTGCAATGGATGCTGAAGGATTGGCAGGCCGACGGCTGCAACCTCTGGCGGACAGCAGAGGAGACGTTCACCTATGTTGCCGACCAACGGACGATCATCATGGACCCGCGCGTTATGGACGTGCAGGAGCTTCGTGTCCTGATCCCGCAGAATGTCGCCCCGCCGAATCAACAGACCTACTTCCGGCCGCTGGCTCGTTGGGAGCTTGGCGAATACAAAAGCCTGCCGAACCCGTTCGTTTCCGGTAGCCCGACGATCTTCTATTTCGACCGCAAGCGCGACACGACCGAGCTTACCATCTGGCCGATCCCGAACATTGAGACGACGCTTTACGGCACTGTTGCTCGCGTGATCGAGGATGTAACGGACCTCAACCAAAACATCGACGTTCCGCAAGAGTGGTGTTCCACGATCACCTATAACCTTGCGTCGCGCCTGCTTGATCCGTTCGGCATCAGCGATACACGTCCGATGCTGGCGCAAAGTGTTCAGGCCCGCGCAGCTATGCTATACGAGAAGCTGAGCAACTTCGACAGGCCATCGGCTGTCTTCTTCAAACCCCAATATGTAGGGAAATACTGATGTCTGGCGCTCTGGTCTTCATTGAAAACGACACAACCAAAAAAGCCCTTTGGGTCTCGGCAGACAATCCGCTTCCGACTACGGGCGGCGGGGCTACCGGCCCCGGTACGGCTGCGGCTGCAACGCGCGTTACCTTCGCCTCGGATGCCCCTACGCTTGCCGTCGCTGATGCTGGCCTGCTTACGGTCCTGCCGGATGCTTACGAGACTGTAGCCGCCTCCCAGACGGCGCAAACCCTTGGCGCAACGGGGGCCGTGGGTGATTTTCTCGCTGGCATCCTGATTGTTCCGGCCACGACCTCGCCCGGCGCGGTTTCGATCATCGACGGAAACGGATCGAATATCACCATCTTTGCGGGCGGCGCATCGTCGGTTTCCAATCTCGTGCCGTTCTTCGTTCCCATTCAGGCCAAGTGCGTTAACGCGACTACGCCGGGCTGGAAGGTGACCACGGGAACCAACGTTAGCGCGGTTGGAACCGGGAACTTCACCTAATGCTTGGCGCGTATGTCTTCGGCAATTCGGCGGCTATGGCGAGCGGTGCAAAAACCTACGCGCAATTTCAAGCGCAGATCGATACGCTGGCTACGAACGGTTCAGTAGGCTTCAACAGCGGCATTGTTGCGGGCAAATTCCGAACGACGGCAATAGCCGTTAGCGGAACCATGCAAGGATCGTCTTGGGTTCCTCCTATCCGGGCGTCTGTTAGTGCCGTGAGCCGAGCTATCCAACACGGTATGCCATCTCAGGCGGCCTTTGATGCGGTGGTAGCCGCCGGTTACGAAAGCTATTTCGAGACGTTTGATGATGGTTCTAGCGGACCTGATTTCTTCTCGGAAAATCGCAACGGTTATACATCGATTGGCACGACCGCTACGGCCACATCCCTCCGCATGTCCGATTTGATCTATTGGGACGGCACGCAAGCCCAACGCATGAACCCCAACGCCAATACTGGCCCGACGCCGTACACTTGGTAGCCGTCTAATGCCCCCCGCCATCCTCGGCACGACCTATGACAAGCGCGTCACCGGAAAGCTTCCTGCTATCCGGCTAATCAACCGCTATGTAGAGCAAGCGCAGGTCAATCAGCTTTCTGGCGTGGCGATCCTTCCGCGTCCCGGCCTTGAGTTTTTCGATGATCTCGGAACCGACGTTCGGACACGGGGCGTATTCCGCTGTCCCGGCCTGTTCAATGATGACCTGTTTGCAGTGTCGGGAACGGAGTTATTCCGTGAAGGCGTACCGGTAGGATTTGCCGCGCCCCTTACAGAAATTCCGGGCGACGACCTGATCCGCTGGGCGGCTACCGATCTTGTCGATGGCATCTGGTTTGTGGCTGGCGGCGGTCTGTTCCTTTACGACGGAACCGATGTTGCTCAAGTCGAAACGCCGGATGATGTCGAGGCGACCGACGTAACCGAAATCAACGGCTATATCATCGTGCAGGCCGCTGGATCGGGCAGGCGCTATTTCATCCGCCCCGGCCTGATCGTCATTGACCCGCTGGACTTCTTCACGGCGGAAAGCAGCCCTGACGCTGGCGTAGCGACCGTGGCGACGGCTCAAGAGCTTTGGCTCTTCGACGGCATCAGCGCTGAGGTCTGGTTGCCTACGGGGGCGTCAGACGCTCCGTTCCAACGATACCAGGGCCGCATCTTCTCGCGTGGCGCAACCTCGCGCGACTGTGTGATCCAGTTCGACAATACCGTATTCTTCGTAGGCGAGGACAGCGAACAGGGCCGTATCTGCTACCGTGCCGGTGACGTTCCCCAACGCGTCAGCACCAACTCGATTGAAGAGCGGTTCAGGCTTTCGGATGCCGACTTCTCGGCTGTTGCCTTCATCCTCGACGGACACGCGCTGTATCTGGTCTCGTGCTCGCAAGGCACCTTTGCCTATGACGTAAGCACGGGCTCTTGGTGCGAGTGGGAGTCCTATGGGCTTGAGCGGTTCAGGGGCCATGTCTGCGCCACGGGTGCCGGGCAGAAGATCATCCTTGGCGACAGTCAGACAAGTCTTCTTTACACGCTGAACCCTGCACGGGGGAACGATAACGGCGATCCGATTGAAAGGGTTGTCGGCGGGGGCGTGCCTATGATCGGGCGTCGCTCAATCGACCTGCTTTGGCTCATGTGCAACACGGGGGCCTCCCTTGACCCGGAGGCGTTGCCGGTCATCAGCGCCAAGTTCTCGCGTGACGGCGGCTTTACCTACGGCGATCCGATTCAGGCGTCTACGGGATTCATGGGCCAATACAATCTCCGTGTCATGTGGACGCGTTGTGGCCAGTACGCACAGCCCGGCTTCCTGTTTGAGATTGTCGATAGCGACGACGTGCAGATCACGCTACAGTACGCAACCGTCAACGAGGCGTTCTGATGGTTGTCCGTCCTGTAGAAGTAAGCCCTGTCCAGAACGTCTTCCCGATTGTCGATCCCCAGACGGGTCGGGCGACGGAGACGTTTCAATACTTCCTCCTGAAAATGTGGGAACGTACCGGCGGCTTCACGGATGATTTCTTTAGCCTGCTGGAAGTCTCCAATCTTGGCCAAATCCAAGGTCTGATTGCTGGCGCTCAACTTGAGGCGCTAGAGCGTAAGCTGGGTGACGCTGCGGCTTTGGGTCGCTTGTCTTCATTCGACCGCGTGTCCGCCGAGATCGAGACTATCGACCGCAGGCTAAACCTGTTTCAAGCCTTGGTCGCCTCTCAACGTCAGCCCACGCAAAGCAGCGGGCTTGTCGTCATTGATGCGCCGTTTGACTATGTGGTCAATCGCGACTCCCCGACAATCACAGTCTATGCCTTCGGGGGTGCTGGTGGTGGTGGGGCTGGCAGCGCGACGCAGGGCGGCGGTGGTGGAGGCGGGGCAGGCTTCAGCGTCCAGACCTTCCAGACTGCCGCGCTTGATGATGTGATCTCTGTCGGCGTCGGGCTTGGTGGCGTGGGCGGTACATCCATTAGCCCTGATGGTGGTGACGGCGCAGAGACGACCTTTGGTGACCTTCTGGTAGCCAAGGGCGGGAACGGGGGCCTAGGTGGATCGACAGGCGGCCCTGTCACGGATGCATACGGAAACCTCTATCAGGGCGGGCCGGGCGCGGACGGGGCGACGGTTACGCCTAATAGCGCCGTGAACACCTATCCGGGCGGCCCCGGTGGCGGTGGAGGTGGCGGCCCTGCTGATGGCGTCGGAGGCGATGGAGCGGCCGGAAACTGGCGTTCACTGCTTGCTGACGGCGGCGGTGGCGCTGGCGGTCTTGCTGGCCTTCCGGGCACAAGCCCTGACCGTTCAGACCAATTCCTTGCTCCCGGCCTTGGCGCTGGTGGTGGTGGTGGGTCTACTGCTGGTTCTGGTGGCAATGGCGGGACCGGCGGCCTTGGTGCGGGGGGTGGTGGAGGCGGGGCTTCCGTGACCGATCCCGGCGATGGCGGCAACGGAGGCAATGGCCTTATGTTTATCGTGGAGAATCTCTAATGGCGACCAATGCAACCGGCTTTGTAAGCGCGTCAGTTCCAACCTCTGCAACAGTGATGGTTGCGGCCGGGGCGAATGAACAGGTTCTGTTCACAACAGTGATCGCCTACAACTCGGACTCTACCTCTCGGCTTTTGACCCTCTATCAGGTCCCAAGCGGCGGCACTCCGAGTGCATCAAACCTGTTCCTCAAGCAAACGATCTACCGCACTCAGTCGGTTACGATCCCGATTGGTGCATTGATCGTGGCCAACGGAGCAAGTCTGTATGCCCAATGCGATGCGGGGTCGGTGGTTAATCTGTCGATCAACTTCTATCGCTCGGATCAAGTGGCGTGAGGCAGGCAACAGAGGCGGATATTCCAAGGCTTATCGACCTCGGAAGACTGTTTCATGCTCGCTCACCTTATCGGGACAAGTTCTATAATCCCGAAAGGGTGGCACAAACGCTGAAATCTGTTATTGAAACGGGTACTGTGTTCGTTTCGGGTGATCCGATACACAGTATGGGGGCGGCGATCAAAGGGCCGATGTGGTTCTCCGAAGGTGAAGCAGCGCAAGAGTTGTTTCTTTGGGGCCAAGATGGCAAGATGATACGCGAAGCTCTGGAAGAGTGGGCTACAGGTCAGGGGTGCGAAAGCTTCTCCATGGTCTGCCTTGAGGACGGCAAAGCGGCGCAAATGACGCGGCTTTACAGGATGGCCGGGTATCAACCGGCTGAACGTCATTTCCTCAAGGCTCTTGAATGGCAGCACTCACCTCAGCACTGATCGCGGGAGCCGCGACCCTTGGCGGGGCCGCGCTTGCGTCGAACAGCCAGCGCCGCGCCACGAATGCCGTTACGTCTGCTGCGAATGACAGCAATGCGCTTCAGGCTGCAATCTTCCAGCAACAACGCGATGACCTCGCGCCTTGGCGCGCGTCGGGCGCATCTGCGCTAACCGAAATCAATCGTCGCCTTGGCCTTGGCCAGCCCCAAAACCAGACCGTTCAAGGGCAGGGCGTCGCGCCGGTCCTAAACAACCCGTCAATCCCGATGCAGGGAACGGGCAGCGAGATTTACGACGGCCGGGTCATGCCGACGAATATGGTTCAGGCTGGCGGCGATAGCATCACTCAATCGATGGCGGCTCCGTCTCAGCCCTACGACAAGCCCCAGATCAACTACGGCGAACAACCGGGACAACCGACGCAGCCCGTCCAGAACCCCGGCCCCGCTGGTAGCTCTTCCGACCCCCAGAACCGTTACGGCGGCTTCTATGCCTCGCCCGGCTATCAGTTCCGCATGGACGAAGGAAACCGGGCCATCACGGGCAATCGTGCGGCGAGCGGGATGCTCCAATCTGGCGACACGCTGCGGGCTTTGAATCGTTACGGGCAAGACTACGCATCGAACGAATACAACACCCAGCTTAACCAACTGTTCAATGTCGCAGGGCTTGGCCAAACGGCGACGGGGCAACAGAATGCTTTGTCGTCCAACTATGCAAACAACGTCACGGCCAACAACCAGAACTCCGCGAATGCCCTTTCTTCGTCCTACGCGAACCAAGGCAACATTTGGGGTAACGCGCTTGGCAACATCGGTGGATATGCGGCCTATAGCCTAGGCAATCGCAATAACAATTCTACCGTTCCTAACGATCTTACGGGGCTTTATTGATGGTTGGGCTTGTTGACCCGCAAGGCACGACGAACGCCTTGGCGACGGGCTTTAACTTCATGCAAGGCATTGCTCAGGATCGTGCACGGCGCGAGGCCGGTAACGCTCTGGCATCTGGCAACGTGAACTCTGCGATCAACGCCCTTGGTGGAGCGGGCGACCTTCAATCTGTGCGCGCGCTTCAAGCAGATGAGCGCACGCAATCTGAGGCGCAGCGAGAGCGAGAACAGGAAGAGCGCACGCAGAAGCTGACCTTCATTGGTCGTGCTGCCGAGTCTATGCGCCGGGTTCCCGCCGATCAACGCGATCAAGCATGGCAACAGCTTCGTCCTGTCTTTGCAGACATGGGCTATCCGCCTGAACTTCTGGCGCAAATGGACTCGACACCAAAGACGGACGAGAACCTGAATTCTGTGATTGTTGCCGCTGGACGCGAGGTTGAAAGCCCCGCCTACCAAAATGCGGGCAACGGCTATTTCATGCGCTCCGATCCTTACGGAGGCGGTCAGCCAGAGTTTATTCGCGCGCCGGTCGATCCGATGCAGCAGCGTCTTCTTGAGGCACAAATTGCCGCTCAAGAGGCGCTTGCCGGTCAACGTGGGGCGTCTGCCAATGCGTCGAATGCCCGCGCCGGTCGCGCTGGTGGCGGCGGTGGCGGTGGCGGTTCTCGCTCAAGCGGGGCGGCTCCCGCCTCTAGCGGTCCTCGTCGTCCGTGGGAGCGCTACTAATGGTGCAGCAAAGCGGTCCTGCTGTCGGAGAAGTCCAAGACGGCTACAGGTTCAAGGGCGGCAACCCGTCCAACCCTGATTCGTGGGAACAGGTCGGAGAGATTGATGTCTCTGCGGAATACGGGGCGGGTGCGCGTCAAACGCCGTCTGGCCGCGTGTATCGCGTTGGCCCTCGTGGGGGGCAATACGAACTTGGCCATGTCAATGAAGATGGCGATACCGCTCCGAAGCTAACTGAGGGGCAAGGTAAGTCTGTTCTCTACGGCGGCATGATGGCTGGCGCTGAGCGCGACTATCAGGCTGCGCGTGAAGCCGGTTACGATCCCGCCAGCATCCGCAATCAGCTCGCCCGAGGAGCCGGGGTCATTCCGTTTGACGGAGACTTCTTTGGTCGCCTGATCCGTGATGATGTTTCCGACCGTGGCAACCAAGCCGAACTCCGCTGGGCAGAGGGGAACCTTCGCCAACTGACCGGCGCGGCGGCAACCAATCCCGAGATTGCTCGCGTTGCTGCGATCAACTTTGACCGTGGCAATGATGAGCTTGCGGATCAACGCTACCGCACGCGTGCCGAAACGTATCAGGGAACGCGATACGCGGCAGGCCCCGGCTCTGCGGCTCTCCCTGCCTATCCTGGCGCACCGGGCGGCATTGATGCTGGCCCTGTCGATCCGGCCACCGGCCTGCCGACTTATCCCGGCCTAACGCGCACGAACGCGGCGGATGCTCCTTTGCCTCCCGGCGGCCTTGGGGGCGGACCGAGCGGTCCCGGCTCTGCACCTGACACGGCCATTGATGTCACCAACCGTGAAGCCCTGCTTTCGGCTGGACCGGGTGCGTATGTCCGTTTTCCTGATGGATCGGTTGAGCGTCTGTCGAGCGCTCCGATTGTCGGTGAAGCGACAGGGCAAGAAGTCTCGCCCGGTGTGTTCGCTCAAGCGGTCACTCCCGCACAAGCTGTTGCTGCTCGCCGTGAAGATGAGGGCATTGGTCGCCGTGTAGATACGGCGGTTCGCGGCGCTGCGGACGCCCTTACCTTTGGCTTGTCGGATGAAATCACCGCTGGTCTAAACACGGTTGCTCCGCTTGATCGTGGAACGCGCGGCGGCTGGAATGGTGATTGGGAAGGCGCTTATCGCCAGAACCTAGACCTGATGCGGTCGATTGACGAACTCGACGCGGAACAGATGCCGCTTACCCGTGGCGCTGGTCAGGTTGCCGGTGCGCTTGCTGGAGGTATTGGCGCGGCTCGTGCGGCCCCCGCGATCCTCCGCAATGCCCCTCGTGTAGCAGGAGCTACGGGACGTCAGGTCGCAGGACGAATTGCAGGGAACACTGCGCGTCAGGCGGCTATAGGCGCGGCTGGTGCTGGCGCTTACGGCCTTGGCTCTGCTGAGGGCAATGTCCTTGAGCGCTTGCCGGAAGCGGGTCAATCGGCCGTTCTGGGCGGTGTTCTTGGCCCCGTCGTGTCCAAGGTTGGCGAAAGCGTTCTGTCTCCTGCTGCTGGCGCTATCGGTCGGGCCGTGGGTTTGGCTCCTCGCCGTAGCGCGCTTGAAGGCGCGGTTAGCCGGTTTGGGTCTCGCTACAACCCGAACCCCAATGTCCTCTCGCAACAAGTCGATGATCTGGAAGCCTTGGGCATTCAACCCGCGTTTGTCGATGTGATGGACCGGGGGCAGCGCGGCCTTGGCAGGGCCTTGGCAATGCGCCAGACGCCCGCGCGTGAGGCCGTGTCCGAGTTTGCAGAGAACCGCGCCGAAAGCCTCCCCGACCGTCTCTCGCGCCAAGCCCGTCGCACGATCAGCAATGATCCGCGTTCTCCGATGGAGATTCGCGAGGCCGTTGGACAAGAAGGCCGCCGTCAAGCCGCTCCGCTGTATGAGCAAGCCTACGCACAGCCCGTCGAGGTTACGCCGGTCATCCAAGACCTTCTGCGCCGTCCCGCTGGGCAGGCCGCACTGCAACGCGCTCAACGCATTGCCGCGAACGAAGGCCAAAGCATAGACATGCAAAACCCGTCGATGCAGACGCTGGACTATGTGAAACGCGGTCTTGACGACGTTCTGGAAGGCTACCGCGACCGCACGACGGGCCGCATGGTTCTGGACACCGAAGGGCGGGCAATCGAAGGCGTGCGCCGTGACTTCCTTGGCGAGCTGGACAACATCAATCCGGCTTATCGTCAGGCCCGCCAGTCCTACGCGGATATGTCCCGCCTTCAGGAAGCGACCGATCTTGGCGAGGGCTTCCTGACCACGGAGGCCGATGAGTTTGCGGCTCGCGCTGGTCGTCTGACACCGGAGCAACGCCCGCTTGCCCAAGCCGCCGCACGTCGCGCGGTTGAGCGTGGAGCATCGACCCAAGGCAACGCACCGGGCATCGCTCAGCGCCTGTCGTCTGGTCGTGAGCAAGGGATGCGTAATCAGGCCCTGTTGGGTGAGGGCGCTATCCCGATGCAGAACGCCATGGGTGCTGAACGCCGCATGGTCATGAACGCTCGCGACATCAATCCGGGCGCTGGGTCTCCTACGGCTCAAAACCAAATGGACCTGATGGAGACCGGCGGAAACATCCTCAGTGCCGGGGCCAGCGCTCTGACGGGGAATGTTCGCGGAACCGTGGGGAGCTTGGCTCGCCTAGCCCGTCTTGGTTACTCCGACCGTGAGGCCGAAGCGATCATGACCGCCGCGATTGACCCGACTCAAACCCGCTCGCTGATCAACATGTTTGCCGAGCGCGGACTGTCCAAAGAGAAGGCCCGCAACCTCACGCGAGCACTTCGTTTCTACGCCAGCCAAAGAAGCGGTGATATGGCCGCTGGAGACGCACAATAATGGCCGCCGGTCGCTTCGTTGTCCCTCCCTATTTCCCTGCCCGCAACCGTCAGAATCAGCTTCTGGGCGGCGCGCTGCTCTACGTCTATGTGAACAACACGACGCAAAAGGCAGCGATCTACACGAATGAGGGCCTTTCGGTTCCTTCGTCCAACCCCGTTGTTGCAAATGCTTCGGGGCAGTTCCCGTCCGTGTTTGCAGAGGCTGGGACGGAAGCAGACCCGGTTCTCTACAGCGTCAGCGTCACGACGGCCACGGGCGCTTCGCCGGGCAATCCGTTCAACTTCAATAACTATCGACCCGCTGTCGATTATGAAACAGCAGCAGTTGCGCTTGCTGAATCTGCGGCTGACTCGGCGTTGAACAGTGCGGCAGATGCTGCGGTCTCGGCAGGTGAGGCAGAGGCAGCGCTCCTTGAAATCGAGGACATTGTTGCGAACTCGCCGGATGCCCCTTCGGTCGTAAACAAGCTGAACCGTGACGGGGACAACTCTCAGCCGAGCTTCCTGACCAATGTCGGCGCTCTCTCTCGAGAGGGCAACAACACTGATCTCGACTTCTTCGATAACCTCTCCATCGCCATGAACCCGGAGACGGACGCCCCGACCTTCAGGACGGCGCTAGGTATTGCTCTGGTCTCTCCTCGCGATTACGGCGCGGTCGGGAACGGCACGACAGATGATCGCCAAGCCCTGTTCGATGCGGACGCGGCAGGACCCACCACCCTGACGGCTAACTATCGTGTCGCCTCCAACCTGACTTTTACCAAGCCGGTGACCTTCACGGGCGTAGGCAGGCTGACGATTGACAACGGCGTGGTCGTTACCTTCACGAGTCAGGTTCAGGCTCCAGACCGACAAATCTTCTATGGCGACGGGGGCGGCGCTGGCCTTCCTGTCAGCCGCGCAATGTGGTGGGCCGGAGACTCTTTGAACGATGTCGCCGTTAACGCCCGCGTGCGTCTTCAGAAGGCGCATGGCTGCGTTGTCAACGGCGGTACGGTCGCCTATCCCACGGGGCGGTTTTATATCGACGGCGGGACGGCGATCACGAACAATCGCGGCCAGCAAATCGTCGGTACTGGCGCTTCAGAAATCTGCTTCACGACCCGTGCAAGCAATGTCTTCACGTTCGGCACGCTGTCTGGCGCGTCGATTTCTGGAATGACGATCCTCAATAATCAGAGCTATTGGCCCACTTCTGGCACGGCGATTATTGTCAATGCTTCCGGGTTCTTCTCGTTTGACAATCTTAACATCCGCCAAGCCTTCAACGGAATGTATTGCCTGAACAGTCCTGTTATTCGCGGGTCCAACTTCAACTTTGGTGAGTGCCTTAATACGGCGTTCTTTGCTCAGACTTGCACCGACGTTTTCCTTGGAGACTACATTATCGCCGCTCCGGTGGACTGGTGGGAAGTCGAGGACATCGTTGGGACGTATATTCCCGGCGAGATTGTAGAGGCATCCGGCTCTGGGGCTCAGGGCGATTACGTCGGCGTTCCTGCGGTCAATACGCTGCTTCGTGTCACGACGCGGAACATCAACCCCGTGCCGGGCGAAACGATCACGGGCCTTACCTCTGGTGCAACATCGACGCTTGTCCAGCAGGTTGTCCCGTTTGAGTTCGGAGCGATCCGACTGCTCAACGGCGTTGAAGGCTTCGTGTCCTCGGCTGGCGACATCATCGGCGGCAAGTTCTCCATGACCACGGATGGCGTCTACGTCCCCGGTCAGCGCCCGGCTTACTGCAAGTTCATCAACACCCTGTTTGACTCCTCCGACGAGGGGGTGAACCTGAACAACTGCGTTGAGATGGAGTTCGTAAACGCGTGGTTCTCCAATCGCCCCGGTAAAGGCCTCACCGTCCTGCAATCGGACGGCGTCAAACTGATTGGCGGTAAGGCGATTAACTGCTGGCAGGAGGGCGTTGACGTCTACGCCACGGCCAAGAATTTCACCGCTCTGGGCTTCTCGGCGCGATCCAACTCCACGGCATCGGCAGGTATGTTCGCGGGCATTCAGGTCCGCGCAACGACCAACCTGTTTGATATTTCGCACTGCATCTTTGACGAGGGCGATATTGGTTTTGGGACGCAAAAGACCGGCTGTGAAGTCGTAACCGGAACCGCATCGAACTATGTCCTGCGGGATAACCTTGGCCCGGTGATCGACAACGGCAACCCGGAAACCACCACCTCGCCCGCTGTTACGGCGTCGTCGGGGACGTTCACGACCGCCCCGGTTTCCACCCTTCGCTCGCAACTCTCGAATGACTTCCTTGAGTTCACGCTGGATATTGCGCCGCCTGCGTCTGTCGGGACGGCATCGGGAACCATGCTTCTGACGATGCCGTATGCCGCGAAATGGCCGGTGACGTTCCTTGGCACGGACCTGAACCCGCTGTCTGGCGAGGTTGTTCAGGCAACTATGGGCGTCGGGTCGAACGTGCTAAATATCAAGTTCGCATCGGGCGGCTCTGCCATTGACGCGGCGACCAACATCAGCGGCATTACCGGAAGCTACAGGATTTCGTAAATGGCTAAAGCGCCCAAGTCTGGTAAAAAGGCGGGGCCGCGTGACGTGCGCGGTCCTATCCCCCGTCCTCCTTCCCCTCCCAAGCCGAAGAAGTAGAACCATGACCGATCCGATTGAACCGCCCGACGAAGGCGAAGGCCCGATTCCGATTCCGCCTCCCCCGCCGCCTCCTCCTCCCCCCGGAGGCTGACGATGTATGAGGCCGTACTGATTTTTCTGCTGTCTCTCGGGTGCCTGAACAAGGCATCTCGACCCTTCGCCGCCATCATGGTTGCGAACATGGCGATCAACTATCTGATCGTCATTCAGTACGGTCTCTTCATCTGGGTTCCGGTTGTAGATGCTGCGGCCTTCATCAGCATGGCATGGTTCACGCTCAAACGTCCGTCTTGGTGGACGTTCCTTGTGTCTGAACTCGCATTTGCTGCGGTCATCTCCCACGTTGCCTATTGGACACTTGACGCGTTCGGGTTGTATTTTGGCTCACAATATCAGATAGTTCTAGGTGGCGCTTTCATCCTGTCGGCGTTGATCCTTGTCCTCGGAGGATATGACGTTGGGAAGCTTGTCGGGACCGCTTGGCGTAGCCTTGCCAGCGCTTTTGATATGCGCCGTCGTCATGGCTATTCTGGTTCGTCGGCTATCCAAGATCATAGCGAGGATGCGCGGTGAGTCCTAACGTATGGATTGCGCTTACGGCTCTCGCGATGGCGTCTCTGGTTCATGTGATTGCGGTAGTCGTCTGGCTGACGCGTCTGGATATGCGCCTGAAGACGGCAGAGAACACGCTAGGCGACATGAAGGGCTCCGGTGAGCGCCTGATGAGAATGGAGACGGAGATGCATGGTCTTCGCGACGACGTGCGCGGGATTAGCGCCGGTCTCGACTGGCTGCGCACTGTCCCCGGATATGCCCCTCCCCATAAGGCAAGGCCATGAAAAGCATTCTTGCACACCTCCACATAGACGCTACGGCGATGTCCGGGCTTCTGGCTCTAGGCGTCATCGGAACCGTGGCTATCATGCACGGAGACGGAGAGACCGTAGCAGCGGCGGCGGTCGGAGCTATTGGAGGGTGGATGGCCCGTGGTTCTGGCCGAACGACCACGCAAACCGAGGGCAATCCGCCCGTGACGACGACTACTGAATAGCGCGCTCAACACTCCAGCCATCCCGTATCCTTCGGGCCAGTTTTTGATATGGAAGGCCTAATTTCTGAGCGGCGTCAGTTACGGTCATCCGCTGGCCGTCAACCTCAATCCACACGTTAGACGTCCTGTTGCGCGACTGAACGTCAATGGTCACCCATCGACAATTACCGGCAGAATAATTCGCGTTTACATCGATTCTATCCAATGAGTGTTTCGGGCTAGGGCGACGTCCCATGTCGGACAAAAACGCCATGTAGTTAGACCGCCACTCAGAACACATTCCAATTCCCCTGCCCCCATACCGGCTGTATCTGGTGGAAGTCGGGGAGTAGCACCTCGCTTTCGCGTTTAGCCAAGCCGCATATTCTGGCGTCTTGGTTTCTCCGTGCTTTGTTACCGCGCGCGTTGCGTTCTCTCGGCCCAAGCACCCACAGCTCTTTGTGTTTCCCGAAACCAGAGAGCCGGAAGTCGGCCTAGTTTCTTTTCCGCAATCGCAGATACACAGCCACGCAGATAAACCATTTTTGCTTTCGGATGGGCTTACGGCGGTTAAGCGTCCAAAGCGCCTCCCGGATAAATCTGCTCGTGCTGTCATAATTACCTCCCAATGTAACTAACGATAGCTCATTGCGATACACGTTACAACCGGCCTAGTTTTCCGCCCGCGATAGCGTCCCGCCTGTCCGCGTTACCAACCCGGAAGACGATGCGGTGAAGATTGAGGAAGTGAAGTAGGTGCGAGGCCGGGATTGATGCCGGCTACCTTGATCAGTGTGGATCGGTAATCAAGGCTTAGGATTGGCGTCCTGCGTGTCCATCCACGCCGCTCGCACAAGAACCGCTAACTGTTGCGGTATACTTCAAATTGACCGGGGTGAAGTTGTGAGCGAGGGTCGCGAGCTTCATCGGTGACGCTCTCGCCCATCACGTCGTGCTCTTCTTTTTCGGCAACCGTAAGAGCGGCTCGGACGCAATGAGCATTAAGCTCGTTATCGAACTCTCCGATAACCTCTGATTTTCCGGTTCGTCCAGCCTCTTCGTAGCGGGTCACAATCCACCGGGTAACGGGGCGCACACGATATTCAATAGTGGCAATCATTTTGATCTCCTGCCTCCGCAGAGGCGTAAGACGCTGTAAGATCACAGCCTATCCATAATGCACGTCTTTCGCTAAGGTGCAACCTATGTCCAAAGCTCTTTTCGACGCCGTCCGCTCTATCAAGGGCAAGCCTCTTACCCAAGCCGACGTTGATCTGATCAACCGCGCTCTTGGTGTGTCTGTGGTTGAGGCTTCCAAGGTCGGCTTCCGAGCTAGTGCGCGGTGCATCTCCCTGATCCACTCTTTCGAGTCCCTAAAGTTGGCGGCGTACAAGGACCCTGGCTCTGCAAACGGGCTACCGATCACTTGCGGTTGGGGTTCTACGCGGGACCTGGACGGAAAACCGATCAAGCTCGGCGCTATCTGGACGAAGGAATACGCCGACAAGGTGTTTGCCCGCGACCTGGCGGACTTTGAGCAAGGCGTAAATCTGCTGATCGGAACAAGCCTGACAACGCAGAACCAGTTCGATGCGTTGGTTAGCTTCGCCTACAATGTCGGTCTCGACATTGACGAAGACACGAAGGCTGAAGGGCTGGGCGACTCTACGCTGCTTCGCAAGCACAAGGCGGGCGATTTCGTGGGTGCTGAGGCCGCGTTCATGGCTTGGGTCTATAACGACGGCAAGAAGACGAATGGCCTTGTGCGACGGCGTCAGGCCGAAGCGGACCTGTATGGGGCTTTGTCGTGACCCTAGAAGAAGAGAACATTCAACTCCGCGAACGGCTAGCAAGGCTTGAGACCGCCTTAGCTGACGCCGGTAAGTGCCCGCGCTGCGCTCTGACGCGTATGGAATGCGCTGACGTGATTGCGGAATTTGAGGTCGAGCGCCGGGCTAGGTGAGCGAGCCTCGGGAGTCGCACCCGACATTCCTTACCGAAACAGCTACCCTAAGGCTCTGCGAGGGAATTGCACCCTCTACGGCACTGCTGCGGCTCGCGCATCTATAGTAGTACGCCCCGGCAGAACGAATCCACCGGGGCGCTCTCCCGACCCTCTCGGAGGCCAGCAGAAAGATACTAACTACTTCAACCAGTACGCTGTGTCGAACCAGCGACGAGCGGCAGGACTCTGATTTCCCTGCACGCGAAGCCCGAAGGCGACTACGGCCCAGAGGTTCACCGTGTTTCGCTCGCCCATCCAGAAACCACGCTAGGGCGTAGGCGTCAAGTCCTTGGGAGGCATCAGCCCCACATCACGCATCCGACCTATAAAACGATCCCACTCTTCTACGGCCAAAAACATTACCTCAAAGGGCGCACGGAATTGCAGAGGAATAACGTTCCAAAAGCCCACGGGAAGAGAGTCGCGCAACTGGCGCAGTTTGTTCGCGGCTTGAAGAAGGTCATCAAGTTTGCGGTCGATTTCGGCTAGGGGAGTGGTCATTGTGTCTCACTTTGTTCCGCAGTCAGCTTCGCATAGTGGACCGCGAACTCCGGCGTCATGATGAAGTTGCGGAGAATGCGCTCTCGGCTGAGACCTTCGCTCAGCGTGTCCAGATGGAAGTCAAAGCCGTAGCGATCCGGCTCACGACCCAGCAAGGCAAAATACAGGTCGTTCAGATATTGCTTGTCGGTGGTCATTTCTTTTCTCCGAAGGTTTCAAGGAAGGCACGTCCATTATTCCAGAATACGCGCCATTTTCCGGGGACAGCGTATCGTTGGAATTTCCCGGCTTTAAGGGCCGAAAGGGCTTGAGTGGGGGTCATTGGATGATCCTTTTGATTGGCGCATCGAACACAATTGCAGATTCTGCCGATGGCGCAGATGAAAGAACAAAAGTGCAGTCGGCCAAAGTGCTGTGAGTATTTGCACCAAAATACGTCAGCGGGCCTCCCTTGAATTCTGGACGAGCTACAATGCAGCACCGCATCATTCGCATATTGCGGGTGATTACTATTGTTTCAGAGATGGAAAGCTCTGTGTCGTAAAGCTCAAAAGCGCCGCCACGATATGCCATAACTCCATCTCTGATCCTCACGGCCTTACCTTCCAGCCAAGCCTTAAGCCCCGGAGAATCGTCGTGGATGCCGTCAGCGTAGATCGTCGGCGTTGTCTCAAGCGCCGCGACTTGCGTAGCCCCGGCAAGCGCGATAGCCCCGCCAAGGAACAGCCTGCGTGAGAGGTTCATTGTCCATCACTTTGTGCTGAAGGATTGTAAATACGGGGAGGCTTAAGGGCCTGAACCTTGGCCAACAGCCTCAGTCGCCCTTCTCCGGTAAGGCCAGAGCCAAGAACGCGTGTGACGTTCTCATAGGGGCCTCCAAGAACTTTGTTCAGGTGTTCCCACTCGTCATTGTCGATTTCAAGGATCATCGAATCCGCTCCGCTGCTCGTGCATTGGCATTCTGTGTGCGCCAAACTTCCATCTTCGCGTTAGCCGCTGCGTATCTCTGGCGTGACGTATAGTCGGCTTTCGCCTGTGCGCCGACCTTGGCTAGATGCTCCTTGAACCGGGGTTGAGCCCTAGCCCATTGCTCACGCTCCGTTGCGGACTTTGCGTCGCTCTCGCCCATTAGCTCGGCAAGAACGGTCTTAGTCAAGGCGTCCAGATACTCGTGTGCGGCCCGGTGCGCCGCTCCTGACTCGTCGCCCAGAACTTCTAGGACGTGGTGCATGTCGTCGTCAGAAACTAGCATCGCAGAGCCCTCAAGCGCTCAACCTTTTCCGCCAGATCGGCAAGGAACTCAGACACCGCCTCCTCCATGTTGCTGATAGTGTCTTCGTCTCGATCATAGCGGGCGACGAACATTTGCAGTTCAGGCGGCATACGGGGATCGAATGAAACGAAGTCGCACCATTGACGGCCCGTGCAGGCCATCTGAAAGGCCATCTGGATTTGATACTTTCCCGGAATCTCGCCAGACAAAAGCGTCTCAATGTGAGTCGCCGTATTCGGACACTTGATCTCGATAAGCCCCTCAGTTCCGACAAGACCGTCGGGTGACGCGCCCGCCATTTCCAGGGTCGGGTGCAGAACGAAATCGACCTGCTCCACGGCCACGAACCTATCGGCCTCGTAAGCCTCTCTGGCGGCTGCTTCGTTATCTACGCCCCACTGCATCGCCGCGTTGGTGAAAGACGGCTCCACGGTCCCCGTAAGGCGTTCTGCGACCAACTGCGCCATGTAGTTAGCGCGGGAGGCCGACGGGCCGGTCTTGGTCTTGGCGAGGATGTCAGCGACACGAGAGGCCGTAACCTTCCCGCACCGCTTCGCAAACCACGCTGCTGAGCCCTGATCGCTCATGATCCCACTCGCAGTTCTGTATAGAGGTCTTCCAGCTTTTTGAAGCGTTCGGGGTCGTCGGTCTCAAGCAGGGCCATCAGCGATGAGCCCAGAGCCCACGACTTATCCAGATCACCGGCCGGAGCCTCACGCAAAGCCTTCTCTAGTGCGTCCGCACGGGCAGACAGGGGCTTAGCTGGCGCTTGTGCCTTGGGGGCGGCCTGCGGCTGATTGCGCGACATGGCCGCTTCTCCATCGTCATCAACGGCGGCGATATTAAGCATCGCCATGAGGCTGTAGCGTCTAGCATAGCTAACCGCCGACCCCGCGCCCTGTGGATCAACCTTGCCCATCGGCAGGCTGAAATCTGTTTCAATCCACTCTCCGCTTTCGTGAAGCAGGCGAGTGGTCAAGGTGATAGCGTTTCCGTCCAACGGGCCGGGTCCTTGAAGGACAGTCAGGCCGTTTTCAGACAATGGCCCGTGCGAGGCCTCGATAACGCCCTCAAGCGTGGCGTGTTTGCCAAAGTTTCCCTTGGCGTCCTTTTTCACCCCGTCCATTGCGTTGATTGCCTTAACCAAAGCGGGGGCGATTTTGCTCAGCGTTTCTGACGTTCTCATTTCCACGTTTCCTGGCGAGCGATCTTGCTAATCGTCGCTGTGGTTAGCCCATAGCGGGCGCTTAAATCTTTAAGGTAAACGCCCTCGGCTCTGAGCCTACGGATTTCCTCAACGTCGGGCCAAGTGATTTTGGCTTTATTGTTCCGTTCGCCGGTCGGTTGATTGCCTCGGCCTTTTGCCTCTTTATCCGCGTTATTGTCGGCGACCGTTCCAAGGAAAAGGTGGTCAGGGTTAATGCACTCGCGGATATCGCATCGATGCAAGACGCACAAACCAGACGGCACAGGCCCCCTAAAGGCTAGCCACGATGCCCGATGAGCTCTTACGGTTCGCTTTCTGCCCACAACGGATAAGTGGCCGTATCCGGTTTTAAGGCTTCGGGTCCACAGCCAGCACCCGCCGTTCGTGTCAAACTCGACGGCTTCCAAAAGCCGATCTGACAATGGCCGCCCTTTAGGCATCTTCACTCCATTTCTGTTGAGCCTCTACAGCAGCCTTAAGGGATGCAAGAGCGGCTTGGTGGTCGGAGGAGTCGGAGTCTTCCAGAAACCGAATCCATGCCTGAGCCTCTTTAGGCTCGGCGGGAAAGTGGGGGCCGGTCCAGTACCTGAGGAACACTCGGCCGTCCTCATGAACCGCAAAGGGTGCTGAGGGAGGGAGGGGGAGGAATGCCCTCACTTTGCCTCTCGCGTCTGGCGCATCAGGTCATGCAGCGAAACGGTCGTTGCCTCGGCCATCGCTTGCTCAAAGTCGTTGATGTATTTCCGCTTAAAACGCTTGGCGTGATAGCGGCGAAAAGCCTTTGCCATAGCCTTTGCTTGCTCACCGTATTCGTCGCCTTCATGGCAGGCTTCGTAAAAGCCCTCTCTATCTTGGATGGCGTAGATGAGGGCTTGCTCGATAAGCTCCTCAACGGTCCATTTCATTTGAGTGCTCACGGCATCATCCCCAACCGCGTCAGAATATGCCCGCGCTCAGCCGTCAGCTTGACGAACTCCGGCTCATACTGAGACCAACGCTTCTTGTTCTTCTTCAGCCTGTCGATCTGCGTTTTCAGGAACTCACGACGGCGAGAGACGATCTCAAGCCTGCGTTCCAGATCAGCCGGAAGCTCAGGACCGGCCATACGAGCAAGACGGGCTAGGCGTTCAGTCTCTCCACGGGCTTGATCGAAGGCGGTGTTCTTGGGGGCTTCCGTGGGCTTTCCGAGAAGCCATTTGAAGTTCTGGAACGGCATCCATGTGGGCATGAACTTCATTGGTCGTTCCCCGTGACAATAGCCCCGGCCGCAATGGCGAGAACCAAGGGCCAAAGAGCCACCACAAGAAGGGCGGTGACGGGCTTTCCATAAAGGGTTTTGGCGCTGGCCCCCACGAGAAACCCGCCAACCAAAACGTAGGCAATGCAACCAACCCAAACAAACTCGTTCATCTTCCATTCTCCAACTTATTGATAGCGTCCGACAGAGCGTTAAGCAGGCTGTCAAGGCGTTTGATTTCTTCCGGTGTCGCGCTGGCAATGCGCTCAATGCTGCGGACTCCAAAGGCGAGGTCTGAAATTCCACGCTCGCAGGACTGTGCGATAGGGATGTATGCGGTTTCTGTGTCGATCATCCCGCCATCTCCTCTTCGATCAGCGCCAGAATCAGCGCGGCCTCTGCCTCATCATTCTTCCGCGTTCCGCTTGCCATCATTGCAATGTCAAACGGTTGGTCATCCGTCATGTTGAGAGACTTGCAGAAGGCTGCGGTTTTCTCCGCGATGGCTTCCAGTTCACGGACACGATCCCAAGCCTCTTGCCGAGACGCGTCGTTAGCGCCGTGGCGGTCTTGATAATCCCGCATGAACTCATTTACGGCTCCGAAGACGGTCATTGATCCCGCTCCTTCCATGCATCTTTTGCGCGGTCTGCCATGTCTGCGATGCGGTCTGTCATGGCGTCGTAGGCCTGTGCTTCTGCCTCGGCGCGAGCTTCGTCCTCGCTCATGCCTTGCTCTTCATAGAGTCCGGTCAAACGCTCCAACTCTTCAATGTAAATCTCTTTCATCTGCTCTCTCCTTGTTGAAGCCAGAGAACCACGCCGCCGCGCTGGTGTCTAGAACTTTCTGCACAAAAATGCGGATTGCAAACGATCCGCCCCGCGTCTATGGTGTCGTCATGACTGACTGGAAATCACAACTCACCGAAGCCGAAGCAGAAAACCTCGCTCAATGGGAGGCGGATATGCAGGACTTCAAGGACAAGGCCGCTATCTATGTGGTCTGGAAACGCAGGCTTGCCGACAAGGTGCGAGCCAGGATCAGGAAGGCGGCGTTCCTCGCTAGGTCTGAGCCATGACCCTTCGCCCGCTCAAATATAAGAACATCCGCACTGCCCTTGACGGGATCGTCTTCGACTCACAACGGGAAGCGAAACGATACGGCGAACTCAAGTTGCTGGAACGCGCTGGCGAGATCAGCGGCTTACAGCTTCAGCCTCGTTTTCCCATTGTCATAAACGGCGTGAAGGTCTGCACCTATGTCGCGGACTTCCAATACCGCACGCCATCAGGACCCGTTACAGAAGACGTCAAGGGGATGAAGACGCCGATCTACAATCTGAAAAAGAAGCTCGTTAAAGCCGTTCACGGCATTGAGATTTTGGAGTCGTGATGCGTGAAGAAATCATAGGCGACTGCCGTCTGATCCTTGGCGACTGCCGCGACATACTGCCGACCCTTGGGCCGGTGGATGCGGTTGTGACTGATCCGCCGTATGGGATCGCTTCGACATGGAAGGGGGGTTTTAGCGGCAAGCACGGATGGGGCAAGGCTAAGGGGGAGGCCGATCTTCGTAACGAATGGGATGACGAAGCCCCCAGCGCGGACCTATTTGACGGTTTGCGCGCCATGAGCCGCGAACAGATAATTTGGGGCGGAAACTATTTCCCCCTGCCGCCTTCCCGTTGCTGGCTGGTCTGGAACAAACCAGAGCGCAATTTTACGCTGGCCGAAGCCGAATTAGCTTGGACAAACCGAGATAGCGTGGTCCGTGTGTTTGACAGTCCTCGCTCAGAGCCGGGACGTTTGCACCCGACGCAAAAGCCGGTGGCGGTCATGGCGTGGTCAGTCGAAAAGACCAAAGGAACCGTCCTTGACCCATTCATGGGTTCAGGCACGACCGGCGTTGCATGCGTCAATCTCGGCCGCTCTTTCATCGGCATTGAGCGCGAAGAGACCTACTTCGACATCGCGCTAAGGCGGATAGAGGAGGCTTACCGCCAACCCCGCCTATTCGCAGAGCCTATCGCCAAGCCCATTCAAGAGGCGCTAGACTTGTGAACCGCCAGCCCGTCGAACTTGATCCCCGCAAGGGAATGACCCCAGCGCGTCGCCGCCGCATCTTGGCTCACCACGGAGGAATGTGCGCCTATCCCGATTGCTTCGTCTGCACGGACCTTGAGATAGACCACGTTATCGCACTGGCCCTCGGCGGTAAGGATTCCGACGAAAACTTGGAGCCTCTTTGCCGTCACCACCACGGCATGAAGACCCGACGAGACGTGAAGATGATTGCGAAGGCCAAGCGCCTGATCCGCAAGTCTTCAGCAGAGACACGCAAGCCATCGACCCTTCGCGGTCGCCCATTCCAAACCGGCATAAAGCAGAAGATCGCAAGCCGTCCATTTCAGAAGAGGAAGCCATGAGAAAATCGGCCAGAAGCGTTATCGAGGAGGTTGCCGCAAGGTACGGGCTGCAATTGAAAGACATGCAGAGCCCGGCCAGATACCGTCGCCTCGCATGGCCTAGGCAGGAGGCCTATTTTGAGGCCTATGTGCAATGTCCACACATTAGCCTTCCTGCGATTGGAAGAATTCTGGGCGGACGTGACCACACCACGATCAGAACCGGCATAATTCATCACGCTCGACGGATTGGTCTGGACTATGAAGACATCAAGAGGTCTGGACCTGTCGCGCCTCGCTTCAGCCCCCGTTTAACGATCCCCGCATCTGCGGCTGATTATCGCGAAGCGGCCCGCCTGTGAGCCCGTATAACCCACTCGCCCGACGTGGCCGCAAGTCCATTGACGGCATTCCGACTCCTACAGGCAAGGATGAGGAACTAGCCCGCCGAGCCCAAGACGATTCTTTCCGTCGCCATCTCGCACTCCACGCCCATCTCTTCCCAACACAAACCCCTAAGGAGAACTAACCAATGGCCTACGAGCAACGCCCCGGCGACATCGCCATCTTCAAAGAGACCGACAAAAAGAACGAGAAGGGTCCTGACTGGAAAGGAACCATGATCGTCCCTGAAGCCGCCAAGCCCGGCGATAAGCTGGAAGTGGCTTTCTGGGCCAAGGGAGACCGTGGGACCATGCTGGCGGGTTCTGCCAAGCCGGGACGCTCTAGGGATGACCGTGAGGCCGTCAAAAGCGATGGTCGCGGAGGTTCTGGCGATATGGCCGGGCGCGGTGGTTACGACCGTGACGACGGAATCCCGTTCTGAATAAAACTCAGCCCCCGGAGCGCGATTGCACCGGGGGCTTTGTTTTGATACAACGGCTGCGTCAGGTTTCAGCCAAGTCACCCGACACCCAATCACCGGCTATGTGGAGCCAGACGTGACCATGCGGATATACCGCGATAGAGATACGCTTTCAAGCCCGCGAGGTTCATCCGCGTGGCATTGAGCGCTTCCACAATCGAGCTTTTTTTTTCCTTCGGCCTGTCTCCTCAACAGGTCGCAGAGGCGCTTGCGGCTATACAGCAAGACATGGGTCCGACCGCCAGACAGGCGCGCAATCGGCGTTACTATGAGGCACACAAGGCGTCTGAAAAGCGTCTTAATCCGTCTGAATCAGTCGTTTCAGACGATC
>Ga0181338_1000043_pt1 | contig 39495 bp, 58 predicted proteins | sample Sp13VDMM110SD_FD_122168 | JGI IMG/M metagenome (GOLD analysis project Ga0181338, IMG submission 122168) | Freshwater viral communities from Lake Michigan, USA - Sp13.VD.MM110.S.D | ecosystem: Environmental > Aquatic > Freshwater > Lake | place: USA: Michigan | collected 2013-04-23
AAGTTAAAGCCAAACCAAAAGCCATCAAGGAAAAGAAATTGAATAAATTTGATGTAGGCGATAGGGTGAAGGTGTTGCCTATTCATCTTGAATATGAAGACTATCCTCATGGTGGTATGGTTGGTGAACTGGCTGAAAAAGACTTTCAAGGTAAAGTTTTTACTATCGAAAAAGTAACTGGTCCACACGGTAATTACAAACACTTTGGATATTACTTTATTCAGGATGACGGTTATCGTGGAGATAAATACGTATGGGATGAACGCTATCTGAAACGTGTACGTAAGGCTGTGGCTAATAAGCCAAAGATTAAAGCTCCAAAAAGAAATCCTATGGTGGCCCCTAAACCTAAAGCCCCTCCTGTAATGGAACGTGTCCCTCTTACAAGAGAGAATGCTGTTGTGGGGATGAATGTTATCCTGAACGAGCCTAAAGGTCCCTTGATTATTGGTAATAAGTACAAGATTAATCGTCTTGAAGGACAATATTGCTACGTAGACGGATTTGCTGATAGGATTTTTCTTCGCAGGTTTCTTGTTGAGCAGCCTGTAGTCAAGAAGAAAAAGAAAGCAGCAGATGTAAAAGCTGCTATCATCGCCCCCAAAGCTCAACATATTCATCAAGATTTGCTTGAAGGGTTGGCTAAACAAGCTGATGAAGGTGCTGGTACATGCTCTTATGCCATTAAATATGCAGATGGATATATTGACTACCACGTAAGGGATGCTTGCCATCGTCGTATTGGTGGTAGGGGGAACGGTTATCGTGGAGATAATGTTCACGGTCAACGTGTTGCCTTAGCTCTTAACATCAAAGGGCATTTGAAACAAGTAGTTGATCAAAAAGAAACTTACCTCCGTTATGTTAATTACATCATCAGTCAGAGTCCTCATCGTGATTCATTCCTCTCTAAAGGTGTTGATCACGCATTGAAGAATGGCATCTTGATGGACACTAAGTGGTGTGTTGAGAGGCTTGCAGGGGGTGCTGTAGCTCTTCGTGAAGGAAGTGAATACAAAAGGAAGCTAAAGCTATTTGGAGAGCTTCTAGACGCTGGATACAGTGGGCATGTAGCTTACACTCTCTCTTATGGATTCACTCAGGATTACAAATACTCAGGTATTACTGATGCTCATGCGTCTATCAGTGGAATGATGAGTGCAGATTCATATTTCAAATTCTTCAAGGAAGGATATCCAGAAGCCACTAACAAACGTAAAGCTTTTAATAAGAGCGATGAATGTTATGAAGGGATTTGCCGTTATCTGGATTGGAAACTCCCCGGTAAATCCATTAATGATTTCTTGAGAGAAGAAACAGCCATTAAAGGAGATGCAATGGTTGGATGGGATGCACCAAAGATTGATCCTATTGAAGATCGTAAGGCCAAGCTGTATGCATTAGCAGATAAGCTTGAATTGTTGTTGTATTAAAGGAATGATATGAAATTACGTATTAAATACATGTTTGGACTATACTACATCCAACGTAAAAGAAAATATTGGTTTGGTTGGGAAGACCTTGGTGTAAGTCATAAAGAAGACGCAGCTAAAGCTCTTATGAAATACATACAAGCAAATCCTGAAATGTATTAAAGGAACAACATGTTAAAAGTATTATTGGTTGGTGGCAATGGGCAATATGTCTCCCTCATTCGTGAAGTGTTGAACGGAGCTATCACGAACAACATCAAGGATGCTGATTTGATTATGTTTACAGGCGGTGCTGATGTATCTCCTGAGCTTTATCATGATGCTACCCATCGTGCTACAGGTAATGACCCTCATCGGGATATGCAAGAGACGCGTATCTTCAATCAGGCCCTTGAACTGAAGATTCCTATGGTTGGCATCTGTCGTGGTGGTCAGTTTGGTAATGTTATGTCTGGTGGACGTATGTACCAACATGTGAGTAAACATGCTCTAGGTCATGGGCATGAGCTTACAGACCTTGAGACAGGCGAAACCATCTACGTGTCATCTACCCATCACCAGATGATGATGCCCTCTCCTAAGGCCCGTATAGTGGCTACAAGTGCCCTTGGTGGTGAGAGGGAGTGGTATGATGGTCAAGTGTTCAAGAAAGATGTGTCTAAGGAAGACATTGAAGTGGTTTATTATGAACACACCAAGTGCTTATGCTTCCAGCCCCATCCAGAATTCAATGCTCCTGAATACAAACGTATGAGGAATTATTTCGGAGAGCTTGTAGAGAAATTTCTTGTACGTGAGACAGAACATGCCTAAGAGAATTTTACATTGGGAGAATATCTGGATTTTGTTCTGGAGTTTCCCTTCTATTGTAATTACATTGAGTTGGTTACTCAGCATTTATGTATGGGTACTTAAAGGTTTTCCACAACCATACGTAAATTACGGTATTGATGCTGGAATGGATCAATTAATCTGTGCTAAAATCTTATTACTTATAGGGTTTGCATTTAAGATCAAAAAGTTTCTTAAATAACTAACATCTGCCCTTCGTACAAAGGATAGTACAGATTTCTTCTAAAAATCTAATAGAGGTTCGATTCCTCTAGGGCAGGCCAATTAAAGGAAATAAAATGTGGGTTTTATTGATTGTGTATCTCTCTTCTGGTGGTAAACCAGCAATGACTACTGCTGAATTTACTACTGAATTAAACTGTGAACAAGCAGGATATTCTTTTGTAACAAAGGCAGGTGATCGTTGGGCAACTGCTAAATATAGTTGCACACGTAAATAACTAAAGGGCTATCATGACTATTGCAGAACGTAAATTCAATCAAGCACAAAAGAGTGCTGAAACTCTCCAGAAGGCTAAAGATTTTAGCATTGAAGATATCAAAGGTTATTACGCTACAGTGAGGGCCATCTTCTCTGTTAAGCGTCCTTGGGCACATCGTAATAAGAAGGGTCCGGGTCGTAAGCATCAGCAAACCAAGACGCTTACAAAAGCTGAACGTTTTCCTGTGAAAGAATAATATGAAAATCGTTGTTCTCCATCCTAAGGCTTGCCGTAAAAGTGCAGCAGCCTTAGCTGAAGCTCTTGCTTGTATTGCTGTCAATCCTTTTGAGGATGATTATGCTCAAGACAAGATTAACAAGGCGGATGTTGTCTTCAATTACGGCTGTGGATATAACATTCGTCATCCTCTTGTCATCAACAGTGGTGTTGCTGTACAGAAATGTGTCAGTAAGATTGAGACATTCAAAGCCTTACAACAGGATGGTATCCCCATTCCTGAATATGTCCTGAAGAAGCAAGATATTCCTGCTGATTGGGAGAATGTCTATTGCCGCAAGGATGGTGGCAAGAAGAATGAAGGATTGGATGTATGGAATCGTTGGGAAGGCAAGCCTATTTCTGATGCTGATTTCTACACACGTAATTACGATTATGAACATGAATATCGCGTAATGGTGATTGGTAGTGTTTGTGCTGGTGTCTATCATAAGGACGAGGTTGATGGTGATTGGTATCTGAATAAGGTGCCTAAGAAGGGACTGGAAGAGATGGTGTTTGCTTGTGAAGCAGCAGCGCTATCATTAGGCATTGATTACGTAGGTTTTGATGTTCTTTCCAAGTCTAAGAAAGAATTCATCATCCTTGAGGCTAATTCTGGAGCTGTCCTTCAGGATGAGTCTATCCCTGTCATTAAACGATTGATTGGAGTTTGATATGTGTCATAGATGTGGTACTGACGGTGAACCTCGTAAAACCAATGGATTTCAACATTGTTCAGGTTGCACTGCTCCGACATTGATTGAAAATAAGCCTGTCCCTCATAAACATGCTGAAGTAATTAAGGCGTGGGCGGATGGTGCTCAGATTCAAGAATATAGTGAATATCATCAAAAATGGAATGACATTGGTTTAATGTCTGGGGCAGGATATAACTCTCCTATCCTTTGGAATATTAATTCCAAATATCGCATTAAACCTGAACCAAGGCTAGATGTTGTAAGATATATCAATATCCCATCTGGGGAAATTTTCAGAGCCAGCGTATCTACCAGTGCATATCCAGCAGATTTTGGATGTATAAAGTGTGTATTTGACGGCGAGACTCATAAACTTAAATCTGTGGAGAAAATCTAATGTTTGGTCTATTCCGTGCTGTTACTGAGCTTGCTGTAGACACTGTTCGTGTTGTAGCAGCTCCTGTTCAAGCTGTTGTTGAAATAGCAGATGCTGTTGTTAAACCTGTTGCTGATGTAGCTGAAGAGTTTGTCAAAGACATTAAAGATTCGGTGAAATAATATGTGTGGACATGTTGGCGTAGCAGGAACTATTTTCCTGAAAGAAGAGAAAGTATTAAAAACCCTCCTTATCCTCGATTCAATTCGTGGTGACGACAGCACAGGTATTGCTGCTGTAGGTGTTACAGGTAATGTCATTGTAGCTAAGGAGCTTGGCAATCCTTATAATTTGTTTGAAGTAAACAAATTTGAGAAGGCTCTTAAGCCAGTTAATCGTGCTATCATTGGACATAATCGTTGGGCTACAGTGGGTGGTGTTTCTAAGCTTACAGCTCATCCATTCGAGTTTGAAACCCTTGTTGGTGCTCATAACGGTACGCTTAAGAACAAATACAAGCTCGCTGACCACATGGATTTCAAGGTGGACAGTGAGAATTTGTTCTGGCATATTGAACAACATGGTCTTGATGATGCATTGAAAATCATTGATGGTGCATGGGCATTGGTTTGGTGGGACAAGACTGAAGAGACAATGAATTTCCTTCGTAATAAGGAACGTCCTCTTTATATTGTTGCCACTGAAGATGGTAAGACGATGTTTTGGGCTTCTGAGAAATGGATGTTGTCTGTTTCTTGTAATCGTTACGATGTGAAAATTGGAGAGATTCACGAGATACAACAGGATATGTTGTATAGTTTCCACATCGGTAAAGATAAAGTGATTGAGAAACCTAAGGTGAGAAAGGCTGAAGGTACATATGTAGCTCCTGTGTATCAAGGTCAGAACAATCAGAATGGTTTGTGGCTTAACACCCCTCAACAACAACAACCAGCGTTTGGTGCTTCCACTAACAATGTAACTCCCATTACGAAAGCTGGCCAAGGCACCCCTGAAAAAAAGCTACTCAAGCTCTCCAAACCACGAGAGCTGGAAGCTGGTTTGGTAAAATCGTACATCGACTCAAAGCGAGTGCTGTTTGAAATTGCTGGGAGTTGTGTAGATACAAACGGTAGTAGGTATCTGAAGCTTATGGATATTATGGTTCCAGCAGCTCCAGTACGCCTCTATCTGAAGAAGAATGACCCTATGCAAAACATGATTGGTAGGGAAATCATTGCTGATATTGGAACATTTATCAGTGACAAGAAGGGGGAAGGCAGTTTCTTTAAAGCGTCCCCTTGGAACGTAGTGATTGTGCCTGAGAAGGAAGAGAAGGCTGTTGTCCCTAAAGCAGCTAATGAGAATGATCTTCTGTATATGGGTGCAGGGCGTAAGCTTTATACTAAGAAGGAGTGGATGCAAAGGTATTCAACATGTACCTATTGCTTCAGCACTCTCGATCCTGAGGATAGGGGTAATAGACTTACGCAAGAAGGTACGTGCCTTTGTGGAGATTGCACTGCTAATCTCCCTGAGGAATTCATGGGTATGAAATTAATGTCTGTAATTTAAGGAATGTAACATGAACAAGATTCTAATTGGATGTGATCCAGAAGTATTTGTACAACAAAAAGGCGTATTTAAAAGCGCATTCGGATTGATTAAGGGTGACAAAAAGAATCCCCAAAAGGTACGTAGCGGCGCTGTCCAAGTGGATGGTATGGCCCTTGAGTTTAACATTGACCCTGCAGCATCTGAGGATGAATTCCTGTTCAATGTTAATGATGTTCTTGGTCAAATGAAATTAATGGTGCCAGATTATGATGTTATCGTTTCTCCTGTTGCTGATTTTGATCCTGCATATATCAAAGCTCAGCCTGCTGAAGCGCTTGAGCTTGGATGTGATCCCGACTTCAACGCTTGGACTGAGGAAGCCAATGAAAGACCAGATGGTGACCGTCCGTTCCGTACTGCCGCTGGTCATATTCATGTCGGTTGGACAGATGGTGTTGATATTCGTGACCCTCATCATAAGCATCGTGGGAATCTTATTGCAAAACAATTGGATTTCTACTTAGGCTTGCCATCATTGGAATATGACAATGACGTAAAACGTCGCAGCATGTATGGGAAATCTGGTGCTGTACGTTATAAACCTTATGGCGTAGAATATCGTACCCTTTCCTGCAAGTGGTTGGACAGTGACAACCTTAAGCGTTGGGTTTATCGTAACGCTGTAAAGGCTGTTCAAGAAGTGATGAAAGGTAATCTCCTCGTTAATAAATATGGAGATATTCAGGACATTATTAACAACAGCGATCTGAAGAAAGCGCGAGCTATCATTAAAGACGCGAAGCTTGAGGTGTGTCATGGCTGAAGTAGTTCTCTCCCTTGATGACATTATTCAACAATACATGAATAATGTTGTAGTTTATAAAGGTAAATTGGTTAAAGTGGTAGATGTTAAGGGAGATAAAACTGTCAAGATTAAAGACTTGGAGAGCCAAAAGCAAGCCGTAGTTGGATTTAATCTGAAAGACTTTAGACCTCCTAAGGAACGTCTCGGTATGGTGAATGTTGCTGATTCTGTTATTCATCTGTCACGAATTCCAGTACGTAAGATGGAGATTGGTCTTAATGGTAAAAACCTTAAGATGACTTATCTTGGTTGCCCTTACCCACAAGGTTTGAGGGAAACTCAGACTATGTTGAAAGGATATGACCTTCCTGAAGTAGCAGATACGTATTTCAATCGTTATCCTGTGTTCCCTAAAGCATTTAAGAAGGCCATTGACTCACAAGGTACATGTGCTTTCGATAGACAATTTGCTGTGGATTTCAACGGCAATATCTATTACAAACAAATGGCTGTAGGAACTGTTCCGCTGAAAGCAAAGAATGTCAATGACATTGTGTTTTCAGATAAATTTAAATATCTTTCAATCCTTTTGGACGGAAATCATGAGAAAACTATTGGAATTACTTGCAAAGCCTGAGCAAGCTGGAGACTTTGGCATTGAAATTGAGGTGGAAGGTGACAATCTTGTACCTCTCAATGACATGTACTGGCGTAGTGAGAGAGATGGTTCCTTACGTGGCGGATTGGAATACATCTTCGTTAAGCCAGTAGGTTTAAAACATGTCCCAGCATTGCTTAAGCATCTGGTGAAGCATTTTGATGCTAATAAGTCTAAGCTTGATTTCTCCTTCCGTACTAGTGTACATGTGCATTTGAACATGCAACACTATACGTATGATCAACTCCTAAACACCATCTATACGTACATCCTCCTTGAGGAACCGTTGATGAATTTCTGTGGTGAAGATCGTAAAGCTAATCGTTTCTGCTTACGTCTTGCAGATGCTGAAGGTGCAATGGAAGTGTTTACCATGCTCTTTAGTAATGGTGAGCAATCTATCTTTAAGATTCCTGCTGATAAGATGAGGTATGCAGCTATTAACATTGAATCTCTCAATAAATATGGGAGCTTAGAATTTAGGGCTATGCAAGGTAATCTTGATGTAGAACGTATCACTACGTGGTGTAAATGTATTGAGAAGATTCGTGCATTTGCATGTAAGTTTGAATCTCCATCAGAGATTTACAACTTCTATGTTGAGAAGGAAGCAGAGCAATTCTTTAACGAAGTGCTGCAAGAAGTTGCTCCTAAATTCACTGGTGAGGACTTGGCTAGGAGTATTCGTCAGAGCTTCTCCTTGTCTATTGATCTCCCTTTCGTATATCTGAACAGCAGGAAGAAGGTAGAAGCATCTAAGCTTAAAGGGGCTGGTGCTCCTCCTATGCCGGGAGCGGTGAAATGGGATGAACTGGTTGCTGGTGCAGGTGAATTTAATGCTAGGATGATTAGACCAGCTCCAATGCGTGTTGAGATTGCTCGTCCGGGGCTTTGGATTGTAGATGATATTGAACAAGGAGCTGCATAATGCAAATTCGTTTACTGTGTACTGATGTACATTCTGAGAGTGCTAAGCGATTAGCTGATGTTCTTACGGAACAGCTTGGCTACAAAGTTTATCGTTCCGATAAGGTGATCCCTAATCGTTGTCATATTCGTTATGGGGATCAACGGGATAAGCTTGTTCAATATAAATACTTTCGTAAGAATGGATTGAACTTTCCTTGGTTTACTGAGTCTAAAGAGGATGCTAAAGAGGCAATGGAGATTGGATACGCAGGTTCTATGCTTTGCCGACTGACTCTTAAAGGTCAGGAAGGTCATGGAATTGTAATTGCTGATACTCCTGATCAATTGGTAGATGCTCCTGTATACGTAGAATATCAGGAGAAGACGATTGAATATCGTGTTAATCTCTTAGGTGGCAGTAATGGTACTGAAGTGATTAATGTACGTGAGAAACGTCGTAAGAACGGTTTTGAAGGTGGTGAACCACGTATCCGTAATGTAGAGAATGGATATGTCTATTGTATTCCTAGGGGTAAGGTGCCAGATGCAATTATTCAGACAGCCATTGAAGCTTCATACGTCACTGATTCTAATATTGTTGGTGTGGATGTAGCATATAACGCTAAGACAGGACAGCATTTCCTGTTAGAAGTTAATAGTGCCCCATCAATGGAAGGTGTTACAGTGGCAGATTACGCTGGTGCTATCATTAACATGCATAAGGATATTTACGAATGAACATATACAAACCCCCACATAAACATGTGGGTGATAAAGACAAGCCCGGACAGATTGTAAATCATCCTGCCCTCAATCAGGATAAATCATTAGCGAAAGCTATTGAGGAATATAAAGATGAACAGGGAAAAGGGAATAAGATTTCTTCTTACGACTATATTGAATTGCAACGGTTCTTTAACTCGATGAACAGTAGATAATTTAAGGATAAATTATTATGAAAAAGCTTTTGTTTGTATTAGCTCTCCTTTGCGGAGCTGCTCAGGCGGATGTTGGGGATAAACATATTGTGGTGCATGGATTTAGCCATCACACTGTAGAACGTCCTAAACCTCCAGCATGGAATGAAACTAATCCGGGACTTGGTATTCGCTATGAACTCTATGACGATGTTTCCTTTCAAGCTGGATTCTATAAGAATAGCTTTTACAAACGAAGCTATTATGGTGTTGTTGATTACACTCCATTATCTATTGGTAAGCTGAGCGCTGGTGGATTCTTAGGAATTGCTAGTGGCTACACTGATAAAACTGGTATTGCTGGTGGAGCAATTGTCCGTTGGCAAGAGAAGCGTTATAGCACTGCTATAAGGGTAATTCCCGGCGGTAAATATAACATTGTAGCAATTGAAATAGGAGTGAAATTCTAATTATGTTTACTGTCGGTTGTATCTTTCTCATCATTTCACATATAGCTAATGAGCTTAATGTAGATGTATGGAGAAATCCTGAAAATGAAACCATCGATTGGGCGTGTGCAATCGCCAATGTAATTGGTGGTGCTTTAGTAATTGCATCAATTTTAACGTTAACTTGGAGATATTTACCATGAAAAAGAGTATTCTTGCAACATTGATTGCAATTGGTTTAGTTGGCTGTTCTAATGAAAAAGTAGCACCTGAATTAGTGTACATTGGTGCATTAGGTTGTAACACTCTTGGTCTTCAGTTTGAAGGTGTTACACAGAAATTTGATTGGTATCAAGATACAATTACTTTAACAGTAAATTGTGGTCAAAATATTCAGATCATTATCAATGAACTCCCTAAAAACCCTCAACTATCTGCTCCAGCTAAGACTCCCTCTAAAGCTTTGAAGGATGCGTAATGTATTCAATTACATTATGGATACTCCTTACTCCAGCCGCTAACAATAGACCTCCTATTGTTATTGATAATTTCTCTTCTGAACAATCTTGTTTAGTAGTCGCTGAACAGGTATGGGAAAAGAATAGAGATAGAGCTGCTTGTATCAAAGCAACCGTATTAAGGTATAAAATATGATTAGCGAAGTGGATTTACGGGATTGGGAGAATAGAATCTCTACTGCTAGACATTCATTAGCACGTATTGAGACAGATACTGGTCCAGATGTATCGCTTGATACGATTAATGACTTTATTAATCAAGTACAAAAGCTTGTAACTGTACAACAGAAACAAGTGGCAGCTTTGTTTAAGCCGAAGGGAAGGTTATGACTATCGCCTATGTTGTATACGAATATAACTATGATGATTCAATGGTTCATTACGTAGCTTCATCTAAAAAACTTGCTAATCAATGGATAGATAAGTATTGTTATAAAAAATCTGATAAGCATAAATGTAATTTCGTAATTATTGAGAAATTGATTGATGAGTAAATTTGAACGTGATTTAAATAGAAGCCTCCTTGCATGGTTGAAAAGGAATAAATATGGAATTTAAACCGTGGCCTAAAATCACTCGTGTAGAGAATAGGCGTCAACCTATCTTCACTGAAAAGCTTGATGGCACTAACGCATGTATTGCCATTAGTGAAGATGGTGAATTTATGTGCCAATCACGTAATCAAATTATCACACCACATAATGACAATTATGGATTTGCAACATGGGTATATAAGAATAAAGAAAAGCTAATGTTGCTTGGTAAAGGATACCACTACGGTGAGTGGTGGGGACTTGGAATTGGTAGAGGATATGAACAAAAAGAGAAGAAATTCTCTATGTTTAACGTAGCACGATGGAGTAATCAGGAAAATCCTATCCCTGAATTGGTGAGTTGTGTTCCTTTTCTTCCTGTTCAAACCATTGAAGATGCAAGGGAATTTTTAAAAGTAAATGGAAGCGTAGCAGCTCCCGGTTACATGCGTCCAGAAGGTGCTGTTATGTATGATCCTGATACAAAGACGTGCTTTAAAATTATTATTGATAAATGAGCAAATGTATAGAAAAACTCCCACATAGAACAGATAAATGTAATAGTGCTAATGGTTTACAGGTGTTTGCTAAGGAAGGTGGAGGGTATGATGGTTTCTGCTTCTCATGCGGAACATACGTCCCTTCTCCTTACGAAGACAAGCCTGCAGACTATAAACCTGTACGTGTTGTAAAGACCAAAGAACAGATTGATGCTGAGATAGAAGAGATTCATGAATACGCCACCTGTGATCTAAAAGATCGCTCACTGCGTCGCGAATCTCTAGAACACTACGGCATTAAGATTGGTGTGTCTGAACAAGATGGTATTACTCCTATCAGTCATTATTATCCTTATAAGCGTGATGGAAACATTACAGGATATAAGGTGAGGTTGATTGAAGGTAAACGTATCTGGAGTGTGGGAGAATTAAAAGATGTATCATTATTTGGATGGGATGTTGCAGTTGCTACTGGCGGTAAAAAGCTTTTCATTACAGAAGGTGAGCTTGATGCTGTCGCTCTATTCCAAATCTTTAAAGACCATAACAGGGGCACTGCTTACGCAGATTTTAATCCTGCTATTGTGTCTCTTGCTCATGGTGCAGGTGGTGCAGCTAAAGAGCTAGGGAAAGCCATTAAGGATATTAGGGAGCATTTCAAAGAAATCGTCCTAGTATTTGATATGGATGAAGCAGGCAGGAAAGCTGCTGACGAAGTGATTCGTATCATTCCTGATGCTATGGTGGCTAATCTTCCAGCTAAGGATGCTAACGAATGTCTTATTCAAGGGCGTTCTAAAGCTTGCTACAATGCATGTCAGTTTAATGCACAGAAGCCTAAGAACACTAGATTGGTCTCAGGAGACGATTTACATGAGAAGGCTAAGCAAGCCCCTGTGTACGGTGTTTCGTGGCCTTGGAAGCACGTTACAGAGGCTACACGAGGCATTCGTACAGGTGAAACAGTTTATATTGGGGCAGGACAGAAGCAAGGAAAGAGTGAGATCGTTAACACTCTGGCAGCGCATTTTATTGCTGAGCACAAATGGAAGGTATTTCTTGTTAAGCCTGAGGAGGCTAACAATAAAACTTATAAGCTTGTTGCTGGTAAGCTCGTTGGTAAGTTTTTTCATGATCCTACCAAACCTTTCGACGGGGATGCTTACGACAAGGCAGGCGATATATTGCGTGGGCATTTGTATATGCTCAATTTGTATCAACACGTGGATTTTAATACGCTTAAGGGTGATATAAGGCAAGCAGCATTAGAAGGCTGTAAAGCTATCATCATTGATCCTATTACTAATTTCACTAACGGAATGGAAGCGGCACAGGCTAATGTTAAATTACAAGAGATTGCTCAGGAACTTGCAGCCATGGCTCTTGATCTGGATGTTGTTATTTTTATCTTCTGTCATTTACGTAATCCTGATTCTGGTCCTCCCCATGAGCGTGGTGGGGAAGTTCTTAGCAGTCAGTTTGCTGGTAGTAGGGCTATGGCTCGTTCGTGTAATCTTATGCTTGGGTTGGAAGGGAACAGAGACCCAAACCTCAAACCAGAAGAAAGAAACCTAAGAACTCTTGTTCTTCTTGAGGATAGAGAGTTTGGTGAAACTGGTAGATATAAGCTCTATTGGGATAATAAGACTGGACTATTTAATGAAATCTAAAGAACCTGCCATAATCTGCGCATGGTGTGAAAAAGAGAAGCCTGAAGAAAACAGTCAGGCTCTTTATAACATAGGTAGAGTTTGTGAACAATGTATAGACGAAAATTACAATAATAGGTCTGGGTATTGTTCTGACTTCTGTGCAATGGGATGTGGTTGTGATGGAAGTTGTTAAATATGTATTTTGAAAATCCACAAGCCATGTTTGAATACCATTTTAATGGTTTATATAAATGGCACGAACAAAGACCAGAAACTCATGAAAGATGGAAAAGAATATGGGAATCTTGTCGAAAAACATAGAAAGGGGAGATAGATGGCTATTCCCACTATTGAAGAGCATTACGTAACACATTATTCAAAACTTGTTAAACGTATGACGTTCAGGGCTGGTGAGCAATGGAGTGCGGAAGATATCGTACAAGAAGCTTACACTAGATCAATTTTATATTGGAAGAGTTTTGATGGAACCAATTACGATAGGTGGCTAAACACCATTCTAAATAATTGTTTACGTGAACATAAGAATGCTGTTAAAGGCATTACGACAGTAGAATTTGATGAGGAAGAAGCTGAAGGCGTAGATTGTTCTTCTTATTCTGGACACGTAATGGCACATGTGTATCAGTTGATTGAACAGAAGAGTGATGTACAGCGAGAGGTGTTGATGTTGTATTTCCATCAGGAATATACAGCTATTGATATTAGTCGTATCACTCCTTATACGTATTCACAGATTCATCAGATTGTACAGAGATTTAGAAATGAATTGAAGGAGATGTATCGTGAGTAAAGAAAAACTTCATTGGTTGCTCCGATATCTAGAACTAATTGATCCAAATCCTGATCAAAATAAATATGAAAAGGAAATGATTAAATTAATTCTTCTAGATGAAGAAGAGGATGCCGATGGCTAACGTATTATTCTGTTCCGATTTACATTTTGGACATAAGAACATTCACACCTTCCGTCCCGGAATGGATAGTGAAGAGGACAATCGTTGGCGTATTTGTGAAGATTGGCGTAAACGAGTAAGTAAACGAGACATTGTTTATGTACTTGGAGATGCTTGTTTTACTATGGATACCATATTTGAATTTGGAGACCTTCCCGGTAAGAAGATTCTAATTCGTGGTAATCATGACCTGTTAGATACTCAGGTATATTTAAAGTATTTTGATGGAGTGTATGGGTTGTTGAAATATAAAGAGTTTTGGCTTAGCCATGCCCCTATTCATCCCGTAGAACTTCGTAACAAAGTTAATCTTCACGGACATGTTCATTATGCAACTATTCCTGACAAACGTTATCTAAACTGTTGTCCAGAGAATTTGTATCCAAACTTTGGGAGTTATCTGATTTCCTTAGATGAAGTGAGACAACATTTGAAACAACCATGAAAATTGTATTTGGTGATTTAGAAGCAAACGGACTAATCCCAACAGCTACTAGGGTTTGGTGTGGAGTATTTAAGGATTTAAACACTCACGAGGTAGTTAAATTCCGTCCACATCAGATTAAAGAGATGCTTGCCTATATGGACACTATCGACGTGCTAATCATGCACAACGGTATTGGATATGACTGGCCTCTCCTTAAGAAGTTGTATGGATATGTGTTTAAGGGGAAGCGTGTAGACACCTTAATCATGTCTAGGCTTCTAAATCCCAAACGCATTGTTCCATACAATTGTCCTAACAAAGGGATAGGTCCTCATAGTATTGAAGCTTGGGGATGGAGAGTAGGGAGAGGAAAGCCTGAGCATAACGATTGGACAGTCTTCACTGAGGATATGCTACATCGTTGTTCTGAGGACGTAGAGATTCTCCAATTAGTGTACGAAGAATTGTTGAAGGAAGCTGGAGACGGTAACTGGAGACAAGCATTCCTAATGTCTTTTGAACTGTTTGAAAACTTACATCGTCAAGAACAGTTTGGTTGGTTGGCTGATCAGGAACATATGGAGTTCTGTATTAGACAACTCACTAAATGGATGGATCGTATTGATAGAGTTGTTATTCCTAGGCTTCCAAAAGTATTGGAGGTAGAAGAACTTAAAGAAAAAGGTGAATATAAGTATGTCAAAAAACCCTTCCTCAAGAGTGGGAAGTATTCCGAAAGTGTTGTTACTTGGTGTGATCGGACTGGTATTTCTATTGACAATTGTCCCGTCGTTGGCTGTTATAGCAGGGTGGCTTTTCGCCCCATTGATTTAAATAGCGGACTAGAGACAAAAGAACTTCTCCTCTCACAAGGATGGGAACCATTAGAATGGAATACAAATGACAATGGAGAGCGCACATCCCCGAAACTATCAAAGGATGATCCTTTCGAGGGAGTTGAGGGAAAAGTTGGAAAACTTATTGCTAGACGTGTACAGTGCAGGCACAGACGATCTAGTATTGAGGGTCTTAAAGAGCTTATCAGACCAGATGGACGCATCGCATCAGCAGTTAATACGCTTGCGGTAACTGGAAGAGCTACTCACAGAGGGATTGTAAATATTCCTAAGGCGGGAAGCTTCTATGGTAATCAGATGCGTCAAATCTTTATCTGTCCTGAAGGCAAGGTAGTTGTAGGAACTGACTCCGATAGTTGTCAGCTTCGTATGCTTGCTGGACGAATGGGGGGTAAGGCTTACATTGAAGCTCTGGTGAATGGTGATAAGAAAAAGGGTACAGATAATCATTCAATGACAATGAAGATTGGTGGTCTCGAAAGTAGAGACATTGCCAAGAACGTAATGTATTGTTTGTTGTTTGGAGGTGGTGATCCTAAACTAGGACGTACTGCTAAGAAACCCGGAGAAGGTAAGGAACTTAGAGCTAAGCTATATCAAGAGCTTGAAGGCCTTGGTGAGCTTATGGAAAGATTAACGATAGAGTGGAAGGACTCAGCACGACAGAGATTTAATGCAAAGTTCAGTCGGATGGAATACTTCGATGGAACTATTACAGGTTTAGATGGTCGACCTATTAAGGTGCCTTCTGAACACATGTTGTTAGTGTACTTATTACAATCGGATGAGGCCATAATGATGGCAAAAGCCTATAACAGATTTCATGAACGAATGACTACTCTAGGGTATACATTTGGAAAAGAATATGGAACTGTTTGCTGGTATCACGACGAATTCACTGTTGAATGCGATAAAGATATTGCAGAGATTGTGAAGAAGGAAAGTGAAGATTCAATTGTATGGGCAGGAAAATTTTATAACATTCAATGTCCTCATGTAGGACAAGGTAAAATAGGAAAGAATTGGTATGACATTCATTAAAGCAAAATCAGTAGATAGTATTCTTGGTGCATTCACTAAGGCTATTAAGGATTTGGAACAACTGGCTCAAGATAAAGCTATTGAAGCTGTTGAGAACGAAGAGAAAGCAGCTAAGTATCTCAATGATGCTAACAAAGCTAATACAGAAGCTAATCGTGCTATTCAAGCATCTATCAAAATTAAATCAATCACAGAATAATTTAAGGATATAAATTCATGTCTAAAGAAAATAACAAACCAGAGCTTAAAGCAGTGCCAAGTGGAGAAGCCTCAGTGCTTGGAGAATTTAAAAGTAAAAAGAATAACCTGAGTATCATCTTCCGTCCTACTATTCGTAATGAAGTAGTTGGATATTATGAAATGATTGGTAATCCAAAACCACTGGATTTCAAAGGCCCAGACTTTAACGATATCAAGGGATATTCAATCAATGGTCCATTTCTTGTGGTACTGTTGAAAGATGACACACAATATGTCTATCCTCTGGAAGACATTGCTCGTATTAAAACTTACGTAACGGAATAATTAAACATGGCTCTTAACGCTAATAAACCTCAGGCTGGTGGTAAGAAATTTGCCCCACAAGAAAACATTAAAGCAGGTGTCTATCCTGCTCGATTGGTTCAACTGATTGATCTGGGCCTTCAGCCTCAGAAACCATATCAAGGTAAGGACAAGCCTCCTGTCCAAGAAATCATGCTTACGTATGAACTCGTAGATGAATTCATGAAGGATGAAGAAGGGAATGACATTGAAGATAAACCACGTTGGGTTAGCGAGACGCTTCCTTTCCATGGATTGTTTGCAGATAAGGCTAAGAGTACACAACGTTATCTGGCATTTGATCCTGATCAAAAACTGTATGAAGGTGACTTCGCTAAAGCTGTAGGTAGTCCTATCGTCGTAGCTATTGTCAATAACGCAGTGGGTGATAAGATTTACGATAATGTAGGTACTATCTCTGCTATGCGTCCTCGTGATGCAGTGAATTGTCCAGAGCTGAAAAATCCTACTAAGGTGTTTGACTTGGATGCTCCAGATATGGAAGCTTTCAATACGATGCCTAAATGGGTGCAGGATAAGATTAAGGGTAATCTTAATTACGCAGGTAGTGCTCTTCAGAAAGCTCTTGGTGACAAGGGTTCTCCTGAGAAGGATGATCCTAAAGCAGAGATTGCTAAAGAAGATGCTCCTGACGCAGGTAAAAATCCTTACTGATGCAACCCCTAATCGATGCCGATGTTCTGAGATATGAAGTAGGCTTCGCAGCGGAGGCAGGCTGGCAACAAGCTGGCTTTCCTCCGTTTGATTATGCTGCTGAAATCTTAGATAACAGGATAGGTAATATCTGTGCTGTTGTTGAAGCTAAGCATCCTCCTATACTCTACCTAACTGGTAAGGGTAATTTTAGGTATGAGATTGCTAAACGTCAACCTTATAAAGATCGTCCAAGTGCAAAGCCTTGGCATTTCCATAACTTAACAGCGTACATGCTGTGTAAATACAATGTCATCATCTCAGAAGGAATGGAAGCAGATGATCTTATGGCCCTTGAGCAAACAAGAAGAATGCTTGGAGGGGAACCCGAAAGCATTATCTGCACAAGAGATAAAGACCTTAGACAGGTATATGGCTGGCATTATGGATGGGAGCTTGGTAACCAGCCCTCGTTTGGACCGTATAATGTCACCGATTTTGGAGAAATTAAGCTATCATCTGACAGAAAATCGATTAAAGGCTGGGGAGAAAAGTTCTTCTGGAGTCAGTGTTTAACTGGTGACAGAGTAGATAGTATTCCCGGAATTGATGGTATGGGGGCTGTAGGAGCGTTTAACATCTTAGAACGTACCAAGGGTACATATGAGGCGTTTAATGCTGTCCTAGAGGCTTATAGGGTTGTCTATGGGGATGATGCAGAGAAGGAATTGCTTGAACAAGGAAGGCTTTTATATATGACTAGAAAACTTAATGAAGATGGCACTCCTGTGCTGTGGGAATTACCTAATGAGTAAATATAGATTAAGTGAAGGTCCAGCAGACTTTGAATATAAAGCCATGTTGGAGTGGAGAATGTGTTCTGATCCTTTTCCTGTATCTGAAACTAAACAACTCTATATAGATCAATACCTCGATTATATTGCTAGAGAGTTTGGATATGAGGATTGGATAGATGCCTACCACAAAATCAAATAAGACACGCAATGGAAACCAATGGACTGAATCCAGATATAATTCCTTCGTCAAGGGGGGACTTAGAAGCGCAAGTCAGCGATGGCCTCCAAAATATCAGGCACTTGCTGAATCTTGCGTGGGACAACGCATCAACCCCAAATCAGGCAGACTTGCTAAGTTCTATAAATGTGCGAGTTGCAAGAATGATTTTGTTGCAAAAGAGGTTGAGGTTAATCACATCATTCCAGTAGTTCCTGTAACTGGCTTCGACAGTTGGGACGGCGTGGTGTCTCGTTTATTCTGTGAGAAAGAATATTTAGAGGTGGTATGTAAGCCATGCCACAAATTAATTAGTAAACAAGAAAATGTCGAAAGAAAGCAATCTAAAAACATTTAATGAATGGTCTGGATTGGGATATAAAATTAACAAAGGCTCCAAAGCAACACGCATTTGTGGACTTAATTATTTTAATAAATCTCAAGTGACTTATACTAGACGTTCAAATGGTTCTAGAGGATACCATTGGATTGGTACAGACCCAACAAGTAGAGGGTCTCTCAATTATGATGAAGAGTATGATGAAGATCATTATACGAATAATCCTCTATTTTGTGATTACCTCGGTAGAAAATATTAAAAGAAAGTTAAATAAATGATTGATAAGAACACGTATAAAGGTTTCTCACTGTTCAACGATATCGAAGACTACATTCTTCGTACACGTAATCGCGCTGTAGTGTTAGCCAATATGGCTGAAGACAATTCTAAATCTCGTCTCATCAACGCTAAAGGTGCTAGCCTTATCTTGGGATATTTCCAACAAGTTCCAGCAGATGAAAGAGCAGATGTTAAATCAAAATTCGCAAATGTCATGGCAGAGCGCGGATTTCGACTCGTCGCATAATAAGGTTTATAAGAAACTAATGGAAAAACTTAACGTAGGTGTTAAGAACGATCAAGACAAACCTCGTATGGAGCTTCTCGATGCAGAAGCTCTAGAGGGTATTGCTGCTGTTCTTACATTTGGAGCTAAAAAATATGCAGCTAACAACTGGCGGAATGGTATTTCTAACTCTCGTCTTGTCGGGGCTTTGCTTAGACATATTTTTGCTATCCTTCGTGGAGAAACTACAGACCCTGAAAGTGGGCTTCCGCATATCGACCATGCTGGTTGTTGCTGGATGTTTCTCTCTAGTAATATGAAATCTAGACCAGAAATGGATGACCTATGGAAACCTTAAGTGATAAAATCAGGCAGTGTAAAGATGGTGTTGTTAAAAACCCATATCAAGGCACTGATAAGAAAGTTGTGTTTGTGTGTAGCATGGGCATTCTACGTAGCGCTACTGGTGCTCGTCTGTATGCTCATAAGTATAACACTCGTACTGCAGGTACTTATCCCGATGCTTTGGTGCCTCTTAGCCCAATCCTCGTGGCATGGGCTGATGAATTAGTGTTTGTGAATAAAGATAATTACAATTTCTTTACTAAGAATATTGATAGGGAGCTGTTTGCAGATTTGAATATTAAAGTGTTGAACATACCTGATTGCTACGAGCATATGCATCCAAAATTGATTGAAGCTTTCAAGGAGCAATATGAAGATATCTAAGATGGAAGCCACCTATGTCAACCACATGGGGGATGATCTTAGTGTTGTTAACGCAGCACGAGTTAGCTTTCATAAAGAATCTACATGGAAATACGATGAATGGACTGACCCTCCCACTGGTGAAACAGTAGAGAGTGCAGCAGCTAAAGGTTATCCTGTTAGGATTATTAAACACAATCCACATCTGAGTAAGGGTGATGAAAAACTTATTAATTATCTTGCTAAGCATAAGCATTTCTCTCCCTTCAATCATGCTTTTATGTCTTTTCGTATCAAAGCTCCTATCTTTGTGGCACGGCAGCTAGTAAAGCATAAGTTTATGCCTTGGAACGAAGTGTCCCGGAGGTACGTAGATGATGAACCTGAGTTCTTCTATCCAGAAGTGTGGCGTGCTAAAGCAGAGAATGTAAAACAAGGAAGTGCTGATATTGGCACTCCTATGCAATGTTTCTACGCTATTGACGCTGAATCTGAAAAGTTCAAGGGACACACAGAACTTTATAGTCACAAAGATGTAAATGAACTTTGTCTTTCTGTCTATCGTGACATGTTAGATCAAGGTGTAGCTCCTGAACAAGCTCGTATGGTGTTGCCTCAGAACATGATGACGGAATGGATTTGGAGTGGTACTCTCGGAGCGTATGCAGATATGCTTCGTTTACGTTTAGACCCACACACTCAGGCTGAAAGCAGAGAAATGGCTCAGATGATTTATAAGAAAGTTGAAGAACTTTTCCCTGTTAGTATTAAAGCCCTATTGGAAGCTTAATGAAACGTATGAGAAATTGGATAGGGTATCCTATCTTAGCTGTAGGTGTTATCTTGGTAGGTATTGGGATGGTCTTACGACATGGTTTCAATGGAGCTACTATTAGACTCAATAAAATGACAGATTCAATTAAGAAAGTACAAGAATGAGTAAGATTATGGTATTGCCTGACATTCAGGCCAAAGATGGTGTTGACTTCTCTTACCTTCGTAAGATTGGACAATATATTTGTGAGAAACGTCCAGACACTATTGTGTGTATTGGTGATTTGGCAGACATGGCTTCGCTATCATCTTTTGACGTGGGTAAGAAATCCTTTGAAGGTAGACGTTACACTAAGGATGTACAAGCAGCTATTGATGCTCAGACGGCTCTGTGGGCTCCTGTACGTGCTCTCAATGCTCAACAGCGACGTAATGGTAAGAAGATTTATGATCCTCGTACTGTCCTCACTCTTGGTAATCATGAAGAACGAATCAATCGTGCTATTAACAATGATGCTAAGCTTGAAGGTTTGATTTCTATTAATGATTTAAAATATAATGATTACTGGCAAGAAGTTTATCCGTTCCTCGAAACGGTTGTTATCGACGGCATTGCTTTTAGTCATTATTTTGTTACTGGAGTTGCTGGGCGTCCTAGCTCTACGGCTAACGCGCAGCTTAATAAGCAACACATGAGCTGTGTGGCGGGTCATCAACAAGGATTCCAGATTGCTTCAGCGCATAGGGCAGATGGTACTCGTCTCACTTCTATTATTGCTGGTAGTTGTTATGAACATGATGAGGATTACATGGGTCCACAAGGTAATAAACATTGGAGAGGTTTCCTGATGTTGCATGAAGTGAATAACGGTAGCTTTGATTTCATGCAAGTGTCTCTAGATTATATCAATAAGAAATACGACTAATGGAAATTGAAATCAGATTAGGTTATCTAGCTGGTTTCTTTGATGGCGAAGGGTGTGTTTCTGTTGGAGACAATGGAAATATTGCTCTTCGTGTAATTAATACAAATTTAGAAGTTTTAGAGCTGTTTAAAGAAAAATTAGGCGGTTCAATTGGTAGTCGTACACAGATTGTCAATAAGAAACAATATACTTGGAGTGTATACGGAAACAATGCTTTAAAAGTTGCTTCTGTATTATCTCCATATTGTATTGAAAAGAAACTACAACTAGAAGAAATTGTAAATTGGTATAATAGACGACAACATTTTGTTCGTTTGCGGAAACCAAAAGGTAAAGGTTGGGATGCTGATCCTAATCGCATAATTGCCATTAAAGAAACACAAGAACTATTAACGAAAATGAAGATGGGAGATTATGCAAAACAATGAACCTTCACTAAGAAGTCAATTAATTACTCGACGTACCTATTCACGTCCTCTGGACGAAGCGGGTGTAGTATTTGAGAATTGGCCTCAAACTGTAGATCGAGTAATTGGTCATCAGTCTTGGCTGTGGGAACGTGTTAGTAAAAATGAAATGGGTATGTTGTCGTATGATGAGGTTATGGAGCTTGAAGAACTTCGTCAACTGATGATGGAACGCAAAGTTCTCACATCAGGTCGTACTCTCTGGCTAGGTGGCACTGAAGTAGCTAAGCGTCGTGAAGCCTCTCAATTCAATTGTTCCTTTACGAAAGTGGAGAGTGTATATGATGTGGTTGATGTTCTTTGGTTGCTTATGCAAGGTTGTGGAGTGGGCTTTAGGCCGGTGGTGGGTCAACTCACTGGCTTTAGCTCTCCAATATCAGAGCTTGAAATCATTAGAAGCACTAGAACAGCAAAAGGAGGAAATCAAGAAAATGAAGAAACCTTTATTGACGGAGTGTGGACAATCAAAGTTGGAGACTCAGCAGAAGCTTGGAGTAAGTCCATCGGTAAGTTGGTCGCTCATAAGTTTCCCGCCCGTAAACTTGTACTCGATTTCTCCGAGATTAGACCAGCAGGTGAAAGGTTAAAAGGATATGGATGGATTTCTAGTGGTGATGCAAGCATTGCTACAGCCTATAGGGCTATTTTTGATATTCTTAATCGTCGCAGTGGCAGCTTACTTTCGCGTATTGATATACTTGATACGGTCAATTGGCTTGGAACTGTACTATCGTCTCGCAGAAGCGCAGAGATTGCGTTATTTGAATATGGAGAAGACGAATGGGAAGAATTTGCAGTAGCGAAAGAAAATTGGTGGGAAAATAATGTTCAACGTGCACAATCAAACAACTCTCTCTTATTCAGAACTAAACCGTCTAGAGGAGAGCTTGCTGGTATCTTTAAACTCATGGTTGATTCAGGAGGGTCTGAGCCCGGTTTTATTAACGCTCAGGCAGCTACCCGAAGAGCCCCATGGTTCCAAGGAACTAATCCTTGTGCTGAAATTCTCTTAGGTAATAAGAGCTTTTGTAATTTAACGGAGGTAGATGTTGCTAAATTCAAGGGAGACAGTGCAGGACTTAGACGAGCTATCCACATTGCTGCTAGAGCAAATTACCGGCAAACATGTGTTAATCTTCTTGACGGGATTCTTCAAGAGGCATGGCATCTCAACAATGAGTTCCTCAGACTCTGTGGTGTTGGACTTACTGGTATCGTCAGAAGGCCTGATCTTAGCCCTTACGACTACAGCGAGCTTCAAAGAGTTGCTACAGCAGGAGCTTATGGAATGGCTGACGAATTGGGACTTCCACGTCCTAAAAATGTTACCACCATCAAGCCTTCGGGGACGCTATCCAAGGTCATGGACACGACTGAGGGTGTACACAAGCCGCTCGGAAAGTACATCTTCAATAGTGTTAACTTCGGAAAACATGATCCCCTCATTCTACTGTGTCGCGCTGCTGGATACAAAGTCATTGATAACCCTACTGATCCCGAAGCAGTGCTTATCACGTTTCCAGTAAAATGGGATGGTGTACATTTTGATAAATTTGTTAAAGACGGTGTAGAACTGGAAGTAAATCTTGAATCAGCTATTACACAGCTTGAGCGTTATAAAATGCTTATGCAAAACTGGTGTCAACAAAATGTTTCAGCAACAATCTCCTACAGCGTGGACGAGGTTGAAGGAATCATTGATTGGCTTATGGATAATTGGGATGTTTATATTGGGGTTAGCTTTCTATTTAGAGCAGACCCTACTAAATCAGCCAAAGATCTCGGATACTTATATCTGCCACAAGCAGTAGTTACTAAAAAGGAATATGAAGATTATGTTGCTAACATTCAACCTATCGAGCTTAACAAAGCGAATGACATTGATGCCCCTCTTGAAGAAGATTGCATCGGTGGTGTATGCCCTGTTCGGTAAGAGAGAATATAGATGATTGAGTTTAAACCTTATGAATCAAAACCTATTGTTAGGATGGCTTATCAAATTACTGATAAAGATTCTGTTGAAGAAGGTTTTGACGGAACATCAACGTGGTTTATTGGAATGCTTACTTTTAAAGCATATCAAGAACCTAAAGTTGGTGATTGGATTGTACGTCTTACAGAAGAGGATACATATCACGTAACAGATGAAGTGTTTCGTGAACGTAATATAGTAAATGATTGAAATTCGTAATGGATGTACAGTATTTGGATTTGATGAGGACACACAACTCATTACTTGGGAGTATATAGATGCTAAGTCTGCAGGAATCATTAGAACCTATTTCACATCTCCTGCACTCCAATCCCCTAAGATTGGTGACTTCATTAGTGACGACTTCCGATTAGTTCCTCGTACAGAGCCTAAAATCATTCCTAGTGAACGAGATAGGTTCCGTGAGGATAAAGATTACACCTACAGACGCTAATGTGGGGAATGATTGATTACAGAGCAGAACATGGGTGTGTGATGGTAGTTCCTGTCGATAAAAAAGGGAATGTCCTTCCTCCCCATATTCTCTCCGAAGATTGTATATGTGAGCCTGATGCTGAATACCATTCAGAGACAGGCTATTACGTTGTTGTTCATCACGGACCTGATAACGTATAGACAAAAGAAAAGCCGCCCGAGGATTACTCCAGAGGCGGCTATTTTTATTTCTTCTTCCTTTTGTCGTACTGATTTAAAGCACGATTCTTAGAAGCAGACATTACTTGTGTATTGCTTTTCTTGTTATTACGAGGATTAGAATCTTTATGATCAATATCCTTCCCATCTCCCTTACGCACCTTTCCATCCTTCATCGCCTCGCTGCGAGCAGCATTACGAGAAGCCCTGTCCTTCTTGCTGGAAGCCTTGGAATTATATTCACGCTGTCTAATAGAATCAGCCGTAGCGTTCTTCTTAAACTGTCCTTTTTTAGCCATTACTTTTTCTTTCTCTTCACTAGGGTGTCATAATCAGCTTGTAGAATCTTCTTCCTAGCTGGGTCTTTCATGGAATCAATCTCTGCTTTCATCTCAGAGAGAAATGAATCACTAGTCATCTGTACGTCTCTTGCTGCAATCTCTGCAGGAGTGAACATAGCAGCCACCTTCATATCCTTCTCTGTAGGAATGCCTTTAGAGGGCTCAGGAGCCTTTAAAACGATAGGTTGAGGGGGAGGTACACCTGTAGCCTTCTCGGCTGTCTTAGCGGCTTCCTGCCATGGGAATAATCCTTTTACGCTCTGAGGAACAACCTTTACAAACTTATCAGCAAAGTTCTGAGCTTCCTTCTTAGCTTCTTCCCAAGGAGCGGACACTGCTGCCCCCACTCCTTCAGCTACCCCCTTATATCCTTCAACCATCTGCGTAACAGAAGGCTGACTGCCATTTTCTCTAAGTCCTCCTGCAACAATCTTCCTTGCTTGATGCAAAGGAATAGCTGCTGCAATAGGAACTGCTAAGAGAGGGTTTTCAGCAATTGCTTCTCTTGCGAAAGCTCTATGCTCTGGACCTGACAATCGCTGTCTTTCCTCAGGAGTAGTGGCCCTCTCCCTCTCCATGTACAGTTCTGCATGGGATTTAGCCTCCTCCCAAGGAAGAGGATTACTCGGTTCCGCCATTTGTAGCTTTCCTCCAGCTAGATTTAGAGCTAGCGTTACCGCCAACATATTGATAACCGTTACGAACATCGCCCTCCTTCAGACCTTTCATGAAGTATCCGGGCATGTAGATATGTTTATTATCTTCCCAATACTTATTATAGTCTGTAGAGCCTTCCATATGGGCTCCAATATGGATAATTTGATTTATCCCTTGTTGCGCAGTGCGGAGAGTTTCCATAGCCTGACGTTGTGCTCTCAGCTCAACAGGGTTTGTACCAGCTCCTGCTTTAGGTTCAAATACAATACCGCTTCCAGAGAATTTGATATTAACCATATCAGAGATAGCCATAGGGGTTTCTCTAGTGTTCTCTGAACTGATTGGCATAACTGTAGAATCAAATGTCTGAGCACTTGAATTCACTGCCTGTGACATTCTCTCTTGTACACCACGGATGATAGCTGGCTCATACAGGATTTGGAATGTCTTCTTAGCTGTACCAGCAGCAACAGGATCAAGAGCGTTACTCTTAACGAATGCTGCATATTCTGGAGAAGCAAAAAATGAGGCTACACCTTTAAGCTTATCAGGACCAACCCCCTTATCAATCATATCTCCTGTTTGTTTAAGGATGTGATTGACAGAATTAGAAGCTTGGATAGTAGCAATCTCTTTACTAGAAACTTTACCATTCCTCAGATCATTCAATCCACCTTTTAAGAGCTTCAATGTGCTTTCTTCTGCATCAGGATTACCAACCACTTGAGGGATGAAATCTTGACTACCAGTAGGGATACTTCCGAGGATAGCCATTGCTCTAACGCCTTCAGGAGCAGAGCTAAGAGCTAAGCTAGGGTTGTTAGGAAGCAACTGATTAGCAACTACAGCAGCAGCTACTTTAGGATCACCCATAGCCACAAGTTTCATACGAGTAGTGATTGTATTCAATTGATTCTGTAATGCTTCTGCATTCTCTTTAGGATCAATAAGCTTAAGACCCACCTTATTCATTTCATCAAACAATGAACGATAAGGTGCAGCAAGTTCTGGACTAGTTCTAGCAGCAGCTTGTAGAGCCCCACTAATATTCCCAAACCGTTCTCCCAATGATGCCTGAGCCATCTGAGGGGTCATTGTCCCATTACGTACTTGATCTCCTAAAGTCTTAGTGAATTCTTGGAACGCTGTAATATTACTACCTGCAATATCATTCACAAGCTTAAAGCTCAAATCTTTCTCTTCCCTAGCAGCAACTGCTTGGTCAAAGGTTCCTTGAGCACGCTTCTCAGCATTGTCTCTATACTTAGCTGCAATAGCTGCATCAGATTGAATACCAATCTTAGCTGCTTGAATCTGAGCATCCATAGCTGCTGGAGACATACCGGGAAGGAATGTAAACCCTCTCTCACGAGCTTGGGTAATATCAGCTTCCCTACGTTTCTCTTCAGTTTCTACTTTACGTTCAGAATCACCCTTAGCAGTAAATCCTCTAAGAGCTTTACCAGCCTTCTCAAAATCCTCAATAAACTCTCCATATCCAGCAGCGTATTGATTGAAATTGGCCCTACTACGAGCAGCAGCTTGAGAAGGAGTCATCTGACCACTCTCTACAGCATCATTCAAAGTAGTTTCTTGTCTGATGTAAGACTGAACGATTGTGTTCTTACGTTTCTCAGCTTCCTGTTTACGAGACTCAATCATCCCCTTATTAAATACATCTACAATACTAGAGACAACATTCATCCCTACTCCGGGAATGTCTCTACTTTCTGTAGGAGCAATATTAACAGGATTGACAACATTAGCTCCAGCCCCCTGAGGGGCCGAGAGACTAGTTGCTTGTGTGCCAAATTCGGCCATATTTATTCTTTCTTCAAATCTGAGCGGATATGCTCCACATCATCAATACGTTGTAGCATCAATGCTTTCTGTTCATCAGATACAGGCATTTGTTTAACTTGGTCTCTGAGGTTTCCAAGACTAGGAATAGCACTACGCTTCAAGAACATAGAGAGCAGAGCAGCATCCTTTCCTTTCAAATCCTCACCAAGCTTCTGAGCGATGATAGCCAATGCTACAGGATCATCCTGAAACACCTTCATCATCCTGCCAGTTACTTTAGTAATGAACACGGGATCGTTACTTTCCACTTCCAATTTTTCTGCGTAATACCTCTTGATACCTTCGTAAACTTTAATAGTTTCTTCCCTATGGGTTTTAACATCTTTAGACATTTCCATGGAGATTCTATATAGGTCACGAGTATCAGCAGTACCGAAACCAAAAGCTTGAGCCCAAGCCTCAGGAGCACTTACTGTTTGATCAATTGTATTACCATATTGATCATATCTTTTACGAGCGTCTAACAAGATTTTAGCTTTGATGGCATTGTTATATCCAGAGGATATCTTAGCCACTTCGTTCATCACTTGCAGGAACGTTTCAGGCTCTTCATCAATGTCTTCAATAATTCCGAAATAACGGGCCATAGCAGCAATAGCGCTTCTAGCTCTACCACCTTCCTTCAAGAACAACTGTCCAGAGGGACTGTTAGCAATCATTGCTTCAGGTCCACCACTATACATTGCCTCAAAGAATTTAGTCCATCCTGTCATCTCATATGGAGCTAACGAAGAGAAATCAATATTAACATCTTCTCCTAAGAGATTTGTCAATGCTTGATTCATCAGAGCACTCTCCATCCCCCATGTAAACGCTTCTCTCCAGAATGGATCATCAGGAAGAATATCCACTCCTAATGCTTCACTAATCAATAATGTAGGGCCTCCCCACATTAAGATATCAGCTCCAATCATTCTAGCACGTACAGCAGGATCAATTCTACGATTACTCATCTGCAAGAATGCTTTATGAGGAACCTGCATAAACTGCAACACCATTGCTGGAGTTGTTTGATTATACGGCATATCCCCTGCAAAATTCATGTCATAGCTAATAGCTCTGATTTCTGAATAAGCTTCATCCCTTACAGCCTTATTGCTAAGGTCTTGTCCCATACGTATTCTGCGTTCATACACAGCAGCAGCGTGTCCAATAATATTGGCATTCTCACCAATATCAAAACCAATCTGTCTTGTCTTCGTAGGAAGCCATTTAGCTGCTCTAACAAGATTGTTAGTTGTATCTGCAGCTTCTAACAGTGTACCTCTTACGAGATTCTGTTTATCCACTGCATCAAGCAATCCGCTATTATCTAGGAATGTCTCAAACGCCTTCATCTCTGGAGACGCTTTATAAACTCCCATCTTAGAACCGATATAGCTTGCTACAAGCTTCTCAATACTTCCTGTAATCCATCCTCGTGGATTATAAGCGTAAGTGCGTACCATCTGATGAGGCTGGATAATCCACTGACGTAATACGTTACTTCCGATGTACGCCATGAAGGTAGCATTCTTAGCCAAAGCAGTAGGAGCACCTTCCGACATTCCCATAGCGATACGTTCAGCTCTGCTGAGTCCACTATTTCCTAGCATATTAGCTATTGCGTTCATACCCACCTTGAACACATCATCAATAGTATTCAAATATCCGTTTTCCAGATAGTTGATATATTCATACGTGGTACGAGCATCAGCAACTTGCTTGCTAGTTTCTTTACCCTTCAAAGTGATTTCTTGAACGTTCTTAGGCCACCTACGTCCTCCCATTCCGTTAGGAGGGATTACATCAGCGTATTGGTTGATAAACCTAGCCTTAGCTGCTTCCAGCATAGGACGGGCTACTGTACGCCCAGCAATGCTCTTTGCAGACCTTACAGCACTATCTACAGGATTCATGACATAGCTGCCATCTCCTAAGTGGTTAAGGCCGCTGGCGTCTTCTAAGAGCTTCCCACGGTGCCTCTGAGAGATACGTCCACTGGCAGAATTCAAATCCCACCAAGCATCATCATCTCTACGTAAGGCTCGTGCATCTCCACGAACATTATATTCTTTTCCTGTAGACTGAGCCATACGCTTAGCAAAGAATTCTGCTTCTTTCGTATCTCCAGCCACTGCAACGGTTCTGGTCTTAATAACCTTACCGTTCATATCTTTCTCTATCTCGTCTACAAACTTAGGAGCTTTGTATTGAATCTGATAATACCCATCACGATAATTCAATACTTGATCACTGTCTCTAAACTTAGTCGTATACTCAGTGGGAGTATTACGTACAATCATGTGCTCCGCAGTAGTTCCGCCAAAATCGGTAGGACGGCGCAATTTAGCGTAGGTTCCACCGGCTGCGTATAGCATATCTCCCTCAGTTTTACTATGGAAGATAACACTATCTGTTGCAGGATCATAAATACCTCCAAGATTTTGATTCTTAGGAATTGGTTTAACATACAGTTCAGTATTTGCATTCTTGAATCTTTGATATCCTTGTGAGTTTAAAGTCTTAACGATATCGTAATTCTCAAGATAGAAATGACTGTCCCAGAAATTCCTCCAAGATTTCAGAGCATCAATTTCTGATGGTTGAAATCCCCTAGCAATCAAATCTGCTTGATCAAACTTAATTCCATTGAAGTTGGCATCTCTGATGTAATCATCAACTAATGCTTTACGATCTGATGGGAGTTTCACATATTTATCGGAATACTCACCAGCGATAGTAAGCATGAATTTATCAAACTTAGCTGTCTGATCACTTGCTACAGAAGCTGCTCCTGTGATACGTTTGTCCAACATTGAAGCTGCATCAAACAAATATCTAGAAACACTTCCTGTGCTTTGAGACACAGTAGGTCCAACTCTGTCAAACAAATTCTTCTTTACGTCAAACTTCTCAAAGTTGGTAATGTCTGTAGGATCAATGTCATGGAAGGTAGAAACCCTAACCATGTAGCTTCCTTCAACACCTCTTACGTCTTCAAGCTTAACTGGAACGTAATCCAATCCCTTCTTCTGAAGGATAGTGATTTCTTCATCCAGCACCCCTCTACTACGTAAAGCATACTTAGCTTGTTCAAAAGCTTCTTCAGCACGTAAGAATCCTCCTTCAGAGGTTCCATAGGCTGCATCAATCTTAATACGTCCACCATCGAGAGAGAAACTACTCATAGCGTCATTAACTGTCAGTCCTTCTGCAGAACCAAAATCATTAACTACTTGTGCTCTGGCTTGTGCCTTCTCACCCTTGGTGTAGTAGATTGCTCCTGTATTGTTTACAAGCTCAATCAGATCATCAGATACGTGTAAGTCTTGACGAATATTCCTACCAATGTCCACTACCTTAGCTGTTACATCACCACTAGGTGTAGCTACTTGAGGGACAATATCGTTGATGATAGCTTGATTCTTATCTACTCCATACAGAGCTTCTGCCACTTCATCAGTAGTAGATTTAAACACTGTGTCATGGATGTTACGAGCTTTCTCTGGATTAGCTTGTTGAACGATATTAGCAGGAGCTGCAGGATTTTCTTTACGCACTACAGAATTAACTTCAATGCGTTTGATTTGATCTTGCACGTCTAACAGATCAGGGGCTTGACGAACTCGTGTAGAAACTTCTGTACCTGTTCTAGGAACTTCATCTACCAATTCCCATTCAGCAGGAAACACTCTCTCACCCCTACCTACGTCATCTGCCTTAGACAATCTCTTAGCTTTAGCAGACCCTTTGAGAACTTGTCCAACACCAATAACATCCAGAATAGGAGCTAAGTTATCCAGCCACTCTTCTGTACTTCCATATCCACCTTCTTGGAAAATAGAAGCAGCTTTCTCAAACTGAGCAAACTGATTATCACTTCCGAAGATAATTCCGCTATTAGCACGAATACCTCTAAGGACGCTCTCAGTATAAGCTACACGCTGTGAAGGAGGAAGGTCTTCCAATCGTTTACGGATGTTAGCAGTGGTTGTACCGGGAGCTAAGAATCCTTTTACAGTTTCCCACAAGGACAAAGGACGGCCATCTTCATTAGCAATCCCTCTATTCACTTTACCAACGCTCACAGAATTACCAAATGGTAACACCCACAATGCAGCCATATCAGCCACAGTGGACATGTCTGCACCATCTAAGGTGGCTCCATGAGCGTTTACCAGTCCTTGTATCTGATTACGAATATCATAAATTTCACGAACAGAAGAAGCAGTAGATATGCGTGCATCCTCTTGGTAGGGATTTTCTCCCTTGCTTCCTGCAGCCAGAGAATTAGTATGAAGAATCGTTCCAGAATCTTTAAGGAACTGAGAGCTTTTGACACCTTCCACGATTGAACGTTTCTGGTCAATAGGGATTCTTGGGTCTGCCAATACTGACATAATCCCTTGCATATCAACTTTATTCGTGCTTTCCAATACCGAAGCTTTAAGCTGATCGTATAGAGCACTCTGGCCCTCTTCTCCTTCTGCCATTAAGAGTTGATAATTCTCAACTGCTTTAGCTGGCTGTTCGGACAGCATAGCTGCTGTAGCTGCCCTATTACGAATTGACCCCCTTGGGATATTTAGAGGAGGCAGCTCAGATGCTACGAGTTCGTTTAAATCAACAGGGGTAGGTTGAGCACCAAAGCTCTCTTCTAAAAAATCTGCCATATATTTCCTTTATCTATCTCTTATAGCACCGTAATCTACGCTACCCCAATTAGTAGCTGAAGCTGGTGCAGGAGCCATTGCTCTACTAGCTGCATTACCTAATGTTCCAAATCCACCAGCACTACTGAAAATGCTTCCACCTAAGCTAAACAAACTGTCTCCAGACTGAGCACTAGCCATAGCGTTCTGAGCAGCTATACCAGCATCCTGAGCAGTCCCCATAAAATTAGCAGCATTCTGTGCATATTGACTAGTACGATCTGCTGATGCGATGCGTCCTAAGTTACTTCCGATGTTAGAACCTAACTGAGTACCTAGAGAACCTAATGCTCCAAATTCTCCAGAGCTTCCAGCAGTACCAGAATTCTCTGCACTCTGTAAAATTCTAGCTCTACGAACACGCTCTTCTCTAATTTGATTCCGTCTCTCAGCAGCAGCTTGAGCTGCATTCAAAGCACGCTGTTCACCTTGAATCTTCTCTTGCTCTCCTTGAGCTTCCCTCTGAGCTGCTAAGCCTCTTTCTTGTGCGTCCCTAGCATCTTTTCTGCTCTCCATTCCTTGATATGCACCGACACCGGCAGCGACAAGGCCACCTACGGCTACGATTGTAGTGAGTGCTGCCATTATTTTTCCTTATATTCTTTACGGAAGGCGAATTCTCCCAATAGGAATCCTCGCTTCTCTAATGTTTTCATATTCACTGTACTACTTCCAAGCAAGGATAGAACAGATTCATCAGCACATTCCTTTCCTTTAGAATCAAAAGCAGAGAACAACATTGCCCCTGCTCTTGTGTTTCTATAATCAGGAAGTACATACCAGAACATTTCTGCAAGAGTAAGAATGTTGGAGTTGTATACGTTAGGCACCAATAGGGCACCAAGGGCTCCTACAGGCTCATAACCCTTCTTAGCGATGAAGGCAGTACCCTCATCCATACCTCGGTAAGAAAGGGCGTAGAGCGTGTCTAAATTGATTAACTCGGGACGTTTTAATTCCTCTGTTAACATTCGTACAGCAGCAGTTTCTACAAACCAAGACAAATCTTGTTCTGTTAAAACCTCTACTGTGAACTTATGTAACTGTGTTTCCATTTAGACTAATGCTCCATCCTGTAATTCTGCAATCTTTTCTCGGCTCTGTTTCCAAATACAGAGAGAAGGCTTTACCACGTCCTCTAACTTTACTCTTACTCACTACTAATTCAAATCCATTGTCATAATCATCATCCAATCCTGTTATGTATTGAGCACGACGATAACGATAAACTTGTACCAATGGTGTCCACTTCTTTGAATTGATCGTATTAGAGAAATCCCATTGACAACGCATCAAACATCCAGACTGTTTATCAGGAACGAAGCCGGATGTAACTCCTTCTTCAGTTCGAGTGAAATACATAATTAGATAAGGGATTTGTTTAGAAATAGCAGAATCTCCAGTTGTCTGTTGTCCAGACAATAGATATGCTTTAGCGTCAACCCCCACTCCATCTGTTTCTTCCCAATCTAAGAACTCTGCATTGTTGTAATAGCTAAATGTGAAATAAGCTATACCATTTTCCATGTATACAACAAAATATCTCATAGACTGAATACCTGAAGACCTAATCGTTTCTGTTATACCAACAGCTTCTGCTGCAGAGAATACTTGATCACTTTCTACGTATACAGGATTAAACACTTCACCTCGTTTAAAAGGTGTAGAAGCAAACAATCCCATAACCTCTACTGAATTGTTAGAAAGTTTATTGATTTTATTCTGATAGAATACATTTAATACTGTATCGAGAATTAATTCCTTAGTAACTGAATCATCTCCAAATTTCGTACCAGACTTATACAACCATCTAATCTTTTTATTGATTGGATCATACTCACCTGTAGCTTCTAATTTTACGACAGTATCAATATTTTCATATAACGTTTGGATAGTTGTCTGTGTGATGTTACTCACTCCAAAATTACCAAACTGATCTTTAGCAATTACATAGATTCCATCTTCAGACCAAAAGAATGCTCTTCCACCTTCAATCACAACAGTAGAATCAGACAGTCCTCCAAAGGAAGATATCTTAGTTACTTTATAATTGGTAGCAGAAAATCCATAATCATTACCACCAGTAATTGTCCATACACCGTTAGATGCAATTACAATCATGTGGCTCTCTAAATTGATCATGGAGATAATTTCCTTAGCCCCTGATACCCTCAGAAATCCTCCATCTGTATCTACTACATCATTATTCTCTCTCGATGTAGGATCACCATATTGGTAGCACTTAGCAAAATCTGTTTTACTTTTTACAAGCTGAGAGAATGCAATGAAGTTAGAAAGAATAGGGGATCGTTTATCTCCGTCCGTAACCTCACCAGAAAATCCTGAATACCAAACCCTTCCTGCAAACTCTGATACAACCTTAGCCCCTCCAGAAGTTGAATCTTGGGGAAGCATAACTGATGCCACAGCAATCTGAGGATACTTAGCTTTATTATTCACATACTCAGCCATTCTAGACGATCCTCTTTTGAGAAGGTCTATTACATAATACCCTTTAGGAGCAACAATCGTTGACCCTCTAGCATCGTTCCATAAATTTTGATAGATACGCTCTGTAGATGTACCAGCAGATACTGGTTGAAATTGCAATGCTGTCCATACTACTTCAGAATTACTTGGATAATTGAATCCCGGAAGAGAGTGGTAGAAGTCATAAGACGGATCATACACTGTACCTGATGCTGCATCTGGACGTGGAATACCCCAAGATTGATTTTGGAGATTATAGTAGTGTTGATCAGAATACGCACCACGATACGCTACATCAGTCTCATATTGAGGAATAGTAGTTTCTTCAACTCCCCATACGTCTCTAACTTTTAAGACGATATACTCTACAGAGAATGCAGTTCCATCATACGTAACTAAAGCAACTGTACCAACTCCTGCAGCAACAACCAATGTCCCTTCTGCAGATGTAAAAGAATAACGAGTAGCGATTGGAAAACTTGTTAGTTCGATATTTCCTACAGGAGTAGCTCCAGATAAACTGTCTTCATTTAAATCAAAGAATGTGAGAAATCTCTCAGATTGTACAACTAAGAGTTCATTAGTAGAGACTCCACCAACATTCTCCCATTTGTAAGTATTAAACTTAGCATCTGGAACTTCAATACCGGGGATTGGGGCTGGCCTAAGAATAAATCCTGGTTCATACCCCATACCAAGTCTACGGTCTCTAGTCCCATTTCTATTAAGCTCAAAGTTCTCTTCATCCAGAGACGCATTAGGAGGAAAATTTAAAGGGCTTGCTTCAGTAATTAGTCCTTGGACAAAATTATTTACTTCCGCCCGTACTGATGGTTTCGCCATTTTTGTTTTCCTTTAAAGGCTTATTATCAAGATAGAAATCAATCTCAAACTTAGCCAACGTTCGTGTTGTGTACATTCCCGAGAGGCAGTCTGGAACCTTTCCACCTTTACCCGTGGTCACCACAATGTAGCAATGTGGGTGTTCTTTATGGGGTTTAATATAGAAGCTCTTGTATTCGTATGTGTATTCGTTCATCGTCTGCCTTTTCGCCCATAATTGGGATATTCAATTCCGCCTTTAGCAGCCCATGCTTTACGGGAAAGCCATCTCTGTTGACGACTTGCTTTCTGCTCTGCTTTCTGATTAGCCATTTGTTTCAATACAAGAAATGCTGTGCTCTTTGCCTCTTCTAAAAGGGCTGGAAATGCTTCACTTGGTAGATCAGGAATGAAATCATCTGCATGAGTCCATTGAGGATCAATATAAGCTAAGCATTGTGTTTTACTTTTCTGAAGAGTATTCTCTACTGCCGAATCGTAGGAATCAGTAATGATATAATCATCATTGAAAGAAGTCCAATACGTAGGCGGTAAATGGTTATTGATTAGAAGTTTAGTACCACTAAAATCTATAACTGTATCAACATTCTCTGAATCATCATTCCGTCCAGAAACCATTCTCAAGAATGAATCAGGTTCCTTATAAATGATTTCTTCTAATCGTGATTTAGGATTGGTATCTGTAAGCTTATCATATCTGAAGAACACAAGCTCCTTAGTTCCTGTAGGAAGCTTCAGATAATTAGGCTTAGATAATTCCCCTGCAGATTCCAATTGAACCAGTTTACGCAGGTGAGGCCAATTACGATTAGCAATTATCTCAAAGTAACTGGTCTTAACAATCTGTGCTACTTGTTGTGATTCAATCGTATCATTGATACTGTTAACTTCATCTGAATCCATGTCATTGAGAATATCAGTGACAATTTCAAGTAAGGACATTTTAGCCATTATGCAGTCTGCCTTACGAGAGTGAGAGTGAGATTTGCATCTCCCATTACCAAATTACCAGTGCCATCAGAAGCAACATAAAGCTGAATGTAATCTGCAGCAGTGAGTGCTACATGTTCACTAAATACTAATTGAGCAATATCTCCTGCAACCCCTGATTTAACAGTAGGCTTACGTGCAGAGAATGCTCCAGTCCCATTGATTCGATACCTAGCAGCCACTTTAGCTGTTGCTGTTGGGAATGTTAATACATTCATCCAAAGCTTAACCTCGTAGACGCCTGTAACAGGGGCTGTAAGCCTGTCTACAGAGAAAGACACCCCGTACAATGAATCACTGGTCCAAGGGGCTCCTGCACCCGTTAACAGAGTGTACTGAGACGTTGTATTAAAAGTTGTATCTGCTACTGCTGTCAAAGCAAAATTTACTGCATTGTTTGTGATTACTTGAGATCCATAAGCAGCATTACGTCTCCAGTTCCCACTGCCGGAACCATTAGCTACATATGTGTATCCTTCTAATGCTGATACAACGCCTTTAGGTTCGTGTATTTGTGCATCTGGAATATCTACGTGTTGGATCGCCATTGCGACCTCCTTTTAAATAAAAAAAGGGACAAGCCAGTTTAAATTAGCTTGCCCCTTATTCGAGATTTAGATCAGTGTTTTGAAGAAATACTCAACAACCAATGTACCTTTACCGGATGTTGCACCAACAGTTCCAGTAATAGCTTTTGTAACTTTCTCAGAGGCTGTAGTGCCTGTAGTAGAAGCTGTAGCCCATGTGCCAATGGCAACAGCGCTAACATCCTTCGTACCAACAGCTTCCAGTTGAGCTTCTGTGAGAACCACACCATTTGTACCGGGAGCAGTTCCACCGATAGCTACAGTACCTGCGGCAGAAACCACAAATGCTTCGTCTACTCGAAGGAATGCTCGAAGCACCTTAGCCCCCTTGGGCATATATGTTGGGGAGACATATGTGCTATTAAGCATCTCACCTGTCAAGTCAACACTAAGTTGCCAAATAGAGTCTTGCGTATGCTCCGTACCAACAGACCCACCTGTAGTACGTGCTCCATAGAAATTACCGACGTTAATGCCAGCAGAATTTTCGTATGCCATATTTTATTCTTTTCCTTATTAAGTTTTAGCAGCGTCAGTGATCACAACACCGAGGGTGTCAACACGTTGCGTACCAAAGCCCCAACGAGCGGAAGTGACGAATTCATCACGGCGAAGGTCTTTATTACGTTCACCTTCAACCTTAGGCATACGACGCCATGCAGCCATAATAGGCTTCAGATTGTCGTCTGCAACGGACATGAAGATATTAGCAACACCATTCGTTACAGTTGTCGTACCATCGCTAAACGAGCCCTTAGGCAGACGATTAGAAGTGATGATATTCCAGCCATACAGATTCATGACATATTCATGGTCACGATCAAAGCCGCTTTCCAGCAAGCGTTCACCGAAAGGTGTAACTTGGCTAGTAAGTGTGATCAGCTTGCTGAATGTAGCAGCAGTAACTGGATCAACGATAGCGACACGACCAGCCATAGGCACACCGGCCTTGTCAAATGCCAGCTTCATTTGGATGAAGTGAGCAAGTGTGATTGTGTTTTCACTGCCGACAGTGGCTACAGAAGAAGCGATACGATGGGGGAACCCATTGATCGTATTAGGCGAACCATTCGTTTGCGAACTATTAGCTTTAGCAAGGAAACGGGTCTCATAAACTTCCTGAATAGCGCGGGTAGATTCAACTTGTCGAGCAGCCATGAGGGCTTCAACTTGCGAACCATCTTCACGAAGGTCATCTGTGACATACCATGCATCACCAACGTAGTCAGTAATTGTCAGGGTAACTTCACCAGATTCAATCGGTGTATAATCAAAAGGAACTTCTTCAGCACCGTCTTGAATAGTGACTGTACCGACAGTCTTGATATGAAGAGTTGTACCAGAACCGAAGTCTGTTACGTTACGATAGAACGACTCAGGGAGCAGTCCATCGTGGAGATTACGAATAAGAAAGCTGGAATACTGTTCCGCTTCAATAAACGCAGTTGTGTTTGGGCGATTTTGTGCCATTAATTATTCCTGTTATTTTTTACCAAAATGTTTAAAATACTCTTTAGGATCGGACAGTTGATGAACAGTCATCCCATTTTCATGCAACTCATCAGCCATGGCTTTAGCGTTTCGGCTTTCTTCCATTACGTCACGAGTTGTAGCACCGACTTGTACGGCTTTGGTGTTTCTGCCAATTAAACTATCTTTCCTAGGTGTAAACGCTTGCGAATTTACTGTGCTCTGTGAGGGGGAGAAAGGCTTGGTAGCCGGCTTCTCACTAACGCCTACAGCGCTTAAAACAAGCTTAGGGGATTTAGCAGCAAGAGTGTTAAATTCTGCTACAGTCATACCCAAATCAGCGGCTTTAGCAATGAATACTTTTTCAGCTTCATCACCAAAACTTTCTTTCATGCTTTCGATCACTGCCTTGACATTTCGGTCTTGGGCAAGTTTCTGTTCACGATCACTGAGTTGCTTGTTGATTAAATCAGCAATTGCCTGAGGGTCCATACCGGAGGGTGGTGTACCGTCTGGATTTGGTTTCTCAGTGAGCTGTCGTATTGTATCTTCTAAAGTTGCCACTTTTTGTGCTTCCAATCTTGCTTTTTCTAACTCTTGTTCCTTGGCTGTCAGAGAACTCTTTAGCTCAGGGATATATGTTTGTGCATGTTGCAAGCCAATGATAGCATCTTTCAAAGTCTTATACTTAGGCTCTCCGCGCTCATTCTTAATACCAGATAACAGGTCTGTAATTTCGGCATCATTGGGAGCGGTGACCTTGCTAGGGTCAGGGTTTGTGGTAGGGTCACTACCGGGATCAGTTCCATTAAAAATACTAGTCGGGTCTGACATTAGTATGCTTTCTAAATTATTAAAATTGGTGCTAGTTGTACGAATCGAACGCACGACCAACGGTTTACAATACCGTAGCTCTACCAACTGAGCTAAACTAGCGAATTCATTGGAGCGTAAGTAGGGAATCGAACCCTAGTCATCTACTTGGAAGGAAGATGTTTTACCATTAAACTACTAACGCTTATAATATACTTATATATTCCTTACTCTCACTCACTCTGTTCGTTCGCAGTAAGTATACTAGATATATTCTTTACTTAAGCTAATATCGAAAATTTGATTACTTTTCGACAGAATCATCAAGAATTA
>Ga0181338_1000044_pt1 | contig 39078 bp, 72 predicted proteins | sample Sp13VDMM110SD_FD_122168 | JGI IMG/M metagenome (GOLD analysis project Ga0181338, IMG submission 122168) | Freshwater viral communities from Lake Michigan, USA - Sp13.VD.MM110.S.D | ecosystem: Environmental > Aquatic > Freshwater > Lake | place: USA: Michigan | collected 2013-04-23
CGTTTGCCTGATATTTGATGGCAGTTCGTCATTGACTATCAACACCCGAGTACCCGCATAGCCGACAACACGAGCCACATAAATTTGTGTTTTATTGGAGACAAACCAGCATGAACCAAGGACCGGAAAATTCATTCCTGCCCCGCTTTCAGTTCCTTGGCCTTGGCCGAAAACTCGCGTTCCAGGGCCTGCAATTGCTCGATGCTGTAGTGGTTCAACTCGTGCGGGCCTTTCAGCCAATCAACCAGCGCATCACCCTCCTGAGCCCTCAGATTGGCCTCAAACGATGCATTGACGGTGTAGCCCTTGCGTGCGTACTTGCTCGAGCCGCCATTGCACGATTTGCATTGCAGCCATATGTTCAATGGCTCAAGGGCCAATTCAGGACGGGCGCCCTTGCTCAGGAAATGCCCGCCATCCCACAGACCGCCCGGCTTCCATGCGTCTGTGCCGGCAACCTCTTTTTGCGACCGGCCGCAACTCATGCACCCGCTACCCCTTGCAAGCTCCTCCAGGCGGCGGAATGCCTGGATAGCTACCCTGGCCTTGGCAAGCCAGTATTTCCGCGGCTCAAGCTGTTTTAGCTTCGACTTGGTGGCAGCACGCTCCCTGACCGCCTCCCGCCTTTCATCCTTTGCCCGCACCGATCTGGCGAAAGTCAGGGCGCACATGGGGCCGCAGACTTTTTGCCCTATGCGTGATGGCGTGAACATGCTCGGGCAGACCTTGCACTTCTTGGGCTTGGCGGCTTTTGGGCGGATCATTTGCACCGCCTCGGCTTGGCAACTTCGTAAAACCGGCATCCGCGAACTTGCCGCAGTACCACTTTCTTTTCCTTCTGCAACCCCTCAAGCACCTCACGGCACTCTGCAATGGTAGGCCAGCATGTGATCCAGCGGAATTGCTCAAGGGTCAGCGGCCCATGGCGCAGCAGCTGGTAGGCGGCGTGGGTGCGGGTCATGCCGTAGCTCCTTGTTTGATTCGAGCGATGCGCCCTAGTGTTTCGGCGGATGGCGCGGCGGCCAGCTTTGCGTCGTTCTCGCGCTTGACCAGCTCGGGATCGCGCTCTTGTCGGCCGGGGACGGTGGCTACTGCGCCAGCAGGCATAGCTTTTGGCTGCTCATCAGTCCACCGGCCATCGTTAAGCCATGTAGCCGGGTACGGGATGAACTTCCCGCCCTCCTTTACCCAGTCCTCGGTCTGCGATTGCCACGCCAATGCCGTCAACATCAGGTCCACAAGGGATTGATCGGGCTTCCGTTTGAGAAACGCTTTCAGCGCGTCGTCCTTGGCCTTCTTCTTCGGGTATGCGGGCCAGAATTGTTTTTCGAACAACAAAGCGCCGGATGGCGCGGCGGGTTTATCGCCTTCGGATACGACTCCGGATACGGATACGCCTAGGTGTGCATCTGCTTGCGTCTGCGTAGCATCTGCTGCGCATGTGCTATCTAATGCTGGCGGTTGCGGGTATTTGCTGGCCTTTGCCCTAACTTGCTGGTTGAACCTCAACACCTCGATATAAGACTTTCCGTCCTGAGCCGGATACACCCTTACAAGGGCCGCTGTGGCGCATGCGGCCAACCACTTCCCTATGTCCGAGTCGCTTACTTTGTCGATGTGCAGCGGGTAACAAGCCGCCCTGAGAAGCTTGGGACTTGCGTAATAACGCCCGAAGTCGTCCACCACAGATAACAGCCTGCGATAGAACACCTCTTCCGGCCAGCTAAGCGAGTTAACAGGCTCGCTGGTCAAAATCCCCTCACGAATCAGGCGAGTTGGCATTGCTCAGGCAGTCTTTTTCCAGTTAAACTTCTGTGCAGGTTTCGCAACCTCTGGCCCGGCTTTTGCTGGGCCTTTTTTTATCTCGTTCAAAACGAACTGGCGCACCGTCGCGATCTGCTCCGGCATGTTCTTGACGGTGATGCGCGTGGTTTCCGGGTCTTTGGAGCTGAAAGCACGCTGAGCCCGGCAGAAAAGATCCAGCCCACGAGCCGAAACGATCTTGCCGCTCATGTTCTGCTGCGCAAGAACGCGGACCGCTGGCGGCATAGCTGTGATGTTGGAATGAATCAGCGAGTCGTAAGCCACGCGGACGAAATCCTTGTTGTGGCCGGTCTTCATGTTGTAGATGGCGGCGGCACGCACAGCGGCCGATGACCAAGTCCGCGCAACGCCGGGGCAGAATGTAACCAGCAATTCGTACTCGGGCTGCACCCAGTCGATAAACGGCTTGATGAATTGGGGTGTGATACCCGTGCGCTCACTTACCGCAAGACGAACGAAGAAACGCCCAGCAGCGACAAGGCCCGATGAAACGGCGTAAAGGTCTGACGTTGTGCGCTTGAAGCCTTGGTCAATCGAGTCAAAGGTGTCCTCGTCAAGATCGGCCGTGACGTTCATGGGGACGACGGTCTTGTCCGGAAGTTCACTGATGAATGTGAGGCGGTGCTGTCCGTCAAGCAGGCGCCCCGACTTGGCGAAGGCAATACCCTGATGGGTAATCTTCCATTCACCACGACGATAGGCGGCAAGAAAGCCGTCAACGACGCCTGGGCGCAGTGGACGGTTATCGTGATTGCGCTCAAGCCATTCGCGGGCCATCGCAGGGGAGACGAGAGTCAAACGTGTTTCCATGGTTTCGCTACCTTTCATGCCGTCACTGCGGCTATTGCATCCATCAGCTCGGCAAGTAGCGAACGCTCCTGCTCGGTGAAGGAATCTTGAGAACGCACAGCCGTCAACGTGAGGCGTGCGTATGTTTCGATTAGGGAGACGCCGCGCTCTTGGGCGGCCTTCAGTTCGGCGCGCATGGCGTCAGCCTTCGGGCCTTTTTGTGCCGGGCCATTTGGGCGCGTGCCCGAGGCTTCGCGCAGCATGAATGCGGTGGTCACTTGGCCAGCTGTTTCTTTGGCGGTTGCTACAGCAGTTTCAAAGTGTTCGTCCGACATGCCGGCGAGTGATTGCCAGCGAGAGGATTGAACCTTGGTGACTCCGACATCTGCCAGTGTTTGGGCGGTGTCATCGTGCGACCGCCGAACAGAACCGTCCGGAGCGCGGCCATTGAACTTAGAGCCCTTGGATTTCTCCATGCCGGCAAGCAGCTCACCCGCCTTGCGCTCGGCCCTGACTTTGATTTCAGTCGCCCACTGGACCAATTCGGTATCCTTGGCCTGACGGGCATATGCAGCCATCGCCTCGGCCTTGTCGCGGATGTCTTTCACCTCGTCAACGCGCTGGCACTCGGCCAAAGCATTGCGGGCTTGTTCGTAGCGGACTAGTTGGGTCATGACACCACCTTGTAGGCCTTGACCCGTTTACCGTTGTCCAGCCGCACCCACTTGTCGGCCACCTTCACGCCGGCCTTGCGGAACTCACCGCAGCGCTGGGAAAGGCTTAGGCACCCAGCGTGCTGCAAGGCGTCCAGCGGCGTGATATAGCGAGTTTTGAGCAGGCTCAAGAGGGCTTTCCGCATTCTTGGTTTGGCGATCATCTAGCTTCTCCTTTTTGCGTCGAACTCTATGGGGAGTTGGTTACTGGGGTTCATGGCTTAGGCCGCCTAAGTTGCTCATCAATTGCTTGATCTAGTTGTTCCGCCGCAGAGCCTGCTAGCCACCGTGGCAGATGCCAAAACAGGCAAGGGAAGCCGCGATTGAGGAAGGCGGCGTTATTCCGCATATAGCGATACCGCTCAGCGTCTATTTCAGCGCCCGAAATTGGTTTTTCGGCGAGAATGGCGGCAGTGTCTTTCCCAAGTTGTGATTGCAGGTAGCCCGACTCGATCAGGCCGCCGAGCGGGTCCCGTGGAGCTTCGGCACAGGTTGAATCTGCGGCCCTTCTCGCTCTGGAATGCCGGGTGTTGTTGTCGTGGTGCGCCTGCAGAAGCGCACGCAGGTTTTCGTTTTCGATGGTGTTCATGGCTTGGCCTCCTGAACATCGTTGACAACTGAATGCGGCATTTCGGCTGAAATCCAGAATCCTGCGGCGTTCTTGCTCATGCCTTTAGAGGCCATCTCGACAACAGTCATGCATCGTCTATCGACGCCATGCTCTCCGTGCCGGTGCTTATTGAAGGCAAAAGACGAATTGAAATACTCGTCGCAGCCAGGGCATTGATTGCGATCACCGGAGAGCTTCATGGTGTGGCCCCTGTTGCTTTGGCGATGACGTCTCGGGCCGTGTAGATCCAACCCTTCTGCGTCGAATCTCTGGCGAGTGGTGCGAACAGTAGTTCAAGCGCCCGCAAGGCCTCCAGCAACTCAGGAGCGGCGGCTTTTAAGGTGGCGTTTGCTTCGGCTTCCTCAATGTCACCAGACATTTCACTTTCTGGAAGCATGGCTCCGTCTGGGCCAACTACGGTAAAACCAGTCGTGTCGGATATGTTGTCGTGCCACTGTCGAACAGCCCACGGCCCCGGCGTATGTGCGGCATTCATCCCTGCACCCTTCCATTCAGCGACTTCTCACCAGCCCCAGCGCGGATGTTCCATTTGGGCGGCGTGTAAATCTCGGTGGTGGTCGCATTGCCGTAGTACCGCGCCTCGGTTGGCTTGCCTTTGCCGTCCATGTAGTTCCGGCCCTTCTGAGTAAGCTTGTAGCCAGTCTTGATCTGGGCGATGTAGCCAAGCTCTTGAAGCTCTTCTAGGTAGAAGCTGCATGTGGCGGGCTTTAGCTGGAACTCGGAGCAGAAGTAGCCATGATTGCGGCTGAATTGGCCAAGCTTTTTCAACATCTCGTTCTGGATGGTGTTCATGATTGCTCCTTGGGGGCGGCGGGGATAACCATGAAATGCGAGATGCCCTCAACGGAATTTCCTGCAATGTGTGCAATGACCACGACAATGTCGCCGCCGCCGTAGTTGAAGACCTTGCCCATGTGCGTGCCGAACTTTCCGCTCAGCAAAACATCCTCGGACTCGGTGGTTTCGGGCGCCGTCTCAATCGGTCGCCACACAGCCCCTTGCGGTGCTTGTGGTTGGGTGGCGAGAGCGGCTTGCCATGTGACCCATGCAACATTTGCGGGCATGTATTTGTAGTGCGGCCCGTTGCGCTCAAGGGCGACCGGATTAGGACCGGTGTACCAAGCCTCAAACTCTTCTCGCATCTGTTCGGCGCTCATGCTCTTTCTCCTTGGGTAGGTGGGGTTAGGCGGAACGACCAAGCAAAACCCGCTTGAGTGCCGCGTTTTCTTCCTGCGCAAGCCGCAGGCGCTTTTCGGTTTCCGTCTCCAGATGGCGCAAGCTGTTCAAGTCATAGCCGCGTGAGTGCAGCAACCACATCAGCGGCACCTCGTTGCCCGCCAAGTCCATGAACAGGTTCAGCTTGTCGTGCGGGAAGTTGTGTGGGCTTGACCCCATGATTCGGGACCACTGGGCCTGATCCTTGACGATGCCGTCAGGGCCGTAAAACTGCGCGTCATCCTTGCCGCTCAAGGTCTGGCACAGCTGCAGCGCCTTGGTCATGGTCGGCTGCTTGACGATCAGCGCAGGGTCTACCGCCTGAATGTGGGCCGTCATCGGGATAGAAAACTGGGACGGATCAACGTAGTTCATTTCTTATGTCTCGTCATGTCTCGTTGATTCAGGCAAAAAAAGTGACCATCTGGTCATGCAAAATTTCATTCACATCCACGACGCGCTGCTTGCGGGTCTTTGCCCTGCGGTTAGGGGGGATCAGTGCTTGGTGCATGCTCTAGTCCTTGCTCAGCAAGTAGATCACCCAGCACAGCACAATCGCAGAGGAAATCCCGCCGACCGCCATGCCACCCGGGGTGCGCTGCGGGATGTTTCCGAGCGCGAAATAGATGAAGATGGTGAAAAGCCCAAGAGCTTGGTAAACGAGGCAAGCTATAAGAAACGTTTTCATCGCTCATGCCCCCTGCTGCTCTGTGGCGCGGCGCTTAAACTTGTCAAGCCCAAGAACGCGGTCAAGACAGCCCGGGTCGGCTTTGAGCTTCCCCTTGCTGAGTTTTTCGATCTGAAGCTGGCGGGCGTCAGGGATGACCCCGGCCCGTACCCAGTCGCTGACGGTGCTTTGATTGCAGCCCAGCGCACCAGCCGTCAGCTGCTGATTGCCGTAATGGCTGGTAACTTGTTCAGGGGTCATGCCGAGATTATGGCACTTGCCATATGGCATTTGCCATGAATTTTAACTATGGCAATGGCAATATCCATTGGATGACTACACCGGGAAAACGCCTGCGCGCCCTGCGCAAGGAAAAACAGATTAGCCAGGTTGGCTTGGCCGCCATGGTGGGCGTCGATCAATCCACCATCTCCGACATAGAGAACGACCGGGGCCTGAGCGCGGAGAACATGATGCGGCTCTGTGACGCCCTGGAAACCACCCCGCAGTACGTTATGCGAGGCTCTGCGGGGGTACAGGATGTGCTCCAACAGATCAAGGCACTTATTACCGGCGCCCCATCGGAAGCCAGTAATTCTGACAGGATGGTAGATGTGGGAAAACCCGCACCTCAAGTAGCCGCACAACCCTCCGGCAAGGAACACAATAAAGTCGCGGGGCCTAAATTTGGACCCGCCGCGAAGAAGTTCTTTAAAGGGAAAAAAAATGAGCGTAGTAATACAAATGCCGCGCCGGCCAAAAAGCGAAGCGGTCCAAGTTCTTGAAGAGGTGTTAGGTATGTCCGTCGTCACGGAGCCTTCAGGGCTTATCGTGATCGCACAGTTCCCAGTGGGCGCCTGCCATGTTGGCGCCTCCGGCCTGTACCTGCGGGATCGAGCGCACATGAACGACGCGCTATTCCGATTAAGTGAATATTTCCGCAAGCAGCAGCGGCACTAGAGCTGCCGGCACCTGCCGAACCCAAACAAGCCACCCTTGAGGTGGTTTTTTTACGTCCTCTGCAGAGGTAAATAGCCTAGCCCTATCAACTTCGGAAACGAGATTAAATCATTTTCGCGCCGGACTATGGCTTTTGCCATATGGCGTATGCCATACTTCGTCATCGCCTCAGAAATTGCACAGATGTTCTGCGTAGCTGGATGGGGTGATGGATCAGAAACCTAACTGGAGATTTCAATGAGCAACGTTCACACGCCGGAGCGCCAAGAGGGCGAATCGCAACTTGAATACCGCATCCGCCAAAAAAGCAGCGCCGCCCTTGGCCGCATCACCCAGCACGGCACGCCGAACACCGGTCGCTTTGTCGCTCACGGCAATCCACAGGCTCGCATGCGCCGCAACGAAATCAAAGCCGCTGGCGGCATCCGCCAATTCAAGCGCGCACGCAGCGCGGCACTTCGCGCAATGAACCCCTAACAACCCTCATGCACTACGAGCTAGTGCATTGGAGTTGAGAGTTTTTTAGCAAGAGCAACCAATAACTGGAGAAGATCGAATGACCAAGAAAACCGAAAAAGCCGTCGAAGCATCACCCGTGATCGTGGCATACAAGGGTTTTGGCCCTGACTGGAAGTGCCGCGATTTCCAGTACGCAGTTGGCGAGAGTTACGAACACAAGGGCAACGTCGGCGCATGCGAGTCTGGCTTTCACGCCTGCGAATACCCGCTCCACGTTCTGCGCTACTACAAGCCCGGCACGAGCCGTTTCGCGGTGGTTGAGCAGTCCGGAGCCATCTCCCGTCACGACGAAGACAGCAAAATCGCCAGTTCGCGCATTCTGGTCAAAGCTGAAATCGGTCTGCCCGGCCTCATCAAGGCCGCGGTTGAATACACGATGTCTCGCTGCACGCCTGCCGAAGGCGCGATCAGCGACAAGGACAACACGGCGGTCAAGGCCGAGGGCAAGAATAGATCAGCCACGGCCAGCGGCGACTACGGTGCAGCCACGGCCAGCGGCGACTACGGTGCAGCCACGGCCAGCGGCGACTACGGTGCAGCCACGGCCAGCGGCTACTACGGTGCAGCCACGGCCAGCGGCTACTACGGTAAGGCGCGTGGCAAGGAGGGTTGCGCCCTGTTCCTGGTATTCCGCGACAGCGACCGCAAGATCGTTCATGCCAAGGGCGCCATTGTTGGACGTGATGGCATCAAGGCCGATACGTACTACAGGCTGAGCGCTAGCGGCAAATTCGTTGAGGCCTGACCATGAAACCCCTCCTCGCCATCGCAGCCCTCTGCGCAGCCACGGCCGCCCAAGCAGAGCCCGGCGACTACCACCTGATTATTCACGGCGCCAGCTACCACACGGTACAGCGCCCGAAAGAGCCGTTTTGGAATCAGGACAACCCGGGGCTTGGCGTCCGCTACGACAAGTCCGAGGCAACTTCCTTTCAGGCCGGCGTCTACAAAAACAGCTTTTACCGCAAGAGCTTCTACATCGGGGCCGACTGGGCGCCGCTGGATTTGAAGATCCCGAACATCGGCGACATGCCCATGGGCCGCGCTCAGCTTGGGTTGTTTGCCGGGGTTGCGAGTGGCTACGTGGGAAAAGCCGGTATTGCGGCTGGCGGCCTGGCTCGCTGGCAAGGGAAAGACTTCAGTCTCGCCCTGCGCATCGTTCCCGCTAAGTGTTCCATCTTTGCCCTTGAGCTGGGCTATAGGTTTTAAGGAGATTTTGATGAGCAAAGAACCAACTTTTGAAGAGGCCATTGTCGCCGCCGCCAAACATAGCATCGTGAAGCTGTTCAGCGATGGCAACATGATCGCCCCGGACTATGCCAATCGCATAAAAGTCCCGCCTGAGTTGACGCAAAAAGTCTATGACTTGGTTGACTATGAGGCCGTTCTCGCCATTCTGCGGCCCAAGGTCATCGAAATGGTTGCCGACCGCATCGCCTCTGCACTTTCGCAGGAGCTGACCACGGATGTGAAAAAGGTTCTTTCGCATGAGCCCACTCGCATGCGGCTGCGCGCTGTCGTTCTCCGGGAAATCGATCTGATTGCTCATCACCCAGCCACAGGTGACGCATGAGCTACCCCAGAGAACACCACACCACCACCCGCCAGAAGGTGGTGACGGTCCGCAGCAGCCTTTTCTTCGTGGCTGTGTTTGTTGTCTTGCCTTCTTTGGCCTATTTACTTTGAGGAGTTACCAAAATGAAGATCACCGTCAATGGCTTTGTCCTCTGGAAGAAAGAAGACTATGAGGACAAGGGCCATTTCTATTTCAAGGACTGGGAATATCCAGAGGGTGGCTACGTCACCGTGCAACCTCAGACCATCGAATTCGATGTTCCCGACAACTTCAACCCAATACCCGGGCAACTGGACATCCTGAAAACGCAGGAGCAGGAGTTGCGCGCAAAGTTCGCCGACGACATGACGACCATTGAAGAGCGCCGCAGCAAATTGCTCGCAATCGGCAATGAGGTGGTGCTGTGACCTCCCTCTACATCGCCTTAGCCTGCCTAGCCATAGGCATTCCAGCTGTTCTGTACGCCCTCTACCGCAGCAAGCCCATCCCGGAATCCCCGCCCATGCGCACGGCCGACCAGCGGCAGATCGAGCGCGAGACGGCGGAGATTCAGCGCAATTTCCTGCACACCGAAAACAGCGACGGCAGCAATCCGGGCTATCCCATCGACATGCAGCCAGACCGTACAGACAAGTTAATCGGCTGGCTTCAGCGCTGGTTCAGTCGGATTGGCATAGCCTGCGCTGCTATTGCGGCTATCTATGTGGTGGTGCCGAAATGAGCGACAACCTTATCCCGTCGCCAGAACATTTCGTGTTGATGCGCAACGCGCTGGATCACATCGCACGCACTGCCCGCAAGAGCCGAACCTCTACAAGGCGCTTGCGCTGGATCGAGAAGCGCGCCGAGCTGGCCGCTGCCGGTGGGCCGTATTCTCAGGAGGCATTTGACTTGCCCCGCATTGTTGATCCGGATTCTGAAACAGCATTACAGGCGCGTCAACGTGCGGCGCACGCGGAATCTGAGCGTGATGAGTTGGTTCAGGCGGCAATCGCGGTTGAGTCGTGGTGGCAGGAATTCGGCGCCGCGCAACCATATAGCGCCGCTATCGAAAACGCTGAGTGGGGCGTTTTCCAGAAGTTGCGCGTTGCTGTTTCCAAAGCCACAGGAGCCACACCATGAGCGCCGTACTCACCTCCACCCGCTTCACGCCAGATGGCAAGTACGACGTGACGGCAGGTCAAGAACGCATCGCCGCGGAACGTCGCCAGTGGCTGGACCGCACCGACAGGGTGAACAAAGCCCTCAAGATTTTGCGAGAAGACGTAATCACCGAGGGTGACGCCGTCATGTGCCTGCATGCGCTTTCCGCTGGGCTGATGACCACGAAGCCGCTTGCTGGAAGTGACATTTTGGACAGTGTCGAGAGGATTGACGCCGTCGCCGACGAGATTCAATGGAGGTATGAGCCGTGAGCAATATTGCGATTATTCAAGAGGACATCTATTCGACCCGGGAGCGGTTCGAGAAGATGTCAGGCGGCGCGCTGAGCTTTGAGCGTGAAGCCGGCTTTGCCATCCAGATCGTTGCCGCCAATGACTACAGCATGCGCATCGCCATGGACAACCGGCAGTCCGTCATCAATGCCGTGACGAACGTAGCGGCCATCGGAATCAGCCTGAATCCCGCCAAGCGTCAGGCCTACTTGGTCCCCCGTGACGGCAAGATTTGCTTGGACATTTCCTACATGGGCCTGCTGGATCTGGCTATCCAGTCCGGTTCCATCATGTGGGGGCAGTCGGAGCTGGTCTACGACAAAGACCGCTTTGAACTGCAAGGCTTTGACAAGCCGCCACTGCATAACCGTGACCCGTTCGCGAAAGACAGGGGCGACATCACGGGCGTCTACGTGGTGGTTAAAACCCGCGATGGCGACTATCTCACCACTTGCATGAGCATCGATGAGGTTTTCGACATCCGCAACCGGTCCAGCGCATGGAAGGCATGGGTTGAGAAAAAGAAGCGCTGCCCATGGCTGACCGACGAAGGCGAAATGATCAAGAAAACGGTGATCAAGCGCGCCTACAAGCTGTGGCCCAAAACCGACCGCCTGGACAGCGCCGTGCATTTCCTCAACACCGAAGGCGGCGAGGGTTTGGACGACATTTCCAAGCCGGAAGCATCCACCTCGTTCAGAAGCTCCCCGACCATGGGGGCTATGGCAGACATGGACATCGAAGTCCAGAACGTGCTGCGCGACTTGGCCCGCGAAGTTACCGACATTTTCAACTCGGAAGACAGCGGCGCCTCGATTGCCTTTGACCGGATCGAGGCAGACAAGCTGGACTCTGACCAAAAGGTAGCGCTGTGGTCGTGCCTGCCTTCCAACGTGCGCACCGGCCTGAAAAAAGAGGGCGATGCACGGCGCGCCGCCGCCAAACCAGAAACAGCAAAGGCTTAAACCATGGCATCCGTCAACAAAGTCCAGCTTATCGGCAACCTCGGGCGTGACCCGGAAATGCGCTCTTTCCCCAGCGGGGACCAGGTCGCCAGCGTGACCATTGCCACGACTGAGAAATGGAAAGACAAACAGTCGGGCGAAATGAAAGAAGCGACGGAATGGCACCGTGTGCAGTTTTTCGGCAAGCTGGCCGAGGTGGCTGGGAAATACCTGCTCAAGGGCTCGCAGGTCTATGTCGAAGGTTCCTTGCGCACTCGCAAATGGACCGACAAAGACGGGGTTGAAAAATACTCCGCTGAAATCCGCGCCGACCACATGCTTATGTTGGGCAGCAAGCCCGATAGCGCGACGGCTCCTCGTGCCGCCAAGCCCGCGGCAAAGTCAGCGGCTGAAACGCCGTCACCGAAAGCCTCGGGGTTCGATGACATGGACGATGACATTCCGTTTTGACACCTACCCATCAACAAAGAACTAACACCGGAACATAAGGGGGTTGAGATGACAAAAGATGAGGTTTTGATGAAGTACGGCGATGTGCCGCTCAAGTTTGATCGCTATTACAAGTACACATTCTCGTTTTCCGGCATCGCCTCGGATGGTGCGGTGATTTCGCTGTGGTACGGCGGCGATCACAACGACATTTACCGGTTCTCCGTGGACAAAGACACAGTCATGACCCTGAAAGAGGAATACAAGGAGGCCACCGTTTACAAAGACGGTGCCGGACTGTGGAGCGACTATGTCTACTAACGCCACCCCTCAATCCCCCGCCATGGTAGAGGTAGACAGCCTCACGGTCATCGATGCGATCAGGCAAGCCCTAGCGGCCGCCCCCACCGATGGCAACTGGGAGCTTTGCTATCTCGACACGCCGCTGCAAGAAATCGGTGCCTATGTGCAGAAATGCGTGGAGGCATCCGGTGGCGATAAATACCACTTCATTCGAGCTGTGCGAGAAGATGGCGTGCCCGTTGACATCGCCCACTATGGGAATGGCCCAACGAGCAACGTAAACGGCCACTGGGCCTGCGTGACTCGCCCAGCCGCTATCCGTGCCGTGCTTGCCGAATTTGACGCCCAGCTAGCAGCCGAGCGGGCTGAGGTAGAGCGGCTGCGCGAGGCGCTGGAAGAAATAGCGCTTGCTGGCATGTCGCCATCTCCGGAAATGTCGGAGAACGGCGTAGAGGCGTGGCACGCCAGAAGGGCTTGGGAATTCATCGGCATCGCAGCCCGGGCAATTTCGCCCGCCGCTCTCGCTACACCCACTCAAGGAGAAACATCATGACCGCAACTGACATGCCCGGATTTGCCAGCGCCCAGCGGGAATGGGAAGCCATGGAGCCGCCCGATGGCGGTGTGTGCGAGTGCCCCGACTGCAATGGCAAGGGCGAGCTTCCAGACCCTGCCGACGAGGACGCCGACTATGTCCAGTGCGAGACATGCGAAGGCTTTGGGCTGCTCACAGCTCGCGGCGACCCATACGACCCCGGCGAGGCCGAGCGTCTGGAATGTGAAGCCGCTGACCGCAAGCGCGACGACCACAACTTTGGAGACTGATATGACCAACCCCCAAACAGCAGCGCCAGGTGTGGCGGTAGAGCGCCTGATGAAAATGGCGGACGACTACGCCAACGCCGCCGCGCAGGTTTCGCTGGACAAGTTCGTCAACAAGATAGACGACGCTCCGACCCGCGCCACGCAGCTTTCCCGCTACGCCGAGCTTGAATCCGCCCTCCTCACCGCCCTTCTGGCAGGTGCTGCGGGTGGGCAGCCGGTGGCATGGCGCATGGTGAATGCGCATCACGACATCAGCACAGACGCTGCGGCCGCTGAACATCCGATGCGCGAGCCTCTCTACGCCCACCCACCAGTTCCAGTGCGTGCGCCACAAGAGCCCGACATGCGCGCAATTTGCGAGACGCTGGGCTTCGACCCGACCAACCACCACAACGCTGCCAAGTGCCCTTATTGCCGCCCAGCCAGCGGGGAGGTGCAGGTGGATGCGGCGCGGCTGGACTGGCTGCAACAGCGCGGCGCGACAGTGTCCATTGTTCCAGGGGACGGAAGTGGTTTTGCGTTTCTAGTCGCTGGGCTGTATGCCTCGGCGCACCCTGACCTACGCGCCGCCATAGACGACGCCATGGCCCACCAAGCTGGCGTGAGTGGGGGTGCCTGAGATGGACGAGGTTGTAATCGGCGGACAAACCATGCTTCTGGGTGATTGCCTGCAGGTCATGAAGGGCATCCAGGATCAAAGCATTGACCTGGTGCTGGCCGACTTGCCCTACGGAACTACCCGAAACAAATGGGACAGCGTGATTCCGTTGGAGCCGCTGTGGCGCGAATACCTGCGCGTGTGCCGGGGCGCGTTCGTCCTGACTGCCCAGACGCCGTTTGACAAGGTGCTAGGAGCGTCAAACCTGCCGATGCTGCGTTATGAATGGATCTGGGAGAAATCACACCCCACGGGGCACCTGAATGCCAAGAAGGCCCCCATGAAGGCCCATGAAAACGTGCTGGTGTTCTCGCGCAAGCAGACGGTCTACAACCCGATCAAGACCAGCGGACACACCAGGAAGACCGCCACGAAGCGCCGGGATGCTACGCCAACCTACGGCGCGCAGACGTTCGATGAATTGCCCTACGACTCCACCGAGCGCTACCCGCGCAGCGTGTTGAAGTTTCCCAGCGACAAACAGCAATCCAGCCTGCACCCAACACAAAAGCCCGTGGCGCTGATGCGGTACATGGTGCAGACCTACAGCCATCCCGGGCAAACCGTGTTGGACAACTGTTTCGGCTCCGCCACCTTGGCAATAGCCTGCCTTGAGACTGGGCGACGGTCTATCAACATCGAACTGGAGCCCGCTTACTTTGACATCGGCTGCAGGCGCGCTTACCAATGGCTCGAAGACAACAAACAAGCTCAACTTTTGGAGGCCGCATGACCGCACCATCACCGCCCAAAGCGTTGCCTCGCGCCGTCCCCATCTACGGCATGTTTGCGCTGCCCAGGGGTCGCCTGTTCAAGGTCTGCGCCGAACCATGCATGTTCGCCCCGGGCTATCTTCAATCTCACAAACCAAGGTGGCCGAAATGACCAACTCAACACCCCAGACACCAGCCCAACGGACGTTTGCAGAAGCCGATGCTTTGGCGGCGATTGTCCTACCGCCGCATGAGCCGACCATCGGTATTGAGGAGCTGCTTGAAGATTACGAAGAAGAAGACCGAGAACTAGCGCTGGAAACCATTTTCGCCTATGCCGACATTCACGCCCGTGCCGCCCTCGCCGCTCAGCCTCCAGCAGTAGCAGCGATACCCGAGGGGATGGCGCTTGTGCCGATTGAGCCAACGCCGGAGATAGCGCTCTTGCTCACCGGATACAACCTTGCCGACAGTGGCTTATCGAAGAACGACCGGCGGGAAATAAAGGAACGGGCACGCCGTCAATGGAGTAATTTGCTCGCTGTCGCCGCTCCCCAGCCACCCGCAGGACAGCAGGACAGGGGTGAGGCGAAGATTCGCGTGGCAAGTTGGGGAAATTGCCCGGCGTGCCACCACGACCGCATCCCCGGCGAGGCCTGCGCCAGAAAAGACTGCCCTGACCGGCCCGCTACCGCTGGTGAGGCTACAGCAGCACAAGGGGCGCCGAGCTGGATGGAAAAGGCCGCCGATGAAGTGCAGGAGCCGGCGCCTTTTTGTTTTTACGAATCGGTGTCGCTCAAGAACTTCGAAAGTCGCGGCCATATGCCTGTTTACAAGGACCGGCTTGAGGCTGGAATCCCCCTCTACGCTGCACCTGTACGGGGACTGCCGTTGACGGAGGAGCGGATAGAAGACATCTGCCGCGTTCATGCTGTGCAGATGGCCGAAAAGGCGCCGGGGGGAACTTGGGGCCGAAGCATTGCTTTCGCCCGCGCCGTCGAGGCCGCCCACGGTATCAAGGAGGGCTCATGAGCTACACCACTGCCACTACTGGCCCAGCCACCACCCTGAAGCTAGCAGACCTTGAAAAAGCGGTCGAAAAGCTGCGCGGAATTCCACCAAGCAAGTGGCTGCTGGTATCGCCCGAGGGCCACGTCTGGACCGACGAAGACCCGATGGTATTGGCCCGGGTACTCGCAATGCGCAAGTTCGGCTGGCCCAACCCCGTTAGCGGTATCAGCTGTTCTGCCCCTGGTGGGGATGGGGAGAAACCGAGGTGAGCGCGATTATCAGCCCATGCGGGCTCTACCGCTACCGCCTTGAGCGCACTGTCGCAATGGAAGGCCCGGTCTATGCCTTCTTCGGCATCAACCCGAGCACGGCCGACGCATCCATCGATGACCAGACCGTGAAGAAATGGATCGGCTTCACGAAGGTCTGGGGCGGTAGCCGCTTCATGGCCGGCAACGTCTGGCCGCTACGTTCCAAGGATGTCAAGGCGCTTGCTGGAGCCACGCGCTGGCTCGACATTGGCCGGGAAAACCAGCGCCACATCCTCGCCATGGCCAGCGAGGCCGACATCCTGGTGCCGTGCTGGGGCGACAGAGGCAAAGTGCCGCGCTCCATGCACAACGAGATTGACGAGCTGCTTTCGCTTCTCCGCGGCACCGGCAAGCCAGTCATGGCTTTTGGCATCACCAAGGGCGGCGACCCGATGCACCCGCAGATGCTGGGCTACGCCACCAAGCTGATCGACTGGAGCGCCCCATGACCCTCCCCGCCCTAAAAGCCGCAGCATCCTCCCTCTACCGGGAGTTTTTCGCAGGACTGCCTCTGTGGCGCCAATTTCTGCTTGCCGCTGCCCTGGTACTGCTTTGCATTGCCCTTGGGCTCTGCTTATTGGGGTTTTTGGCTGTTGAGTGGATCAGGGGGAGGGAGTCGTGAGCGAAGCTGCATTACTTGAACGACTGGACCAGCTTACCAGCGCCTTCCTGCTGCTGGCCAGGAACACCGGCGCCAGGCTGAGCCGGGCCGACATGTGCGCGCGGTACGGCATCTGCAGCAAGACCCTGACCGAGCGCGTGCGCGCCGGCAAGCTGCCAACGCCCGGCGCCGACGGCAAATGGTTGCTATCCGAGGTGGTAGAGCGCGAGGCCCTGAAAACGCCTACTTGAGCCGCGCGGCGATCTTGCCCGGCTTCTCGTTGTAGTAGGTCATCGCCTGGTCGGTCTTCGTCCAGCCGAACATCTTGCACAGGTCCAGGATGCTCAGCATTTGGGCGATGCGCGTGGCCGCCGTGTGCCGCGAGTCGTGGAAGGTGAAACCCTCCAGGCCGGCGCGGGCCCTGGCCTTGCGAAACAGGGCGTCAAGGCTCTGCGTCTTCAATCCGAATACCAGCACCGCGTCGAACCCCTTCATGCGCTCCAGGACCCGTATGGCGGCCGGCGCCAGCGGCACGTTCCGCGGCTTGCCGTTCTTCGTCATGGGCAAGTGGACATGGTCGGCGCGCACGTTGGCCCAGGTCAGCCCGCACAGCTCCCCCGCCCGCATGCCAGTCAGCAGCGCCATCAGGAAGCACATGGCCACGGCCTGCATGACGCCGCGCACCTCCCGCGCGTAGCCCAGCGCGCGCAGCATGCGCCGTATCTGGGGCCCCGTGATCAGCACTTCCCTGTGGTCAGGGTTGGCCGGCCGGCGCACATCCTTGATCGGGTTTACCTTGATCCACTTCCATTCCAGCCGGGCCTGCTCGAGCACGGCGCTGACCAGGCCCATGTCGCGCAGCACGGTCCCGCGTGACTGCTTCTTCAGTCGCGCGTCCCGCCAGTCGGCCAGGTCGGCCGTGGTGACGTCGGACAGCTTCTTCTTGCAGGGCAGCTTGGAGTCGGGCTTTTGGTAGGCGGCCAGCCTGACGATCTCCCAGCGCTCGCCGCGGTGGGTGGGACTCACCTCCTCCGCATAGCGCTTGAAGGCGTCTCCCAGGGTCTTGACGGTGCCTCCCTTGCCGCCGGCGAGCGCCCGTATCTCGGTGCTGCGCCGCTCGGCCCATTCCACGATCTCGCGCCGTGTCGGCAGCGTGTTGGAATCGCGCTGTCCTTCGACCTCGATCTGGATGCGCCAGGTGCCGGCGGCGGTCTTCTTGGGGGTGGCCATGAAACGGGGGGATTTGTGGGGGCAAATTGGGGGCGGAAACCTCCGCACTATTCCGCCCAGCGCGGAAAGTTGGAGAATCATACCCCCGGCCCAGGTCGCGAAACTCTTCAGTTTTCCTCGTGAGGAGGAAAATTAGGGAGTTTTCGGGGTTTACCCCTGGTGCCTGAGACCGGCAACGGCAAGCGCCTGTTTATGCGGTTCGGCGTGAAAATCGGGGGGTTATTGAGGGGGGCCCGGCGCTTTTGGTGGCCAGCTGAAACCCATTTTACAGCGCTGCGTCCAGCGTATCGGCCTACCGGGAAAGCGGCGCAATAGCCGATACCGTAGGCCGGCGCTCAAGCCAGCCATGAAGCAGTCTGGTTATCGGAACCTCCACCAGCTTGTAGACCACCACCCCGGCCAGCGCGGACAGAACCATTGCCGCGGCCATGCCGACAAAGCTGCTCGAGAAGTTCCAAAGCGGCCACTTTTGCCCTATCGTTTGGAGCGTGGCAAGGACGGTCAGGTGGAAAAGGTAGATCGAGTACGACGCCGCGCCCAGCAAGAGGGCGGTTTTAGACTTCACCCGCACGCCGGCGCTGTGCAGGACCAGCACGGTTAGGAAGGTGAGGGACAGGAGGATGCTGTCTATCACAAACCCTGTTGGCCCGGGTAGCGAGTGCGGATAGATGTTGCGGACGATGAAGACCGCGCCCACCACGATAGCGCCCAGCGTGATCGGGCGGCGGTTCCTGACGCACCAAGCCTCGGGGATGGTCTTCCATGCGTAGTAGCACCCGATGCCGTACATGAAGCACAGCGTGTAGATGTGGCTGTAAAACTCGATATAGGGGCCGAAGCCGTAGCGGTCCAGCACCTTGGGGACGGTCAGCAGTCCCACGACGATTAGAGGCGCGTAAGTCCGACTGATCTTGAGGGCGACGGCGAAAAGCACGTAGAAGAACATCTCCAGGTTGAGAGTCCAGCCCACGCTCAGCACCGGCATCCAGTCGCCTTGAGGGTTCTTGTAGGGCACGAAAAACAGGCTTTTTAGCATCTCGGTCTTGACGCTGTCCGTGAGGCCAAAGTGCGCGTAGGCCCACTGCACCAGCCCATAGGGCCGCTCTGTCGCAAAACCCCAGAGGGTCGGCCAGACGTAGGGCACATTGTTCAACCCGAACATCACGAAGAAAAAGCATGCAATCGTCGCGAACCAGTACACCGGAACGATGCGAATGATGCGCCGTAGCAAAAAGTCCTCGGTGTTTTGCCGGGACACGTACACCATGATGAAGCCGCTGATGCAGAAGAACAGCGCCACGCCCTGGAAGGACGTGTGGGCTCCGTTTATCAGGTAGTTGGTGTGATAGAACACCACGGCCAGAGCCGCGAATGCTCTAAGGGCCTGTAGGTTGGAAATCATCCGCCAAATGATAGCGGACACTCCCGCGCACGCGAATAGCTGAATCGGGCCTTTGGTGCAATCGGGGAATTAATCACACCCTTTAATATTTCAGGGTGATAGATTGATTGACTTACTTGGGAGTAAGTCATGGAAATATTGAAATCGATGTCGCCGTTTGAACTCGGCATTACAGGGGCGGTGTTCGTGGCCGGGGTGATCCTGCTGTTTTGGCTGTACTACCGGGACAAGTCCTAGGTCATTCGCCGCCGAGCAAAAACAATGTCCGCTCCGCCTCTCGCCTGCGAGTCAAGCCTTTGAGCGTCACGCCGCCCGCCGTGTTTGGCTTGCGGATGAGCTGGGCCGCGTCTGACCACCGACCATCATTTATCGCTTTGCGCAGACGAGAAACCTTAAACGCCCCGGTTCCGCAGTTCCAGGCCCAGCTTGTCACTGCGGCCATGCATTCGGGCTTTGTCATCAGGACAGGAGCGAAAGCAGCGCAGCGGGCGCCATAGGTTCCGAGCCCCGCCTTTAGCTCGTCTTTGGCCTGCGCCATCGTAATAGGCTCACTATCCCCTGTAATCCCGTAGGTGCGTCCATAGCCGCGGGTCCAAACCGGAGGCTTTGCCAGCTTGTCAAGGTAGGGGTAAATCAGCCCATGCAGGCGTTTTTCGCACCCCTCGAACACCGACACCAGCGGCATGCAAAGTTCGCGCCAGTCAGTCATTGGCGTTTGCGCAGGCTGCGATCCATGAACCAGAACGAAAGGACGCTGAACAACAGCGCCGCATCAGCCTCCCCGTAAACCCCGCTGACGGCCAGCAAAAAAGGCTCATTGGCCTTGAGTGCAACACAGATGGCGAAGATCTTTGAGAGCGAATACAGGCCAAGCAGCCAGTATGTGACCATGGGCCGCACGCTGGCCGAGAGTTTGGCAACCCAGCCGCCCGCGGCTTGGGCTTCTGCAGCTTGGGCCTGTACAGCCGCAGTCAGGGCGCTCCATTCCGCCGTCGCATCGGCTGACGCCGCATCCATCCTGCGCAAGTCGGCGTCATGCTCAAAACGCTTATCGGCTAACGCGAGTTGTTTGTCATACATCACGGCCTCGTGCAAGCGCTCTTTGTCCTTGTCCTTTAACTCAAGCCAGTGCTGCGCCAAGCGGGAAACGCCACCAAAAACCAAGCCCAATAGTTCAAACATTCTTTGCCCCTTAAATCGAATTCACGCCGGCCTTGTAGCCTTCGTTGTAAAACTTGCGCGCCAACCCGGTCAGCTCGCGAGTGGTCCATGCGGTGCAGCCCTCGGCCTTGCATGCCGCCTCTTCGTCTTTGTCCATCGTCACGCCAGTGGCGCAGCCGGTCAGCAGCACCAGAGAAATCAATAAAGCTTTCATTTCGGCCCCCACCATTGTTTCCAGATCGCATACAAAGCACCAATACCCAGCAAGAACTTGCTAAGTGAAACTACGAATTTCCCCGCCCTGCGCATCCACTTGAAGAACACCCCGGCGTCTTTCCACATCTCCAGAAGATCGGCGGTGTCAGCAGCCAGTTTTTCAGTAACTGCCGTATTGGCGTCAATCTTCTTTTCGATTTCCAAAAACCTAAGTTGGTTATCGGCGTGATTTGTGTCTTGAGGTGGTGGACTCATGCTGCGCCGTCTCCTGTTGTACTTAAGCTTCGTTGTCGATTGCGGTTAATGCGGTATGGGCGTTAAACGCATTCCTGAATCCAGTGTTTTCGGTGTACATCTGGGCTTGGTTTTTCCCCTCCAGAGCCCCGAGTGCGAGCATCCCCGCCATGCCTGAATACAGCTGCCACTTTGTATCGAGCGTCAGGCCCAGCGGGGCAAGAACGGCCGCACGGCGGTCATCCTTGCTCAGTGGTGGCGCAACGGCCGCGTTAAGCTGTGCCTGCGTGGGTTGAGGTTTGGAATAATTCCACGTCGCGATGAAGTCGCCAGATCCGCTGTTTTGAAGCGAAATCGTCCCATCGGAGAACAGCCAGGGCATCCCGGCCAGCTCGGGATAAACCGCCGTAATCTGGCTGTAGAGGTCCATTACGCACTCCTGATGAAGGAGCCAGTAAGGCGCGAGGTAACGGCGGCAGTCAGGGCCTGGAAGATTGGCGTGGTTCCGTTGACCAGCCCCCACAACTCGATGTAGTCCGAGGTGCCGTTAAAGAAAATCTCGTCATCAATGGAGACGGCGCCCGACGCCTGGTTGATGTTGATGAACTCCTGTCCACGACTGTATGACGTGCCGTTTTTGTAGATCGTCGCGTAGACAATGCCGATTGCCGCGGCGGCGGAAAACCGCACCAGCCCGCTGATTCTGTAATAACCCGCCTCCAGTGGCGTGAATCGGTAGTTCGTAGTTGCGTCGAAATATCCGTGGCTGTCGTAGCTCTCGGTGTTGAGATTCAACTTCGTTTCAACGTTGTTGGTAATCGACTGGCTGGCGCTGGCGTAAGCCCTGAATACCGGGGCGGTCACGGGCACAGACGAGTTTGTCGCGGTCAAAAACCCGTAGCTCACCTGTGACAGCCCGGAATCCAAAACACCCGAATCGTTGACCACAGTAACCGTCGTCAAGGCCCCGTAGGCACTGGTCACAATCGTGGAATAGATGGTGCCCGAGGTGTTCGTGGTTTGCAGCCTGCGGCCCGGCTGGAATTCGCTCGTCTGGTCGCCGGAAAGGGTGAAGCTGGTGGCGCTGACATAGGTAGGCGTGAGGCCTGATGCTTGCCACTGGGTCACGCTGCTTGTACCGGTGACGCCGGTTATGTTGTCCTCGGTCTTCTTGACGACGCCAGAGGCATCAGTCAACACCAGTTTGTAGGACAGTCCCGAGGTAAGCCAGATTTGCCCAACCGTGGGGAAGCCGAGGGAATCAAGGACGATGGGGTTGGATTGAGGCGTGCCACCGGCTGAATCGGTGTAGGTCGCCAAGGGCGTACTGGAGCCGGCTGCATAGCTGTAGATCTTCCAGCCAACCGCAGCGTTACCGCTGTCGTTGAGAAATTGCTGATTGCCCCATGGGGAGAATAGAACTGCCATAGCTTGCCCTTAATTCTGGAGAACGATGATTCGGAAAACCTGCGGCGCCGGGTTGATGGAACCCACGGTGAAGTTCTTCGCGTAAATGGTCACGGTGTCATCAGCCGTAGCCACACCCGTGTAAATCATTCCGCTGGTGTCAGCGGTAGGAGCAATTTGCACGGCATCACCCACGCGTGCGCCCACAACGGTGACCGCTGTTGCTGATTGCGATTGGGGGCCGGTTGCCCCTATGTCTACCGTCGCGGTGAAGTTGATGCCCTTTTTCCAAGGCAGGCCGAGGAAGACTTGCGTAAACCAGTTCGACCAGCCGTTACTTGGAGCTGGTCCCTCAAGCGACTCACTGAGCGGCGGGCGGTTGTTCATTTACCAACCTTCGCGTCAATGGATGCGCCGGCAATCACCACCTTCACGGGGTCGGTGATCCTGAATTTGAAAACCCGGTCCCTCGCAGCCCCAAGACGCCACCAGATGGCGCGGGTCAGGTAGGTGCCGATTGCCCCGATGGTCACCCAGGCTTCATTGCTCCAGGTATGCCCGTTGTCCTTGGAGAACTGCATCATGGCTTGAGGGTCTGAGCCCTGACCGGAAATCAGCCCTACACCCGTTTCGAAGTCAACCTGCACCTTGCTGACCTTGACCATCTGCATGCCGTTGTTGAAGTGCTTGCTGATGATTTCCCGAGGTATCGCCGTCCCGTTGTCGGTGTAGGTGTCAGCGTCGAGGGTGTAGATATTCCCGTTCGCGTAGTCCGCGATTCTGGGTTTGTTGAGGTAGTCAACGTGCAAAGCCCCGAGATAACGCCCACCACTCAAGCCCGATTCAAGTTCTGTCCACATGTTTGTACTTGCGTCGTACATGTGCGACTTCCCCTCGGCCGGGAAGTTGAGTACATACATGGGATGCCCGCCCAGGAGGTAGGCGTATGCCGTGGCGTCGGAAACCGAGTCGTAGTTATTGATCTTGTAATCAAGCTCCGGGTCGCTGATCTTGCGCAGCGCGTGACCGGCCATCACCATCACCTGAACCTGCCCCATGCGGTTTTTGAACAGGCCTGCCAGGCTGTCGTTGTACTTCACCAATGACCAAGGCGCGGCAAGGCCGAATTCGAGCGTAGAGCCCCGCTGATTGCTGTACGGAAAATCCTGCGCGCCCGTGTTGCCCCAAAACTCCACCGTCTCGGAACCGGCAAGAACCACCTCTCCGTGATCCGCGATGACGCGCAGCAGGCCGTCCGGGTTGCTTTCCGCCGTGGCATATTCCAGCGCGTCCAGAGTCTGGAAGGCGTAGGATGCAGTCTTTTGAAACTTCCCGTCAGCGTAGGCAAGGAGCCCGTAACCATCCTGAAAGGTCACGTCAATGGGCGTGCCGATGACGTTGGTTGTGACCGATGCAAGCGTTGTCGTGGCTATGGTGTAGTTGTAAAACCCGGCCAGCAAGCCATCAACAATCGCAATCTGCGTGCCGTTGTAAGCCATCTGCACCCGGCCCGAGGTGCTTGTCAGCGTGCCGCGGTTGGTCTTCACGCCTGCGTTATTGACCTCCCAAAACACCCCGCGATGCACCGCATAGATGAAGTCCCCAACCGCGATCCAGCCGCGAATCGGGGTATCGCCAAAACTGGTGAAAAGTAACAATCCGGGCGTGCCGTAGTAAACAACTCGGGCTTTTTCCGCATCCTGGATGATTTCGGCGTACAGATTCAGGTGGCGCTGAGACGTGACTGTGCTTGATTTCCCTTTCTGGCTCACCCCAAAAAGATCGGCTACTGGCATGGTTGTCCTGAAATGAAAAAAGCCGCCCAAGTTGCCGAGGGCGGCTTAAAATTGCGGTATGGAATGGGTTATTGCTCTTGCGCTTAAATCGGTCGGCGCGCTGCTGTTTTTCGGAACCGCTTACTTTTTGGCGCTCGGTCTATCTCGACTGATCCCGGACGGGAGCGTAAAATCGCTCCTTTACGACCGGTCAATTCAGAAGAAACACCCTTGGAAATTCGCCCTTCTGGGAATGTTCACCATATGGGGCACCATCGGCCTCATCGCCCTCATCGTTAAGTACTAACGATTTGCCAACGCGTTAGCGCCGGACAATCCACCAGCGATACCCAGCGGCATCATCAAGTCCTCATTACTCATGAGGCGCACCAACTGATTCACTTCTTGAGGCTTGCCGGCATTCGCCAGCATGTTGCGCTGCATGGGGCCGGACAGTAGCGCAGCGCGAGCTGCGGGACGCGCACCCAGTGATGCGGCACCCATGACGGGGCCGTTCATGGCGGCCCATGCAACATCGAGAGGGCTGAGGGTTTTCGGCGCCTCTTTCAGCATTTGCGTTGCCTTCGGGAACGCTTGGTTAGCTTGGGCGATAGTTTCCAACCCGCCGGAAAGCGGCTTGCCTTTTTCTGCCAGTGTTGCCAACACCTTTGCCGAAACGTCGCCAGTCGCGCCATTCAGAGCCTTGCGCACCGTGTAGGTCTGGGCAATGGTCTTGCGGGCATCCTGAAAGGCCTTGAGGGCATCAGGCATGCCGGACGCCGTAAGGTGGCGCTCAAGCATGCCCTCGATCACATCCGCGGCTTCCTTGATGGCCTTGCCCTCGCCCTTGTCGCCCTTGGCAAAAGCGGCATCAGCCTCGGCGCGCAGGATCTTGGTCATTTCGACGGCGCCATCGGCGCTGAAAGATGGCCGCTTCAATGCGGTCACAAGGTCTGGAATCTCGCTCTTTACGGCTCCGGGGAAGTCTCGGGAGGCGGTAGTGAATTGCGAAGCGATGTCATCCAGCGCCTTCACATAGGTCTTGTCGGCAGCGACAGTGCCGCTGCCCTTGACCACGTCGTAAGCCTTGCCAGCTTCGGCCCGGATGGCGGCGAGTGCTTTACCGGAAAGCGGTGCGTCCTCGGCAATCCCTAGTGCGCGCTTGGCTAGGTTGTTCGTGACGGCCTGGTTGCGCTCGCTGGCAACCTGGGCGGTCTTAATCTTTCCGCCCGCGCCAGAAAGTATCTTGGTGGCCATGCCGCCGCCCAAGTCCTCGGGAGGGATGACATACCCGGCCCTGACCGCCTCTTTGCCGGCGAGCGCTTTCTGTGAGCCCTGCATGGCCTTGGTAAGGTTGTTGGCCTCTTGGAATGCGGCAGTGCCTGCGGCCTTATTTGCAAGCCACTGCCCACCAGCACCACCAGCAGCGCCCATGCCAGTATTGAGGAATGCCTCGCCCGTGCTGGCGGACGGCTGCAACGCACCAACAATGCCGCCGACGATAGCCGCGCCGGGAACGGTAGCGGCGCCGGGAAGGAGGGCGGCCGGGGCCAGCAACGCAACGTTACCGCCGATGTTTCCGGCCTTAGCGGCGCCGGTTTTCATCAAAGGCGCATCAAGCCGGCGCGTTTCCTTCACATCTTCGTTTGACACAAGGCCCATTCGCTGGCCGACGCCCTGTCCAATGTCGTTGAACGCCTTCCCGGCCCCGGCATTGAACTTCTCCAAAAAGCTCATGTCCTTGGTGAAGTTTTTCGCGCCAGTGCTGATCGCGTCGTTCTCAATCGTCTTGGCAATCGTGTTGCCGCCGATCTGGCTTTGCAGGATCTGAAACGCCTGCTCCTTGGTGGCGCCATCAGGCCCATCAACGCTGTACTTCTTTCCCTCGGGAGAGGTGAATTCAAAGGTGGGCATTTAGTTGACCTTTACGGACCAGCCCTTGGGCAAAGCGGAGGGGGCTTGTGCTGGCGCAGCTGCCGGCGTGTTTTGGCCCAGGTCTTGCACGATCATCTCGGGGCGCAAGCCGTAGGTTTTGGCCTGTTGCTTATAGCTTTCGTCGATTTGCTTTTGGCCGGCCTGGGCCGCACCATAAATCTGAGCCGTGATGTTCTTGAAGTCTTTGGCCTGCGATTCGGTCAGCACCTGGCCGCGTTGCAGGGTGTTGAAGTAATTCGATGCGCGATCAAACACACCGGTAGCAGCAAGGGCCATGCCAAGCTCAGACTCGCGCACCACAGAGCCAGGGTCCAGCAGCTTCATGAACTTGGTAGCAGCGGCCAGCGTTGCGGCCGGTGACGTGGTGGCCTTGTCCAGCGTGGCGCTGATCTGCTTGTAGGCATCGCCTACGGCCTTGAAATCCTTGGACTGGGCGCGGTAGTCATCGGCGATCTTCATTTCCGTATCGCGGTCGCGCTGCATTCCGGCTGCGGCGCGGGTGGCGTCTGCGGTGGCTCGAACAGCTGCGGCATTGGCATAAGACGCGCCCACAGTGCGCTTATTGTTCTCGGTCGAAGTGTTGGCCGACAGCACCGCATTAGCATCCGGCGTCGTGTACTTCACCAGCTCCTGAGCATTCAAGGATGCTTGCTGTTTCCACTTCGCAAAGGCCTCGGGCGTGGTAACCCCCTGGTCAAAGCGCTGCAATGCAACTTCAAGCGGCCCCATCTTCTCGAAAATGGCCTTTGTGTCCGGGTTTTGATATGCAGCCGTGATCCACTGCTTGGCGGAATTGGGGTCGTTGATCGTGTTCAGCATGTCACGATGCTGGGTCAGCGCGAGGTTTGCAGCCTCAAGCGCGGTCTTTTTGGACGTGGCAGTGTCCTTGTCGATTTCGGCGCGCTGCTTGGCGGCATCCTGCTGGGCTTTGGTGTAGGCCATCGATTGACGGCCATACCCGGCGCCGGCAAGGCCTGCGGCTACGTCTTGCGGAGTTTTGCCAGCGGCAAGCAGCTTGGCGAGTTCGTTGTCACCGGCAGATTCACGCTGCTTCTCGCTAAACATCAGCTCAGCCAGGCGGTTTTGATTCTGGCCGGATTGGAGCTGTTGCATTTGGGCATACTGCTCAAGCGGATTGGTCTGCTTCGGGGTCTGGATAGCCCCATAGATTCCTGCGTCGATTGGCATGATTAGAGCCCTATAGAAGCGTAGTAGCCGGGATAGGGCTCGGAAGAACCGTAACCGGTGGCTCGAACTGTTCCACTTGACCCGCGGCCACCCAAGGCGTCAATCAGCTTGTTGCCCTGCACGTTATTGACGGCGCCGCTAATGCCGCCAGCCAGCGCATTGCCCTGCGCGATATCGGAAGCGCCCCGCGCATTGCCGAGTCCAACCTGATTTGACGCTACGCCGCTTGCCGTGGCCTGCCCAGCTTGAGACACGGTCCCGGCTGCTTGCTGACCAGTGTTTGAGGTGCCCGACAGCATGCCGTACTGCTGGTTTTGGCGCCCGGTGAAACGGTCATAAGCCCCCGCCGTCTTGGTGGTGGCGTAGTCGTTGCCGAAGCGGGTCAAGGCTTTCAGGGTCGCGCCGGACAGCTGGCTACCGGATGCCGCGGCCTGGTTGTTGATACCCTTCGTACCCTCATCCAGGCCCCATTGAAGGCCGTTTTGGTAGGGCAGGTCTTTGGCAAGGTCCGTAGCATCGAATTGCTTGGTAAGAAACGCGGCATTGGGGTCAACCTGAGCGCCCCAGCCGGCGCGGACCTGCTCGCGAGCTGCGGCGAGGTCTTGGGCTGTTGGGGTACGGCCGCCAGCATTGAGCATTGCCAGCCGGTTGATTTCGGCTTCTGCCTGCGGGTTGTTGAAGGTTTCCACCAGCCCCAAGCCCTGGGCGAGTTTGTTGTTCGCCAGCATGCCCGTAGTGGTGTACGGCTGCATGTCCTGGCGCGTCTGGGCGTAATTCTCCCGGAGTGTGGCGTTGCCCTGCTCTGCGCCGGCTGCTTGAGAGCCGTAAGCCGTCTCGGCAGAATCGCCCTGCATCAATCCGCTAACCAGCGAAGGAGCCACGGCACTGACGATGGAAGACACTCCCGCGCCTGCGCCAAGGGCGGATGCAATACCGCCTGCTGCAAGTCCAATAGACATAATCAGGCCTCCAATTCTGCGGCTCGGTTCGCGGCCAGCTGTGTGTTTGTCGAACCCCCGATCAGGTCGGAGGCCTTGGACTCGCTGAGTCGTTCGATCAGCAAGTCGGTGTTTTTCTCGTTGTCGGGGTTCGGCCAGAAGTTGGTCCAGACCGACTCTTCAAGCGCCGTGGCGCTGTTCTTGTCGCCCGGCATCACGGTCAAGGTGTGCGGGGCGGAAATCTCTACCGGGCCGGCTGGCGTGGCGAGAACGATCCGGCCTTTTGACAGCACGGCGAGGTTTTCCGTCTTGTGCACGGCGCCGATCAGCACAACCCCTGCGGGTATCGTGATTTCCCTTGCGAACAGGCCAGGCGCGAAGAAATGCCGCACGGGGCAATCGACTTGGGGAAGCGTGTTCACATGCGCGTGCAGGCGGTCTACCTTGGCTCGGTGAAAGCCGAATTCCTTGCCGTAGTTGACTATCATCAGCCGGTCAAAATGCTTGAGCGAAGAAGTCCCGGCAGTTCTTCGGGCGTGCCTAGCGGCTTGATTCGCAGGTTGTTGCGTTTTACGATCTTCCAGGAAGATGTTGCGATGGCGGCAATTTCCGGGATTGGCGGGGCACCCCACATGGAGGCCATCATCACGGCCAAGCTGGTGCGAATAGGTAGCACGTATTCGGGCGGAAGCGTCAGCTCTGCGGCCTCGCTTGCCAGCGCAGGAAACGGGGTTTGCGTCTTGAAGTAGACGGTTCCGGTCGATGGCTGGGGATACAGGTAAAGCGTTCCAAGCGAATAGCTCGGGTTGTAAAACAGGTACTGCGGATCTCCAGGCTGTGTTTTCTGCGAAATCGCGTCATACTTGGCCGGGTCTTGCAGCACTTCGATAGGTGAATCCAGCCCACCTGACCGCCAAAATGCGGACTCGATGCGCGGAGGCCGCGTAATAGGTATGGTTCCGGCCGCCCCCACTGTGTATGACAATGCGCCCGTGGGGTTAAAAGAGTTTTCCGTCAGCGCATAGACGTAAACGTTATCGACCTGCCACAGCGCGAGCATCTGCTTTAGAGTCTCATAGCCATCGCTCGTAGACTCCGGAGAGGCGGCATTGCCCTCGCTTCTGATTCCAGCGTCTTTCAACGCCCAGGCGAGAACTTCGGCTACGGTGCTCATGCTTTAGGCTTGCGCCCCGGCTTTTTGCGTTCGACTGGCGCGTCTTCTTGCGGCTCGGCAACCTCTTCGGCCTGTTCGGGCGCATCAACACTTCCGGGCTTGGACGCAAGCCATTTCTCCGGAGTGCTTTCTACCCATCCGTTTTTCTTGGCTTCCGTGGCCTCGACGGGCGAATAAACGTTCATCGCGCCATGCTTGGGGTGCGTCATAAAAATCATCGGGATCTCCAGAAGAAAGGCCGCCCCATCAAGAGGCGGGCCGGTTGCTTAGGACGTAGCGGCAGGCGTCGCGATGGTGCCGGAGCCGACCATTGCGCCTTCAATGAACCACTGGGTAGACGACAAAGCACGAACGGTGATGATCGAGCCGATCAAGCCGCCAGTGGTCGTGCCGTTCGATGTGCATGCAACGTGAGTCGTGCCGTTGAAGGCAAAACCCGCGCCGCTGGCCGTCGCCGTGGTGTACATGAACACCTCACCCAACAAGAACGTGGTAGCCGCGTCCGTGATGATCTTGTGCGAGATGCTCGTGCAAGACACAGTGGTGATGAACTTGAACTCCATCCCAATCACGGGGGCTGGCAGGGTGTAGACCACGCCTGCAGCTGCGTCGAAGTGGCACAGGGCGCCGGATTCCTTGGCGAGGAGCGTGCGGGTTGCTACGGCATCGCCAATGTGAACGTTTGCCTTGGCGCGGTGTTGCGCAAGGTTGGGCCCGTTGTAACTGACTTGCTCGTAGTTTTGAGCGGTAGTAGAAGCCATGATGATTCCTTTAAAGAAGTAAGGGGCCGAAGCCCCGTTTGTTAGCTGGTGATGCGGCAGGCCCACTCAGGGCGCAGGGCTGCGAAGCCGTACAGAATGTCGATACGCATGAGCAGCTCGTCATTGCGAATGTCGGAGTCCTGCCACACGCGCAGCGACAGGCCATCCTGGACGCGGCGCACGCACTTCTCGGAAGAAGCCATCAGCGGGAGGTCGGCCGTCACGAACTGGAAGGCCTCTTTGTGGTACATCAGGTTCTGCACGTAGGACGTAGAGGCGGCGCCGACGAACACCGGGACAATGCTGGTGCCGTCGAAACTTGCCGTAGTCAGCTTCGCACCAGCTGCCGAGCACACGTTTTGGCGTGGGCCGGTCAGGTAGATGGCCGGAGACACGGTTTGAATCGTGGTCGTGCCGTTGGTGATGGTGAACTGCTGCAGGCTTGGATAGGCCGCCTTCGTCTCAGGATGGCAGGCGTAGATGCCGGGGATGGTGAACACCGCGCCGACTGCGGGAGCAGCGGCCAGCGAAGCCATCGTCATCACATTGCCGCCATCGACAACAGCAGCAGCCGCGGCCATGGTGCAGGTCACGTCGCTGCCGTTGGTCAGGGTCCACATGCGGTCGTTCTCGTACCAGTCGGCCATTGCCGTGCGGCCCATCATGCCTTCGCGGTACTGGTCCTTGATCTGCGTGCTGTCCTGGAACAGGCCTTTCAGACCATTGACCATGCCGCCCATCGTGACCGAGTCACACTGGATAAAGCGGTTGCCGTCTTTCGGGGCAAGGTACTGATTGAGCTTGGCGCGAGCTGCGCCCACGGCAACCAGGTCAACAGGCGGGGTGCCTGCCGTGCCGGCTACGTTGTATGTCGCCTTGGTCATCGCGGCGATGTAGTCCGACTCGATGCCGGAGATCAGAACGGACATTGCCGGCTCGATGTAGCGCTTGCTGATCTCATCGATAGACAGGGCCAACTCGGCAGAGTTGAACCGCATATCGACGTGATCCTGCGTTGCGACAGTGATCGTGCCGGTTTGTTCGCCCTGGTCCTGCACGTCCATGACGCGGGAGCCAGTCGTGCGCGAATACTGGTTCGGCTTGCGCACGCGCAGAGTCGAGCCAATCTTTGCGCCAGTTTTGGCGAATGAATCGTCGTACTGTCGGTCGGTAGTGCCAATAAATTGGCTCTTTTCGTGTGCGATGCGCAGGGCTTCGCGAGTCACCATGTCGATGGTGACGAGACTGTTTGCCATGATATTTCCTTAAGAACGTTGAGCGATTTGCGATTTGCGCCACTTGGCAAACTCGGCATCGGTCATTTCGGACGGCGACTTGGCGCCGCCCTTCGTGCCGTTAACGAGCGTCAAAGGCGCAGGTGCGTTGGAGGTCGGCTTGGCCTGCGTCTGGCCCAGCTTTATTTCGAGCCGGGTAAGTTCGCGGGCCATTTGCAGAGGCGGAAGGCTTGCAATCCGCGCCGCTTCGTCGAGGTCCGTTCCAAGGTGGTGGAGGAGCTTTGCCCCAGCATCAGCAGTCGCCGTCAGTTCGAGAAATTCCCGACTAACACCGACCAACTGAAGATTTGCGACCGCCTTGTCGAAGTCCGGAAACTCCGATTTGCCGGTTGCGTAGACCTTGTTACATGCATCGTTGAATGAGCGCTCGGCCACGATCCGTTCGGCTTCCCGCTGGACAAGCGTTTGCACGTCGCCCCGGGGTTGCTCTGTGGTGTCGCCTTGCTGCTGCCTTGCGAGCTGTTCGCGGAGCTGTGCCAATTCCTCGGCACGCGTCTCCGCCTCTCGCCTTGCCTCATACTTCTCGCGGGTCAACTCACCAATGCGCTTTTGAAACCATGGCTCCTTTTTGGGGGCCTCGGGATCGGTCGGCTCTGGCGTGTTTTCCTGCGTTTGCGCGGTGGTCGATTCCGGCGTTGTGTTTTCGACCTGTTGCACCTGTTCCGCAGGGTCCTGCGCAGCCGGGGTCGCTGTAATCGTCTCTTCGTTCATGGATTACCCAAGGGATTGAGCCTCGCCAAACCGGACGAGTGCGGACATGAAAAAAGCCGCCTGAGTTAACAGGCGGCTTTCGTGGTGTTGGTTGGCCTTACGATTCGACCTGCTCGGGTTGCTCGGTCTGTCCAGGCGTAAAAAAAGCACCCTCGGGTGCTTGTGGTGTTTCTAACTGTTCGGGCGTTCCGGCGTCTTCCGGGCGGCCCATGGTTTCAGCGGGCGGTCTGCCAGGATCTGGCTGTTCCATCGCCTCGCGCTTGGTTTCATCGGCCAGCGCCTGGACTTCTACCGGATTCAGCAATGGGCCAAGGACTTGCAGCCGCTTGGTGATCGCCTCATAGGCCCTGGTGTTGGCCTCGATGCGGGCAATCTCAGTTTCTTCGTGCCTGCTGTTCTTCTCGGCTTCGAGCTTTTCAACCTCAGCCGCGGCGTTGTTCAGTGCGCCCTCAAGCTGCTGGCTGTGTTGCGTGAGTTGCGCGATCTCGGCCTGGGCCTTGGGCGGTACTTCCTCTTCGCCGTCCTTCTTGTCTTGCAAGTTGGGTGGCAAGGTCTTCTCTAGGCGCTCTGCAATCTGCTCGGCCATCGGGAAGTCGGCGGCCTTCATAATCAGATCGCCGGCAACCGTCATCAACTGAGGATTGCGGCTCGAAATCTCGGTCAGCGCCTGGAAGGCCTCTTGACGCTTCGTGCCGTAGCTCGGGCCGACCGCGACAATCACGTCATAGCGGCCGACGCCTGGGTTATAGATTTCCTTGATCCCGCTCTGGTCTTCCTGTTGCTTGATCGCCTCTTTCTGCTGCGGGTCGATATGGACTTTGTCCTCTTTGCCATCCTCGCCCAGTATCCGAACAACGCGGGCGGTGTCGTAGATCTTGGGGATCAGGTCAACCAAAATCCGCCCGGTAAAGCGAATGGATCGGGCAACGTTGTCAATGAAGTGGAACGTGGCGTTATCGCCCTCGCGCTGCCTTGCCATGATGGCCCGGCCCGACGTTTCGTTCGACTTGGCGCCCAAAGAAGCGTCATACTGGCCGCTCGCCATCTTCATTTCTTCGGAGGCTACGCGCATGCCCTCCATGTACATCGGCGCTGTTACTGGCGGCTGTTGGCGCTGCGGCGGGGGGATTACGTTACCATGTTCATCCAGCGAGTTGTAAGGCACGTATGGGTCGGTGCTGGAGTTGAGGTTGTCCCACTGCTGCTCATAGCCCTCGATAGCCTCCCGAGGCGCCAGGTAGGGCTGCTTTCCCTGCAGCACGCCGTACTCAACAGCAGCCGTTGACCAAAAGTTGTACATCCGCTGGGCGTCTTTCATCGCCCGCGTATGGCCCTTGCGGTCTACCTTTCCATCAATCTCCACCTCATCGCCGACGACGCGCACGATGGGGATGTACTTGCCCGGCCAATCGCGACGGTCCAGGATTTGATCTCCTGCAATCAGATACCACTTGCACTTGCGCGAGACAATCTTGCGACTTTTGATGCCTGGGTCTGCCTTCAGCGCGGCCAACATGTCCTTGTCGGTAATGTCAGACGCCTTTATGGTCTGACCATCAGGACCGGCGAACAGCGTGTCGTTTTCCTCAACAATCTTGAAATACTCGCTGACGCGAATCGTATCCTTGCTCAGCCAGCTCGTGCCCTCGTCAGTGGGCCAGCCGATGGCCTCGCAGTCCGGGTATTTGTTCTCAAACTCCTTCTTTGGCAGGTCTTCGAAGACAAAGCCAACCTTTGCGTCAGACCCGTCAGCCTCAACGTGCCGGCCAAGGTAGACATTCAGCGGGTTTGCCACCGCCTTGATGTAGATTTCCTGGTCGAACGTGTCATCAGCCGCATAGTCGGTCGTCACGCGCCAGTAGCCCAAACCAGCATCAACGGCGAACTCACCGGCTGTGTCATAGGCCGTGTCCGCGTTGGAATTGGCCTCAATGTGGCGGATCACGCCATTCAGCACTTCGGCGGTCTTCTTGTCGGCCCCGTCATCAACTGGATAAACGCGAATGCTCGGCTTGTTCTGCCGGGCGTCGTTGGTGATCTGGCGGTTGTGCTGCTTGACCTTGTTGATCGTGAGGCAAGGGCGCTTGTCCAACTCGCGCTGCTTGCGCATGTTGTCTTCCCACTGGTAACCGTTGTCCGGGTCGCCATTGGCAAAGCGCAAATCCTCTTTCCATAGCGGGCGCGTCAGCGACTCGCGGTCCTCGCACAGGGCGAACTCTTCGTGAGCCTCCCTGACGAGAAGCTCGTCTGCTGATGTTTTTTGAGGTTTTGCCATTTGTTCGTTGTTTGGTCAGCCCATCCAGCCTTGTTTGCTGGGTATCCTGGGTGGCGGTGGTTTCGTCGCTGGCTTTTTCTTCAGCGGCTTCGCAAAGGTCAGCCCAAGCGCATCGGCCATGTCTGGAGACCTGAGCCCGCGCTTCTTCATGTCTTCTTTCTTTTCCATCTTCAGCGCGTTGTTGCTGTCGTAGAAGTAGCGGATCTGTGTTAGATCGGCCTGCAACTCGTCGCTGTCCGGGATTTGAGCCGGCTGGGCTATCAGCCATTCTTTGGTCAGTCCCCACATCTCCGCACGCTTGTTGAAGTACTTCGTCGCGTCAATTGGGGATTCGGAACTATTCACCTGGACTACATCGCAGTCCGGCCCCTTCCACTCAGGGCTTGAAACAATCTCTTTCACTCGGTCGTAAACACCGGCGCCCAAGCCGCCTACATCGATTGCGCACTGGACGGCTCCGGTCTCCTTGATCGCTATGACCACGAGGCCTGCAACCTCCATCGTGCTTTTCTTGCTATAGCTCTTGATCCAGTGAGCTTTGCGGCCCTGCCTTAAACAGATAGATGTGCGGTCATCACCGAACCTGGCCGGGTCAACCCCTAGTCGCTTGTCGCCTACCGCCTCTACCTCGATCTTTCGAGCCGCAAGGACTGTCTCCGCCTGAATGTATGGATCAACCCCGGACACCTGGAAGGCCTCAGCTGCGGTGGCCGGATATTCCTGCTTGAAAAGGATCGGGTCCTTCAGCTCAATGATCTTGGCGCGGCGCCACGCCATCTGCTCCATGTCAAGCCCGTAGGCTTCCATGTACTGTTCATCGTCAGCATCGAGCGTGAAGCCTTCCGGAACCTCTTTGCGGTACTCGGCCGACCAGTACCAAGGCACGAAGATTGCTATGTACTCAGATAGCCCAGCCTCAGCGTCTTGCCACTCCTTGTGGAAGTAGTTGCCAACGCCGTTGGCCGTCGATTCCTTGAAAACCTCTGTGCCTGGCTCATCAGGTATGGCCTGCAGGATGCCGGCCGCATGCTGCTGCGCGTTGGGCCAGAAGGCCACCTCAGAGCCGTGGAACAGCTGCACCGTGGAGCTGCGCCCTACCGCTTTGTTCCCAGCCGTGCCGACCTTGTAGCCGGCGTCCAGCTTGTCAAAGTGCAACTCCTTGGCGTTTGAAGCGCTGGTGCTGGGCTTTACCGGGCCTGGGCAGTTCTCGTGATACCTGTTTGCCAGCTCGAAAAGGTTGTTTGTCGCCTCTTCCTCGTGCGTCAGGATGAAAGCCCGAACGCCGCGGGTATGTGACACGCGCCAGTAAAAGCGCCCCTCGATGTACGTTGAACACCCTTGCTGCCTGCCCTTCAGGACAATCGCCCTGACCTTGCCAGTCCTTGCGCGCTGCTCCTCTACCCGCTGATGTATGTACAGCTGGGCCTCATTCAGCTCAAGCGGGACAACCTTGCCAGACTTGGTGCGGATCTTTAGGCATTTGCTTGCGTAGTGCGCGAAGTCATCCTTCAGCCGCTGCCGAATTGCCCGCTCCTTCGCGTCCATCAGGCCAGATCGTCTAGCGATTCCTCGTGGACCGCCACCTTCGCATTCAGCTCGATGCTGGACAGCTTGGCATGCACATAGGGCGCGGCCATGCTCGCCGCATTCAGGCGCTCACGTTGGTCTGTTTCCTCATCACGCATCACGGATAGCAGGTACTCAAGCGGCGTCAGGCCGGATTCCTCTACAGCCTTCACCACCTCAGCCGTGCGCTTGTTGGGCGTGCCCTTCTTGCGGCCAGCACCAGGCCGCGCACCGCCTTTGATTTTGGTTGATTGTTTTTCAATCGAGGCCATGAGAATCAATATCAGCCCTTGCGGGCGGCGAACTGCTCACGGGTCATCGGGGTTTCACCGTTGGCCGTGGCTTCTTTCACATGGAGTTGATAGGCGCGGTCGCTCAGGTCTTGCCTGGCTCGCTCGGCCATTCCGGTCCCAACTGGCTTATCCACGCCCATCAGGGCTGCGAGCATGTTTGTTGCCATTGGGATACCTATTCCTTTTTCGAGTCCGTTGCGCCGAGAACGGCGCGCCAGTCGGTAAAGCCGAGAGTTTTCTTGACTCTTGGCAATTCTTGACTTTCGACAGCGTTGCCCTGCTCATGAGCGCGCACCGGCGACACGCTTTTTGGTTGGCGCGTCAATGGCCAATGATTGATAGCGGTGAATAAGGCGATTCCGCCAGGTCCTGAACCAATCATGATTTACCTCAAAATAAAAAGCCCCCGGGCCGATGGTCAGCGCGGGGGCGAAGTGCAACGTGTGCACACCATGGAGAAGAAAGTTAGCTACTACTGACTTGCGCCTGGGCCTTTGAGGTATTCCTCAGCGGCGGCGGCATCTTTCAGCAGTTGGGCCATTGAAACAATGTTGTCGCTTGCCCGTGAGTTGGTGTGAGCCAGCGACAAAGCCACATTCAGCGCATCTATCCGCAGCAGGTTACTGCCATCAGGCAGGCCACGGGCTATAGATACAGCCTCCTCTTGGTCGGCAATGAACTTTTTGAGCCTTGCTCCATCATCAGACATGCAAAGCTCCTGTTAGGGCTGGGTCAGCGTCCGCAATCGAGGTTGCAGCCTTTGCTCGGCGAGCGGTGGCGCGGTAGTTACGGCGAGAACGTGACCCGGCTTTCTGGTGGGCTCTGGCTCAGAGTCGAACTGAGCGCCTGAAGGTTAATTACGCCTTCTTTGTCGCGGCATTTAGCCGCCGCTCTCCACTGAGCTACAGTCCCGAAACGGAAAAGCCGCCTATGCATTGCTACATGGCGGCTTGGAATTTGTTGCTGGCCTTGCACCAACTTCGCCCCTCAATATCAGCCGGGGTAGCTGCTCTTACAGAGTTGGATTTGGTGGCCCTAAGCGGCTCCGGGCGCTGTCTGATCCATCAGGCGGGGCTCTCTCACTTCCGTAAACAGACTTGCTTTCACCAAAACGGCTGCTGACTGTCACTGGCCAGTGCGCTACCGAGAGCGTCGCGGAATTTCCCTGCCGGTACTTTACCTATGACTTCTGCTCGCTGCCAATCAGCATGCGTTTTGACAAAACGGCGGGAAACGTCGCTCTCGGGTTAATGCTGTATCGATCCAGCCCCTCAAGTACCTAGTTACCCTGCGTTTTGACAAATTTCAGAGACAGTTATCCCGTCCAGTTGCGGACGATACTCTCTTTTCAGACTTTGTCAAGCGTCTGTGTTGCTTTTTTAGCGATTTCTTTGTCCGACTTCGCTTGTTTCGCGCCAGCAGTAATAGACGCCTCGAATGGCGCATCGCGAACCAATGCGCTATGCCGTCTCGGTACATCTCCTGTTCCAGTTGTCCCCACCATACGGGATCAAGGCTTGCCATCACATCACCCCCGCAGCCATGAGCTTGCGCGTGAGCATGTTCCGCGCCTCCATGACCACAACAGCGCGCTCCTCTTTGTCGGCCGGCAAGCGTGGGCTGATCCACACGGCATGCCCGGTGTAGCAATTGCGCGCCAGGACGTGGATAGCGGCCCTGTGGGGGTCTTTCATCTCGCCGACGTGGAAATCTACCGCCTTCATCTGGGCGGTGTTTACTGTGTCGTCTGCAATGTCCGCGGTGCTGTCCCAGCCCTTAGGGCTGACGGCGTTGCGAAACATGGGGTCTGCGCCCGCGACGGGGACGGGGCTGTAGTGCTTGCAGTGGAAGTGCCAGCGGCTGAGGATGTCGTCCAGAATTACATTTACGTCGTTGCGCATCATTTCCCGTCCTTTTAGTTATTCCCGCGACCAAACATCAACCACCCTAGCCGCAGTGGTGCAAAACACATCTGCGGTGTATTTCCAAAGTCCCCATGCATAGGCAATGAGGCCGCTTATCAGCACCAGGGCGGTTTCTAGTAGCTGGGTTGCGGTTCTCATGACTTAAATCCGCGTGTAGCCCTCTTCAAAAGCCTTGGCTGGGCTGAACGACATGTAGCCGTCCTCATACACAACGTAATAGCCGCCGACCTCTGGCTTGTGCTTGGCATGCCAGTCAGGCAGAAGCGTGACGATGCCGCCAATTTCACCCAACACAAGGTCGGGCATGTCTGGCTCACCGTTTTGGCGGAATGCGGTGATCTTGGCGGCGCGCACGATCTTGTGCGAGCGATATGCGGGGAGTTCTGTTGCCGGGCTGCTCATATTTTCCCTTTCAGAGTTCGATGCGGTCAATGTTGGAGTAGAGAATGTTCATGGACCGGGTCAGGCGCCCCGTAATGGCGTCCAGATCGCGGCCCAGCATGGTCGCCGGCACAGGAGCCGGCGCGGACTCATTCTTAGCCGCTGTGTTCTCGTCCCGCGTGATCTTCTCGGTCTTCTTGCCGAGAAGTTCTACGAACTGTTCCAGGGTATCGGCGGCCTGAATGAGCCGCGAAACTTCCCGGCCAACATCGGACTGCCGCGTCAGCTCCCCTTCATTGGAATTGCCGGAAGCGGCACCTAACACCATGCGCTGCGACCGCTGCGCGGAAATTGCTTGATTTAGATAGTCATTCATATTCATATCTCCAGTTGTTGCACCTGTGGCCCAGGCTGCTAGGCATCGTCTTATGCAAATTCCTGCTCGTAAACTTTCACACCGCGAGCCGCAGCTGTGGCGTGTAAAAATTCCAGCAATTCACTGAACTGGGCCTTGGGCATCTTTGAGGTGCGCAGGCCCAGCATCACAACCCCGCCGTCCAGCCCCATCGCCAGGCGCGAGGTTTCCTGTTTGAATGCGGCTGTGAGTACGTCTTTCCATTCCTCGGGCTCCATGCGTACCATCTGGCCGTTTACGGGCCATTTCAATTGCTTGCTGAAAGCCTCCAGAATCGGCCACATTGCGGCGTTCTGATCGAGCGTGCGCTGTGGTGGGCCTACGGTTACCTTGGAGCCCGTCTCAGCGTCATCTATGGCCTTGTGGGCGCCTGCGATTGCCCATGGGTGAGCAAGGATGAAGGTTTTCTTGGTCACATCGCCTCCCAGTCCCGATAGGCCTCAAGGGGCGTGTATCCAATCCCCATGCGCATGCATTCAAGGCGCTGGCTTGAGCAGTGCCATAGGCCTTTGTAGAGCCAGAGGCGTGGTTTCATGGCATCTCCACACACATGTATTCGCCACCATCACCGGTATCGAATTTCAGCAAATCAGCATGCGTAGGCGTTTGCCTGATATTTGATGGCAGTTCGTCATTGACTATCAACACCC
>Ga0181338_1000046_pt1 | contig 38193 bp, 55 predicted proteins | sample Sp13VDMM110SD_FD_122168 | JGI IMG/M metagenome (GOLD analysis project Ga0181338, IMG submission 122168) | Freshwater viral communities from Lake Michigan, USA - Sp13.VD.MM110.S.D | ecosystem: Environmental > Aquatic > Freshwater > Lake | place: USA: Michigan | collected 2013-04-23
CACGCGCATCCCATAAGATACGTCTCCCTGAAGCGGCGGTTTTAAATATGTATACTACTACTATAGGACGAGAGAGCATCAAAGGTACTAATCCGTTAAAGGTCATATAGTCTTTGCCACAACGTCTGTGGTATACCGCTATAAGGTTCTTATAACCTTCAACGCATAAAGCCTTAAGGAACTTCTTCTGGTATTCCCTGGGTTTGAACGAGTTGATCTCCCTGGGTAGTTGGTTCATTGGGTTCATCACTAAGCTCCTTGATCCATGAGCATGAAAATGCTTGTTGGCTCTTGATATACTCTGCTACCTTTTTACTAATACGTTCTATCATATAGCCCCGATAGTCTCCATCAAAGACAGGGAGCATAGCCAGTACATAGGCATGGTGTAGTTCTCCTGTATGTACTGCTTGTTTTAAATTAAGGTGGCAGATAGAGTTTGCCAGCTCTACGCATTCAGCAAAGAACTCATTATCATGTTTTACCTTAAAAAACCGATAAGGGCTTATACCCTTGGATACGGGGAACTTCTCTATATAATATGAGTCTGCATTACAGGACCATTCTACCATCTCAACAGCGAGGGTATTTTGTTCTTCCTTATCTTTACTCATATGGCGAAGGCCTTTGATTTGGTTTACCACGGGGACATGTTTATTTAATACAGTGGTCAATGAGTCCATAACCGCTTCTCGTCGAGTAATGCGCGCGCGTTCATTTAGTAGGATTTTAGGCCTTTTATTATCAGACATAACTGTTTCCCTAGGCGACTACTTCATATAATAGAAATTCAGTGCGTGGTTTATCGGTCCATAGTTTTTTAGCAAACAAAGAACATATTTGGCCAGGATTGTTGATAACTTCTACTTCTAAAGCTACTTGTTCTACAAATTGTACTAAGCGAGTAAGTTGTGGGATTACGCCATGAGGTCTATTGATAAGAAATGTCTCGTTCTTGTAGTGATACGGTAGATAGAACTCAATATTAAGGAACAAGGGTCCTTCTAATTGCTTAGTAGAATCACAGGCATTCTGTAAATTGTTGCGATAGCTGGTAATAGCAGATTGCATGGCATTCCAGGTTGTACGCTGTGTATGTCGTGACTTAAAAAAAGGCATGGGATCCCCTTCAATAGAAAATTGAAAAGGATCCTTGGAGCTTCTTGGTTCAAAATTTGGCTTCATAAACTTCTTATAAATACTCATGTACTATTCTCCCGTTTACTATTGTTCTGTTTTCTCCCGTGTAGCATACTCTTTTACCGCTTGTTCAACAATATCAGAAAGTGTTGTTTTACGATCTTTAGAGCGGCGTGCATACCATAAAGCAAGAATCTGTTGATAGGTCTCTTGAGATATATAGGTCTGTAGTCTTTGTTTACCGAGATTATTCATAAGTTCCTTTGTCATTACACTGGTTACAAGTTGTACTATCATGATTGTTTACTTCTATACAATAGCCATTTTCATCATGGCAGTGCTTACCGTCGTTATTGTGATATGATTCGCATGCTCGTGCTTTGCATAAAATTCGTGTCGGTCCGTTTTCAGAGTGTCCGCAGATACTACAAAAAAACATAGCAGTCTCCTAATCGTTTTCATGTAAATGTCTGATGTGTGCTTCATGACAATTTGCAGAACAAAAGATTACTGATCCCATAGCAAAACGTCCGTCTTGCAATTTGATGTATGTGTTATAAATCTTGCCACAATTAATGCATCGGCTGTTGTGTATTGGTTCTGTTTTTTTTGTGAGTGCCATAATTGACTCCTGTATGTATGTGGTTATGTCTTTTTCTAATCATATAATACCACATACATACATAGAGTCAAGTAGTTTTGTATATTATTCTATAAGATCATCTTCACGATAAAGATCATAGAATAGGTAGGCAAGAAGCAGGCTATTACAAATGGTGAGTAAGAGAATTATTTCTAGTATCATGATACTTTTTCAAAAGTTATGTCCCGCCATCCATCTTCATCTGGATTACTGTAAGTTATTACAGAAGGTTTATAGTGAGATGCGTAATTTTTGAGCGTTCTAGAAGCATCCCAATAAATGTATGCAACAAACAGCATAAAACCTACTAGCATGGACAACATAAAAAAAGCGACTGCCGCAAAGAATCCATCAGAGAATGTCATAATAAAACCTTTCTACGTCTTTCATCTTCTGCCATTATACGTTCACGATGTTCCGCATAATTAAAACTGAACGGATCCCAATCATGATACGATGAATAATTTTTTAGTTCCAACTGATTTGAATAAATTTGTATCCAGTTCAAAAATCTTTTGCCGTCGTCAGTCTGTATCCATTCCTGCCAATCCTGTTGAGCCTGAGGGTAATTTTGTGCAAATTCTTCGAGCTTTCTCATAACATAAAACTGAGAGCGCTTACCTTCTGAAAAGAGCTTATGAGCTTTTCGTGAAACTACAGTTGCAATTTGATCTTTAATCGAAGAGGGAATCGTATCATTTCCGTTTTTGGAGTTTGCGACAGAGTCGCTTTTGGGATTAACCTTCAAAGACAAAAATGGGATTGTTTCAGTAAGGTTATGCGTTTCTTTGTACTTAAACCACAATTGCCAATCGATTTTTAGATTATTCTTTTCGCAATAATCTTTTGCCAAGTAACAAAAGAGTCTCACAGGCTCTTTTGTTCTTGCAAGTTTCATTTGTGCATCTGCATAGATTAGTGCTTCATCAGGATAAACACCCATCTTTGCTTTGCCATGCTCTGTAAATTCGACATGCTTCATGTCAGGTAGGTTTCTCATTACTAAATCCTTTTTTCTTTTTTCTCTTTTCTTTTCATGCCTTACCCTTACCTTTTTCCTTACCGCTTTTTGGAAAGGAAGGAACCTTAAGGTAGGTAGGTAAGGTTTAGAAATATAATTCTTAACTAAACTACTTTCCTGGAATAATTCTGTTTGAATAGATGAGCTTAAACAAGAGAATTTAATCTGTACTGTAAAACCTTGTTTATGCGAAACTTTATAGCTGGGATCATCACTTAATTGCTTATAAATAATGGTGACGTATCGTTCAGATACATTAAATAAATTGGCAATAGTTGAACGGGCTTTTGTAAATTGCCCTTTATCTCTTATTGTCTCTTGTATGTGTTTAATTATAAGGTTCTTTTTAGCAGGCAAGCGAATACGAGAATCATCAGGATGATAGTTTTTTCGTAATTTGCCTTGATTTATCGATGTTTTTATAGTATTATTCATATCGTTCATTTATATAAAAGGGTGATTGTTAACACGGTCGCTCTTTTTCTTTTTATAGCCCACTTTTTAAAGGTCGTCGAAAACACAGTAAAGAGGTGGGCTTTTTTATTTCAATAACGAAACCGAGACTAACATTATTATTTGTTCTTCTCAATCTTTTTCAGTAGTGGCAAGCCTGTTCTTACGTTCTCGCTTATGGTATAACCGGCAGGCAATAAACTCAATACATATTCCTTGTCCAATTTTCGCGAGAACCAATAAATAAGCTGCTTTCTCTTGCCCGCAAGCTCCACTATCTTACTATGCAAGTAATATGTTTCATTTGTCTTCTTGGATTGAACCGTAAATGCTGTCATGCTTTTCCTTTTATAATGGTTTAAATCGGGTAAATCTTATTTTATTTCCATATTCAGATATCTTTTTAAGTTTTTCTTCATCTATGGCTTTTTGCTTTTTATATTCAGGATCAAGTAATTTTATGTTCTCCTTTAGGGTTTCTATCTGGTATGTAACTTTCTTGAGATCATCAATATAACAATCCAAATCTTGTTCTATTTGGTCGCATTCTTTTAAAAGTTTCTCAATGTCCGACATCATAGTTTTCCTTTTTAGTTATCCATCCAGGTTTTTCACAAAACAATTCAAAGCTATGCTTATCGCAATGGCGTATCACTACACGTTTTGTATCACATTGGATAAAATATTTTTTATGCTTAGCTATAAATTCATCAGTTAATTCATGATAAAAATCAATGGGGTAAACTGAAATCCATTGACCATCATTCATACAACGAGGCTTGTTACATTTTAAGTAATGTTTTTTCATAAAAGACTCATAAAGTATAAAAAAATCATAATCGCCAGAGAGCAAGCATATATCTGAAACACAATGCCATAAAAATAATGCTCTGATTGAATGTTTGATTTAATGGCAAGGTTATGAAACCTTTTACATTCGTGAACCATAAACCCTATTAATACGAGTTCTATGCCATATATAATCCACTTCATATTTGATTCTTCCTATCTACAAAATCCTTACACTTCAGTTTCCACATCGGACACCTTTTTTTTATTTTTTTTCTGTAATTCAGGTCGTTGCAGCCATGTTTGATACATAGCTTCAGCCCATTCATATATTTCCATCTTCTCTTTAGCAATAAAGTGTGGCCATGCCAAATAAATAGGCCTTAAAATAAACATAATCTCGTAAATATGTGGGAGGTATATGCCACGAAGTGATTCATTCTGATGCCCCGTATAATAACCTTCTAATATCACCATGCATCGTAAAGCGGCTGACCAACAGGTAGACATATAGGCACACTGATGCGGTTGAGTGTCGTATGGTATCTGATTCTCTTTTTTAGTAGGGATTAGTTTCTTTTTGGTTACTGGTTTCTTTTGTGACTCATTCTTTGTTACTTTTTTCATCATCTTCCACTAATTTCTCTATAAGATTTCTAATACATTTGTAGGAGATTGAATCTTTATCAATGCTGTTATCACAGGTGTAATAACCTGTCCCCATATTTTTCCCATGAAACATGATAGATTGTTTTTTTGAAGGCAAAGTCCATGCATAGAAATTTTCCAATATACGCTTGCAGCTATCACAAAGTTTCATCAACATCCCTTATTTTTGACCTGTGTCCAATTTTATCTCTTTGTCATAGAAATACCTTAGTGCTATACAAAAAATCTTACTGGGGCCAATTTTGGCATATGCATTTTCATTAAGTTGTTTTTCAAGATCATCCAACATTTTATTTTCCACTTCAGTTAAATAAACAGAAAGAGTTCGTCTTTGTTTGCGCATAGTAACTACCTTACATTATATTGACATTGAATATATTATATGTTAACATGCTTTTAATAAATATCAAACATAAGGGGTAAATATGGAAAATAGATACGGATTTGATACCAACTTTTGTATTGTGTGTTCTGAAGAAGATTGTACTGACATACGATGCCAAGATCGCATCGATGACATAAATCCAGAAGTAATTAGAAAAAGCATGGAAGAATTAATTTCAGAAATTTGGGGCGATTAATGTTTACCGTAACACCTGATGGAAAATTTATAGATCAAGAATTAGCAGAAAAATTAGGCAGAACGCCAGAGTTTTCTGAAGTTATGAAAGCTATAGGAAAAGTTCAGCGATCCATAACCATTGTAAAAAATAAACAGGGTCATAATTATAAATATGCTGACTTTGCATCGATCTTAAACATATGTTATGAATCATTCGCTGAACAAGAATTAGTATTATCACAACCAATGTGGGAAGACGAACAAGGACGCATGACATTAAAAACTATTTTAATGCATATCCCTTCAAGCCAATGGATAAGCTCAAAAATGGTTTTCCCTGCATTAAAAGGAACTGAAAAAAACGATTGCCAGGCCATAGGTTCTATACAAACTTATTGGCGAAGATATTCCTTGCTTAGCCTTATAGGGTTGGATGATGAGGATGATGATGGTAAGAAGGCAGAAGGTTACTCCATGCCAACCTACCGTACCCCATCCCAGCCCTATAGCGCTTCTGAATTTATTAGCGAAAAACAGGTTGATTTCTTACGAGCACTAATGAATAAATATCCTGAACCGGCAAAGCGTTTACAGGGTATAGAACTGAGTAATATTAAAAAATCTGAATTCAATGGTATATTGTCACTATTTCCCACCAACTAATCTGTAAAACAGGAGAGTCATGGAAGTTTCCAAAACCCCATCGATTGCTAAAGTAACCAAGAAAAATGAATATATTGCTCCATCAGTAATTCATGAACAACTTGCTAAGATTCATGAACAGCTCCATGCTATCTTCATACAATTGCCTAAAGGGGAAACAGAAACATCCTTTCGAGTACGATTGTTAGAAAAAAAAGTAGATGATCTGATTGCACATATGAAAAAGCCTTGGTACAAAAGGTAATGAAATGGGTGAAGTACAAACGATAGTACGATATGGTCCACCAAGTAATCTGGATAAACATCCCTATGGTACTCGCATTATTGTCTATAAAAACAATGTCGAAACAATATATGATCTATGGGTTCAATTAAGTAACCATGACGAACCCAATTGGGAATATATGGGAGAATTCAGGAAGGATCATAAAACTACTGTTGAAGTATATCCTGTAGAACCTGATTAATTAAGTTTAATGCACTGCTGCGAACGTTTTTGCCCTCGCTGTTATATTTCAACGAGGGCAGGAAAAGAGAGAACAAGCAATCTATAAATATTCTATAATCCAGATTTCACCACGACCTCCGTCTCCACCAGCTCCGGAACCTACGGTAGTACCACCGGAACTGAGACAAGCACCGCCGCCACCGCCACCGCCCCCTCTTGTACCACCATTCCCTCCTGTGCCGCCACTTGATGCGCCTGCGACGTTGCCTGAACAGGCACCACCACCACCACCTGTGCCACCACTAATGTATGCTGCTGGGGATAACGAAGAGCCATCAGCACCGTTGCCTCCATTGGCAGATGCGGTAACTCCAGCGGTTCCACCCGCTAACAGGACAGTAGCGCCCTGAGATATTGATCCCCCTGCTCGTCCTTGGCCATTCCCGCCAAAGGTCGTTAGATAGATACCACCTGCACCACCACCAGTTGCACTTCCGCACAAAAATACTGGCGTGGGGCTTGTTGCCCCAGCATTAACTGCTGAAGAAGCCGAACCGGTTAATGAAACGAATGCTCCTAGACCACATGAGTTACCTACACTCGGAGTAACTGCACCTGTTCCAGCTCGTCCAGCTCCACCACCAGTACCTGTTCCCGTAACAACAATTTTTGTACCAATTGAAGAAGCTCCGCCATCAGTACCAGGATTGCCAGCGCTTGAATCAGTTGTTTGTGATGCGCCACCTGTTCCTCCAGCTCCGATGGTAATAGTTTCAGGTGATGCAAAAAATGTAGCATCGGCATATCCTACAAGAAAATTTGTATTGCCGCCGCCGCCACCAGAAGCAGCGTTATTAGTGAATTTAGCACCACTTCCGCCACCTCCGCCTCCTGACCATACATAAAATTCTACCCATCGGGTATTCTCGTTTTTAGTCCAGGTATCATTGGCGGTGTATTTATTGACAATAATAGTTGGTTGTTTATAGCTCATAGTATCCCCTTAATAAATTTCATAACTGCTTCCGTTAAACAGAACCGAGACCGCTTCATAGTCAGCAGTCATTACATACGAAGTCGCCCCATCAATAGTAACTACCCCACCGACCGTAGTGATGGTTATGTTATTGGTATTAGCCGAACCTGTTGAATCTTTTATGGTAATATATCGGCCTGTTGTCGGTGCGTTAGGCAATTGTACAGTGATAGCACCACCTGAAGAGTCGACTCCTAGAAACTGATCTCCAGAAAGTACAACATAGGGGGTAGTATTGACTGCGGTGTAGGATAGCGCACTTCCTGGAATAGCTTGCGAACCTAGTTCTCCTGCTGCATTGATAATAACCATCTCGGTAGCACCCGCAGGCGTAACTCCGAAAACGTTTTCAATGCTTTGTATATCGAGTGATCCATCTACTTTTAGGGCAGTTCCAGCATTTGGACTAAAAATTTCAACATTACCACCATCCGAAATAGTCATCCGTGGAGACAATGAGTTAGTTGCATCAGAGCGGGTTGCAAAGGTTAGGTTTGCAGGTATTTTACCAGCAGCAATCGTGCCCGTAGATGTTGATGATATATATGATCCAATAAATTCTTGTGATGCACTATCTGCGCCAATAAAAGCAAATGTTCCAAGTGTATCCCCCGAAACAATTGGACCTAATGCACGATTTTTTATTAGTGAAGTATATGCGCCATTGGAGTTATTTTGTGTATTAATCGCTATAACACTAGAACCAAAAACAGTTAAAGTTGAATCAGTTGCTCCAACTGTACCCGTATCAGACTCGGACTTTGCAATAGCTATAAGACCATCATTAGTAATAACCATTCTTTCTGTAAGCGGATTTACTGAATTAGGCTTTGTCCAAAATGTAAGATTTGCTGGTACGTTTCCAGCTGATATGGTTCCAGTCGATACCGATTTAATTTGTGCACCAACACCAAAACCAGCACCAGTAAATCCTTCCCAATTTAAAGTACCAATTTCGTCACCTGATATAATAGATATACCTGGCCCACTACTTTTAGCGATAGTTGCTGCAGCTCCTGTGGTGAGAACTGAACGATTATATGCTATAACTGATCTTCCCAATATAGTAAAAGTAGCTACTGGGCTTGTTAAAGTACCAGTATCATTGTCTGCCTGCTGTACAACACATACACCACCTTCACTGATAGAAAATCTTTGTGTTACAGCTGCCAATGAGTCAGGTTTGGTCCAAAAAGTTAGATTAGCAGGAACATTTCCCGCAGATATAGTGCCAGTTGATGTAGAAGAAATTCTTGCACCAATTCCAAACCCACCCCCTGTAAATCCTTCCCATGTAAGAGACCCAATCTGATCACCTGATATAATTGGAATTCCTACACCACTACTTTTAGCAATCGTTGCAAGACCACCATTACTAGTTACTGATCTATTATATGAAATAACAGAAGAACCAATGGTTGAAAATGTAGATGTCGGAGTTCCAATGGTTCCTGTGTCATTATCTGCTTGGTTAACAACAGTAACACCATTAGATGAAATAGCCATACGTAAAACTTGTGGTGCTGTTGCCGCGTCCTGTGCGGTGTAAAAATTAAGATTAAACGGGATTCGATCAGCGCCTATAGTTCCAGTAGATATTGCGCTGATCCCCAATTTTCGGGAAAAGGTTCCCCCTGAATCAGCACCACCAAAGTAAATCTCTCCAATCGAATCACCCGATACCACCGGACCACCGGTAAGCGATCGTGCTTTATTGAACTCAATTTTGGGACCCGTCGCGCTGGCATCCCCGTTGAGAATGCCAAAATTGTAAGAAAGTAAGGCTAAACTATTTAATACTGGCATGTTCTCTCCTAGATAACATTAAGGTTGCCAACACTGGTAAATATCGTCCAACGGGTATCAGTAGCCACACAAATAAGCTCAGCACAATCTGAACCTGCTAGTGCTGCCACGCTACCACCAACTCCTAACGTAGAATCAGTACCTGCAAAACTAATCTGCTGTCCTGCCCCTTGGGTAATAGTCCAGAGATTAGAATCACCAACAATACGAATGACATCGCCAACGAGTGAGGTTGCTGGTAATGAAAGACTTACTGGTGCACCTGCTTGTATGATGTATTGGGTATTCGGGGACAATGCCTGACTTACCGTTACTATTACTGTTGCGGTTGGTATACCACCACCTGCGGAACCGAGCTGTCCATTGGAATCTATGACAACAAGTTCAGGAGCAAGAGCGGGAGTTACACCGTAAACACCTGCTATAAAGGCTCTATTTTGCTGTGCAAAACCAGCGCCTTGTGTTCCGATTCGGATAGTATTGTTATCCCCCGCTTGTCCTGTATTTTGTAGGAAAATATTGGAGCTATCTCCCAGAGTCAAATTATTGCCAGAATTGAGGCCACCCAAGACAAGGTTATACGAACCCGTAGTTAGGCCTATTAAAGATCCAGTACCGATGGCAGTATTGTTAGCGCCTGAAATCAGGTTATTACCCGTACCAAAGCCTAACAGAACGTTTTGGTTTCCCGTTGTCAATGCGCCAGCGACTTGATCACCAATAGCTACGTTACTGTTACCGTTGCCAATCACTTGAAGTGCCTCGGTTCCAATACCAATATTTGCACCAGAACCAGTAGTAAAGTTTCCTGCATCGATACCCAGGAATATATTGCCACCAAGAGTGCCAAAGTTGTGCAAGAATCTTCGAGACATATCAGTCAGTTGAATACCCGAAGTATTACTTTGACCAACGCGTATGACATCCGATTCTCCTGCAATCCCTGGCACTTGTGGCCCTACAACAATATTACGTGCTTCATTAAGCACATACGCACTTCCTGCGGTTCTACCGATGGCTACAATATCTAATGCATTGGTCATATTTGAAGCGGATAATTCACCTATCAGTGTGTTACCACTTCCTGTTGTAATTGCGCGTCCTGAACCAGCACCAATAGCGGTATTAAGTAACCCCGTCGTAGAGAATTTTAGGGCTTGGAAACCAACGGCAGTGCTACCCGATACGGTCGTACTGATAGTGGTTAATGCTTCAAACCCAACAGCGGTATTTGCAATAGAGCTTGTTAAATTTGTTAATGCGGAGTTACCTACTGCGACGTTAGATTGTCCTGTTGTCAATGCTGCCAGAGCGCCAACACCTAAGCCAACGTTGTTCGTTGCGGTTGTTATACCTGCGGCATTTGAACCTAGAATAGGGTTGCTCGTACGAGCAAAATCTAATGTTTCAGTTGCAGCAGACCCAATAAAAAGTACGGTAGCGTTTGCTGTTAATAAATTAAAATTCCCTAAAAGGGGTGACCTTGGTACACCATCATTACCTGTAATAGTTTCTATAGATGTTCCACCACCAACTTGTGTACCTAACTGGCCAGTGTCATCAATAATAACTCGTGCTATAGTTGCACTTGCGGGAGTGATGCCATAAATCCCTGCTATATTGCATTTATTTTGTTGAGCTAGGCCAGCTCCTTGTTGCCCTATGCGAATCCAATTAGCATCGCCTACTATGCCGGTATTTCCCAAAACTAAGTTACTGTTTTCTGTAGTATAATTTGTACCAGCATTAATTCCTAATGCAGTATTAGAAGTTGCGGTTGTAATATTAGATAAAGCACCGGAACCAACAGCCGTATTGAAATTTGCAGTTGTTGCTAGTTCTAAAGCTCCAGAACCAACTGCTGTATTTTGTACACCAGTCGTTAATATTTCTAATGTGGCTATACCAAATGCGGTATTATTATTACCAGAAGTTATAGCAGAACCAGAACTATCGCCAACACAGGTGTTTGCGCCCCCAGTAGTCAATGAAGACAGGGAAGCAGTTCCTATACCTAAATTGCCGAGGGCAGTAGCAGTAGTAAGAGTAAAATTACCTGCATTTTGTCCAAGAAAAGTATTTTGCGTGCCATATGCATGGAGAAATCTATTGTTATTAATAAAAATAGAACCAATTGGACCAAAAATTGGATCAGGTGCAGCGGTTGTCGGCATCAACAATGCAGTAGCTATTGCTCGCGAGTTATCAAAACCTGCCATGGGTATCTCCTATGAAACAAACGTCCAAAACGACGTAGATTTCCAATTAATTGTTAAGCCAGCAACACCAAATATCAATATGTCGAATGAATTGGCACCGCTAACATTGACACCCGCAACAGCAGACGCAGTATTAATCGCAGGTTCTGCAAAAAATATTGAGTTATTGACACCAATTAATGTGGCAGTTGCTCCATCAGTACGAACTGTTGCAAATATCTTCCATCCTGCTCCAGAAGGAGTAGTTCCCTCATACGCTGCTACGCGTGCCTCTATTTCATACACACCAGGAGTTGCACCAAGATCAAGTGCAAGTAAAAAATCCGGAACAAAGCCAACTGTTGTTGCTGTATCTGTTGATGAAGAAGGATTTACAATCGTTAGTGTATTAGTGGCAGCATTGTCTAAAACTCGCGTAATTTCATTGTCGCCAACAATATTAATATTTCCAAGACCATTGGGTGGTACGGGGGTAGGTCCACCACCCCCAACATCTATATTTCCGGTAAGAGTAAAGACTCCCGCTGGTGGTGGTACTGGACCACCACTGCCAATACTTGTCAGTTGTGACATTATTCACCTCCATAAGCAAGTGATAAGGTTACGTCACCTGCGGTTCCAAGAACACCAGGAAAACGTACATACACAATATCACCAGCAGATAATGACCATGCTTTTGAACCTTGTTGGGTTCCTGTCTTATTACTAGTTATGTCATTTACAAATGCGCGACCAGCAACAAGTTTTCCATGATCATCAATACCATTAAGGCTGTAATATATAGGTTGATCAGTATCGTTGGATAAAATCCACTGACGTGCAGGATATATCAGAGCTGCCTCGCCTGCATAATTAGGTGCTCCTACAGGAACTATCATAGCTCCAGCGCCTGTAGATACGTTGTAATTTGCAGGAATAGCACCGAATGCAAGCACACGCATAGGCTCCATGGCATAGCGAGTGGATTGAATGCTAATTACCATTCTTCACCTCTGTTTCTTTTGCCATAGATGCTTTAGACATATCATAAACATTAAGCATTAATTGGATGGTTGCATTGAATGCTTCCTGAAACGTTGCATTAGCAGGACAGGAGAAAATAAATTTGTCATTTTCAGTTTTTACTTCAAATACAAATCTTTGTGATTGTGTGGTTTCAGTTTCTTGTACTGGTGTAACTGTGTTTACTGGTTCCATAGTTTTCCTTTATGGTTAAAATGTTTGGCTTAGATTACTAAGCTAAACAAATAGTGACTAGGTTCAGGCCGCACAAGTTACGTTAGTCCACGCCCCAGCAGCCGTGGCTATATACATACGTTCAGTTGCGCCACCTGCGTCAGTTCTTATGTACAGATCACCAATATGTAATGCCAATCCGTTAGCAGGAGCACCTGCACCGGTATAAACATAAACAGGTCCAGGCAGTTGAGTAATTGGAGATGCAAGGACAGTTCTGTTTCCTGCTGTTGAAGAACCGATAGTGGTTACGTGAGCTGCTGCCCCGGTAGATATATTAACTACACCGGCACGGGTACCCGTCATAACGTTTGCAGTCTGTGTCCCAGCAGTACCGTTACCCGCAAGAATATTAACTACAGAATCTGCACCCGAAGCACCAGAAGCAATATCTACCACTTGTGCAGATGTATTTGCTCCATTAGCGACATTAACATCATTACCAGAAATACCATTTGCTATATTTATTGTTTTAACACCAGCAGCATTTGCAATATTAACAGTTTGAGCGGCTGTTCCTGGTGCAATGCTCACTGCACCAGTGCTCGCACCTGTTCCACCGATAGAAATGGTACCAGAACTCATGCTAGAACCAATCGCAATAGCTCCAGTAGTAATTGTTGTTGTTCCGACGTTTATGCTGCCTGCTGCTGCAGAATCGATGTTAACAGAGGAACCCAATAAGCTACTGGAAGTATTAGCAGAGTTACCTAAAGCTAAAGTTCCCGTATTAGAACCACTACCAATAGAAGTATTTTGTGCGCCAGCCGCAATATTAATAGTAGTTGCACCGGTAAGACTAATTGGTCCTGGCGTAACAGTTAATGAAGTAAAAACACCCGCTGAACCACCACCTGTTGCTAATTCAGCCCAAAGTGCAGAACCAACGTTGCCACCCATGAATACCCATAACCGGGGAACCGCTGGATTAGCTTGGTTAAGCCATTGTTGTCCATATTGACCAAAATCTTGTGCCCCTGGGTTACGTAAAGCTCTGATAATCAATGGTGCTAATTTTTGCAACCCATGATTAAAGCCATACCCAATAAGCGTTTGTTGTTGGTTTACTGACATAGTAATTCTCCAGTTATGAAGTAATAAAATTTTATTTCATTGCCAGCAAACCACGCTACACATTTCTTTTGCAAATATTATTAATCATGTGATATAATTATGTCGCAAGAAGTTTACAGGGAGCAAAGTTTTGAAAAAGACAAAAAAACTGCTGTTATATTTAACAGACGATCAGCACAGAATTATTAAGCTCAGGGCAACTCGAATGGGTATGTCTATGTGTAATTATATTTTAGATGCAATTGCTGATAAATTTGAGAAAGATACAAATTTAGGTTGGCCTTTAGAGCAAGGAAAAAAAAATGAATGAAATAAAATATGAACAAAGTTTTTCAGGACAGTTGTATGGTACGTTTCTAGTATTTTACTTTTTATTCTGGCTCTGGCTCTGATACAAGACGATATTTCATTTGATTTGCTTGATCAAATTTTTTTGCCTCTTTATTAAATGCATTAACATCTCTTAAAAAGCCAGGAATATTTTGCTTTGATGCTTGTTTTATAGCATCTGCCCATACTTGTTTTGCTAGTTTACTATGTTTAAATAGTCTTACTACCCGGTCAGCCCGACGAGCAGCAATTGCTGCGGCCGCTAATTTACCACCCGTTGCACCTTTTAATAAATATGTTGAAGCTGGTACCAGTAGGTCAAATGATGTTTCAGTAAGAGGGTGAAGGCCTTTGGGAATATATTGCATGATAAAATTTTCAACATCTGATTTTTCTTTTAATCCACGCCAACCATTTTTAGCTAATTCATAGGGTGTCCCAAATGCTTTATTTGATTTTCCATAATTAACTATAGTTGAATCAATGTGATGCGCTAATTGTTTAAATTTATCACGTGCTTCTTTCGGCATTTTATAATCGTAACCAAGTTTATTAAATTCTTGTACGCGTTTAACCGCTTCATTCACAGGCATACGTCTATCCATCCCTTGAAATGCACCTTTAAATGCCTCAAGTTGTTCAGCTGCTACCTTTTTCCATTCGAGGGGTTGGCCATGTAATGAATCTAGAAGTTTTTCGTTTTCATTCCATAACTTACTTCCATCAAGATATTTACCTTTGCCAATGTTTTCTGATTGCGCGTAGTTTTGATGCACTAAGTCTTCTATAGCTTTATTATTTCCCAGTATTCCAGGTAAAAATGAAGTTCCAAATTGTGCTATTGTTTGACCTAATGGTCCAAATCCTGCTAGCCGTGCTGTTTCTTTTCCAGCTAATCCAGTAACTGCTGGCAATAAACCTGTACGTGCTGTTTGAACGCTGGCTTTTGCTCCTGCTTTTAAACCACTTGTCGCGGCTTTAGTTAGCCCTTTAGTTAATGCACCGGGTGCTATAATATTAACTAATTCGTGGCCTAGTTTTTCAGGATAACTTTGTGGCTCAAGATAATTTGCCTGTACATTAAGAGGAATATATCTTTCTGCTTTTTGTTGTAATGATTCTTGTGTAGGTAAAATATTTGCAAGAGGTTTTGTTATTTGAGGAAGTGCCGTTCCCAATAATTCATTAAATGGCCTACCATATTTACCCGGTTGTTCAGGAATTGATTTTTGACCTTCTTCTGCCAAATAATCTGCTATCTGCGCAATATCTCCTGGTTGTCCCAAGGTACTGGTAATTGCTTTAGTTCCCAAGGCTATAGGAATGCGAACAGCAGGATTTTCTAAAAACTCTGATGTACTGTTTTTTTCAAATGGATTTGCTACTGGTTCTTCAGGCAATAAACGATATTTCATCATCCCCTCGCTTTGGATACTTTTAGCCATTCTCTGCCATTTGATATTTCTTCCGTCCCATCTTCAGCAATACGTTTGCGACCTTTATATTTTGAAGCAGGCATTTGCTCATTAGTTACCCAACCTTGAGCTGCGTCGCGACCTTTTTCAATACTATCCAAAATTTTATTGATTTCTGGCTCAGCTCGTTTCCACGCCAAAGTTCTTAAGTTATGTGGCGGAATACCAGCATGTTCCATTTCAATTTTATCCGCATATTTATCAACGATTTCTGGTATTTTTAATGCCTCTTCAGCGGTATGTATTGCATTCATAGCAGCTTCTTTGGTTGTCGCTAGTTCGGCCATGCTTTCAAGCAATGTTTGCAATTTATAATCAGTTGTAGTTCCCTTTACAGCTTGTGACGCAATTCTTTTTAGAATTTTATTTGCTTCTTGCGTGGTCGAAGTCTGTAGTTCTTTTGGTAATTGTGCAGCAAATCCAGTCGCAGTATTAGGATCCATAATTAATGTTTTAAGTCTTCCAAGTTCAGAACGTTGTATAGCATTAGACTCAATATCGGATTGTAATTGGTTACGCCAATCTTTTGTTTGGCTAATGCCAAATTCTTTCTGCTTTTGAAGAGTTTTAGCTTGTTCGGAAGCAGCAGTTGTTAAAGCATTGATTTGGGGTCCTTGCAATCCAGGATACTTTTTAAGGACTTCCGTAACAGGAATTCCGCCTGCTACATCAGCAGCAGCTTGCGCATAGGCTTGATTTGCTGGGCCTTTCATACGTTCTTTAAGCAATGTATTTAAAAGCGATTCTGGGGCATATTTAAGGGCTGATAATGCTTCTGGAGTAAATCCTTCACCTAAGACGCCAGACTTTTGCAATCCTTCAAGAGCCTTAAAGCGTTGATTGGCTTGTTGTTCTTGTGCCATATTCTGTAATTTTTGTTCCAAAAGACTCGTTACACCTGCTTGTACACCTTGTCCCAGTCCAGAACCTAATGCTTCTTGCCATGTTGGTTGTGGTTGTACTATTTGTGCCATATTAATCTCCTGATTGTGAATATGCGTAAAGACCGCCACCAGCTAACAATGCCAACAAGATAGGTAAGGTGGCAGGATTAGATGCTAATGCTCCTAGTCCTGCACTTGTTCCTAACCCACTTAGCGATGATCCCAAACCAGATAAAAGACCGGTATTGCCCAAAGCTCCTGATAATCCTAATGTTCCTGCTAATCCTGCACCGGTTCCCAAACCACCTGCAATTGCTGAACCAAAACCTCTTCCTGGAGGAGAATAGATATTTTCAGTACTTGGTTTTAGACCTAGTTGTAACATTTGAAGGAGATTTCCTACATTATTTTGACCAAACTGTTCACGTTGTTGGTTAAGCCCTAATTCAAACCCAGTACCAGCCCCTGTAAGCGCGTTTTTATAGCCAGATGAATCAGTACCACCTATTGATGCAAATCGTTCAGCCAAAAGTGGAATGGTTTGATTTTCAAAACCTCTGCGTGCTGCTTGTTCATAGGCACCAAACCCTTGTGTTGGATTTTTTAATCCTTCAAGGCCCATACCCCGTAATTGAGAGAGTAAATTTTCAATACCACCTTGTTGTTGATTACCATACAACGGTAACTGGGTAAGATTTCCCCCACCCTGTAATGCTTGGTTCATGATTTGATTGTTATAAGCCATAAGGGTTCCTCAAAGTTTTATATATTCTAATACGACATAGCAGATATTGAAGTTACTTCTATTCGATCCAGTTTTTATATAGACGTTTGTATTATCTACCCGCAAAGAAATATTCTCTACAAGAACCGATGATGCATAAGGTATGGGTATATAATTTAATCCTGTCGTATCTGAAGCACATGCGTAGATTCTTGTAAACGTAAATTGATTAGATATCGTAAGGTTATGTGGTTGTGATGTTTCGGTAGTATCAGGCAATGGCCCGTAATTTACTAACAATCTATATACCTGCCGATATTCAGGAACCTGGGGTGTATTACTGGTAAGTGCTGGATTTTGGAACCATGACTGCGAGTTTACCAATTCTTGCGTAAGGTACATGCCCGTATCTTTTAAATTGAGCACGTTACACATAAGGTTTACGTTCTGGTATAAGCGAACCAATAATTCTTTAAATTCAGGCTTGGTAACATCAACTGAATATAACTGCGATACATCAAAGATAAACGTATTAGGTACATAAGCACCAGTACTAGTTTGTTGAGCATCAAGTGCCATTACTGCAATCTCCCTACTGGGCTACAGTTGAGGATCATTGCATGAAGTTGAAAATCCTGTAGCGATGTTTCTGGTCGTATCATCTGTTCATAACTCATATAGATGCGAAACTGCATAGATGTCCCGTCTGCTTGGAAATACAACGGATGCCATATTTCTTCTTGGTACTGTTCTAAAGGATAGTAAATAGCAGGGTATGGGGTTGTTTCTAGAACGCTTGGTGTTGTGCCATATAATACACCCGCTTCGGCTGTGGTGAGTGTAGAGAGGTAGGAGGAGGAGGGGTAATAATCGACCGTCACTGCACCACCAAAGCCTGTTGCGGGATTAGGATCAGTTCTATCAATAAGGAAATCTATCTTTTGAATGTATACGTTTTTACCATCTTTACGGTATGGATTGAAATCTTTAGTGAGAATATTTATGTTTGACACACGTGCTACCGTACCACCTCCGCTATAAGTACCGCTTATTACTTCACGTGCATCTATGGTAATTGTATTAACTCCACCAACGGATACAATCTGATATATTTTGCCGTTAAGATTTGTAATATTTCCCGGAGCACTATCTTGTGCATTTTCAATTAAAACATATTCAGAGGATAGTTCTGAGTTTTCAAAGGTCGAAAGATTATGATCGTTAATTGTTAGTGTTACATTATTACCTGCAAATGACATATCGGTAATTTGTAATCCACCAACATTACGAGAGGTATCTCTATCAATAATAAATGTATAGCCTTCCTGGTTTCCGCCAATTACCTGTCTGAACTGTCCTTGCATTGCTCCCGCATTCCATGCCTGATTAAGTTCAGCCCACGTATATAATGTCGTTTGCCATGTCTGATCTGATACTTGGTTAAAATAACCAAAACAGGTAATGCTATCGGTATTAAACGACCACGCCCCTAAACGATAGTTATAAACGAATACGCGATTAGGATAGGTATCAGCATTTGGATTAGTCTGATCATCATCGGCGTACGTCCAATAGGCCATTTCTGAATAGTAATCACGGATGCCATATACTCTTTGCACGCCATTGTTTTCATTACGGATATCAAATACTTCATCTGGTATAAGTTCATCAATGCGTGATACGTTACTTCCATTACATTGATGGATACCAACGTTTCCGACCGTCATGATAAATTGATCAAAGGGAATGGAACTGAATGTTGATTCAGCACCAAGCTCAGTATTGAGTAAGTTCCATATGAACGGTTGTTGTTGGTTGCCGGTATACGCAAGTTCATAGGTGCTGCGCTCATAAGAAAATATACAACGGTCCTTAATAAATTCGCATCCTACAATGGCTTCCTGTGTTTGGGAGTTTCTTAAGAATCCTGCGCCCTTATAGTTTGCTGCGTTTTGGTCATCATACCAGGCAAATGGGGAAGCATTAGAAGCATCCCCCACTTGTGACCAACGTATGCCATTTTTATAATTAAATTGTGTAATACCTTCCAATTCAGTGGTATTGGCTAATACCAATCTGCTTTTAAATGCAACGATAATGAGACAGGTTGTTACTTTATAACCGTCCGCATTGATCTGAGGATTAAAAGTATTCCAGTTGGCTCCATCCCAATATTGCATCAAATCCGCAGGATTATTATTGGTAACAAATAATAGTGTTGATGCTGTTGATGAAGCCTGATAGTTTTCTGCCCAGAAAAATTGGCTATTACTTCCCGACCATATACCTGGATTGGGCGCAGTAGTACTAGAACCAATTCTACGCCATCCGGCGTTGGTGTATTGATATGCAAATCGTGTATCAAATCCAAGCGTAGGTAAGTCATTTATAGGGCCTGTTTGATAGGTAGGTAATCCCATAACCGGCAAGGATGGATACCATATTACTGCCGTACCATCAGGAGAGGGATCATTGATCGTGTAATTACCTGTCGTAGTATCATAGGTGCCATTGGTAAGTGGATTAGTTACTAATAATGCTCCGTTAACCAGATTGGCCGTGTAGAGATTTGTTCCTACAGAGAACATTTGTCCCACAAATGTTGTACCTGCTATGGCAGCTCCAGGAACAGTGCCTGATGCGGTGCCACCAACAATGGTATCAACTTCGATAGCTAAACGAGATGTTAATTGCTCATATCCTGGAACTGCACCATCTGATGGAACCATATAGCGTGAACCAAAACGTTTTCTTATACGATCCCTGAAATGGTATGCATTCACTAAATTAGCAAAACTTTGATCTGGCAATGCCCAGGGTTTTACATCTGTTTGTAGCGTACCGCGTAGAGGGCCTATAAAAAAACGATCCATATTATGCTCCTATTCCAATGACAGTATAACTTACGAGCATAGGACTTGGTATTGATGGAACTGCATCAGTTTGGATTTGAACTGCAATTACTTTTGTTATGGCATTACCGGTATATGAAATAGAAAATGGCCCTATTACTGTTGGTTGAGATATTGAAACTTGTGTTGAAATAACAGTAGTAAACACTGGAATTATTGGAGATACGGGAAAATTAATTGTATATGTTGGCGCAGGAACGGTAAAAGATTGTTCACCAGTTTTTACTAAATATCCTCCAGGAAGAAAAAACCAAGTTGCTTGACCATTAGAAGGAGCTGTTGTGCTCAATGTAGATGCAGTAATAGGTATCTGTTGTTGGGCTGGCCCAACAATATTTCTGTTAACAAATATTTCACTTACGCCATAGGCAGTTTTAGCAAAAAATCCTGGTTGCGCTCCAGTAAATGTAGGATTTCCGCCTTGGTTAGGAAATTGTATATAACCCTGATTAGGATTTAGCATTGTTCCTAATCCCCCAGAGGTTGCTGCAAAGTTTCCTAAAAGATCACCCTGCGAAGTGCGTAATCTATCAGTGGGCTGCGGAATCGTTGATTGATATGCCATAATATTCCTTTAAAAGTTACTCCAGCCAAAGAATGAACCATATCCTTGCCATGAAGAAGTATTATCAGTTTGACCACTGTAGATTGTAGATGTTCTCTGGTTACTATATTGAACTAATGTGGTTCTTAAAACTTCACGTTTTTGCAAATCATATTCAGGCAAAATAGCTTGAATGCTTTCATTGTCTTGTTGATCTTCGAAAAACTGTTTTGCAGCGCCATAGGCGATATATTTCCACCATTGTTGCAAGAACGGTTTATCGGTTGACTGTAATAGTTCCATAGGCCGTAAAAATACCTGCATATCAATTCTATACGCTTGATCAGGGACAGGGCGGAGCGTAAATACGTCATCAAAATACAATACCGCTTGAGGCCTTGAAGCATTATAGGGAACTGTTTGACTGTTTATTGGTGCTAAATTAGCTGGTGCACTGGGGAATGTAACCCCATACTGTCCAGTAATATAATTAATAAAGTTATTTCCAGCAGGTGGTACATATGGGGCAACCTGCGGATTAACTATTGGATCATTGTATGGTGGGTTATTTCTTAATGGTAATCCCGCTTGGCTTGCATTATATGGTATTAATACCCCGAAATTAGTTGGGTTGCCTGTTGTAGCATCTAAGATTGGCACATCAATCATTGCAAGGCTTTGATTATTACTATCATACGAGCTAAAAAGCACATTATTTTGCAAAAATGGAGTATTAGATATAGTCCCAGTAAATGTTGTTGCTACTCCATTACCTGTTGAACCGACTGAAGCTATATTATTAAGAAATGGATATGATGCAAAAAATGATTCACGGCTTTGGGAAAACTGTACGTTATAACCAGCTATATAAAATGGCTGATGTACTGAAATGTATTTATTTTTGAAGTCATAGAGGGGATCATTAACATCACCCGACTCAGTTCCCGTTTGATATGTATCTACATTTGGTTTTGAATAAAACGTAAATGTAGATTTTAAAGCAAAAAGTCGTAAATGCTCTGGTAAATCATAAAGAATAAATGTATTGATGTACTCATCTATCTGAGGAGTCGATAACAAGGCTTCACTGGGCTTACGGGTAAGCCTTCTTACCTTAGTACGTATTGCTTGTAAGCTTGAATCTGCCATTGCATCTCCTAATACGGCAGTGCGTTGTGCACGGCGTTATATAAGTTACTGTTTATTCCACCAACAGGAATGACTTGTGACGGCGTTCTTGTTCCTGGAGGTGGTGTAGGGCCAGGATAGGTAAATACATCAAAGGAACGGGTATCTATGTTTATCGTAAATGTTGTTGGACTGGCTACGGTGATAGTCCCGGTTAAATTATTAGCTTGGGTCATGCCATATACTTTCGGTACAATCAAACGCACTATAAGTCCATCAAGGTATTGATGTGCAAATGTTGTTGTTACTAAGGCATTTTCAGCATTGGTAATATCCGATATCAATCGGTATGCTTGCTGAAAATTAGGAAATTGCACCGCTGAAAAATATGGCATATTTCACCCTTTTTATTTTACACCCATCATGCTAACAGCATCACATAATGGGTGCTACTATTTTTAATTCATTGGAACAACTGGGCTTACCTTTCCGACTTTTACTAAATCTTTAGGTACCATCATTTCAGGAGTAATAAATTCATAGATGCTAAATTCTGCTCTTTGTACCCGTACTTCAACACTTGTTCCTGGTATTTCACGACCTTTTTCATCGACGGCAGTAGTGAGTTTAGGATAGGAACATTTATCGTTAATATATTTGGCTACAAACAAAGGTATTGTATATTCATGGCCATCAATAAAAGTTTCTCTAAATAGCTTTGTGCCCTTACCCATTTTGTTGGCTATTTTAAAACGGCCACCTGGATTTTCTTTGTAGTTAAAGCGGCCACGTACCATTTGGTTACTATGTTCAGTGATTTTTGATAAATCTGCTGCGGTTAATCTCTTTTCCATTTGAACTCCGATTAAGCAGGAGGTGAACTGAATCACCCCCTGGATAAAAAATTACGTGGTTATTGTAAATTTACGTTATATGATGTTTCTACTTGCCATAAGATTACATCACCGACTTGTCCGGCAGGAGAGTTTGCACCCGCTGCAAGAATAACACCGGTAAATCCTTCGTTTCGTGTTGCACCATCTAACATATTTGAATTGTACTGTGGTACTGTAACAATATCGTTATTAGCACCTTGTCCTACAGGAATAACTTGTGCAGGGCTGTACGGTACTTCATTAGACGATACATAGCGTTGGTTGCCCAAGTTATTGTTAGGGAAGTTACCGAAAGTTTCCCATGCAACAAATGCTGATGTATCAATATTTAATACGATATTATTTGCAACGCCACCATTGTTAGGTTCATTACCAGCTCTTGTAGCGTTAATAGCGACAATAAGGGCTTGTACCCCATCAAGCTGTGACCATTGACCCCATACTGCTGCACCACCAGGGAAACTTAAACGTATCGATTGGCCAACGGTGTAACCATGGGTAACCGACATATATACTTTTGCCTGAGCAGTTGAACTGATATAGGTAATGGTGCGAGCGCGTGGATAGTAAATAGGATCGTATGGAATAACTCGGTAGTTACCGGCTGTTGAAGCAACAGAGTTTACTAAGTTAATGTTTCCGATTGTAAAGCTAACACCAGCGTTGATTGCCGTAACCGTAAAATCAATACCAGAAATTTGTGGTTGATTGTCTAATGCGGCTAAACGAACAATATCACCAACATTTGGTGTACTTGCAGTAAGAACTACTGGTGGGTTAGCAGCAGATACACCCGTAACCGCACGAAGAACACCAGGGATGCTCAAGGTACTATTAACAACGGTAAATCCACCAACGCCTAATGTAGCCGCAGTAGTTTGAAGATCAGCGGTATTTCCGGCATTACCTTGAATTACAAATGCATCGTTTTGTGCCATGCCATTCAGCCAGTAAAAATGCTTACCGGTAGACGCGCCGCCTGCTTGTGATTTTGTTAAGTTCCACACTTCGATTTTATCTACTTGGGGACTTAATACTAAGGTTTTTGCTGCTCCAGTTGAAGTGAAGCGTCCTTGCATGCTTATTGCATATTCCATTATTTTCTCCTTGTATTATGCAGGTAAGGTGCAACGGCCATTTAATAACCATTGGTCATTTAGAATTCGAGGCACCATAGCGGTTCTCCAACCGCAACTTACTGTCTGCATCAACGCATCGGAGAATTGCGCTGGCTTATACAAGAATTGAGCAAATGCGCCATCTTGTTTGATAATTGCATAAGCTTCCATCGCTACAATGAAGTTATTGTATACGTTAGCACCTTGTGCAGAATCAAATGGGGTAATAGAACCGATAGATGAAATACAGAAACGAATATTACCTAACGCTGCCCATTCTGCTTCTAGTGGACGAGTTGGATTAGGATATTGTGCTTTCTGTGTAGCACCCGCAGCTACTAATGAGCTGGTCATATCGGTGTGTGATAAACCAAAAAAAGCATCGCGCACAGGCCCGGTCCCAAAACGATTTTCTCCGGGAATTGTGTCTAGCATGCATCTTGCATCATTTCCCAGAAGGACTTGTGTCCAATAATCCGTGTCTGTTTGTGAGATTTCAGTAGGATTATCGCCATTTGAACCGCCTTCAGCGTTGATAGCAGTAGCAGTACCAGCAAGCATATTTCTGGTAAGAGTGTCTTCCGTCTCTCTGAGCGCAATACCAAGAAGCTTAGCAGCCTCATTTAATACCATTCTGTTACTTTTGTGACCTATTTCTAGGCGGAGAAACCTCTTCGGATTTCTCTCTCTATCTTTCGAATAGAGGTCAGACTATCGCATCTTCTATTACTAGAAGTCTTCTTATTTAGTCGTTCAGCGTGGATTTCTTTTTCGTTTAATGCTATATTGTTATAAACGAAAGGATAATTATGGCTCGTAAAGTCAATTTCATAAAAACTCATTCTGTCGCACAAATTGCTTATCTTGCAGGACTCATTGATGGAGAAGGCTGCTTGTATATTGGCAATGTAAAACAAGGCAAATACGGCAGTGGATATCAATGGCATTCCGTTCTTAAAATAACTTCGTGCGATGAAGAACTTATTATATGGCTTGAAAATACATTTGGCGGAGCTAAAGATAGTCGATATAGATGGACAAGCAAAAAAGCATTTACTCGTGCCATTTATAACTGGAACTGTGCTGGAGAAATGTTGGATTACATTCTTCCTTTGGTTCGTCCCTATCTTATTATTAAAGCCAAGCAATGCGATGTTATGATTAGATATAGATCGACCTGTAAAAATATTGGTTCTAAGCGACTTCCTCAAGAAATCACCGATAAACGTCTTCTGTTGTTGGCCGAAATTCGTAATCTTAATTCTCGCTTCCATAATCATGCTTTAAAAAATCCTTCGCCCTTGTCACCCTAGCTTATGCCGTAGGCTTCCAAGTCAATTAAAGAAGATTTATAGATCCCATATCGTTTAGGATCCTGGTTTTGGAGACTTACCTGATCAACAATTCCGATCCATTGGCCATAGAAATCAATTTTTGCATCGATATCCGTGGCATTTAATGGAGTTGGTGGAATTGGGGCACCAGTATTACCAAGAGGTTGAAGTGCAGGCGGTAGACGATCAAATCTACGGAATCTCATGGTAGTACCACCGTTACGTGGCATCTCTTTTAATGCAGCAGGAATAGTGTGAATAAAGTCGGGGAGTTTGATCGCCAACAGTTTATAGTTAAAACTTTGTTGTACTGGTGGCGGCATATTCCCGGTTGTTACTATATTTGACATATAGAACTCCAAAAATAAGAATGGAATTTTTGACGATTCTCTTGCAGGTGATAAGGCTGCTCACATCGGGTGGCTGGTCGAGGGCCGTACGACTATAAAATTAGAATTTGGGGTGACAAGGCCCATACGTCGGCTTCAGCGTATAATGGTACACAAAAATATTACAAGTGGTTCTGGAAATGCTAGAGTAAAAGCAAAAAAATATGGCTTACTTTTATTGTGAATGCACCATGTGTGCAGGGCATTTATGCCTGGAAGAAGATAAAGAGAGATTAGGTCAGTTACATTCAAAATCATATAAAGGGAGTTCTATGTCAAAGTATAAACCAATAAGTGACAAGGTATTGATAAAGATTAATACCCAAGATGAAAAGACTGCTTCGGGATTATACATACCTGATTCAGTAACCCAAGATATACGACCAGGAATTGTCATAGCGGTAGGCCCAGGAAGATGGGATAAAGAACGAGTTCCTATGACCGTTAAAGTAGGCGATAAGGTACATATCGGTAAATATTCCGGTGTTGCCTTGGGCGATAAGGATCATGTGGTTGTAAGAGAAGATGAAATATTGGCAATTGAGGAATAATGAGAATAAAAGTTATTCATAATGTAGGGGATTATAAAGAATTCCAAAGTCAAATAAATGACTTTACTGATAAGCCTAACATTGAAGTTACAACTGTTTCTCTCTCTACATCTGTAGATAAAGATTTGCTGTATTATACTGCTTTAATTATGTACAAAACAAAGGAAGATAATGGAAAATAAGCACCGAAAAATTTTGCAAAGAGCATTTAAGATAATTAGTCCTGACCTTGATCCTTCTAAGTGGACAGATCAAGAGTTTCAACAGGTTTTTATTAGTGACGTTAACTTTTTATTAGATCATATGACACGACGTTCCAAACAGTTGGAGGAACTCAAAGCAAAAATATCTGTACCAGTACCAGAAAATATAGATCAAATTACAGCTACATGGATGTCGGATATAAAACCAGGAGAAGGAATAGTTAATGGCTAAACAAATTGTATTTAACGCCGAAGCGCGTGATAAATTAAAAAAAGGTGTCGATATATTAGCCGATGCGGTTAAAGCAACCTTGGGACCTTGTGGTCGCAATGTTGTTATAGATAATCCCTATGGCACACCACATATAACTAAAGATGGGGTATCTGTCGCGAAACGTATTGATCTTAAGGATAAGCTTGAGAATATGGGCGCACAGATGGTTAAAGAAGTAGCCCAAAAGACTGCTGATATTGCCGGCGATGGAACTACTACGGCAACCGTATTGGCACAATCAATCTATCGTGATGGATTAAAATATGTAACAGCAGGATCACAACCGATTAGTTTAAAACGCGGTATTGATAAGGCTGTTGCTGCGGTAGTAAAGCATATTACTGAAAATTCAATTCCTGTAAGCAGCGATGAGCATATTGAGCAGATTGCTACTATATCCTCTAACTCTGATGTAGAAATTGGCAAACTTATTGCCACTGCAATGAAAAAGGTAGGCAGGGAAGGTATTATTACCGTTGAAGAGGCCAAAGGATTAAGTGATGAACTGGATATTGTAGAAGGTATGCAGATTGATCGCGGCTGGATATCTCCATATTTTGTGACTGATAAGCAAAAGATGGAAACTGAACTGAAGGACTGTTCTATTCTGATCTATGATGGCAAGATTAATTCACTCAAGAGCATTGTGGGTATTTTAGAGTTATTTTCACGTCAAAATAGAGCATTACTCATTATTGCTGATGATGTAGAAGGTGACGCACTTTCTACTATGGTTGTGAATAAACTCCGTAACACGCTTAATGCTGTTGCAGTAAAAACCCCATTATTTGGGGAACGTAAACGACAAGTGCTTGAGGATATTGCCGCATTGACTGGTGGTCAGATGATCTCACCTGAAGTGGGCTTACAACTTGAAAATATATCACTTGATTGTTTAGGCAAAGCAAAACGCGTCATTGTTACCCGTGAAAACTGTACCATTATTGAAGGTGAAGCAAGTCAGGAAAGAGTACAGGAGCGTATTAATCTTATAAAGGCGCAGTTAGATAATGAGAACAGCGATTATTCTCGTGGTAATCTTCGTGAGCGTTTGGCTAAGCTCACGGGTGGCATTGGTGTTATTAGAGTGGGAGCGGCAACGGAAACTGAAATGAAAGAGAAGAAGGATCGAATTGACGATGCTCTTTCAGCTACTCGCGCTGCTGTTGAAGAGGGTATTGTTCCTGGTGGTGGTATTGCCTTATTAGATGCTCGAAAATCTTTGTTGATTCTGAATGAAAGTACTGGTTACATCAACGAAGATGAAGCATTAGGTGCTAATATCATACGTAAAGCACTCGAAGAACCATTGCGTATCATAGTTAGAAATTGCGGCGAAGATGAATCATGGGTGATAAAAACAATTTGCAACAAAAACGATATTGTTAATTATGGCTATGACGCATCATCAAATACCTTTGTAGACATGGTACAAGCGGGCATTATCGATCCTGCTAAGGTAACCCGGTGTGCATTACAAAATGCTGCTTCTATTGCTGGACTACTGCTCACTACAGAAGTTGCGGTTGTAGAGCTTCCTGAAGAGTCTATGGAAAGCAAATTGGGCAAAATGGGACCAGTAACACAAATACCTGGTGGAATGTATTGAAAGTAAAAATATTGACTGTTACAGGTACTAACACGCAGCATATTGATAAAGAAATTACTGAATCAGTAAATACATTTTTATCTGATAAAAAAATACATGATATTAAATACTGTGTAACTCAATCTGAAGATGCTTGTGATCTTCATTTTAGGCATTCAGTATTAATCATGTACGAAGATAAATAATCTCCCCCAGTGGTTAATTGGGGGAGAAAAAAAGGACATAACTGATGAAGCCAATTATGTAATGAGAGATTTATTTTAATATTTTGAAGAATATAAGTACATTTCTGCACGTAAAGCATCTTCAACTTCTTTTGTCATACCATTTGCAAACGGGTTAGCTCTTGTTAAGGGGCTTGCTCCTGTCTGTGGAGATACACTACTAATTGGTCGCGGTTTTGCCAAGTTTTTTTGTATCATTTCTTGTTGTTGCTGGAGTTGGCTATCCTGGCCAATGCCAAATTGTTTAATAAGTGTATAAACAGAAGAGCCTTTTGCATAAACATCAGTGCCTGCATCAATCGATTTTGCGAGTTCAGGATACGCAGCAGCAAATTGACGTACATTTTCTACAGTTACAACTCTATCAAAATCAGGATAAGCAGATTTGAGACGAAGTTCATCAGTTGATACCTTTGTTTGGCTGCGATAGTTATTAAGTTCTTCTTTGACCGCTTTTAGTTCTTGCAGCAAGGGAGACATAATCTTTTTTACGTGTTTTGCCTGTACCACATCAGAATCATCTATAATCTCTTCAGGTTCTTGCGGAACTGATTGCTGAGGCTTAGTATATGCTTTAGCAAATTCACTATTCTGTTGCAGTAATTTAAGCGCCTGGTCACGTTCCCATTCAGCACGTTCCTTTAATTCCCTTATTGCTCTGATAGAAGCATCTTTTTCAGCAGAAAGTGTAGCCCAATCTTTACGTGGTGCTTTTTGCTGGACTGGTTGTTGTGCTTCTTGTTGGTATTGTTCCTGTGGGCTTGCTTCAGCTATCTGTGGCGCTTCTTCAGGTTGTGGTTGTACTATTGTTTCATTGGAGTTTTGTTGTTGCCCGTATGAATTAGCGGCAGCCGTTATATGAGCAGGTATTGTTGATTCATCAAATGTAGCACCGCTGGTTCTATCTTTCATCTCTTCAAGTGATAATACTTGCATCTCTGTTTCCTTTGTTATGATTGCGCGATTATTATCTTTTTATCGTATTCATCTTCACCATTGAGCTGTCGTGCCATCTTATATAATGTTCCATCGGCAAACTCTAATACCATTTTCAGTAACCACTGTTGATCTGATGGTATTTCAAGTGCATGGTCTTTAAACTCTATACATGCTTCACGGGAAGGTATCGTCCATAAATATTCAAGAACATCATCGTGACGTATATAACGCCATACACTTTGGTCGTAGTCCGGGGTGGGGCAACTTTCTCTGGGAAAAAAATATTCGCGTATAACGTTTTTATATACTGCTGGTCTTTGTACCAGGTGAACGACATAAAAGTCTTTAGGGAACTGTTTTAAGCCTCTATCTTTGCAGGCATGGAGTTCGTTTAGGAATTTATCATTCTTAACGTGCACTTCTTGTTCAATGTCGACTGAGTTTGCTTGTTCATTTTCTTTGCTCAAAAGAAGGTCGACTGACAACTTTCCGAGCTTTTCTCTTTTCTTTTCCATTAAGTTCCAATTTTCTTACAAACAATCCAGTAAAATGAGAAACTCTGCTCGCAAGTAAAAGAACCACGAGCAGAGTAATTGCTAAAGAAGGAATAAGAAGTGATCTTCTCATTTTTTCTTTTTACGTTTTTTAGACTGTCCTGACATACTCAAGGCAATCGCAATCGCTTGTTTCTTATTTTTGACAACAGGCCCTGATTTTTTACCTGAATGCATGTTTCCTTCTTTAAAAGCTTCCATGCGTTCAGTCATCACTGCTCGTTTTTTCTTTTTAGAATCTGAAGGCTTTGCATATGGCATACTATTTCTTCTTTTTAGCTGCTTTTGCTTTATGCATTTTGCTTACTTTTTTATGGATACCAGGCATTACCTTCTCTTCCAGCATCTCTTCATCTTTAAAATGCTTAAATGCTTTCTTTCTAGATTTTGGCTTATGATATCCATGCTTTGCACGTTCTTCGCCCGCATGCTCTTTATATCTGCTTTTCATAGATTGTTTTTTCATGGCATTCCTATTTTTTTTTGCATGCGCCAGGTTTGTGCATTGAACCGCATTTATTGCAATGTTTCATGGTATACTCCTAAAAAAAGGGGAGAATAACTCCCCTCAATCTCTGACATAGCGAATTTCTTGACGACCTAGTTCTTGGTCTAATTTCTGTTGTTTCGGTGTCTTTTTGTTAATTTGAGCATCGGGATTACCCATTATTTTTTGGGCAATCTTCTTCAAATTATCGTTGGGACGAGGGAAACAAGGCATAATTAGCTCCGTGAAAGCTTAAATTGCTTTCTGAATTGCATATGGTTTTCATTTTGGTCTTTATTAACCTCATCAATACCATAACGAAGTTCACCAGGGAGTCCTGCGGATGGGTTTTTGTAAGTTTTACGCATTACTTCTTGTGGTAAGTTGAATGGTTCATTACGTGCTTCATGAATCATGTCATCATCAGCATAAAATTGACGTGATTCAGGGTTCATTTCACGATTCATACCAATACCGGTTCCACGCTTTTGCATTGAATCGTAGTGTCTTTTTTTTGCCATTGTTGGCTCCTCAAAGTTACTGCGGATTTAGTTGCCGCAAGGGTTCTAATGATCCTCTAGCTTCTGGCTGACTTTCAACCACTGAGGCTTGGATATTTTTTTGTTCAGCATTTTTAAGCATTGTTGCAATGCCTACTAATTCCTTAAGGTGGGTAAGGTCTATGCTCTGTAATTCTTTTATCGCTTTTATCATATCGAGGTTGGCGCTTGCATCTGCTCTATGTGCTTCATGCATTTTCTCAACAGCCAATGCTCTATTTTCTTCCACTCTTGAATTACGCTCTCGCGCTGAACCCAATTGAGATTCTGCGGTAGCATTAGATAGATGTATGCGCGCCTGCATCTCTTGCATAGCAACCTGTGCTTGCGCTTGCGCCATCTGTTGTTGCTGTTCTGCATTCTTAACTGAATTCTCAATAATCTTCTTTTTATTTTGTATTGTTGAAGCTTCAAGCATGTCCTCGTTCGTAATAGGAACACCAGCTTCTTGCTTGAGGTATACCATTTGTGCAAATTGCATCTGCTTCTGTGTACTGGTATTTAATCCCTCTTCGACTACGCAGTGATATTTTCCGAACGCTTTGTTATAAAACTGTGCTGCTGGTTCTGTTCCCTCTAATATCTTTTTAACTTTTCCTGGAGTGAAATTTGTCTGGATTATATCGAGCATCAACTTACCCACCATTTTTTGTGAGAAGTCTAACTGATCATATAATCCATTAAGCGTTGTAAGTCCTGCTCCTTGTCTGAGCATGGATAAGATACCTGCCTTATCATCAGAAGCCGAACCAAGTAATTCTTCATTAGCTCCTGATATTTCATTGATCTCTTTGGCTAATATTTCCGATACCTGCAGGGTAGTAGGAGGAATAGCAGGTGATTCAACACGTATTAAGTCTTCGGGCTTTGAACCTTGCTTCTTAAAGATCACTCGGCCTTGGTTGGTTTGATGATAAAGGTCATCCGTATTTACTACAGTATCTTCTGTTGCAATCCAGCCTGAATTCAATTGGCTTTCAAGTATATCTAACTCAATAGCTTTTCTACGGTTATACAAGAACTGAGAATCTCTAAGTCCGCGTACAACACCCTGGATTCGGTTCCAGTAATAGTTTATTTGTGGATTATAGTATGCGAATACCGGTGCGAATGGATACGTATCGGTTCCCGCTACATTAGGCCCATCATACATAACGATGTTTTGTACAACGATGGCTAAACGTGTCGTTGGAATAGTGCATTCAGTAAGTTTTACGGTAGGGAAGGTATGTAAGTAAAGACGTAAGCGCTCTTGATTTTCGCTACGCCATTCCAACGTTTCACCGGTTTGGGTATCAACCAGTAATTTCTGGTTTCTGAAGTCACGATAATGAAACTGATCGACAGGCAACAGATTGCGCATATTAGCTTGGTACGCTTCAGGCATAAACTGGAACTTGGCATCACGTTGGGTCTGCGTTTCCATAAGGCCAAGTATTTGATCTTCATGACCCGGTAGCATAGTGATAATTTCTTTTTTGGTCATCCAGTTACGTTTCCAGATACCATTGCAATCAGAAAGGTCATGTTTTCTAAAAAAGGGATCGATAATAAATTGGTTGTATGCATTGTTATCGACTTTGATATTGCCTGATATGGGATCTTCACGCCAATCTATCCATACCTCAAGAAGATTCATTCCCGTGATAAGAGCGCCTTGGAATGCTTGGCTAATGGTTTCTAATACACATTCTTGGTTATTGATCCAGAGCAATATTTTTGTAAATTGATCGGCTGTTTCTTGATCACCGTTTTCTACAGGAACTACAATTGTAGATTTACGAGTTCTTCTTTGGTGTCCTGATATAAGATTGACGATTCTCATTATGCGGTTAAATGAAAAGGTTTTCCGTCTTAGAATTGGGACATTGCCATAAATACCACAATCATTGTAAACGTCTTGGTCTCCGGCATAAAAACGGGTATCAAAGTCCCCTTGTGTCCAATACGCAAGATTGTTAGTAATAGCATCCGCATAGAAGGCTTCCATGCGCGCTTTTATATCACGTCCACCGTCATCTACATAGAATTCAGGGCCAAGTCCTGGATAGAATCCCATTGGGTATACCCTCTTTCAAAATTGATTAATCAGGATGATCCTAAGACGGTACACATTTATATTCAAGGAAATAATAAAAAACCCACGGCGAATGGTAACCGTGGGTGTAGTAGGAGATGTCCTCTTATGATGGATCAGAGGGTTCGCAAGAATTTTTTATTTGAGATAACAATCTCTTGTAATTTTTTTGCTGTAATTTCTCTTCACGATCGTAAATTTCTTTCATGATGTCAACCATCTTACTATCGGTTATTACTACTTCGAGTGGATTGTTATTATTTTGAGTATGTACAGGACGTATAATTGGTCTATTTTTCTTCAAATTTCCTCGATATACATCTCGGTTTCATTTATTATTAAATTTCCTGATGATTGCCGAATATCAAACCCTAATGGGGCTAATGATACCTTTAGATTGCTGGGTCTTACTTTGGGCATAACTATAAAATGTTCTTTAAAAAAGTCGTAAATAAGTGAATCTTTTATCCAAGTTTTAAATCTACTAAAGCCTATAACAGATCGCGCTTGTTTAAATACTATTACCTCTGGCCTATTATTAAATTTATCCCACCCGCATACATAGCATTCATTACCGTCTGATTCGGGTATGATCCTATTCGAGATATGGCCACATTTTTTAAATTTAACTTTCATTATGAATTCTCATATAAAATTTGTTTTAATATAGCTTTTGCTACTTTTACACATACAGCATTGCCGAACTGTTTGTAGGCCTGTGCATTTGAAACGGGTATCACAAAGCTATCGGGGAACCCCTGTAATCGTGCGCATTCGCGAGGAGTAAGTTTTTTGAAGCCATTTTTTAATTTATAGGTATCCCAATTATGCTTATTATTAATTCCTGAACTTCTTCCTCCCGATCGGATGGTGTGAGATGTATTTTGCTCAAAGTCATCTTGCAATAACTGTGATAACGTTACCTTCTCCTGCTTTGCAGGCCACGTAAATGCTCGTGGCTCCCTAAAGCCCATAAAGAAAATACGTTCTCTGTTTTGAGGCACTCCATAATCCTTGGCATTTAATACGGTGTAATGCACGTCATAGCCCAATGATTGCAGGGTATCTAATATGACCGCAAGGGTCTTACCATTATCGTGGTTCTTAAGGCCTTTTACGTTCTCTAAAAGAAACATCTTAGGCTTCTTTTCTTTGAGTATCCGAGCAATCTCAAAGAATAAGGTACCTCTGGTGTCCTCAAAGCCTAATCGCTTACCTGCAATACTGAAGGATTGACACGGGAATCCCGCAAAGAGAATATCATGGTCGGGTATGTTTTTTGCATCAATCTTGGTGATATCTCCATGCGGCTTGATACCATGATTGGCTTCGTAGGTGATACATGCATACTTGTCTATCTCTGAGGCAAACACACAGTGACCACCCAGTTCTTTTGCTGCTTCATGAAACCCTCCGATTCCTGCAAATAAATCAATAAAGGTGAATTTCATAAAATCCTTATTCACCCTAAAATAAGACTCACTTAATTCCCCGCTTACTTACAACGCGATATTCCTTAGTATCTTTATTGGTTTTTAAAAGTTCGCTGTGATCATAACCATGACACAAACACCAGCATTGCTTAACGATTTCATCAACTCGAACAGCGCAACTGGGGATTGGTTCTTGAAAATAAATCTCAAATATCATTATTTTCCTCGTCCTATCTTCTCATGCGCAATACTTGACCACCTTGCAAAGGCCATGTTTTTTTACAAGAAACTATTTGTCTTATCATTTTTGGTTCTCGCGGGAACTTAGTAAAACCCAACCGTGAAAAGGATACTATCTTATGTATCTCTTCATATTCTTCGTTACTGAGCCACCATTTCAATAATGAACGATGAAATGATTGTTGTATTGGTCGCGGTAAGTTCATTCATCACCCCTCGGTGGTTGTGGGAGCGGTTGCCAATACGTGATTTCTTCCTCTAATTCCTTTTCATAGAAAAAATCGGCATAAACGCCGCAGCATCCTTCTCGATCAAGCCATTTCCACCATTTGTTTTCGTCGCTTAAATAACTTATTGCTATAAATGGGCAACCTGTTTTCTTACCATAAATCAGAACTTCTTTATTTAATTCAGGCAACTCCTGGTTCACCGATATCCACTTCATGAATTAACCAGATTGTTATAACGTCTTAATCTCAAAACATCGCCCCCCTTTGAAGGCATTGTTTTTACAATCATTTCAAATATTCGACTAATAGCACCCGGTATTCGGATAATTCCCAATCGAGAGAACCCCACAATTTTCATTATTTCCTGGTAATCCTTTAAAGAAACCCAGTTCTTTGAAACATTTAAAAGTCTATTATCAAAACTTGTTTGAACTATAGGAGGTATGTTCACATTAATCCTTCTTGCAGCTGCTAAAGTGTACCGCCAGCGTGACTCCCGCTGTTACGATGGAAGCTATTATAGCTGATACGCTGTTACTGACAATCATGCGTCTGTTGTGTCTATGCTTTGGGATCGTATCTTCAGAGCCTTCAGTGCTATTGGCTGGTGTGCTTGGTGTGTCTTTTCTGTCTTGTATATGTATGTGAATCTCTTGACTGGGGGTACGTCTGACATTCAGATCACTTTGTGCATCACACCGTGGTATGGGTACGCGTAATGAATCAGTTGAGGGGGTATCACCTCTGTGTACAACTGCAACACCAGGAAAGTCCTGTGACCGTTCTCGTTCGATGGCGGGCATATCCACAAAGGTAGACTGCCGGAGTGCCTTAGGTGATTGCATGGCAGGCATAGAACAACATATGCAAAGGGATATGAACGTTTTCATGCAGCATCTCCTTATAGTGTGCACGATAAAACTAATTGTCCTTTAGATTTTAAGTCATTGCTAAAAACTATGCCATACAATGGTTTTTCATTAAAAGATCGTGTATCTAACACATTTTTTTTCTTAGTTACTATAATACGTGCATTGCCAATAGTGCCAATTTCTTTGGGATGTGCATAACATCGCTTAGGGTAATCTTTAATGTCTATAAAGCCTTTGCACTTTTTTATAGATTCAACAAGTGAATCGGGAACTTCTGCATAATAACAATCTTTAATAGGAGCGCATCCATACTTTTTATTGCACGATATGAGCGGGACATCATTTTTAAGCAGTAATACAATTGCCTCTTCAAAATCTTTCCGTGTTATTTCTGTCGGAAAGTCTTTAGATACGCCACCAGACGCATGAATTCTTTGTATCGTATTTATAATCTTCATAGTTATTTCCAAAAATTAAATAGTTTCTTCTTGCGTGGTTTACGCTTTATTATCAACTCAACCGGTTTGCCTAATGAGCCATCTTCATTTGGTTCTTGTGCCATAAGTTCTTGAGCCTTCTTTACAATAAAGTGCATCATCTCTTCATCGTTGACGATTATGCAATACATATCATCATTATAACTGTAGCAGACTGAGTATGTTGATGTTACGCCATTAACAGGCCCCAGCATGTATAATCGTGACTTATGTGACTTAAGATGCTCGAAGAACATCATGGTACTGATGTATATTTTTCTCAATGTACCTCAGCATTCTGATTAGTCTTTCTATAATCTAAAAGATCAGCCTTTAGGTCAGGAATATTATCAGCCTCCCAATAGCGATCATGTTCCATAGAAAACGCCACTACAAGGCACTGAACAATACTGATTCTGTCGCCCAGGTCAGCATATATTTGGCAACATAAGTCCTTTATATCCCGATTAAATTCTTTCATTGCGAGTAATCCCCGTAACTGTTCAACATTCATGACTGGTAATTCCTCGGATACCATACGCATTGCATCATTTACCTCGGAAGCGACTGCAATCATGTTCTTGTATTCAACCATATTTTTCTCGGCCACTGCTTTTCTCATGCGTATTTTGGCATCATGCATGGTTTGTGCTGCCGATAGAATAAACTCTTTATGCTTTGCATAAGTCTTTTTTACATTCATTTCACCACCAAGGTTTATTGCTATGATACGAATTGGTATTAGTTGCATAATTTACACGATTGTACTGTGCGGTAATATCAGCAGCAGTCATACCTTCCTTTATAGTAGGTAAGGCTAAGGCCATATATCTCAAAGCGTCAGCAGTATGGCTATAATCATCGTGAACAGGCTCATCAAGATAGCGATTAGTCTTTTCATCATACTTTTGACGATAGTTCTCTAATGTCTTCACGACGAACTTACATTTGTTCTTATCAATCCAGAGCTTAGGCAGCATGCACTTTACGTTCTCTATGCCATCCTCAAAGTCTATATTGATAGGATCAGCAAATTCAATTCCTAAACGCTTGTATATTTCCCGCCTGGTAACACCAAATCCAGGGTCACGCACCATAATATCATGAGGTGGGTAATGTCCCCGTTTAGCATAGACATAAGGCTTGTCTTGTACGACACGCGCAAAGTGATCGATAGAGCGGTTTGATGAACTGTAATAGTCTATAAGATTTATTCTGTTCTGATTTGGAGTTTGTTGCCACCATAAGATAACCGTAGGATCATTCATCCCCAAGTCCCAACTGGTATATACTTTACCTAACGCAGGATCATAGGGCACGTCGGTTATTTGATTGTTTTCATACATCTGTTCAAGGAGATGACTATAGTACGATCCGTCTTGACCCTGGTCCCAATCGCACAGATATTCTTGCTTGGCTCTATCTAAACTGATCTTGCCTTCTTCTACATCCTTAAGTACATCTTCCCACTTGAGAACACCCGTATCGTGTATTGTTTTTAACTCCACAAACCAAGCAGGATTGTTCTTATTCTTGAACCATAAGTCATAGTACCAGTTATGGCCTCTGGGTGTGCTCAGGAAGATACAGGTTCCACGGCTGGCCATCAGGATAGGAGTTAGATACGCATAGCATGCTTGGCCTCGTGGTTGAGTTGAATATTCACTGAATACTGCATAGTGAATGTTATTACCAATAATTGTTTCATCGTAATTATCACTTCCAATTATACGGAACACGCTGCCGTTTTTTAGAATGATCTGTTGTGTCTGGTTATTTAGTTCCTGTATCGCTTCATTAGGTATCGCAGATAATATTCTATTCCCGTCAATATCACGCGCATCCCATAAGATACGTCTCCCTGAAGCGGCGGTTTTAAATATGTATACTACTACTATAGGACGAGAGAGCATTAAAGGGACTAATCCATTAAAAGTCATATAGTCTTTTCCACAACGTCTGTGGTATACC
>Ga0181338_1000047_pt1 | contig 37340 bp, 53 predicted proteins | sample Sp13VDMM110SD_FD_122168 | JGI IMG/M metagenome (GOLD analysis project Ga0181338, IMG submission 122168) | Freshwater viral communities from Lake Michigan, USA - Sp13.VD.MM110.S.D | ecosystem: Environmental > Aquatic > Freshwater > Lake | place: USA: Michigan | collected 2013-04-23
AAGATGCTGGTGCTGTAGAGCTTTTAAATAAAGCACAAGGGCTGTTTGCTCAAAACAACAGCAGCAACGCTTTGGTCAAGGCTGCTGAAAATGTCTTGAAGAAAGGCGTTACCCCCGGAACGTTAACGCAGTTACAACGTGCAATTAAAGCTACCCTTGTTCGGCGTATTAGCGATACGGAAGGGCGTGTTGTCGGCGCTGTACCCAACGTAAAGACTGACTACGCTCCGATACTTAAAGCTATTGATGCGCGCATTCAAGCTGCTAAAAATGCCGGTATTGCTACAGAAGACCCGCGCATGCAGTCGTTGCTGCGTGAGTACAGCAACATTACCAAAAAGCAAAAGCAGCAACAGACAACCCCCGAGCGCGGCATAGCAGAGCCAGAAAAACAAGCGCTTCGCACCGCGTTGGATAAAGCCGTTGCGGATGCCTCAAAAGTAAAGGTTGTTAAGCAAAAAGGGCCGTTTGCTTTAGCTCTACAGACGCGGCAACTAGAAGAAAAGCGTGAAGCTGAGCGTCGGGGTGAAACCGAAACCATGCTTGCTGAAGGCAAGTCTTTGCAAAATGTTCGCAGAGGCATTAAAAAATTAATTGCTCTAGGGGCTAAGCGCTCTGAGCTTGGTGATTTAACGCAACTGTTGTCTACCAAGTTTAAAGTTACAACCGTTAGAGAACAAAAAGCCTATCAACAAAAACTTCGTAAGCTGGCTACGCTTGAGAAAAAGTTGATGGATAGCGCCGGTGCTGGAGAACTTGCTAAGTTTCGTAAGTATGTTGCTACCAAAATTGATACGGCCCTTACTCGCCCAAACATACCTGCAGATGTACGCAAAGCACTAGAAACAGCACAAGAACGTTTTGTTCAAAACAAAGGTACGCGCACAACAACGGTAAAGAAAGTATCCGAAGCATTGATTGGCGCTCGTACTATTGAGGGGTTAGACGCTGGATGGCGTTACGATAAAACTACGAACCGTATCTACGCACCAGAGTTGGAAGGCGGCAAAGTAGAACAAGTTTCTTACGATGAATTTGTTCATGGCACGTTGGATTCTGCTAACGCTTTGGCTGACAGTGTTTTGTTGGGTCGTCCAGAGTCGCCCAGTGAGCTTAACGATGCGCTTGCAAGAGAGCGTGAAGCAGTTGAGCAACATGAGACACAGCGTGATCTGTTTGTTGAACCCGCTCGGGAAGATCAAGCACGTCCGGATTTGTTTACGGCCATCAAACGCAGCACACCGGAAAAGTTTCGTGCGTTCCAAGCCTCGCTGAAACGCCGTACTGATCGACAGATTGAAGAAGCCGTAGCGCAAAGCGCTATGAGTAGAGAAGTCACACAGTTAAAGAAAGCCATCACCGCTATCAAAACGCGTATGGCTACGTTGTTTGACGACGCTAAAGTTGAAGTTCAACGGTCCAAAGGTTTTTCTGACGCAGTGCAAGAGCAGCTGGTAAAAGTCAGGGAAACGTTTGCTGAAAGCGGCGTGTTAGAAACTGATGAATCATTCACTAAAGCCCTTGATAAAGCGCTTAAACCGCTTGAACCGTTACTGACAAAACTTGCCGAGAAAGAAGCCACGATTCGTTACCGTGACATGTCTTCTGCTTTGCTTGACTATCAAGGTCAAGTGCAAACGTTGCAAAATGCGGTTAAGTCAAACCTTCAGCTTGGCAACTTTCAAAACCGGCTGCAACGTGAAGGTACTAACCTTGGTGTCTTGCTTGACCGTGTTACCAAAAAACGGCTTGAGTTGGAAGAAGCAGAACGACGCGCTCAAGTTAGAGAACAGCGTAAAGCTGAAGAAGAAAAACTTGCTGCAGCACAAGCTAACCTGCGTACCAAAGGTGTTGTGCGCACTGTAACGGCTAAAGATGTTTCGGTTGAAAAACTGAATGAAGTCACCGCTGAAAGACGGGAACTGCAACAGCTGCAAAAAGACAAAACGTTACCCGCTGAAGAACTGCGTAACATAAAAGATCAGATACAACAACTTAGAAACCAAGAGTACGCCATTCGTGTGGGTCTTGTTGAGCTAGCCAAATCTGGACGCTTAGAAACCCGCATTGAGAAGTCTACCTTGGAAGGTAAAGAAGGGCGCTCAAACGAAGAAATTGCAGAAGAGCGTAAAGCGTTTCTGGAAGAAGCACGGCAAAGCCAAGAACGTGCGTTAAGTGCACGGCTGCGTAAGTTGACTGCTGAGCTTGGCGTTCTTACCAAACAAACAGACGCGGTGGTTGAAGCGTTTGCTAAGCAACGTCAAGCAGGTAAAGCCGCTTTGCAAGGCGTACCTGAAGCCGTAGTCAAGAAATTTAAAAACGATATGCGTAACCTAAAGGCTAAACGTACGCGTACGCAGACTAAGATAGCAAACGCTATTGAGGTAGGGTTGCGTTCCGGCGCATCGTTTGAGATGTCCCAGCGCATGTCGTTGCCGGACCTTGACCGTGCAGTAGCTAGTGTCACTGAGCAACTAAAAACGGCATCGCCCAAACAAGAAGCTGCATTAAACAAAGAACGGCAAGAGTTGATGTCGTTGGCTGCAGCTATCAATGATGCTGTGGTTGTGTCCAAGCGCGAGAAAACGACTGTTCAGTACAAAGAACGTATACCTGCTGCCAAACGACAAAAAGGCGGTCAGACTGAAGAACAAATGAAAAAAACGGCAGAGCAACAGCAAGCTCTTGCCGAAGAAAAAGCACGTTTGTTCAATATTGAAATGAAACAGTTAGCTATTGATATTGAAAAGAATGATCCAGATTTACGTGTAGCGTCCAATGCAGATACTGGCGTTGCGCCCGAACAAGCGTTCAAAATTGCTGAACGGGTACGCGCTGCTGTACCTGAAGGCATTAGTGTTACGTATGCAGCTACCCAAGATGCGCTGCCTGATGATGTTAAAGCGGCTATTGACCGTATGGGCGTTGGGCGTATTAAAGGCGCTGTTATGCCTGATGGCCGTGTGTTTGTTGTTGGAGAAAACCATCAGACCGCCCAAGATGTAGAAGAAACCTTTGCGCACGAACTGGTTGGCCACTACGGTGTAGACAAGGTTCTTGGTCCACAGGGTATGGATGCGCTGATCAAACGTCTGTTTGCTAAAGGCGATGCGTATGTAGCAGAAGTTGCTACCGGGCTTGGCGTGTTTGAGGATGTGTCTTCATCTGTTGCCGCTTTAAAAGGCGCTAAAGACGACCAGCTCAAAGCCGCTATCGTGCGCGAGATGATTGCCCACGCTGCGGAAGGGCGGCGCGTAGCGCCTACGTTTGTTGGCAAAGTGGCAGAGTTTGTTAAAGACATGATTGCTTCTGTGCGCCAAGCGTTCCGCAACATGGGGCTGTCGGCTGCAGCAAAACAAGACACCAAGCAAATTCAAGCGCTTATCCGGCAAGCAAGCCGCGAACTAATGAACTCGCGCCCCGGCGTATACGTGTCCCCGAACGGAGAAGTGGCGTTTAGTGCGCTAAAGAATGAGACTCCGTGGATGAGCCAGCAGTCGAAAGACATGTTGGAAGCGGTGGTTACTGGTAAGAACGCTGGTTTGTTTGCCAAGATCAAAGGCAACCTTTACGGTTTGACGGGCGTTACTCAGTTTGTAGACCGCACAGCGCCGTTCATTAGCGCACTGAACCGTGGCGTACAACAAGGGTTGATTACTGAGCTGGAAGCTACGCAAGCGCGGTACAACCTTAGCGCCCACGACAAGCGCATGAACTTTACCCGGCAGGTTGTATCTGACGGTGCGCTTAAGCTGAACAAAAAAACTGAAGATGGCAACACGTTCTGGATGGTTGAAGGTTCTGACGGTCCATCTTTGGTTAGCGTAATGAAAGCGTTGGGTGATTCAGGTTTGCCAGCAGAACAAGCTGGTCGTCTGTTTACCATGTACTTGGCGGGCCTGCGTACAAAAAACGAAGGCATTGGCGTTGAAGCGTTGAACTTTGGAAAAGATGCAAACGGCAAACCAATTTTGACAGAAGCCAAGCTGCGGCAGTTTGAAGCTGAAATTAAATCGCAGCCGCAAATTAAAGATGCCTTTGAGAAAGCGCGTTCTCTTTACAACACGTACAACGCTGGGTTGATTGACTTTGCGGTACAGACCGGCGCTATCGGTAAAGAACAAGGCGATATGCTCAAGCGTCGCAAAGACTTTATCCCGTTCTATCGGCAGATTGGCGGCGAAATCCAGTTGTTTATTGGTGATGAAAAAGCACCGATTACTATTGGCAACTTGAAAGACCAGCCGTATCTGCACGAACTGGTTGGTGGTGATACTACAATTAGCGACATCTTTACCAGCTCTGTGCAGAACACGCACATGCTGACTGACATGGCGCTTCGTAACCTTGCCACCAAGAACACGGCGCATATGTTGTACAAGTTGGGCATGTTGAAAACCAAGACCGGCAAAGACGGACGGGAGTATGGTATCCGTACAGGTTTGGGGCAAGCAGGTCCAGCCACTTTGCGCTTTAAAGACGAGTCGTTAGACAAAGACGGAAACCGCGTAAACGTTGACAAGCACGTTATCGTAGACACTGCCGGTACGATCTTTGAAGATATATCGCCGGAACTGTTAGTTAAAGGCATGGAAGGGGTAAAGACAACCTTTCCAAAAGCACTGGAGTTGCTTGGCCTACCAGCCAAGTTCTTGCGTCGCGCCGTTGTACTAAGCCCGTTGTATCCGGTGCGGCAGATAATTCGTGACTCGCTTTCTACCTACGGTACGTCCGGCGCTAATTACATTCCTATTGCCGGTCCGCTGCGTAACATCTACAAAGCGATGGTTGGTACTAGCGAAGAAACAAAGTTGCTGCAAAAGCAAGGTTTGTTGGGTGGACAGCTGTTAGCCGCTGAAGGCATGGAAGGTTTGTCAACAATACTGCGTGGTGTAGCTGGCGGGAAAACATCCATGTCATCTATGTTGGCATGGTTGGAAACCAAGAGCATGCAAGCGGATGTGGGAGTACGGGTATCTTCCTACAACAGTTTCCGTAAACAAGGTTTGAATGAACTGGAGGCTTGGGTAGCCGCCAACGAACTGATGGACTTTAACAAGCGCGGTGTTTCACCTAGCGTGTACTTTGCGAACTCGTTGATCCCGTTCTTTAACGCTCAAATCCAAGGCTTGAACGTGTTTGCCAAGGCCATGACAGGGCGCATGCCGTACAACGACCGCTTAGCTGTCCAAGAAAAATTCTTCAAGCGAGGTTTGAGTTTGGCGGCTTTGACTTTGATGTACGCCGCAGCTATGGAAGACGATGAAGCGTACAAGAACGCCCCGCCTGATCAGAGGTACAGCAACTGGTTTATTCGGACACCATTTTTTGATGAGGCGTTGCGCATACCTATACCGTTTGAATACGGTTTGCTGTTTAAAGCATTGCCGGAAGCTATCTTTGACACAGCGTTTGGCAAAGAAGAATTTAAACCTATGGCAAAAGCTGTTGCTTCTATGGCTGTAAACGCGTTGCCGGGCGGTTCTAGCATGGGCATGCCGCAATTTATGAAACCGCTTGTTGAAATGACAACGGGCAAAGACTTGTACACCAAAGCAGACATTGAAACCAAGAAAGAACAAGCGCTGCCTGCTGGCGAACGTTACCGCGACACTACTACGGAAGCGTCCAAACTGCTTGGACAAACCCTAGGCGTATCACCGTTAATGATTGATCAGTTTGTCCGCAGCGTTGGTACTCAGTCCATGCTGGCTGTTGTGTCTATGGCTGACCCATTCCTCAACCCGAACAAGCCTCAATCGGCTGAAAGCAAGACTTCGCAGCTACCGTTGATAGGCGGTTTGTTCCAGCCCACTGACGCTGGCGGCATCATTAACCGCACGTACGATCTGATGCTGAAAGCTGAACAGACCGCTAACGGTTACGAGAAAATGCTTTCAGAAGGGCGCACGAAGGAAGCCGAAACGTTCTTGAGCGCCAACATGGGTTACATGTTGTTGTCTGATAGCGTGAAGGAATTCCGCAGCTCTATGGGTGAGATTAAAGAGTGGGAAGATATTATCCGTGCTGACAAGATGATGCTGCCTACCGAAAAACGTAAGCAGTTAGATATGGCTCGCAAACTCAAGATCGACGTTGCTACGGTCTATCGAGATGTGTACCGTTCAGCTGCGGCGAGTAAACAGAACACCGTGTCTGCCGTTCAATAAGCCAAAGGTTGCCTTGGCTTTCATGTGGAGACGCAGGGCTTCGATAAGCCCTGCCTCCTTGGTTTTGAACGGCGCTATGGTAGGCATGAAGAACGAGCCGCCAACAGGCGTCTCAGCCCACGGAAAGTAGACCTTGATCTTCGTCATCGGGGTCGATAATGGAAGACTCGGGACGGCTGATCTTCACCGCATTGACGCGCATCTGCGGCCCTTTTGTCTTCGATAGCATGTCCTTCTTCACATAATCCACGCGGTACAGAGCTTCCAACTCTTTCCTGAAGTCTATGTAGCCGTAGCTCATGGATGCGCAGAACGACTTCAGCTGCTGTTCTTCGATGAAGAAGTTGACGTAACCGGGAGTGATACCACGCTCAACCCGTCCTGATACTTGGGTGCGCGTGATCGACTCATCGACTATGCCTGTCTCCCCAAACGTCGCTTGCATCGCCCCATCAATAGCGCGGACGTTGATGAACTTGCCATAGAACTCACGGATGTAAGCGTTCAGCACGTCGTCGGCCGTGCGCACATTGGCACGAACCATAGACCTCATGTTCTCCACCATGCGCTTGAGCGCAGCGATCAAGGGTTCAATCGGCAGGTCAATGACATTGGCGTAACGCGAGCTAGCCAGTATGCAGCCGCTGATCATGCAAGACACACCAGCATGCCAGTAGCGTTCGTCGTTCGTCATGCTGAATTCGTCGCGCACTTTCTTGTAGACCTGCGCATACACCGCCTTGGCTGTATCGACATTTAGAGAAAGCCATCGAGCGTAAACGTCACCAGCTACCGCATGGTTGAGGCGCAGGGACTTGATGATCTCGATCTCGTGCAGCTCCCAGACCATCTTGTCGTTGAACTTCAACTCCAACATACGGCGTATCTCGCCCTCGGAGGAATGCTTACGCGCACCTGACAGGTAGTCCATTGCATGCGTGTTGGAGGACAGGATGGCTATTAGCGCCCAGACCGAGGTGTTCAGTCGTTCCTTGTTTGCGCCGGACTCCATACGATCCTTGCCGCGCCCTTCGCTCAAGTCGAACACGAACTCAGGAAACCACTCAAAGTCGCGCCGGTTCTTGGAAGTAATCTCGTCGCTTAGCAGGGGCAGGTTCTTCAACAGTCCAGCATGCTGCTGCATCGCAACCGGGGAGGTGCTTTTGTTGACGCGGTAGTCGCGTGGATGACCCCATATTGAGCCAGCTAACTCCAGCGCCATCGACTTGCCAGTACCTGATGCGGTTGAGCAGCAGTGGATAGTCAGACCGTCCAGACCCGAGAACTCCATCAACGGTGAGCCAAAGCCCACGCCACAACCCACCGCCAACACATCCCACAGCTTGCGCTGTATGCACATCTGCGAGTACTTGCGCCAGTTCTCCAGCGTACCGGCTGGCTTGGTTGAGTGGGTCAGGTTTTCCAGTCCCGGCATGGGGATTTGGCGCACCGTGTTGTCGGGCATGAATATCTTGCCGCCAGCCACAAAGCCGCCGTCCGGTTGCCAGCCAAAGCTGTTTGGTACAGGGATCGCTTGCTTGTTTGTGGAGATGTGCTCGACGCATGCGCGTACATAGTCGAACAGGTTCTTGTCATTGCCAGCGCCGTAGGCGGCGATGATGTTCTGCGAAGCCAGTGCCTTGACCGTATCGTCTTTGCTGACCACTGCCTTCTGCGGGATGATGACTTGTACAGGTCCTTCGGGTCGGGTTGCCAACATGAATACATGGTGCTCACGGTTCACGCTTAGCAAGTCCACCACGAACATATCGAACGGCAATACCAAAACCTGTTTCTTAATCTTGTTCTTGTTCTCGTCTTCCGTCTCAATCTCACGGTACACGCCGCCGTTCTTGCCGTAACTAAATCCTCTGGGCGGTGATGGGCGCGTTACTTTGATCTGGTCTGGTAAGTCTGTAGATGGTGCGGCTAAGTCAACGGGCTGATCCAGTACGATTTCCCGCTCGGAGTTATCCACCTCAATCTCGCGCCCAAGTGCCAGCGGGTTTGTAATCTTGCCCCAGTGTACACACGATGTACACACGCCGGGGTTCTCGCCGTCGAGCTTAACGCATGGGTATGGACCTTTGATCTCGCGCAGCTTCTGCTGCATGCGCTCTTCGTCGTACGGATGGAGTTTGGATAACCAGCGTGATGCCTTTATCCCGTCATCGCATTTCTGAGCAAGCGACAGCAGACCACGCCACAGGGGTTCCATGCCATCCTCGGCAGCATGGGTGAGGTAGTGCGCTATCTGACCGCAGCCTGTGCCAGCTTCCGTTTTTACTAAGATGTTCTTGAAATAGGTAACACTATTTTTCACTAGCTCAATACGTGAGCCTTCGTTTTTGCGGGTTGGCTTTTTTCCCGGTATCGGAGAGAAGTGACCTTCCAGCACCGCTTCACCATTGAGCGGGGTCTTGACCGCCTCGGCAAACGTAGCAAAGTCGAACGTGCCGCCGGTAGTCATCAGCTTGACCTGCCGTGGCTTGGCCTTGTTCTTCCAGTTGCGCGTCTCCGGTACGCGAAGCACCCGCGCTGCATCGGCTGTGACCGTGAAGTCAATGTGCAGGTCGTTCTTCTTGCACAAGCGCTTGAGGTTTTCCGCAGACAGCCGCCACTCGGCAATCGCCACATCAGCGTTCAACGGCCAGTAGATATGCAGACCGCCGCCCGAGGACACAATCCACGGGTTGCCCATCTTGCCAAGGTCAGTGGCTTGAAGGAATTCATCCAGCGCCGTGACTGCGGCTTGCTTGGTCAGGTACGCCTTGCCTTCTCCACAGTCAATGTCCATGAAGAACGAGCGCATGTACAGCGCGTTCTCGGCAGTGCGTTTGCCCTCTTCAATGAAGCTGGCTAGGGCGAAGTAAATGTCATAGTTTTTGGCATTGAATTGTTCAATGATCGGCTCAAGGTCTGCGACCTGTTGCGCATATACGTGTTGCTTTTTTCTAGAGCTGAGTTCCGCGACGCAGTAAACACCCGCCGACGGCACAACAGCCGCGATGAAATCCAGCGGTTTCATGTTGCCCCTTCAAGGGTGTCTTATGCGTGGTCGATTAGCTCATCGGTTACAAAGTCATACAGTGCAGCAAAACGGCGTACAAGTTCACGCTGCCATTCATGTGGCAGTCCTTCGCTATCGTGTACATGCAGCTCTGCGTAGCGCAGTAATTCTTCGTCCGTTAAGTTCTGAGGTTGAAGCGTGAGCATGCGTCTCTCCAAGCGTGTTCGGCTGTTTTAGCCGCGCTGAGTATGTCAGTCAGTTGTGTGAAGCGCTCTTTGTAGTACGGGGCTATCGGACCACCTGCCAACCAGTTGTATACGGTCTGCCGTGTAGCGCCAGTAGCTTTGGCAATTCGTAGTACAGAAAAATCAAGCCGTATGGCGTGAGTGCCCATTAGCTTGCCCGGACCGTCCGGAGCTTTAGAAATTTGTTTCTTGATCGCGGTAGAGAAAGGCATCGGTATGTCGGGGGGCATAGCCCCCCTTCCCTTTATTAGTCGTCGGTGTCCCACGAAGCGATGGTATCTGCCAACGGGGGGCGGGCTGGGATAGTCGGAGCTTCTGGTGCTTTACGTACTGTCGGCTCAACCTCGTCCTCCTCAGCGGGTGCAGCCTCCGTCTTCTTGGGGCGACCGCGCTTAGCTGCAGGGGCTGGCGGCTCATCTTCCTCTTCAGGCTCAACCTTCGGGATAGCCTTTGCTTTCGGCGGCTCTACAAAAGCATCGTCCTCAAACTTGGGCTTGGGTGCTACACCGTCAACCTGCGCCGGATTCAGAAGCACTGCTTGCTTGGCATCTTCCGATGCGGCTTTGTCTTCAACAACCCCAAACTCTTCATCGTTCAGATAACGCATAGCTTTAAAGAACAGCTTGGGATGCGACTCTTTAGTATCGAACTTGATACGCGTGATGATGGTATCCGGATCGACGTTCTGCGCTTTCAACCACCGTGCGTACGACTGCATCGGATGGTTGCCGTTGTCTTCCTTACCAAACAGCGACTTACCCGGCACGGTCAGCTGCAACACGTTGCCTTCTAAATCGTTGGCAAGCACTACGGCAATGCGCTGTTGGAACCGGCATGCACGTGAATCATTGTCACCCGAGCCTTTTGCATTCTTCTCGCAGTTGGCGCAAGCGTTGGACTGGCGCTGTTTTGACTCTGCATCGGGGGTAGTACCGTCAGAAGACCAGCACACCGGACCGGCTACGTTCTCTTCATCAAACTTCTCTGCATAGAACGTACGGGAGATGTCCTTTGCAGCGTTGACCATTACTACATCAAGGTAGCGTTCTTCGATGGACGCGATCTCTTTGCCGCCTGACACCAGACGAAACACACCGCCCTTGATTGAGATGCGGTTCTTGAAGCCAGCGCTACCGCTACTACCAGCCAGAGAGTTAAGCAGCGACGAGTTACCCTTGCGGTTCTTGGCAAATGCGGGTACTTGGTTGGGGTTGAATTGCACTACGCTTGTAGACATAAGGTCCTCTTAGTTCGTTGGTTTTTTAACAGTGATAGCGTATTCAGACTCAGAACTCAATCCCGGCGGGATGTTGTCCGGATTCTCTTCCAGAAATTTAGCCATGTTGAGCTGCGATATGCGGCGCTCGACTAAATCTAAAGCATCGTTCTCCACCATGAAGGTCTTGAACGAATCCCAGTCTTGGGACATATAGCGGGTCTTCATTGACATCGTTACCGTACCGAATTCGGTACGCACTGACTTAATGCCTAACGCCTTCATCTGCTCACGCATAGCGTTAGCTATTTCATCTTGTTGCGCTTTCAGTCCTGCTACTTCAGTCTCATGCTCTTTGGTTATCGTTTGAATGTGATCCCGAATCTTGCGATACACCTTTGCGAGCTTGTCCATCGGTAGCGGCTGCGCGTACGATTCTTCAGCCATATGATTCCTTTCGTTGTGGTTCTTGTGTCAGGGTGTTGTTCCCCTGTAGTCAAACACTTTACACCGTAATTGTAGACCCTGCAAGCTCCTCCTCATAAAGTTTGATCAGAATAGAATGGTTGTCCACCTTCAGCTCTAGCTGTTTGAACATACGTCTCTCAATGTCGCTGCTCTGTATGTGGATAACCGTGACCTTGTTACTGTCCTGTCCTACGCGGTCAGCACGGGCGATGCACTGTAGGTATGTCTCAACCGACATCACTGGACCCCAGAAGATAACTGTGTCTGCAGCGGTGAGCGTTACCCCATGCGAAGCTGACTGAGGCTGTATCACCAAGACACGCGGGTCTGCTTCAGTTTGAAACCTGTTGAAAATCAATGTCCTGTTGTTAGCTGATACATCGCCGTGTATCTTGGCGCAGTTAACTCCTTCTTTATCAAGGTAAGTTGCGATAGTCTCTATGCTGTGTCGATACGGCGCGAAGATCAGAACCTTGCGGGTTGTCTCGTTCAACGCCTCCATCAACACGCGCAAGCGCGGTGCACAATCAAACTCCACAACTTCTGAGTTGTCCGTGTACGCAGCACCCGCTGATATCTGCAACAGCTTGTTGACGCTAGCCGCAGCGTTAATCGCCGTAATAGTTTCACCAGCAGCTTGCACAAGCATCTGATCCTTGAGCATCCGGTAGTACTTAATTTGCTGTCCGGTAAGTTCTACTTCGCGTGTAACAGTCATAACTGGCGGCAAGTCCAAGCACTGTGCCTTGGTGAAGCGTATCGCTGGTTGCAGTACATCATGCACTTGATCGTACGCATCCTCCTTCGGAACCCATTTGAACTTGGTGATCTGTCGCATCACCTTGTCTTTCCAGCCTGTGAAGAAGCGAGGCACAGCCGATGGGTTGACTAGCTTGGCGATACCGTACGCATCCTCCGGTGACTGTGCAGCAGGTGTACCAGTCATCATCCACAGGTACGTGTCCGGCTTGATCAGACTATTCAGCGTTTTCCACCGTTGCGTGGATACGTTCTTCCATGCGTTGGCTTCGTCACCGATGATCAGATCGAACCGTCCGTCTTTCTTGATGGCATCCGCAAGTATTGGCAGACCATCGTAGTTAGCGATGATGAACTCGTAGTCTCCTTGCACTACTTCGATGCGCCGCGCTGCGTTGCTGTGGTATGCGATGGCAGCAGTACGATGCAGCACACTCTTTGATATGTCACCCAACCACGCCGACTGCATGATCGACAGCGGACAGAGAATGAGACAGCGCCGTACCGCTTTGATCTTCATCAGGTAGTCTGCAGCCCACAGTGCAGCCAGCGTCTTACCAGTTCCCGGTTCACTAAACACAAACGCTTTCTTGTTCAGCGTAAGGAACGCTGCCGTCTCGCGCTGATGGTCAAACGGTTTGTATCTCCCCGGCCACTTGTAGTCACGCAGTATGGGAGACGGTACGTTGCGCACACCCAAGTTCTTTAACACGCGCACTTCGTCTAACCCCCAGTGCACAGCTACTTCATGGACGCCCTTTTTCACTTCGCCCAAGTCTTTGCTGCGCGGGATGATGGTGTACTTGTACGGATACTTCGTACGAAACACCAACGCTTTGTTGTCAACGATCTGCATTACTTCCTCTCGGTACTAATGTGCAAAAGTTTGAATCAACGACACGTGTCAGCAGTTTTCTTTTAAATAGTTCTGCGCCAACAGCGTCAAAGTATGGCTCTTCCTCATTCTTCTGAAGACTTGCGTGTTGAATGTCTCCAAACTTTGCCGTCCATAGCGCAAATAAAGCATCGTTATCCCATTTTGTGAAGTCCGTTGTGTCTACAGACAACAGCGCTGATTCTAATAACAGTGCGTTTAAGTCTCCTAGTGCCTCAAGTGTTATGCCTTCTTCAGGTGTGATGCCCTCACCAAGGATAATGCGTTCATTTTCCGTTGTCGCTTTCATTCTTTTTCTTACTCCGTAAGCGTAAGTTGCCGGGATTTGATTTGCCGCCAGCACGAAGCGGCTTCACATGGTCGATGTCTTTGCCTTTACGCTCTACACCTTTCTTGTCGTACAAACGTCGTGCTTTCTGTCGCTCGCCTTGCAAAGAGTCAGGACCGGAGATACCAATATCAAGCGCTTGCTTGTATTCTTTTTTGTACGGACGGGGTTTGTTTACATAAGGCATGTTGCTTACTCCTCTTCACGTTGTAATTGAAAAACATTTCGTACGTCGCGTAATGTGTGAACCACGCGGTTGGCGTTATCGTCTAGCATTACGTCATGTATCAAACGCATAGATAAGATAGTGGCGCATTCCATATGTAAGAAGATGTGCCCTTCTTTTCCATCACTTCTATGACCAGAATAATATATGTGCTGCTGGCTACGCATTATTTCGTTAGCACATACGTAGCATAGCTGTCCTTTCTTTGCATAACCTTTTACTCCAGCTTCACAAACCGTCATATTTTCTCCTCAATGATGGGGATGAAACTCACAGGTCTTAACCGGACACCACGGGCACAGACCAGACTGTTTTGGATTCCATACTTCATTAGTGTGCGATGCCTCAATGCGTGACACACGCTCACGGTACTCCCACCACAACTTCTCTGCATCCTCGCGCTTGACCTTGTGTTTGATCATGCTGTTCTTCACAACAAACAACAGCGCTGAGTTGACTTGCTTAACCTTGGGGTAGTGCGCGAACACAAGCATCGACATCAGATCAAGTTGATTGCGATCAGGGTACTTGTTGCTCCCCGTCTTGTAGTCAACCACCCATGCAACTTTGCCGTCCAAGATAAGCAGGTCAGCAATACCGCGTACCCACGCTGCTTTGGAGAACCACTCGACTGGTTGCAGGTTGATATCAAGCGCCATCTGTATCTCAACGCTCTTCTCCCCTTCTTTGGCAAGCAATGCGTCAAGCATTCCCTGTACAAACTCAAACTGCTTTGGTAGTGGTACGCCTTTTACGTACTGCTCCGCTGCTTTGTGTAACTCTTCGCCGTACAGGATTTGCTCTGTCTTTTCCTGCTTGTGCTTTTTTAGTACGCGTACTTCGTGATACTTCCTTGCGCAGTTCTCGTAGTCCTTTAGTGAGCTGTGTGACCAAGTTACCTTCATGAGGGTGTACCTGCCTGATTATTTGGGTTAGCCGCGAGGCGATGTTTTCAACAAACGCTTCGTTGCTCTCAAGCTTTGACCCCATGTCTTTCAGAATGCCATGCACGACTTCGTGCCAGAACGCAGTGCGTTGCTCTTCTTGCGAGAGCTTGCGTCCAGTTATGCCACCGATATGCGCTAGCGTTATGGTCTGCTTGTCATAGTCGATGGTTGCAATAACTGGTTTGTCCCAAAAGGCTTCTACAAAATCAACACGGTACTTGGTCTTGCCTATGCGGATTGTCATGGTGGCTCCATTATTTAGCGTCGCCGTAGCGCACGCCGACTCCCGTCTCTGCACCTAGCGGGATTCCCGGCATGTACTTCGGCTCTCGTATCATCTGCTCTAGCACCCACGGCTCTGCCTGCTCCGCTTCATCTTCGGGCACAAGAACAACTGCTTCATCATGCACAGTCAACACGCATGGGTACTTGTTCTGTATCCGCAGCATGCCATCTGTCATTACGCAGCGTGCCACAGCTTGAACGATGTTCTCGGTGAGCTTCCCACCGTAGAGCTTCTTCTTGCCATACGTCCACTGCACCCGACCTTTTTCGTCGGGATTTCCTATGAGTTCAGGATAGCGCAAAGACATGCCGTTTGGCAATACCACGCGTTCCTTCTCAAAGGCCAAACACTTGTGCTGGAATGTCTTGCCGCCATGCAGCGAGCGGTTGATGAACTCGTCGCACAGATTCCATAACTCCTTGACCGGCTCGGCTGCGGCACGGTACTTGTCGATAATTCGTTTTGCTGCAACGCAATGAACCACGATCTCCGCATCGGTACAGACACGGGGTATGGCAAGCGCCTTCTGCATGTTCGGCTCATACGATATGAAGTCCGTCATCATCTCCTTAGTTACACCAAGCTGTTTAGCAAACTTGGTGTTGTACAAAATCGGCGGCGCACCTAGAAACCCAGTCAGCAACTGCGCTGCGAAAGATGTCCACCCAAGCCCGTAGCCAGCACCCAGCAGCGCCGACTTAGCCGACTGCCGCAAGTCAGGATGGCTATCCTTGGTCATCCCCGGTATGCCAAACATCTGCGCACCGAACGCTGCGTACGCATCCTCACCGGATGCAAAAATCTTCAGCAAGTCACGGTAGTCAGCCAGCCAAGCCAGCACCCTCGGTTCGATCTGAGACAGGTCACACACCACCAGCGTGTACCCTTCGGGAGCCATGATCGACCGGCGCAGAAACGACTTGCGCTTCAGGTTCTGCATGTTCAACCCGCTGCCCTTGCTTGCCGCCCACCGACCAGTATGCGCACCGTAGTAGTTCAACGGCACAGGTAGTGATCCTCTGGTAGATATGTCTAGGAATCTCTGTGCTCGGGTACGCTCCAGCGTGGACTTCACCTTCAGCCGTGCTTCGCACAGCAGCGCCACGTTCTCGTCGTCGTGCTGCATCAACGCTTGGAACATGGCGTCGTTCTTGGCAAACGCGAACGCTATCTCGCCAGTAGTCTTGCTCACCTTGGTAGGCGGCTCGACACCCATGCTGCGCAGCACCTCGGCAAACTTGTCGTTGCTGGCTAACTCCTTCTCGTCAATCGCAAGCTTGGACAGCAAACCTTCGCGGCGTACGCGCTCATCCTCTATCGCATCCTTCAGCATGTAGGGGTCAAGGCGCAGCTTAGGATCGGTGAACATGCGCAAGGTCATGTCGATCAGGCGCAGTTCTTTGGATGGGTAGTTCGGTATCAGATTCTCAAACACACCCTGACACAACACAACGTCATGCTTACAGTATTCAGACAACTCGATCATGATCTCGTACGGCAACTCATCAAGGTATCCGTTGCTACTGTGCAGAGCATCGCCTTTGGGCGGCAGGTTAAACGCAGCGGCAAGCTTGGCTAGACTGTTGCCCACCTCCACCCCACGCAGCGCTCGCGCCATGCTGAGCGAGTCAAAGATAAAGCAGGGGTGATGCTTGTACACCCACGACAGGATGGACACATCGAACTGAGCGTTGTGCGCTAGCACTGCTGTGGTTGACCAGTCCACACCATCAAAGAACGTCTGCAGGTGTCCGCCCGGTATCCATGTCGGCTCATCATCTTCATCCAAGTACTTGAACGCAGCACCCCATGCCTTGAATCGCGGGTCACGTATGTACTGCTCGGTTGTCATCTTCGATAGCGTGTACTCGCTGCGATCCCATGCAGTCTCAAAGTCCAGCACCATGATACGTTCGTAAGGAGCGCCCATCAGTGAAACACCTTGCCTTCTGTACTGTTGCTCTCTACATAGAAACTTGCTGCGCTCATAACCATCTGCTCCGCGTCATCTGCCGTTGCGTTAACTGAATACACATGCACCATTGAGTGCTTAGCGTTGCTGAAGATGATGATTGCTTGGTTGCCTTCTTCGCCCCACATACATTCGTCAATCATTGATGCTAGTTTGGTAGCGTAGTCCGCTTTGAATTCTTCTTCATCCATTTAGCCACTCCTCCAATTGCTCTACGTTTGCTTCACTGATTACTGTTGCCCTGCCCCCTGCCTCTTCAATCTGCTGCAGGTTGCGGTCTTGGAGAGCGGTTGTTGTGTTCTTGCCAGCCTTGCACTCGATGCCAAAGAAGCGTCCGTTGTAGCAGACGATGAAGTCCGGTGCGCCTGAGTTTCCATACCCGCTTGTAACAGGCATGACGTAGTACGCACCCAACCTCTTGAGTAGTTCACGCACCTTCTTCTTTACTTTGGCTTCGGGGGTCATTGATCCAGTGCCTCTTGCAGCTTACTCAGGCAGAACACACGGATGGCACGGGCAGCAACTACGATCTCGTCCGCCTTGTCACAGGCAGTCTGCCAGTCGTACTCCAATAGTGCGTCATGCGCTTCGCGTTGCAGTATTCTGATTTTGATAACGCTCTCGCCGTAGTCGATCATGTGAGTACCAATTTAAATATGTTGAAGATCATTAACAGGGTAATGCACATGAACACGCCAAGCCCGAACCCTGTCACCATGCCGCGCTTGTACGCTCTCTCGGTGTAGCGCATCCGCACTTCGTTCTTGCGGTAACGGTTAGGAATCCACTGCATCATTCCCCCTTGCTCGGATAGCTTTAGCACACGCTTCCACTGCGGATGTGGGCAAGCCAACTGCTTTGCACATTTGCTCTGTCAATACGCAAAGTTCTACACACGCTTCGCGCTCTGCGGCTGCGACAAGGGCGGCAAACTTTTCTAACCTGTTGCCTTCCTCATCATTCCAATGCTCATGCCAATCTAGGCCAGCCTGTTTAGCCAGTTCTTTAATTCGTTCAGTATTCATTCTTTCCCCTTCGGCACGTAGCCCAGTTTCTCCAGCAGGGCGGGTTCAATCAGCAGTCGGTTCTGCGCCATCTCAGGCGCTTCGGAGTACAGAGCAAAGGTGCGCGTCTCTGACTTCTTGCCCATCGTCACTGTTTCGTACACCCCAAAGATGAAGCCTTGCAGATCGTTCGGGTCGCAGTAGATCACCGGCAGCTTGGCTGCTTGTTGTGCTTTAAGTAGTGCGTCCATTGCTCTTCTCCTTTAGGTCTTTGATTTCTTGGTTCATCTGAAAGTTCTCGGCGTACAACTTGGCGATCACTTGTTTGTTGTCCTTGTCCCGCTTCGACATTGTGAAAACAAACTCTTCAAGTTCACTTTGCACCGACTTCATTTTGGCAAGCATTGATTTTGCTTCGTGCCAAATATAGTCTTCGGTGATGCCTTTACTAACAATTTCTTCGTTCATGGTTTTGCTCCTTGTTTTTAAAAAACCATTTCCACTTGCGTTCCTTGGCTATGAACAACAACGCTTCTCTCACATAGTCCTCAACCGGTATTCCAAGCTTCCGAGCAAGAGCAACTTCGGCAGGAAATAGAGTTATTTTAGAAACTTTGTTTTGCCCCCGAACTTTACGGACTAGCATGAGTTCTTCTCCCGCAGTTTGGCTTCTATCTTGTCGAACAGTTCGCGTGTGTAACCTTTGATCGGTCCTGAGTATGACCCAACGATTTCTTTGATCTCGTCGTCGGTCAGGCTTTGCCATTTGCGCTTGGGTTGCCATCCAAGTAAAGTTGCAATGCGCTTGGCCGCAGACTTGTCAATCACGCCTTTCTCTTCCGGTATGTATTGCATGATCTGTCTCTTCCTCCATCCGGTAGCTGTCACAGAACGATCCCGTTCATCGGATCGCGGATCACGTCCATCTCCCACTTGCCATCAACATCGCGCCGTCCATCAATCGGCCAGTAGTGGGTGCAGTCCTCCGGTGCTTGTTGCACCTGCACTTGGTACGGCTTTGTTGGTGTAGCCGTGTGGCGATAGCACGTATCTTTTTTGTGGCACCCCGCGCCGGGACACATAGTGATATCAGGCATCTTTCTTCTCCCGTGCTTCCATCTCTCTGATATCCATCGCAGCATCAGCCACGCCGTGCCAGTCGCGCTGCTTCACCTTTAGCATCAGATAAGCGATCATCACTTCAATATCACTCATCCCAACCACCTTCCAATCCACAACAACGCGCCAATCACAGCGACACCGAACCCCATCATCATCGTGGCTGCGCAGGTATCTTCAAGCCACGTACCTCGGTCTTTGCTGCTATTGATCGGATCACAGAACATTATGAACACTACGAACGACACAACAATCATGAACAACCCGCCAAAAAATATCATGTCTTCTCCTTGTTTAAATGATGCCGCATACGCGCATCTTCCTTCACACATTCCTTACACCAACTGTTGAGCGTTCTGTACTTGGTCTTGTGGTACTCGCTTGGTTGCTTGACTACCTTGCACATCGTGCATCGGGCCGGTTGGTCCATCGGCCTCTTCGTTCTTGTCGTTTGCGGCACTCGCCTCTGCCTCCAGTTTGCGTACGTACAATGTATTGATCCGCCACAGCATGTTCTTTGCTCGGTTCTTGCCATCGAACTGCAATATCATGCCGTGTCTGCGGATCAACCCCTCCCTCAACATCTTCTGCAACTGCGCTCCCGCCGTCTGCACCTTGATCCCCAGTATTGCCGCGATGTTGTGCGTGGTAATTTCTCTGCCCTCCAATCGCACTTCACGCATTGCTACGATAACTTTCCTAGCCGCGACTCTCATAAACTTCCCTCAATTCAGGATGTTGGCTGAGCAGTTTCTCAATCTCACCGCGCATATCCCGTATCTTTTTTTCCAGCTTTTGTAGTCGCTCATCTATATAGTTCATTTGAATCCCCATCAGAAACAGGTCTATCGTACGCTGCATCATTCCTATGTCTGCGCCAAGCTTCCGCACCGCTTCTTCCAGCTTTTGTAGTCGCTCATCTATGTCGGTCATTTGAATTCCCTCCTCCTCCTCCTCATGTATTCTTTTTTGGTCAGACCACGCCAACGCGTAATTATCCAACCTAGATGCCAATACCAACCTTTATTATTGTTCCAGAAGCACAAGAACAAACATTCATATCCCAATATGTCCGAAGTGATCTCGTATATTCCATTACGCACCGGCCTCTGCTTTGCGCTGAACCACTCTGTTTTACTTTTCATTTGAACCCCGGTAAGCAAGTAATCTCGACAACAGCGGGGATCATCTGGTTGTTGACCTTGCGCTTAGTGGTCAGTACAACTGGACGCATACCTGCCTTCTCGCATTCGTTGATGCCATGAATGACTTCTTGTCGAGACATTGGTTGAACTTCTTTGTCGACTGCCAGTGCACTGGCAGCTTCGGAACTAGGTAGTGCAGAACATCCCGCTAGCATTGCACCGGTGATTGCCAAGCTTGTGATCGTCGGAATGATGAACGTGGGCTTGCATGGATCAGGCATAGAGGTACAACCTGCGAGTGCTGCACTCGTTAGTACTAGCGGGAGTTTCATTATTTAGCTACCTGTATAAGTGTTTCACCGATTTTGCTGCGCTCACGGTTGAACACTGCGGTGATGTCAGTGTTCGCCGCCTTGGTCGGTGTAAATTTGCCGTCCAAGATAAACAGATTGCGTTCCTTCAGGTACTTGATACACGTCTTGCGCTTCTCGTCATACCTGCGTGGGTCACTTGGTTTGCAATTCGCTACATCAATTAGGTCTGGCTGTAGTGCGTCATACACAAACAAAGAATTAATCAGGTCTATTAGTCTCATGCTTGTCTCCAAAAAAGGTGGGGTACTCGCTGCACAAGTTAACTTCTTCTAAGCCGGTGCGTACTCATACGTTACGCAGCTCCGGCACTTGCATCCGCTTTCCCCCGTTGATCTATTCTCCGTCGATTTTGCTTTGTGCCATTGCGATCAGCTTGTCGAGATAGTGACGCGCCTTCTTCAGGTCTTCGATGCCGTTCTTCTTTTGGTGACGCGCGACATACTTGATGACATTGCCGCTGAAGTAGCCAAGACCCCAGTCATGGATCGCGTCCCACACTTGTATCTTGTTGTCTTTATAGTGATCGCCGCCAACTTGCTTGGTGTTGGGCGCTACCATTAACCTTTTGGGCGTATCAACGATGACTGGCTCGTTGGTAGTTGGCGTAGCCAACTTGTATCCGGTAGTCGTTGCGGTGAATTGCAACGGCTTTGGTTTTAGTTTGCCATTGCGTTTCATGTAGTGCTTGATGCCGTACACGACTTCTAACTTGACACCCGTTACTTTGACTATAGTTGGGGCGCTATACCCTTTGTTGAACAACGCTCTTATGGTGTCAGCGTGTCGGCGCGCAACGCGCGGCGCGTACTTCTTTTTCTTCTTGGGTGTGTTTGAGGTGCTGTTGTCTACGATGGTAACCATCGGTGTGATCTCCTGTTGTGTAGTAGTTGACACTTCATCATCAACTTGAATGTTGAGGCTAGTCATGGTCTATCTCCTTACCAAGAAAATTTATTAAGCAGTTCATCAACCTGCGCCTTGATAGCGCTGCGCTGCTGCATATCTTCTCGGAGTGTTTCGGCTACGGATACTTCTGTGCCTGTCCTCTTTTTGCGGGTCATCACATTGCCAAGGCAACGCTCCAACCCTGCACGGGCGGCTTCAAGGTCAGAGTCTCCCACAAGATTCAAGTGTTTGACAAGATCACAAAGCTCAAATCCGTTTTCTATTAACGTATCGTGGAAAGCCCGTGGTTTGGCTGTGTTGTCCACCACATCGACTGTCAGCCTATCGGACATCCGCGTCATGTGCGTCTTGAGACGCTGGCGTACATCGTTCATCGCCTGTTCCACGCGCTCATCGGCAAGCTTAGCCAGCTTCTCTTGCAGTTCCTTCTGCGCCTCGTTGCCAACATCCACACGGAAATCACCCACAGTCGGCACAGGCAGGTAGTTCACAGCGAACGCGAACTTGTGCACGATGGACTCAGGCGATGGGAACTCATCGCGCTTGAACAGATCACCCAGCGCCATAGCTTGCGCGGTAATCAAAGACGGGTACACAGTCACGAAGTCCTTGCACAGCGTCCAGTAGGTGTCCTCCTCTTTCTTCATGCGTGCCTCAAACGCCATAAAGTTGGGCACAGGCAGCAGACGCACACCGCTATCCGTCCACGGCAGCGTGTTCTCATACACATAGGTACGCACCGAACCAACATGGGTAACGATGCGCTCAAGCTCGGGGCGACCTGCGAGCAGGTGCTTGTTGACACGCGCAGCACCCTTGGACTGTGCATGGTTACGGGCAACTACCTCATCGGTAGCACCACGATCTAGCTTGCGAGCAGTCCAGACGGATGCGTTGAACTCGACGAGCATTGCACAGGTGTCAATGTTATAGCGTTGCATGGTGTATCTCCTTAGATGGACAGGCTATTGATGTTCAACTTCTTACCGCGCTGCGGAACGAACTGCGGGTTATCAACTACACCCCAAAGGCACGGCACTTCAGGTAACACATACGAATCCTCGATATACCCGTCAGTCAGATAGATGACTGCCTTGGGCTTGTACTCTTTGGTGCGGATGTACTCGGCAACACAGGTCACATAAGTACCCCCGCCACCGCTAGGCTTGAGCAGACCTGCGATGGTGTTGTAGTTCTGCTCGGTGAACACTTGCTCGCCACACACATCAGAGTCCCACCATATGACGCGCACAGACTCGGGACGCGCAGTCTCACAGATGCGAGCGATCTCACCGAACACCACCGGATACACGCCAGTCATTGAACCGGATGTATCGCCAGCCACGATGATCTCGCCGGTAGACTCGGAGAAGTGAGACGGCATGATGAAGCCGGAGGCAAGCAAGCGCTTGTTGGGAGGACAGAAGCGCGAGTTGTCATGCCCTGCACAGATACTCTGTATGAACTCCTGCAGCGGATCGCGCCAGTTAGTCTCGCGTGGTTGGATCAGGGCGTTGAGTGGGTTGCTACCCTTACCCTCGCCACGCTTGCGGTCAACGATGATCTTGCCCTGACGCAGCGCCTCATCAAGCTCCTCACTCAGCGCATCAATCTCATCGGCATCCATCTCCTCGCTGCCATCCTCGTGCTCATCGAACGGGTCAGGGTTGCGCTTACCACCACCCTCCTCCCCGTCCTTGATCAAGTCTTGCAGCACCTCGATCCAACCCCAACCGAAATACTTAGGGTCAATGCACAGCCCCTCGCATGGACGCTCAACGAACTGCAGATGCGGGTCAAGCTCCTCGATCATGCCGTTGATCACATAGTCCTGAGCGATGTTGGACAGTTGTGGATACTTACGCACGATGTCTCGATACCACACGCAATGCTTGAGCGCTTTGTGTCCGTTCTCATGCAGCACAAGGTAGCGCACTTGCTTTTGGTTGAGTGGGGTCATGAACGCAGCGCCGTACTTCACATCACGCCCGTTGGTTGCAGCGGTAGGTATCTTGTCGCTGATCTCCACCTTGCCAGTCAGGATGACGCCGGACAGCAGCGCGAACTCGCTGTGATTCATGATGTCCGTGTGTGCCGCTGTGATGCGGTCACGCAAGGTCATCTTCTCCCATGTAAGTTTACCTATCATGATGATTCTCCTTCGTTGTAGTTGTTGTTACTTCAGGTTGAGGAACAGCTTGTTGTCCTTGAGCATCTGCTGGAATGCCAGCACCGTACCGAACAGCGCAACGCGAGTGCTGTTAGCTACAGTATTGGTGAACAGGGTCTGCATCTCGGTACGCATACGCTTGACATAGGTAACGACAGCAGCAGCTTCCTCACGGGTACGGCTACGGGTCAGGAACATATTGACCTGCACAAGCTGTGCGTTGGGGTTGCTAGGCAGCGGTGCAGCCTCGGGGTCAGCAACGACACGCTCAAACGCTGGGACATCGGACTGCAGGTTGACCACCGACATCAACATACCGGCAGCAGACGAACCGATAGTGCCAGTCAGTGCAACCTTGAGAGTCTCGGCATCCATACCCTCGGACGCATCGAGTACATCGCTTGCTGCGTGTGCAGTACGCGGAGAGAAGTAGCCGTCTTGTGACGCGCGTGGATTGAAGATGCGCGGATTGTCTTTGGACAGCGGCTTACCTGCATACTTGCCGCCCTCCTCATAGTCGAGGAACGAATCGAACAGGTCAGGGTACAGATCGGTGAACGCGATCAGATACGGATTCAAACCCGCAGGGATAGCGAAGTCGTTCTTCCACTCTTGCTGCATCGGCTTGCCCATATCAGCCATGATCACGCGAGTGCGCAGGTGCGGCTGTATCGTATCGCCCAACCCCTCGACCGACAGATTGGTAGCGCACCACACGATGCTGCCCTCGGGCAGTTCGTAGTCACCGACACGGCGCTCGTACTGGATCGGGGCGAGCATATTCTTGATGTACTGCGGGCACTTGAGCACCTCATCAAGACAGATGATGGACGGGCGGCTGCTTGCCAAGCCACGACGATTGGTCTTGCTCACACCGAACCGAGCGTTGGGCAGCTCATGCGACACGCCGTTCTCACGATCAATGTCCGGCATCCAAACCGAACCATCGGACAGCTGGGTGCAGTCGATGGGGTGCATGACATTGAACCCCGCGAAGTCAGGGTCTTGGCGCAGCGCGTTCTGAATGGAAGTCTTGCCGACCCCGTTCTCGCCACGCACGATGACAGTGCGCTTGTGACCGACCGCCTTGATCAAAGAGACGACTTGTTTGTATGAAAGGGACATGGTGAAACTCCTTCGTTATGTATTTATAAACTGCAAGTTTAGATAAAGACTACTTGGGTGTCAACTACTATACAACTAAGGGTGTGGCTCACCCCTATTTCTCACTCGTGTTTGCCTCCTTAATTGTTGGAAGTATACTCGTTTGGTAACGAGTCAGGGAACTGCGGTAATTCAAGGCGACCAAGCTTCCGGTCTAGTGTTGCCGCCTTCAACAGCGCTCGGGACAGCGCTGCGCGGAACGATGTAGCGTCCAACGGCGAGAACTTAGCTCCACTAGAACTTGCCCAAGTAAGCGATTCGTAGTAGCTGTCGCTGTTGCTTAGCCGATGCGACAGCGCTTTGTTGTAGACCGCTTGCGCGAAGCTGGTGATGGCGTTGAAGTCAGCATCGTCTTGCGTACCCAAACGAAACGCTTGCACCGCTTCTCTAGCTATGTGCTGTTTGAAGTTTGCAGCGCTGAACGGGCGAGCAAGGTACGAACTGACTAGCGATTCACCATGAAACGATGGTATGCGTAGCACCATCATGTCCATCAGCATTTCTATCTGCTTGCGAAAGTGTGCACGCTTCGCTTTGTCGTCATCGCTTGTGACCTTCTTGAACACCGGACGATGCGCGGATATGGATGTGTCCACCTTGCCGTCACGCAGTCGAAGCACGACACTCCAATTGCTTGGTATCACTACGCCGTTGTCAGCAGTGTGCTCTACGCCTGTGTTGATGCTGAACGGCGCGACGATGTAGTTGCCCTTGAGATCAACCATCCCCTTGTTTGGATGATAGCCGCACACACGCCACAGGAACGACCACGATGCGCTTGAGTCATAGCCGCACAGATACACCTGCGACACGCCATCAACAGGGCGAAAGAACCGCGCCATCGGTGTGCTATACAGCACCATGTCGAACCACTCAGGCTCGTTGTCGATCAGCGTCTCGCTTGCCACCATGCGGTAGTGCGGCGAGCGTTGGTTGTAGAGCGCGCGTTCATTGTCGAGCCACTTCTTGCCGCGCGGGGCTTTGTTCTCAATGAAGTGACGCAGCGCTTGCGGGTATCCGTGGAGGTTGGTGCAGCTGTGAATTGCATTTGAAAACGACATGGTTTTTCCTTTCGTTGTGATAGTGGGACATGGTGTCCCACTTATTGGGTACTACGCTAATGAAAACATAACTACGACGAACACATAGAACGCAGCGATGCTGAACGCAATCAACGCGAAATCAGCCAGCCAACGCACGACACCCGAGACTCTCATTTGAATGTCCTCTCTGCATCAAACGCTGTCCAACTCTCAGCTAGATTTTCGCGCAACAGCATCAACTGCCAATGCGTCTCAGCGAACGCGTGAATCTCATCCCCCGTCATGTAGGGGTTGATCATCAATTCGTTCTCAAAAGACTTCTTCATGCTGTCGGCGATAGAAGGTTCGTTGATGCGCTTATGCACATTCTTTCCGTAGTTTGGTAGTAGTAGGCGTATTGAGTCTTCGTTTGTGCGGTTTATGCCGTTGTCAATCAAGCGCCCCATCAGTTGGAGAGTATTTGTATCAATATCGGGGCGCACTACGCTTTTTATGAACGAAGCGATAACTTGCAAATTATCTTTTTCGTTTTCGTTCTTGCCGAATAAGTCTAGCTTGCACAGCCTTTCGTACCACTCTGATCTATATTTATCGGCGTATGCCTTGACCTGTGCTTTGTTGAGTTTGGGTAAGCGCTTAGTTGTCATGGTCGTTCTCCTGTGTTTGGGGTGCGCTGCACCCCTGATTGTTTTGGTTGTTCTGCTGTTCCCACATTTTCACTATCGCATTGCACTCCTCCGTAAGTATGCGTGTGTACTCACGCTCAGCTTCCATCAAAAACTCTAGGTCAGTCATGTCATCACCTTGTGAATGATTGGCTTCTTGAAGTCCCAACACACTAGTCTTTTCTTGTACCCTTTGCCGACATTAATCTGCGTGTAGTACTTGATCGCTTGGAACGGCTTGCCTTCAAACCGATAGCGCGTGGTGTATGACCCACGCCCCTTGCCCACTTGCACCAAGAACACATTGCGGTTTGTGTACGCGATGCGCTTAGTGTTGTCTCCGTTCTGCCACTCAAGCGTTTGTATGACTGTGAGTGGCGTGTCGCCTTGCAGGTCTAGGTCTAGTTGTTGCATGGCGTGCCTCCGAATGATGGGTAAACAGAACACTTGCCGTAGTAGAACAGCGCTTCCTTCAAGTTGATCCGGCGTTGTTGTTGCAAAGTGATGCGTGTGTTCTTACAGCCAAGGGGGTACGGCTTTATCTTGCCGCGTATGTGCTTGGTGTATTTAGTTTTGGACTGCAAAGGTTTTGCTATTAGTTGTGCCCACATTTCACGACTCCTTGTATCCAAAAGAACTCGTTTGCTTCTCCACGCCATCAATATTCACGGCGATAGAAAAGACACCATCGCGCACCGCCACGAACACTTCGTAGTGACTTACTTTTGGGTGAAGCGGTTGGATCGCAATCCCTTTGCCATCCGCAGTCGAAACCACAGCCAGCTTGTTGATAAACATCTGATCTGCGCTGATCTTCATTGCTTTACTCATGTCATTTCCTTAGCTAGTCGGTGTACGGCGTGGATACAACAATGCTCACAAAGTCCTCCGCATCCACCCTTTTGATTTGCTGCTTGGTGGCGCGTCGAATCTTGCGGTTTACTGCCTTGTGGATTTCCTTACCCGCAACGCTGCTGGCACCACGGCGGCAAGATGCACAGGAACAGCGAGGGTGTTCGTTTTTACGCATGTCATTTCTCCTTAACTAGTTTGTGAATGTGGGACACGCAGTCCCACTTTGGGGCTGATCAGCCCCTTATTCATCCATCCAAGCCTGACGCAGCTTCGGGTACGCTTCTTTGAAGAACACGGGAGTGGGGCGCTTGACGATGAAGTTAGCGCTGAGAGGGCTGTCACCCGAGACATAAGCGACAGCGTTAGTGGGTGCGCGTGGTGCGCTGAACAGTTGACCGAAGCGATGTTGAGTGTTGATAGCTTTCATGTGATGCTCCTTCGTTATGTAATGTGTTTGTGTAATTAGGGGTGCGGATCACCCCTGTTGCTAAGTCTCGGTGTTTCTCTCCTTTCGTTTGGCGTGGTAGATGCGTAGTGCGGCAGAGCGCGCAGCGTCCGCTGCCTTGTGTTTGGCGTAAATCTTTTCGCCCAGCCGCCTCATGCGGCGCAGCGTCTCTTGGTGCTCGGTCATGGCAGCGCTGATTTTCTTGCGGCGTTGACGCTCGGTGTTGAGGTGCTGCCGCGCTAGTTGGGCGTGTAGATAGGTTGCGCGCGCTGCGGAAATAATTGTTTGTTGCATGGCGCGAGTGATGGCGCGCCCTGATTTATCCATCAACAATTTTGCTTCTCTGCATTTTCTGCACAGCGGGGAAAGTATTTTTTGCGGGGCTAATTTGGTGCTGGCAATGCGTTTTGTTATGCGAAATACGCTTAATGGCTGCGCTATTTGACACACAGAGCACGCTTGGGTGAGTCTAGGCATAGAGATATCCTTTACGAATCAATGTGTTGGAATTTTTAAGTAAACGCGTCCAAAGATGTCCACTTTGTCCACGAGTTTTTTTGGCGTGTGGACATAGCTTCCGCTATACGAATCAATAGCTTAGCTGCTTGTGTCCTAAGTGTCCACGCTTTTCAGACAATCAAAGCGCCAAACTTTCTTTCAAAAGAAAAAAGAAAAAGAAAGTCCAGCTGCCCGTGTATATATATTTAGGAAAGGAAAAGTATATATATATGTGGACACTCTGGACTGCCGGACGCTAACTATCTTGATTCTAAAGGATAAATAATTACAACACGCTGAAAAAAATGGTGGACAGTCTGGACTATTGTCCGAAGGGCTGTTTTTCCCAGCGTGTTGTGGTAAGTCTCAGTTCGAGTCAAGGATGAGACCAACGACCACGGCGGACATGAAGCCGCCCATGAAGACCATAGCGGTCCACAGATAGCCAGCTTCTACTTGCGACGCGCCGCAGTAGGTCAGTCCAGCAGCCAAGAGCGTTGATCCTACGAGCAGAGACTTATCCATTTACATCCTCCTTGGACACCTTGTAGGTGTCCTCCCATGTGTTGCCTGTTGATTCCCATGTGGACGCTACGCGTCCGTCTTCAAAGGTTGTGTATCCGATCACATCCCCGATTTTGTAGCCCATGTGGGCTACTTCTTCTTGCATTGATTTCAAGAACAAATTCATCATGGTGTTTCTCCTAAGTGTACGGGGCAGATATCGCGCTGCCCCTCTCGCGCCGTGGCTTCCTCGCCACAGAAAGTGTCAAACCAATTAGGGGTGCAAATCACCCCTGTTAGATCAGAGCCTTCAGGCGGCGAATCTGCGCTGCGCTCAACTCCTTCATAATCGTCTTGGCAAAGCGCTCAACCGGATCAACCGAATGACGCGCCCCGCCCGTTGCCTTACGCAGCTTGGGCAAGTGCGGGAGAATCTCGTCCTTCCACAGTTGATAGCCTGCGCCTTTGTTCGGGAAGCTGATGTTCGGCTGTCCCTTGAATGCCCTGATCTCCGCGTCAGTCTTCGGGTACACCGCACGAAGACCAGCCAGCAGGTCTTCCATCAGCGGCATGGTGCGCTTGCTGCCGTGGTGCGAGATCAGCGCTTTGAGCGCTTCCTCGTGGTTGTGCCGTGCAGCAAGTGCGGCAATGAGTGCGTCCAACCACTTGTTTTGCTTAGTCGTCATGGTAAAGCTCCTTCGTTGTGTTGGGGTGATCTACACCCCTAATGAAAAAGCCCCGCAAGCGAGTGTCGTCTGCGGGGCTGTGGGTATCGAACACGGCGTTTATCTGCACACATTCGACACAACTAGTATAGCACAACTTGTTTCTGTATCTCCCTGTAGCAGGGAATCGGCATAACCAAACCCCACCATACCCCCACCAACCCTTTTGACGGGGTGACTTGGCAGCTTGGCACGAAACACTGTTTTGCTCCTGCACCACAAAATTTCAGGGTCCCATGTCAACCACTAGACATTTCTAAAAACTCCCCCAGCACTCTGTCTAACAATTGACACCACTACCGAAAAAGAAGCCCCCAGAGGGTGGGGGCTAAAGGTTGGAGGAGCGACCATGACGCCGCTTCACAACGAAGGAGATTGCAGTATAATACATTTATTGCGCTCACACAAGAGATGTCTAATGTTTGAAACGCTACTCTCTGTTGACGAAGCAGACTACGTCCCGCCACAACTAGGCGACGACGCTAACTTCACTCCTGACGAGAAAGCTTCCCCAGCGCAGATAGCCGATGGGAAAGTGAAAGCGCTCGACTGGCTGAAGGAGATGGGCTTCGACGATGACGCTGTAACTACAGAGGCCGAACAGAAAGCAGCCCAAGACGCTTTTGCTGCAATGACAATACCGCTGGACCAGCAAGTACAAAAGACGGCTCTGGCCAATGTAGCGGTTCCGGCAGCGGTAAAACACCTAGTCGGCATGCTGACGGTGTACGATTGGGCGTTTGTAGAACAGGCCAAGGAGATTCGTGGCTACTGTATTGCGCAGTTGCTGGAAGAATCCAAGCACCCAGACGCCAAATACCGCCTGAAAGCCATCGAACTGCTGGGCAAAGTGACCGAAATCGCTTTGTTTACTGAGCGTGTGGAGGTCAAGAAGACGCAGATGACCGACGACGAGCTGGAATCCGAGATCAAAACGCGCATGGACCGCTACTTCAAGCTGGCCAAAACCGTAGAAGACGCTGAAATCATAGAAACGGCAGATGCTTCCACAGGCGCGTGACCAACGAGAGTCGTTGCTGGAGCTTCTGGACGAGAAGATTAAGCGTCTGGAGGTCAAAGCCGCCCAAAAAAGCCTTATTGACTTTGCTAAACGTGTTTACCCTAACTATTCAGTGGGTGCGCACCACAAAGTCATGGCTCGCATCTTCAAAGAAGTGGCCGAAGGCAAAAACAAGCGCGTAATCATCAACATAGCGCCGCGTCACGGCAAATCAGAGCTGACTTCCTTCCTGCTACCGGCATGGTATCTAGGGCTGAACCCCGACCACCAGATCATTATGGCAACGCACACGGCGTCGCTGTCGGAGGACTTTGGCGGCAGGGTCAGAAACCTGATTGCGTCGGCCGAATACGCTGAGATTTTCCCCAACACAAAGCTGGCGGAGGACAAAAAAGGGGCGGGTAGCTGGAACACCAGCAAGGGCGGCAAGTACTACGCAGTCGGTGTGGGCGGTGCGCTGGCTGGTCGAGGCGCTAACTTGCTGGTGATCGACGACCCTCACTCGGAACAGGACTTGAAGAGCGGGTCAAAGCTGCCGTTTGAGCAGGCGTGGAATTGGTATCAGACCGGCCCTCGGCAGCGCTTGATGTGGGGCGGTTCGGTCATTGTGGTGATGACACGCTGGGGTCAGCTTGATCTGACAGCGAAAATGGTGGACTACCAAGCACGTAACCCCGACGCGGATCAGTGGGAGGTGGTGGAGTTTCCGGCGATTCTGCCCTCGGGCAATCCGTTGTGGCCAGAGAAGTGGCCGCTGGAAGAATTGATGAAGACAAAGGCGACGATTAATCCGCGCTTTTGGAACGCCCAGTACCAGCAGGAGCCGACATCAGACAGTATTGCTGTCATCAAGCGTGAGTATTGGCAGGTGTGGGAGCCGGAAGAACCGCCCACGTGTGAGTTCATAATTCAGTCGTGGGACACCGCGCACGACACCAAGAGCACGAACGACTACAGCGCCTGTACTACATGGGGCGTGTGGTACAACGAAGAGGACAACGACAGTCCGCACTTGATACTGCTCGATGCGTTCAAGGATCGTTGGGAGTTTCCAGAGCTAAAGCAGCAGGCGTACAAGAGCTACATGGAGTGGGACCCGGATGCGTTCATCGTTGAGAAGAAGGCGGCGGGAGCGCCGTTGATCCAAGAGTTTCGGCGCATGGGCATACCGGTGCAGGAGTTCACGCCCAGCCGAGGCAACGACAAGAATGTGCGGGTAAACGCTGTGGCTGATCTGTTCGCTAGTGGTAAGGTATGGGCACCGGATACACGGTGGGCGCGGGAGGTGATCGAGGAGATCGCTGCGTTCCCAGTCGGTGAGCACGACGACTTTGTAGACACTACAACACAAGCCTTGCTGCGGTTCAGGCAGGGTAACTTTATTTCACTGGACTCGGACATGAAAGATGAGCCGAAGCTGTTTAGGTCCGTGAGACACGCTGGATACTACTAAGGACACATCATGGCAGTCGATAAGGCACTGTACCAAGCCCCCGAGGGAATCGAAGCGCTGGCTGAGAATGAGTCGGACATCGAGATCGAGATTGTTGATCCGGAAGAGGTAAACATCAATGCTGACGGCTTAGAGATCAGTATCCGTCCGGGCGAAGACGATGCGATTGAATTTAGCGCTAACCTTGCCGAAGAGATGGATGCGCGTGAGCTAGAGACGCTAGTCTCCGAGCTGGCCGATGATGTCAAGAACGACCTGATGTCTCGCAAAGACTGGGAGAACATGCTCAAGGAAGGCATTGGCTTGCTGGGTCTGAAGTACGAGACGCGCACTGAACCGTGGCCGGGAGCTTGTGGTGTGTACCACCCCATGATTACTGAAGCCGTTGTGCGGTTTCAGTCTGAGACGATCATGGAGACATTCCCAGCGATGGGACCTGCCAAGACAAAGATTGTCGGCAAGCAGACTAAAGAGAAGGAAGAAGCCGCTGAGCGTGTGGCGGAAGATTTGAACTGGCAGTTGACGGAGAACATGACCGAGTTCCGTCCTGAGCATGAGCGGATGCTGTGGAGCTTGCCAGCCAGCGGTTCGGCGTTCAAGAAGGTCTACCGTGATCCGGGGCTAGACCGCCAGACTTCGGTGTTTGTACCGGCTGAGGACATTATTCTGCCGTACGGAACGGCTGAGCTGCTGACGTGCCCACGCATATCCCACCGCATGCGTCGTTCTGAGAATGAGATCACCCGCATGCAGTACGACGGGTTCTGGCGTGACGTGGAGCTGGGCGAGCCGCCCAAGGTGGTTACAGAGATTCAGAAGCGCAAAGACGAGGAGATGGGCTATTCCGCCAACAACGACGGACGCTATGTAATATATGAAGTCTGCGTTGACCTTGACTTGCCGGGGTTTGAGGACAAGGATAAGGACGGTGACCCAACCGGGATAGCACTGCCGTACATTGTCACTTATGTAGACCAGCTAAACGCTGTGTTGTCAATCCGCCGTAACTGGAAGGAAGAAGACAAAACCAAGCAAAAGCGGCTGCACTACATACACTATCAATACATCCCCGGCTTTGGGGCTTATGGTCTGGGGTTGTTTCACCTGATCGGTGGCTTTGCTAAGAGCGCAACCAGCATCATTCGTCAGTTGGTGGATGCAGGCACACTATCTAACCTGCCCGGTGGCTTGAAGACCCGTGGTCTGCGGATCAAGGGCGACGACACTCCGATCTCCCCCGGAGAGTTCCGCGATGTAGATATTGGCTCGGGATCGTTGCGCGACAACATCCTGCCGTTGCCCTATAAAGAGCCGTCACAGGTTTTGGCGGGGTTGTTGGATAAGATTGTGGACGAGGGTCGGCGGTTTGCTTCTACGGCAGACATGAAGATCAGCGACATGTCCAATCAAGCTCCGGTTGGCTCCACACTGGCAATTCTGGAGCGCACGCTCAAGGTCATGAGTGCTGTGCAGGCGCGTGTGCACTTTGCGTTTAAGCAAGAGTTGAAGCTGATTGCTGAGCTGGTGCGCGAAGACTCCCCGGCCAACGAAGAGTATCCGTACGACGTGGATGCGCCCAATGGTCGCAAAGCCAAGTACGAGGACTACCGCCATGTAGAGATCATCCCGGTGTCTGATCCGAACGCCGCGACCATGAGTCAGCGGGTGGTGCAGTATCAAGCAGTGCTACAGCTGGCGCAGACGGCTCCCCAGATATACGACCTGCCAGAGCTGCATCGGCAGATGTTGAACGTGTTGGGTATCAAGAACATCGACAAGCTTGTGCCGACGGAGAAAGACCTGAAGCCGGTTGATCCGGTGCAGGAGAATCAAAACGTGCTGGCTGGCAAGCCCGTCAAAGCGTTTGCGTATCAGGACCACGAGTCGCACATAAAGGTGCACACGTCTGCGATGCAGGACCCGGTTATTGCCAAGCTGATGGGGCAGAACCCACAGGCTCAGATGATCATGGGGGCTATGCAGGCGCACATCGCGGAGCACATTGGCTACGCGTACCGTAACAAGATGTCACAGGCGTTGGGTGTACCGATGCCGAATTCAGAAGAAGGTCTACCACCGGAGATGGAGTATCAGCTGTCACAGATGCTGGCTGAAGCCGCTCCGCAAGTCTTGGCTGCTAGCCAAGCGATGGTTGCACAACAGCAAGCCCAGCAGAACGCCCAAGACCCACTGATTCAGATGCAGATGCAAGAACTGCAGCTGAAAGCCAAGGAAGTGGAGATCAAGGAGAAGAAACTGGCTGTGGATGCTGCTACTAAAGCAGACGAGATGGAGCTGAAACAAGCTGAGTTTGCTGCAAAACAGCAGTTAGAAGGCACGCGTTTAGGCGCGCAGATGTCGAACGACAAAGAAGCTGCTCGACGTGAAGACCACCAAAATGGTGTGCGTACTGGTTTAGAAATAAGCAAACAACGTATGCAGATGATGCAGAACCAACAACCGAAAGGGGGTAGCAAGTGATGATTCCCGTAGATGCTCTTCGGAGCAAGCTGCGCACTGACATGAACAACTACGCCGATGATCTAGCAAGCGGCGCGTGCAAATCGTATGACGAGTATCAGTATCTCTGTGGGGTGATTCGGGGTCTAGCTACTGCAGAGCGGCAATTAATTGACCTTGCAGAAGAACTGGAGAAGCAGGATGAGTGACATTGATATTGATGCAACGCAGCAAAGCGCAGAGGAAAAGGCAAAGCAACTGCCTCAACCAAAAGGCTACCGTATCCTTTGTATGGTCCCTCACATTGAGGCTAAGTACGAAGGTGGGCTGCTTAAGGCTGAGACAACTGTTAACCGGGAAGAATTGACCACTCAAGTGCTGTTTGTATGTGAGTTGGGCGATTTGGCTTACAAAGACGCTGCTAGGTTTCCAAACGGACCTTGGTGCAAAAAAGGCGATTTTGTTCTGACCCGCTCGTACGCCGGAACCCGTATGAAGATTCACGACCGGGAATTCCGCATCATCAATGACGACACCGTTGAAGCCGTGGTTGAAGACCCACGCGGCTTAACCAACGCTTAAGGAGGACTTATGGCAACAAGTAATGCAGGATATCAATTCCCGGATGAGAAGGATGCCCCGAGCGCTGAAAACGCTTCGGACGCTTCGGACATCGAAGTTTCAATCGAAGGCGATGTAGATATTGAGATCGCAGACGACACTCCGGAGCAAGACCGTGGCCGTAAACCCCTAGAGAAAGAGCCTGACGATCCCAAGGACGAAGAGCTGGCTACATACAGTGCCTCCGTTCAGAAACGTATTAAGGAACTAAGCCATGCTCGCCATGATGAACGGCGAGCTAAAGAAGCACTGCTGCGCGAACAGGATGAGATGAAACGTGTAGCTCAGCGACTTGTTGATGAAAACAAGCGGTTGAAGCAGTACGTCTCTACCGGAGAGCAGGCATATGCCGGTTCCATGAAGACGGCGGCAGAGGCTGAGTATGAGATGGCCAAGAAGCAGTTCAAGGAGGCGCACGAGTCTTTTGACGCGGATGCTTTGTTGGAGGCTCAAACCAAGCTCATGCAGTCCCAGATGAAACTGGAGAAAGTAAATAATTTTCGTCCTACCCCTTTACAAGATGACTTAGAAGGTGTAGAAACGACACAAACTGAACAGCCTCAAGTTCGCCCTGATGAGAAAACGCTGCGTTGGCAGCAACGAAATCAGTGGTTTGGACCTGATGACGAGATGACCGCCGTCGCGCTGATCGCGCATAAGCAACTGGTCCATTCGGGTATAGACCCGCGTAGTGATGAATACTTCGCGCAAATAGATGCGCGCATGCGTAAGCGGTTTCCGGACTTCTTCAACGAGAAAGAGGAACCTTCCACTCAGCCAACAGAAGTGCGTAAGGCTGCGACAGTTGTAGCTCCAGCAAGTCGTTCTAACGGACCGAAGAAGGTTACTTTGACTAGGACGCAAGTAGCTATTGCAAAGAAGCTTGGAGTGCCTTTGGATATGTACGCTAAACAACTTGCACAGGAGAACGCATAATGGCTGAGAACAGACTCGCTCGTGAACTCGAAAGTCGAGAGACTACACAGCGCAAAAAACCTTGGGCACCGTCCAGTTTAATTCCTGACCCAGCACCATCCAAGGGTTGGAAGTTTAGATGGATACGCACAAGCATCACAGGTCAAGCTGACCCTATGAACGTGTCGGCAAAACTTCGGGAGTTGTGGGTTCCCTGTAAAGCAGAAGACCACCCGGAGATGGAACTGTATAACGACCCATCGTCAACGAGCCGGTTCAAAGGCAACATTGAAGTTGGGGGCTTGCTGTTGTGCAAAGCACCGATTGAAGCTGTTGAAGAACGGAATGCGTACTACGCAAACCAGACTCAAGCTCAAGCCGAGGCTGTGGACAACACTCTCATGCGTCAAAGTGACTCGCGGATGCCGATCTTTAAAGAGCGGAGTTCCAAAGTGTCGTTTGGGCGCGGAACCACATAATCCATTAGGAGTTTCACATGGCATATCCGACTGTTGATAAGCCCTACGGCTTTAAGCCGGTGAACCTGCTGGGTGGCCAAGTATTTGCTGGCTCAACCCGTCAGATTCCCATCGAAAGCGGCTGGGGCACTGCAATTTTCTTTGGTGACGTTGTTCTGATGTCCGCATCGGGCTGCGTCGTTGGTGGCGGTACCACTGTTAACACCACGACCACTGTTCAAGTGGCTGGCGTTTTCATGGGTTGCTCGTACATCAACTCTTCCAACCAGCGTATTTATGCGCAGTACTACCCGGCAAGCACCACCGGTACGCCTGACGGCGTGAACTCGATCCAAGCGTATGTTGCTGACGATCCTGATCTGGTGATGAAGTGCGCGATTGTGTCTGCTACCACCACTGTGGCGCAAGCTACTCGTGCTAACTTGGTTGGCGGCAATGCTCAGCTGATTAACAACGTGGGCAGCACCATCACTGGTGACTCGCAACAAGCTATTCTGAACGCGGCTGGCACGACCAGCACCTACACGTTCAAAGTGGTTGACGTTGTGCCGGATACCTCGCCCGCTGCTGGTTCCTTTGTCGAAGTCCTCGTGACTTGGACTCAGGGTGTTCACATCTACCGTGCAGCTGCCGGTATCTAAGGAGTAACACATGGCTATTTCACGCGCACAACTACTGAAAGAGCTGCTCCCCGGCTTGAACGCACTGTTCGGCATGGAGTATGCAAAATACGGCGAAGAACACAAGGAAATCTACGAAACTGAGACTTCCGAGCGTTCGTTTGAAGAAGAAACCAAGCTGTCCGGTTTCTCTGCTGCGCCGGTCAAGAACGAAGGCAACGCAATTGCGTACGACAATGCGCAAGAAGCGTGGACCGCTCGTTACCAGCACGAAACCATTGCCCTTGGTTTCTCGATCACCGAAGAGGCGATTGAAGATAACCTGTATGACAGCCTGTCGGCTCGTTATACCAAGGGTCTGGCCCGTGCTATGGCTTACACCAAGCAGGTCAAAGCAGCTGCGACACTGAACAACGGCTTCACCTCCGGCTATACCGGTGGCGATGGTCAAGTTCTGTTCTCGACCGCTCACCCGCTGGTGTCTGGTGGCACTAACAGCAACACGCAGTCCACGATGGCTGACCTGAACGAGACTTCCTTGGAAGCCGCCGTTATTCAGATCGCTGCTTGGACCGACGAACGTGGTCTGCTGATCGCCGCCAAGCCGCGTAAGCTGATTGTTCCGCCGAACC
>Ga0181338_1000048_pt1 | contig 37213 bp, 52 predicted proteins | sample Sp13VDMM110SD_FD_122168 | JGI IMG/M metagenome (GOLD analysis project Ga0181338, IMG submission 122168) | Freshwater viral communities from Lake Michigan, USA - Sp13.VD.MM110.S.D | ecosystem: Environmental > Aquatic > Freshwater > Lake | place: USA: Michigan | collected 2013-04-23
CCCAATACTTGTCGAGGTTGCTGTCGTTAGATAACACCATGCACTCCATCAGGATGGCGAAGCGGTGGCAGAAGTGGATGGCGGGGTCGTCGTTCTCAGGCTCTGCCAGCGCGGCGCGGAGGGTTTCCGTGGCCTCATCAATGCTTGCCCAATTGGCCCCCTGTCTTGAATACCAATCCAACACCCCCAGCGCCTGCTGGGCGGCTTTTCTCAATGCACTACTCATTCTTTACTCCTTGCACGGATGTACTCGGCCATCTCCGATGAACTCGCGGTGTAAATCCACTTGTCATCGCACACCTTCGCACACGCCTCACGCTCGGCAGCACGAATTTCATCTTCGAAACGCTGCCAGTGTTCTTTGTTGATCGGCTCATTCATTACCCTCTCGCGCTCGGCAGCGGCGACAAGGGCGGCGAAATCGTCAAATACAGCGGCAAAACGCCAAACAATGTCGATTTGTGCAGGTGAAGACCCAGCCTCCCGCGCCATGCGGATCAGTTCTTCCCTATCCATTGTTCTTCTCCTTCAGCGCGGCCTCGATGGCATGTGAGAAGTCGCCTGGATGTGGGCTCCACATCTGCGCGACTTCATATTCCCTCAGCCCTCGCCACTCGCGGCGGGGTGGGTGGGTGTAGAGAGGTTTGCGCGGCGCATTGCTTGTTGAAGGGTTCTGTGTCACACGCCACTCTTTAATTGGTGAAGCGTACCCACCAGAAGACAAGGTGCGCAACTCCAGCCACGCCACCGGCTCCTGTTCATGCTGCTTTAGCTCGTCGAGGGCGGTTTCAAGTTGTTTAATCTTTTCGGATTGCCTTGCCGCAACACGCCCCCAAAACCCCGGCTCCTGCTCCGGCTGCTCCAGCGCGGCGCGAAGGGCGTCCTGTGCGGCTTTGCAGCGGTCAATGTACGGCTGGTCGTCGCTCAATGCAGCGGTCAGCGCCTCCAGCGCCTGCTGGGCGGCTTCTCTAAGGTTCATTTTCTTCTCCTTTGTTATACTGATTTTGACTCCGCCTCCACCGCACAAACAGGTTCCTCAGAGCGACCTGTCGGCACAGGTGGTAGGCGGGGTCTCCTTCCATATCGTATCGAGGACTTGCGCCTTGGCGCTGCGAAGTCGTGCTTTGTATCTGGCTTGCCGCTCGCGCACTGTCAGGCTCGGACGCTTGGCGTTCTTATTACTACTAGACCGGATCTCTAGCTTGTAGACCGCGACGTTACGCCGGCCTGCCGTGTTCATGTCCCAACGAATGATGCGAAGTGCGTTCTGGTTGTACATCGCGTTGACGTACTTGCGGACGGTGGCGGGGCTCATGCCGCTCTCGTCAACGATGTCTTGGACCGTCGCGCCGTCAAGTAGCTGGAAGACCATGATTGCGTATACCCCAGCACCAACCTTGGTGCGGTAAGCGGGGCGATAGTCTGCTAGATGCGGGTTCACACCCACCCCCAGCAAAGAACCAGCACACCGACGATGGCGGCGGCAAGTGTGATCGCCCAAGCAAAGTCAGCCCAGCCGCCGCCGATGGGGCGGTAGTCGTCGTACTCATTCGCCGCGTGCGCGGCCTCCGGGTGTCGCCCCTGCTGATCGCACCCCTTCGGAATTCTCACCACAATGCTTCTCCTATTTCTTGGACCGGCTCTTTCTTTCGAGTCGGTGCTTTGTTGACGACGATGCCTCTTCCAGTGACTGAGTATCTAAAGGGCCACGGACTATCTCTTCTGTTTTGAACCTGTGTAAGTTCGCGCATTCCCTCGCCCGTACTCCGTTCCGTGTCGATAGCACTACTGTCCATGTGCCGCACTCCGGGCATTTCACTTAGCCACCATGAAAAGCCAGACGAGCAACATCGCGGCGATGACCCAGCACAGCAAGTCAACGCCCGCGACGGCGCGGCGCTCACGCTGTAGCAGAGACTCTTGCAGGCGCTGCTCGAAGTCGCTCATCGGGTACACCGGGCGCGGGTGGTACATAGACCCGATCTTTACCTTGCCTGTGTCGTAAGGTGTCATTTCACGGCCTCCTTTAGGATCTCGACGCGCTCGCGGGCGTCACGCAGGGCACAGTAACGCTGGTGCAGCCGCTCCAGAAACGTCACGCGCTTATGCACGGCACGCTCCTCGTTCAGCATCGCCAGTACCTCATCCTCCGGTATTGCCGAAAGGTTCTCATTGAGCCAACGCCACGAATGTCTCATTTTTGTTCCAGGCGCTTCTCTAGCGCGGCTATCAGCGCTTCAAGTCGGTAGACCCGACGTTGCGCTTGGTTGAAGAATTTCTGCGCGATGCGCAGTTCAACTTGTGCCACCTTCAGTCTCTCGGTCCACTTGGTCATTTCAATGCCTCCACAGCAATTTTCGATAACGACTTCTTTTCCTTGAGCGCGGTCAGAATGCGCTCGTCAATGGTTCCCTTGGTCTGTAGGACATAGACCCAGACATCGTGCTGCTGGCCGCTGCGGTGCAGCCGCCCGATGGCCTGCTCGTACAGCTCCAGCGACCACGGCAGCGACAGAAAGATGATGTGATGGCCGCCCGACTGTAGGTTCAGTCCGTGGCCGGCGCTCTTGGGGTGCAGCGCCAGCAGCCGCACGCGGCCAGCGTTCCAGTCGTTCAGCGCCTCTGGCCCGCGGGCGTGCGGGTAGCGCCGCAGCAGTTCCTCGCGCTCCTCAATGTAGTTGTAGAAGACGATGGTGTTGGCGCCTTGGTTCTCGGACAGGATCTCGTCCAGCAGGTCGAACTTGTGGTGCGACAGCCAGCGCGGCTCTGGCGTGTACAGGAACCCGGACGCCATCTGCTGTAGCTTCTGCGTTACAACGCCCGCTGACTGGGCGATGGCCGTCGCGTCGGGCAGCTCCAGCACGAAGTCCTTCTTCATCGTCTCGTAGTCGGTCAGGTCCATCTCGCAGGCCATCGGTACGATGTGCAGCGCCCGGTCGGTGGACGCGCCCTCCAGCAGGAACGTGGCCGGCTTGATGCGCTGCGTGACCGCCTCCAGAGCGCCTGGCCGCGGCTCCCAGTCGTTGAAGTCCCGGCTCATGCAGTAGAAGTGCTGTTGCAGGAACGCGCCCTTGCTACGGCCCAGCAGGGACTGGTCAACGATCTTGCATTGGCCGAACACATCCTCAAGGCCGTTGGAGGTGAAGCTACCCGTCAGGCCCCACCGGATGGGGATGTCCTTGATCCATTTCTCTAGCGCCTTGAACCGCTTGCCGCTCGGGTCTTTCAGCCGGGTCAGCTCGTCGAAGATGATGACGTCGAAGTCGCAGGGCTGCGTGACCAGCCATTGGATGTTGTCGTAGTTGGTGACGATGACATGGGCGTCACTGTCAAGCGCCGCTTTACGCTGCGCGGGCGTGCCAACAGCGGCGGCCAACCGCAACTGAGGCGCCCACTTCTGCACCTCCTCCGGCCAGACGTGCGCGGCCACCCGCAACGGCGCCAGCACCAAGGCGCGGCGAGCGATGCCACCCAGCAGCAACGGGCGCAGCGCGGTCAGCGTGATCGCCGTCTTGCCCGAGCCAACCGGCGCCAGCATCAGCGCACGGTCACGCTCGTATAGGAAGTCAGCAGCCGTTTCTTGTATGGGCCTGAGTTTCATGCGCTGCCCCATTGGTCAGCCATCGCTGCCGCAACGCCCGCGTAAGTGCGACTGCGCTCTTTCCACCGCTCGGGGCTGGGGGACATACGATGCACCCGCGCATCGCGCCCGTCAACGATGTTCGTCGGTTTCAACTTGGGTAGGTTCTTGAGCCAAAGGCAGGTCGTCTTTGTCTCCCCATGCCCAAACTGCCACGGCTGGATGATCTGGTCAGGCTTGCGGATGACCGTGCTGATCTTGCTGACGGGGTTCTCCAACGCAATCCTTGGAATCGGCGCGGCCAACAACAGACGCACAAACTCCAGCGCCTCGGCCTGCTCGGCCTGTTTGTCCTTCCACCAACGCGCACCGCTGACCGCCAGATGGGTGCAGGGCGGATGAGCGATCATCAGGTCCCAGCCGTGGTCGATGATGTCCAGTACGTTGCATTGATAGTGATCGCCCAGCGGCGACTCGCTCGGCAACAAGTCGCAGGACGCGGCGTAGTGACCGGCGCGCAGGAACGCATCGCGCACAGTCCCGCTGTATTCACACGCCACTAGCACTTTGAACGAAAGCATCGACGTTCTCCTTAGACCACACGATTGCGTAGTTGCACCCCAGCGCCTTAACCTCATCAGCGAAGACGCGCTGTAGCGGCGACACGCGCCCGCCTTCTGTCTTGACCTCAACAAACCAGACATGGCCGCCTGGCAGCACGACCAGCCGGTCAGCGACGCCGCGGTTGGTTGGCGACACGAACTTGTACGCCTTGCCGCCGTGCTCCTTGACGCGGCGCACTAGGTACGCCTCAATGTCACGCTCCAGCATGGGCCGCTCTCCGTTTGGCTGTGCAGACGGCGCAGCGCCATACGCCTCGACGGCAACTGCTGCCGGGCCCGTCGGGCACATCGCGGTTGCAGTCAAAGCACCTTCTCAAAAAATTGTGTGGGTCCATGTCCGGAACTTTACACCAACAAAAAGTTGTTGACAAGACTTTTCTTCCGGCTACACTGGAGGTCTCAACGGTCAAGGAGACTTCATGCAGCACAGTAAAGTAGTCGGCGGGTCCACCGCCAAGCGGGTCATCAACTGCCCCGGCAGCGTGGCACTGGTGCGGCGTATGCCGCCGCAGATCGAGAGCAAGTACGCCGCCGAGGGCACCATGCTGCACAACTGCATGGACCGCCTGCTCGGGACCGAGGACGTGATGGGCGCCATCCGCGCTGACGTCAGCCTCACCGAGGCGCAGGTCGAGAAGCTGACGTTCTGCGTCAACGCGCTGGACCAAATCGACCCCGAGCAGAAGATGAACTTCAACCAAGAAGTGACGGTTGAGTTCGAGGGCGTCAAGGCGCTGGAAGGCGTGTTCGGCAGCGTGGACCTGATCGGCAAGATCGGCGACCGCATGGTCGTGCTGGACTGGAAGTTCGGCGACGGCGTGGTAGTGGACGCTGAAGAGAATCCGCAGGGTCTGTTCTACGCGGCGGCGGCCAAGAAGACCAGCAGTGTGCAGTGGGCCGCGCAGGACACCAGCGAGGTCGAGATCATCATCGTGCAGTTTCCGGTCATCCGTCGCTGGGTGACCACCTGGGCGCGGGTAGACCAGTTTGAGCGTGACCTGATTGCCGCCATTAAGCTGTCGCAGCGCCCCGACGCGCCGTTAGAGATTGGCGACTGGTGCCGCTGGTGTACGGCGAAGCCCGTCTGCCCTAAGATGACCGGCGCCATCGACCGCGCCATTCAGACCGCCCTGACCGGCATTAGCGACGAGGACTTGGGCCGTGCGCTGGCGCTGGCTGAGAAGCTGGAAGGCTTTATCGGTGACGCTCGGGCGCTGGCGATGCAGCGGCTTGAGAAAAGTCTGCCTGTGCCCGGGTATAAATTAGTACCGAAGCGTGCGACGCGCCAGTGGGTCGATGAGGCCAAGGCCGAGCAGGCGCTGATGGCCGTTGGCCTTGGCGCTGACGACATCTTTAAGAAGGAACTTCTGTCACCTGCTCAAGCCGAGAAGGTGGCAAAGAAGGCCAAGGTTGATTTCCCCGCCGATCAGGTGGTGGCGGTTAGCAGTGGCAACACCATCGCCCCGGAGAGTGATCCCCGGTCGGCGGTGGTTCTCGTCGGGCAGCAGTTGACTGCGGCCCTCTCTAAACTCCAATAAGGTAAATCATGTCCAATATGACTGTGTTCTCTCAAGCCGGCCTGCCGGCAGTTGCGTCCCTGACCACGGCCCTGCGCGCCATCGCGCCTGATGTCGGTACCAGTACCGTCATCATCAAGATGGACAAGACGGGCCACTGGGTGTACGGGGCCGAGCAAGAAGAAGTCGAAGACGGCAGCCTCTGGGCCGTCAACCCGTTCTCCTTCGTGCATGGCTTCATCGCGTGGGGCGAGGGCGACGTTCTCGGTGAGAAGATGGGTCCCGTGACCCAGCCTCTGCCCGAGGTTGACGCGGCGCCTCCGGGTGCGAAGCGTGGGTGGGAGCCGCAAGTCGGGTTCTCGCTTAAGTGCACCAGCGGCGCTGACGCTGGCATGGAAGCGCGCTACTCCACCACCTCGGTGGGTGGCAAGCGGGCCGTGCAGGCGCTGGCGGTGGCGATTGCCACGCAGGTCGATAAGGACCAGACAGCGCCCGTGCCGGTGGTCAAGCTCGCGAAGGACTATTACGCCCACAAGAGCTACGGGCGCGTCTACACGCCGGTGTTCGATGTCCAGCAGTGGATCGGCATGGACGGCGCGGCTGACGAGGCGGAAGCTGCACCCGCACGCCGTCGCCGCGTCGCGGTCTAACTAAGAGGGGCGGGGGCTACGGCCCCCGTTTTTACTTATGATTTGGATCGATTTCGAGTCCCGCAGCGAGTGCGACCTCAAGCGCCACGGCGTCTACAACTACGCTGCTGACCCGTCCACCCGCGTGCTGTGCATGGCGTGGGCGCTGGACGATGGCGAGGTGGAAATTTGGGCGCCGGGCCAAAAATTTCCAAAAGCCGTGGCCGATGCCGTCGCCAAAGGCGACACCATCTACGCCCACAATGCCGCGTTCGAGCGCCTGATCTGGTCCTACGTTCTGGGGCCTGACCACAACGCTCCCGTGCCGACGCTGGAGCAGTACTACTGCACCGCCGCGCAGGCCCGTGCCAACTGCGGGCCAGGCTCGCTGGAGGACGTGGGCCGGTTCGCTGGCGCAGCGATGAAGAAAGACCACAAGGGCACGGCACTGGTCCGTAAGTGCTGCCTGCCGCCGTTCAAGCATACGCCGCAGGATCTGCAAGACCTGTTCGCCTACTGCGCCCAAGACGTTCGCGCCATGCGGGCTGTGTCGCAGGCCATGCGTCCGCTGTCGGCGCAGGAGCTGGCCGACTACCATGTCAACGAGCGCATCAACGACCGCGGCGTGCTGGTGGACGTTGACCTCGCCAAAGCCGCGCAGAACTACGCCGCGCAGGAGCTGGCCGCCATCGAGGCCGAGGTGGTCGAGGTGACGGGCGGCGCGATCACCAGCGTCCGCTCGCCCAAGATGCGCGAGTGGGTCTGGGAGCGGGTAGGCCCCGAGGCGCGCAAGCTGATGACGACCGACGAGGGCAAGCAGTCCATCGACAAGTCCGTCCGCGCTGCCCTACTAATTCTTGCTGAGGAAAACCCTGATGAAGTGCCCCATGCTCCAGCGACAGTCATTCAGGCAGCAGACGACATCTTTTCATCGTCGGTCGCCAAGTTCGTTAGGTTCGCGCAAATTGCGGATGAAGAAGATCAACGTGTGCGTGGGGCGTTTGTGTTTGCTGGCGGTTCTGCCACAGGCCGGGCGGCGTCCTATGGCATCCAGCTACACAATTTGTCCCGCAAGACCGCCAAAGACCCGGAGGCTGTCCGTCATGCGATGTGTCGCGGACATCAAATCACTCCTGAGTTCGGTGTTCGGGTAACTGACGTATTAAAAGGGATGTTACGCCCGGCTATTGTTGCGGCGACGGGCCATGTTTTTGTCAACTACGATTGGAACGCTATTGAAGCTAGGGTGTTGCCTTGGTTAAGCGAAAAAGGCGAGGCTACGCTAGATGTGTTTCGGCGTGGCGAAGACATGTATGTGGCGACTGCTAAAACCATGTTTAGGGTTGACGAAGTGTCACCTGACCAACGTCAGCAGGCCAAGGTCGCAATTCTTGCGTGCGGGTTTGGCGGGGGTGTTGGTGCGTTGGCTGCGATGGGCCGCGCTTACGGGCTTGTATTTTCAGAGCCTGAAGCTAAACGCATAGTAGACCTGTGGCGCCGCGCGAACCCTTGGGCGCAAAACATGTGGCGCCGAACAGAAGAAGCGTACCGAGGCGCCATGCGCAACCCTGGTAAGGGGTTCACTGCCAACCGTGTCACCTACATGTTTGACAAACAACACTTGTGGTACGCGCTTCCGTCCGCGCGTCTTTTGTGTTACCCCCATGCGCGATTTGAGGCTGACGGCGAGATAACTTATGCAAAAGCGGCTTGGAAACCAGCCGCCGACGCAAAAGAATGGCCTCGCGCAAAACTTTGGTACGGCATTGCCGTTGAAAACATCACGCAAGCTACCGCGCATGACGTTTTGCGCCATTCGTTGAGAGTGATGGATGCGGAAGACATCGCGGTTCTCGCGCATGTGCATGATGAAGTTCTGGTGGAGTGCTCAGAGAGCGACGCGCAGCGCGTAAGTCAGCGTATGCAAGAGATCATGTGCGCCGCGCCCGAGTGGGCTGAAGGACTGCCGTTAGCAGTTGCGGGATCAGTGGCCACCCGTTACAGTTGAGCGTGAACACGGCTAGCTTGGAAGTCATGAGCCAAGCGAAAAGCGAACTCCCCGCCTGCCGTTGTTTTCTTTCAGGGAGCGACGCGGAGTTAAACCAATGGATCAAATAAGGCTGAAAGAGCTGTTGCATTACTGCCCCCTGACGGGTGCGTTTAGTTGGCGTGGTACCGGCAAGCCGGCGGGCTCAAGTAAAGGCCACAGATACACGCGCATTACGATTTCCGGGAAACACCACTACGCTCATCGGCTTGCGTGGGTGTACGTTTACGGAGATGCGCCGACGCTGCATATCGACCACATAAACCGAGACTCAACAGACAACAGGCTAGAGAATTTGCGCCAAGTGAATCGGAGTCAAAACGGCCAAAACTCAAAACTGTCTTCCGCTAATTCAAGCGGGTACCGCGGCGTTTCTATCGATAAACGTAGAAATAAATGGGTCGCGTACATAAATTTAGACCACAGGAAAAAGCACCTTGGCTGCTTTGACAACATCGCCGACGCGGCGCGGGCATATGCTACTGCCGCTGCAAAAATTCACACGCACAATCCCGAGGCAGCATGATGAATTTTATTGAATACCTGGCCAGCTTGGCCCCCGAGGGCGAGACCGCCCTTATCGTCCGCCAGACCCCCCGCCGGGTGGAGGGCGAGTTGCAGTTCCACGCCGATGGCGCGGTCAAGGCCACCTGGCCTGCGTTCCTGCCGACAAAGGGTGTCAAGGACGGCGAGGCTTGGTTCGGCAACACCGCCAGCTTCATCATCGACCGTTTCGTTGACGGCAAGCCGTCGGCTAGCGCCGCGTGCTGCGAGTACGTCTTGGTGATGATGCTGGACGACGTTGGCACCAAGAGCAAGACGCCTGACCTGCCGCCGACTTGGATCATGGAGACCTCGCCGGGGAACTATCAGTGGGGCTATGCGTTCAGCGAACAGCCGACGAAGCTGGAGTTCGCCGGCGCGATCAAGGCTATCGCGTTGGCGGGCTACACCGACCCCGGCGCCTGTAACCCCGTCCGCAACTTCCGCCTGCCGGGATCCGTCAACCTGAAGCCTGGCCGCGACGGCTTCGCTGCTCAGTTGGTCGAGTTCCACCCCGAGCGGGATTACACACTGTCCCATATCTGTGACAGTCTCGGCGTCACCCCCGAGACGGTCGAGTCGCTCGGCCCGCGCCCCGTGCGCCTGTCCGACGATGGCGCTGATGATGTCGCCGCTTGGCTGTCCGAGCAGGGTTTGGTCCTGTCCCGTCCGAACCCCGAGGGCTGGATGGGCGTCCAGTGCCCCAACGCCGCCTCGCATACTGACGGCAACCCCGAGGGCCGCTACCTGCCGTCCGGGCGGGCGTACTGCTGTCTCCACTCTCATTGTGTTGACCTGGGCTCGTCGTGGTTCCTCGAGTGGGTCGCCACCAACGGTGGCCCCCGGCACACGCCTGGCCTGCGCGACGAGTTGCTTCAGCAGGCTATGGCCGCCACCATCGGGCGCCTGACGCCGCCGCCTGCGCTGGCTGGCGCTGCCGCCGCCGTGGTCGCTGAGGTTGACCGCGCCGAGGCCGCCCGTACTGAGAAGGCCGACTGGTGGGCCCGCTTCGCCTATGTCGTTTCGGATGATGCGTTCTTTGATATGCGCGAGCGCCGCCAGTTCACGCGGTCCAACTTCAACGCCCTGTTCCGGCATGTCAGTTGCCGGTCGATCCACGGCAAGAACCCCAAGATCGAAGCGTCGGTCTGCTATGACGAGCACCGGCAGGACAAGGGCGGGCGGGTGCTGGACGGTATCGCATACGCCCCCGGCGAGTCGGTCCTCGTCGCTCGTTCCGGTGGCGTGTACGGAAATAAGTGGCAGGACGGTCGCCCCCCGGTTGCCCGCTCTGCTGGCGCGGATGTGTCGCTGTGGCTGGCGCACGCCGAGAAGATGATCCCGGACGCTGCTGAACGTGAGCACGTATTTAACATCATGGCATGGAAGGTCCAGCACCCCGGCACCAAAATTAATCACGGTGTCCTGCACGCCGGCCGACCTGGCGCGGGCAAGGACTCGCTCTGGACCCCGTTCCTGTGGGCCATTGGCGGCGAGGGGCGCACTAACGTGGCGACCGTCCGCAACGAGGAGATCCACTCCCAGTGGGGCTATGCTTTCGAGTCTGAGGTGTTGGTCCTGAACGAGTTGCGCCAGACTGAGGCCAGTGACCGCCGCGCCCTTGAGAACCGACTCAAGCCCTTGCTCGCTGCGCCCCCTGACCTGATCTCGATTCAGCGCAAGGGCCTGCACCCCTACGACGCGGCGAACAAGCTCCTCGTTCTGGCGTTCTCCAACGAACGCGCCGCTATCACCTTGCCCTCCGACGATAGGCGGTGGCTCGTCCTATGGTCCGAGGCGTCCATCATGCCGCCCGTCGAGGCCAAAGCATTATGGGACTGGTACGGGGCCGGTGGCCTGGCGGCGACCGCCGCCTGGCTGCACGCCCGGGACGTCACCCAGTGGAACCCCGGTGCGCCCCCGCTGATGACGGAAGCAAAGCTCATCATGCTGGGCGCCGGTATGTCCCCCGCCGAATCGTGGCTGATGACCCAGTTGAACGACCGTGCCGGTCCGTTTGCGCGTGGCGTGGTTGGTGCCCCTTGGCAGAGCGTGGTAGAGGAACTGCAACCCAGCGCCCCTGCGGCCGTGCGGCTGCACGTTCAGGCTCTGCTGCACGCGTTCAGGGAGGCCGGATGGCACGATCTCGGCTTGTGCCACGCCCGCGAGGCTAGGACCAAGCGACACTGCTACGCCGCGCCTGATTTCGTTGGGTCTAAGTCTGACGCCCGCCGGGTGGTTGACCTTCCCGCACCCTCTGCCGCTGAGATCATCGCCCGCGTGCGAGGGTAAAAAAAAGCCCCCGCGAACGGGGGCGATCAAGGGAGGGGTCTACTATAGATCAAGTAGAGTGATCAGAACAAGCGCCGCGATAGCGGCTAGCGCCGCCCAGATCATTCTATGGTCTCGGTAGTGTCGAGCCCTTGGTATTCCGCCGCGGGAGCGGCGGGGAGCGGGACGTATAACGCCAGGTGGTTGCCCTTGGGGTAGGCGGGCAAGGCTCGTTTGTCGCTGTTGAGCTCAAAGTAGCGCTGCACATAGTCGGCTGTCGACGTCACGCCGGCCACATAGGCCGGGAACAGCCGCTTGTCGCTCCGTCCTAGGGCGGGCTTCCGCATGGGCTTGATGGGCCGCGTTAGGGTCTCAGCGGCGGCGCTGCCGGGCTTGGGGGTGTAGGTGGTGCCTGAGATCGTGATGGTCTGCATGGTTTAGGCCTCCGGGGTGTAGGTGGCGCGGGCGATAGCAGCGCGGCACTGGTCTAGCAGGGCGCGGCCTGAGTCAGAGAACTGGAGTCTATCGGCCAGTGCGTGGCCCTTTACGTCCAGCGACATAAGGGCGCGGAGCGCGGCCAGCAACGCGGGAGCGTTGGCAATCAAACTGAGATCGGCAGCACTGGCGCCACGGACGTCACAGATGCTATCGCCCTCATCCGTTACGATGGCTTCGGTGGTGTCGTCGATACGGGCATACAGCCACGGTCCAGGTGTGTGTGTCACGGTTTAATTCTCCGGAAGCAGTTTGTTGGCATACCATTGAGCGGATTCAGGGTTTGAATAGACCCTGCGCTCGATTTCGTTTCCTGAATCGGTATCGGTAAACTGCACAATGAATCGGCCGGTAGGCCAATCGGCAGTTACCGTGACGGCTAACCCGTCAGACGGGTTAGCGCGGGAAAAGATAATGTCTGGCATGGTCAGATCCTCCGGATTGAGATAACGCGGTTCTTGTGCCCTAAGGCATGGTCGGCGATGACGATAGAGCGGGCTTGCTTCGACGTGCCCCCGCACAGCATACAGTCTGCGCAGAGCGCTTTCTTACCGCCCTCAGCACTAGCGGGGCAGGTCGTTTCCATCGGCGCCTTGTCTACGCCTACCGACACCCGAAAGTACCGCATCCCCATGTCGGTCGCTTGTCGGGCCTCTGCGGCAGTGTCGGCCGAAGCCATCACCAGCGGCGCCCATGCGGCAACATCGAACCCGACCGATTGCCATTGGTGCGAGTAGCCGACATGGCCAGCAGCGTAGGACACTAGTTCACGCCAGAGCCCGACCGGTGCCGCAGCTGGATCGCCATAGGTGCCGAGCCGCAGCCGGCGCCCTAGTAGTGCTGCAGCGACCTGCGCCCGGGTGGTGGCGCGCGCATAGGATCCGCGCCGATAGGCGCGATAGACCGCTAGGACACTGCGGCCAACGTTGACGTAACAAGGGGGCTTGCCGCTAACGCGGGCCAGCAGGGGGCGATGCTCACACATGCCACAGATGCTGGCATCGGCGCCTGACTGCAGCGCTTGCACTGGGTCGACATCGGCCCGGATGATGAAGCTCTGCACTAGGTCACCGGTTTTCGCGTTAGCTGACGCGGTTTTCAAGCCGGTGAGGATGACGACGATCGGCCGGCCGTCGATGGAAGATGGACCCTCGTAGACGATCACAGTAGCACCCCCATGCCGTAGCTAAGTAGGACGAACAGCGCAGCAGCGATCGCCACTGCGGTGAGGATGTCTTTCAAGTGGTCGGTCATGGTCGGGTCTCCTTTAGATGGTGGTGGCGCCCCGTGAGGGGCGCCGGGGGGTTAGATGATCCAGTCGGGGCTAGCGGTGACACCGTGCGCTTCAGCTAACGCGAGCATCTCGGCTTTCGTCTTGCTGCTGCGAGCGCCGCGGTGCAACGCCGAGAAAGCGCGGGCGATGTAGTCGGCGCCGAGGTGCGCGCCGTATTGAATGGTCTTGCTGATCTCGCGGGCTTCAGACTTGGTCATTACGTTCTCCGGTTTGCGTTGGGGTGAAAGGACTGTAAGGCAATGCCGTTATCCTAGTCAAGTGTGTGGGCATTGTGGGCATTCACGCGATGCGCCAAACGCGGATCTGGCCGTCAACGCAGCGCCGCACGGTGAATTTCTTGCCGTGGTTAGCGCCGACTTGATGCGCAGCCTTATTGATTAGGTTGAAGTTCGCATCAGCGGGAAAGACCGCGCAGTCTTTCACGGCCATGCCGCTGAACGGGTACTTGACGCGGGGACGGCTGGCGGGAAGCGGATCGTTGGTGAGTGTGAACATGGTGGTCCTCTGGTTGGTGGAATGCCCACTATACACAATGATCTATCGACAGTCAACGTGGGCGCGATGTGGCGCGGATGTGGCGCGGCTCTGCCATAGGGGGTGGGCGGTTGTCGTTGGTTGTTTATTAGACCCTTAAGAAAAAGAAATATACTGTATATATATACAGTACACACGTACGGCCAGCGATGCTGGTGGGTGGCGCTACAACCGCCCACATTTTCGCTACCGCGTGGTGTGCGCGTCAAACACCCCGCAGACAGCACATCGACCATGTGTGGACGTGGCGACAACCGCCCACATGCTTGATGGCCGGTGCGATGTGTGTGGACGTGGCGACAACCGCCCACATCCGGCTGCGGTCTGCGTGGACGTGGCGACAACCGCCCACATGCTGGCGCCTGGCAGATGTAGGTGAGCGCACACTACCCCCCGGGTAGGGCCGACGCGACAGGGCCAACGGCTACGAAGGTATAGCAAGAAAAATTTATTTTTTGCTATACACTCAAAGCATGTTCAAAAGTTTGCCCCTATCTGTCAGGGATGTGCGCGCCACCGAGGCCGTACTGAACCGCGTATACGACGCAGCCAAGCGAGGCCTGAAGGGCGACACACTGGCGCTAGCAGCAGGGCTGCTGCCCAGCGAGTACCGGCGCTTGCGTGAGTTGGATCCCATCGCGGAGTTGGCCGAACTGAAAGGCCGCGCTGACGGCGAACTCAGTATGTCGAACAAACTACACGAGGCGGCTGAGGCGGGCGACTCCAAGGCGGCGCTGGAAATACTGAAGCACGCCCACGGCTGGGTTGCCAAGCAACAGGTGCAAATCGACGTAGCGCAGCAGATCAGTATCACGGCTGCGCTGGAGGCCGCGCAGCGGCGCGTAGAGACGCTTATAATTGACGAAGCCCAAGAGCGCGCCAACGCCCCTAGGCTTCTAACCAACAACCGTGAAAAGGACGGCAATGGCTACACTGATTTTGACACAAGCGCGGCTAAAGACGTTGCTGAACTACGACCCAAACACAGGCGTGTTCACCCGCAAGATAAAAGTTAAGATGCAGCCTGTCGGCTCTGTAGCTGGCACTTCAGGTACACGCGGATACTTGCAGTGCAACATTGACGGCAAACCGTACAAGATGCATCGGCTGGCGTGGCTGTATGTTTATGGTGTGTGGCCCGAACACCAGCTTGACCACATCAACCACAACACGGCGGACAACCGCATCAGCAACCTGCGTGATATTACTTGCGCGCACAACCACCAAAATAGAGCCCGGCGGACTAAAAGCGCGTCGGGCTATCTTGGGGTGACATGGCACAAACGCGATTTACGTTGGCAAGCGCATATAGAAGTTGACGGTAAATCGCACCACCTAGGATATTACCCGGCGCTACCGGACGCTATCAGCGCCCGTCTTGCGGGAGAACGTCAGTACCACACGCAGCGACCGAGGGTCTAGAGTGCAAGAGCCTAAATACAGCGCGGAAGATGAACAGGGGTTAATGTCCCGTCTTTGGTCCCCGCAGATAGTCAACGATCCTGAGAAGTTTGTCTTAATGGCGTTCCCGTGGGGGGAGCAAGGCACGCCGCTAGAACGGTACAAAGGCCCCCGCACCTGGCAGCGGCAAGTGCTGCGCGATATCAGGGACCACATCGCGGACAACGGCGATGTGGACATGTACAAGGTACTGCGCATGGCCACGGCGTCAGGCCGCGGTATCGGTAAAAGCGCACTGGTCAGTTGGCTGGTGTTGTGGATGCTGACGACCCGCATCGGAGCGTCAGTCATCGTGTCGGCCAACTCAGAGGCGCAGCTCCGCTCGATCACATGGGCGGAGATAACCAAGTGGCTGGCGATGCTGATGAACAGCCACTGGTGGGAAATCTCGGCGACACGGATCACGCCGGCCAAGTGGCTGGCGGAGATCGTCGAGCGCGACCTGCGCAAGGGTACGCGGTACTGGGGAGCGGAGGGCAGGCTGTGGTCGGAGGAAAACCCGGACGCCTACGCGGGTCTGCACAACTCAGACGGCGTGATGCTGATCTTCGACGAGGCGTCGGGTATTCCAGACAAGATCTGGGACGTTGCACAAGGCTTCTTTACTGAGAACACGCCGCACAGGTTCTGGTGCGCGTTCAGCAACCCGCGACGTAACCAAGGGTACTTCTATGAGTGCTTTAACGCCAAGCGAGCGTTCTGGAACATCCGGCAGATCGACGCCCGCACGGTCGAGGACACGGACAAGGCGGTGTATCAACAGATTATTGATGAGTATGGCGAGGACTCGCCCCAGGCGCGGATTGAGGTGTATGGTGAGTTTCCGTCTACCGGTGATGAGCAATTTATCGCCCCGCGTATCGTAGACGAGGCGTTCAAGCGGCCTAAGTACAAGGACCCGCAGGCGCCCATCGTGATCGGCGTAGACCCGGCGCGTAGTGGGTCGGACTCGACGGTCATCGTGGCGCGACAAGGGCGCGACCTGCTGGAGATCAGGCGGTACAAGGGCGACGACACCATGACGGTGGTCGGGCACGTCATCGAGGCCATCGAGGACTTCAAGCCGGCGCTGGTGGTGCTGGACGAAGGCGGGCTCGGGTACGGCATCCTTGACCGGCTGACGGAGCAGAGGTATAAAGTGCGCGGGGTGAACTTTGGCTGGAAAGCGAAGAACCCGATTATGTGGGGTAATAAGCGGGCAGAGATCTGGGGCGCGATGCGGGAGTGGCTTAAAACTGCCGCGGTGCAAGAGGACCGGCAGCTTAAGAACGACTTGACAGGCCCCAAGACCAAACCCGATAGTACGGGCACAATCTATCTTGAGAGCAAGAAGGACATGAAATCCCGTGGGCTGGCGTCACCAGACGCCGCTGACGCGCTGGCGGTGACGTTTGCGTTTCCTGTTGCCAGCCGAGGCGAGTACAATTCACGAACTCCTGCTCGCAAGGTCTATTCAGACTTTACTAGCGGCACATCATGGATGGGGTCTTGATGGCTACTAAGAAAAGTGTCTCTCTGAGTGTTGGCCGCGGCGAAAAGCTGCCCGTCAGCAAAGGCGCTGGCCTGACGGCCAAGGGCCGTGAGAAATACAACCGCGAAACCGGTAGTAATTTAAAGGCGCCAGCGCCGAGCCCTAAGACCGAGGCTGACAAGGGGCGCAAGGCGTCCTTCTGCGCGAGAATGGGTTCAGTAGCGGCCAAGGCGGAGAACAACGAGCGTGCTAAGGCGGCGCTCAAGAGGTGGAAGTGTTGAAACTTTTCGCCTTGATCGCGGCGTTTTTTGTTATTTCTTGGCTTATTGAAGTCATTCTGGGAGACTAATATGGCTACCAAACCCGGTCTGTACGCTAACATCCACGCTAAGCAAGAGCGCATCAAAGCCGGCAGTGGCGAGAAGATGCGCAAACCGGGCGCCTCTGGCGCACCGACCGCCAAGGCGTTCAAGGAATCGGCTAAGACAGCCAAGAAGGGGAAGTAAATGCCGCTCGTTAAGTCGCCCAGCAAAGAAGCCTTCCGAAAAAACGTGGCCGCCGAGGTTAAGTCGGGTAAACCAGTGAAACAGGCTGTCGCCATCGCCTATTCTGTCAAGCGCGAAGCGAAGAAGAAATAACATGGCTGACGTTACCGGGATCGTTGCAGCAGCCGCTGTCGCTGTGGGCGGTAAGCCCAAGAAAAGCGACTCTGACGTTCTGGCAACCGCCCGCGCCAGACTCGACATGGCTGTTTCTTGCTATTCTGAAAGCCGTGAAGACGAAATCGACGACCTGAAGTTTTATGGTGGTAGCCCAGACAACCACTGGCAGTGGCCGGCGGACGTGCTGGCGACCCGCGGTGCGGTGCAAGGCCAGACGATCAATGCTCGGCCCTGCCTGACGATTAACAAGCTGCCGCAACACGTTCGTCAAGTGACCAACGACCAGCGGCAGAACCGGCCAGGCGCCAAGGTCATCCCGGTCGATGACAAGGCCGACACTCAAGTTGCCGAGATCTTCAACGGCATGATCCGGCACATCGAGTACATCTCGGACGCCGACGTTGCCTACGACACCGCCTGCGAGAACCAAGTGTCCTACGGCGAGGGCTACCTGCGCCTGCTGACCGAATATTGCGACGAAGACACGTTTGACCAAGACATCAAGATTGGTCGAGTGCGTAACAGCTTCAGTGTGTACATGGACCCGACCATCCAAGACCCGACGGGCGCGGATGCCAAGTGGTGTTTTGTTACTGAAGACCTAAGCAAAGCGGAATACACCCGCCTGTACCCCGATGCCGCCCCCATTACGACCCTACAGTCGTTGGGAGTGGGCGATCAGTCGATCTCGAACTGGCTCAATGAAGATACGATCCGCATTGCGGACTACTACTACATTGACTATGACCGGACTACGCTGAACCTGTACCCCGGAAACGCTACCGCGTTCGAGGGCACGCCCGAAGATAAGCAACTTCGTGCGATCTACGGTAAGCCGAAACGCAGTCGAGAGGCTGATCGCCCACGGGTGAAGTACTGCAAGATCAACGGGTACGAAATCCTTGAGGAACGCGAGTGGGCGGGCAAGTGGATTCCCGTAATTCGCATCGTCGGCAACGAATTTGAGGTCGATGGCCGTCTGTATGTGTCTGGTTTGGTGCGAAATGCCAAGGATGCACAGCGGATGTACAACTATTGGGTCAGCCAAGAGGCAGAAATGCTCGCTTTGGCCCCAAAAGCGCCGTTTATTGGCTACGGCGGCCAGTTTGAGGGTTACGAAGAGAAGTGGAAGACCGCCAACACCCAAAACTGGCCGTATTTGGAGATCAATCCAGACGTTACAGACGGTCAAGGCGCCGCCCTGCCACTACCCCAGCGGGCACAGCCTCCGATGGCCTCCAGCGGCCTTCTACAGGCCAAGGCGGGGGCGTCTGAGGACATCAAGTCCACCACGGGGCAGTACAACGCCTCGTTGGGCATGGGTAGCAACGAACGGTCAGGCAAGGCCATCCTCGCCCGCCAGCGCGAGGGCGACGTTGGCACCTATCACTATGGTGACAACTTGGCCCGCGGCGTGCGACACGTTGCCCGCCAATTGGTGGACCTGATCCCGAAAATTTACGACACGCAACGCATCGCCCGCATCATTGGTGAAGACGGCGAAACGAAGATGGTCAAGATTAACCCTGACCAACAAGAGCCCGTCAACAAGATTGTTGACGAGCAGGGCATTGTGATGGAGAAGATTTACAACCCCGGCGTCGGCAAGTACGACGTAGTGGCCACCACTGGCCCCGGCTATGCCACCAAGCGTCAGGAAGCCCTTGAGGCTATGGCGCAACTGCTGCAAGGCAACCCGCAGCTCTGGGCGGTGGCCGGCGACCTGTTTGTTAAGAACATGGACTGGCCTGGCGCTCAAGAGATGGCCAAGCGGTTTGCCAAGACCATTGATCCTAAGTTTATGTCAGAGGCTGATGAAAACCCTGCCTTGCAGGCCGCGCAGCAGCAGATGGAGGCAATGGGTCAGGAGATGGAGCAGATGCACCAGATGATCCAGAACGTCGGCAAGTCCATTGAGGTGCAAGAGCAGCGCCGTAAGGACTACGAGGCTGAGATCAAGGCATACCAGGCTGAGACGCAGCGCATCAGCGCAGTGCAGGCCGGCATGACCGAGCAGCAGATTCAGGACATTGCTATGGGTGTGGTCGCGGCTGCGATGGAGCAGGGCGGCATCCCTGAGATGCGCGAAGAAATGCCTGAGATGCAGCCACAAGAAATGGGAGTCATACAGTAATGCACAAGCCCGCTGATTTTGTCGGGACGCTGTTTCTCGCAAGGGATGTAGCGCACTCAGTACACCTGAACACTCGCAGCTTTTCCAAACACTCGGCGCTTAACGAGTTCTACGACAACATCGTGGATTTGGCGGACAAGTTTGCTGAAGCCTACCAAGGCAGGCATGGTCTAATTGGCCCCATCACTTTGATGAGCGCTACCAAGACCAACAACATCATTGAGTTTTTGCAGTCTTCGATGGACGAGCTGGAAAAGTGCCGGTACGAGGTCTGCGACAAGACTGACACCCCGATTCAAAACATCATTGATGAAATTATCGGGGCTTACTTAAAAGTGCTTTATAAACTAAAATTTTTGGCGTAAGGACGAATCATGGGACTGAAATCCACCACAGTTTGCTTGGGCTACCAGCAAATCACCTCGTTGTCAGCAGCCGCGGCGCTGACTGTTCCGAGCGGAGCCACACTGGCTATCATCACGCCGGAGTCGCAGGCTGTTCGTTGGCGCGATGACGGCACCAACCCTACCAGTGCGGTCGGTATGCCTGTGCCTATCTCGACCGTGCTGTCGTATGACGGTGATTTGCAGCGCATCCGTTTTATTGAGCAAGCTGCTAGTGCCAAACTGAACGTGAGCTACTACGCATGATTACCGTTCGCACATCGCCCCAGTACGTCAACCGTGTCCGTCAGGAATGGACGGCTAACGGCGGTGTGTACGGAGACGGCGGGATTTCATCTCTTACGCCGGCCAACGATCCTTTTGCGCAACTAGGGCCTACGCTGGATTTGGTGTTTGCTGGCGTGCCGACAGACCTGCTTGGCGCCGCTACGCTTGTCGATTACACGTTGAATCTATACTTCACACCTGAGACCTATCAGGTCGCAGCGCAGTACGCCATCTGGGAGTAAACATGGCCCTCGTCTCAAAAACTTTCTCTGAGATCATCACCTTCACCCGCGCCAGCACGGCAACGTACTTCGACTCGGCGGGTGTGCTGCAAAGCGCCGCCATCAATGCGCCCCGGCTGGACTACAACCCCTCCACGCTGGCCGCGCAGGGGCTGCTGATTGAAGAGCAGCGGACAAACAGTGTTCCGAACAGCACCGCAACGGGATCGGTGGCGGGGACACCGGGAACACTTCCTACTTCGTGGGGAGGCGCTAGTTCAGCAAACGGGATTAACCGAACCGTTGTTGGCACCGGCACAGAAAACGGCATTGCATATATTGATATTCAGTTTTCAGGAACCAGCACGGCTGGCGGCAGTATAAATTCAATTGCAAGCACACTTACCGGAATCGCTGCCACAAGCGGACAGACTTGGACAGGTTCTTCTTACGTCAAGTTGCAGGCTGGCAGTCTGACTAACTTAACCAGTGTTGTGTCTGCTGTAAGCGGGCGGGATGTTGGCGGCTCGCAACTTGAAACCACACAACTAACTATTGCGCCTACTTCAGCCGCACTCAGCACCCAGCGCAATGTAGTATCAAGGACATTGAACAACGCCTCTACCGCGTTTGTGACAGTAACAGTTTTCAGTGCAGCTTATGCCTCCGGCGTCGCCATTGACATCACCCTCCGCATCGGCCTCCCCCAGCTAGAACTCGGTGCCTTTGCCACCAGTGTCATCCCCACCTCTACCGTTGCCGTAACGCGCAGTGCGGATGTGGCGAGCGTGAATACGTTGAGCCCTTGGTATAACGCGACTGAGGGGACGTTGTATTCAGAGTCGCTTCTAACGCGACAAAGCGCAACGGCAGGGACCAATGTGTTCTATATCTGGAACACTTCAACCAGTGAAATAAAACTGTACTACCGAGGCTCAGGTAGCACAGGCGCAACTGTTGTTGACGCAACAGTAAACCAAGCTGATCTAACTCCTACTGGAGTGCTGACCGCTAATACAGTTGCAAAACTTTCTCTTGCGTACAAAGCAAATGATTTTGCAGCCGCTGGAAATGGCGGAGCAGCAGTAACAGATGCAACTGGAACCGTTCCGGCAGGAATGTCGCAAGTTCTCCTTGGCGGACCCAACGGAGTACTTAACGGCTACATCCGCCACATCACCTACTACCCCCGCCGCCTGAGCAACGCCGAGTTGCAAACCATCACCGCGTAAGGAGCCGCCATGTACACCGACTACACCCTCAAGTTTGCCAACGCTGATGAAGCAGCTGGCGTCCTCTTTAACGAGCAAACCATCCTCAACGGCGACATCGTGGAGATCGTCAAGGCGCCCAAGTACAGCGCTGTTGATGTCATCGGCGTGATCTACAAGCCGACCGGCAAGATGCTGACGGTTAAAGGTGAAGAGCCTGTGCAAGAAATGAAACCTATTGATGGGTGGCACGTTAACGTGCGGCACGCTGGTAAAGCTCCTGAGCTTGACAACTATAAAATTGAAGTGAAAACGCCCGTTAGAATGTGGGCTTGATTTTGGTGTACTATGCACCGCAACCTTACTGGCCAGGTAGACCGGGAACTCAAACGAGTTGGAAATGACTGAAGAAGTTCAAACCTTAGCGGAAGTTGAATCCGCGTCAGCGCCCGAGACAACGGCTGTCCCGGAAGATGCGCAAAACGCGCCGGAAGTAGCTGAGAATCAGCCCGAGCAGACGCTTGAGGAGAAGAAATTCACCCAGGCCGACATCGACGCGATGATCAGCAAACGCCTCGCAAGAGAGCAACGTAAGTGGGAACGAGAGCAAGCGCAACGGTCTGCGGAAACGCAAATCGTCAAGTCTGCCCCGACGGCCAGCGTTGATCAGTTCGAGTCTCCTGAAGCCTACGCGGAAGCGCTGGCTTACCAGAAGGCAGAAGAACTGCTCGCCAAACGCGAAGCCGCCAAGCAGCAGTCGCAAGTCCTCGAAAGCTATCAGGAACTTGAAGAAGCAGCGCGGGACAAGTACGACGACTTTGTGCAAGTCGCCTACAACCCCAAGCTACCAATCACGAACGTGATGGCAGAAACGATCCAGTCTTCGGATATCGGCCCCGAGTTGGCGTATTATCTCGGGTCTAACCCAAAAGACGCGGAGCGTATCTCACGTTTGGCGCCGCTTGCACAGGCAAAAGAAATCGGTAAAATCGAGGCCAAGCTGGCCGCGGAACCGCCGGTCAAACGATCAACTTCAGCGCCTACACCTATTTCACCTGTAACCGCCCGAACTTCTGGTTCGCCAGCCATCGATACTACGGACCCACGGTCTATCAAGACCATGACGGCCTCGCAGTGGATTGAAGCTGACAGGGCGCGACAGATGAAAAAGCTGCAGGCAAACATGTCCCGCTAAGATTTGAAAGGAGCCTATTGTGGCCAACAGTATTCTGACCATTGATATGATCACCAGGAAAGCCCTGGAGATTCTTGAGAACAACCTTGTTCTTACCCGTAACGTGAACCGGCAATACGACGACAGCTTTGCTGTTGAAGGCGCCAAGATCGGTTCTACCCTGCGTATTCGTCTGCCCGACCGCGCTCTGGTGACTGACGGTGCCGCCCTGCAAGTTCAGGACGACAACGAGCAGTTCACCACGCTGACGGTTGCCAATCAGAAGCACATCGGCGTGAACTTTACGTCGGCTGAACTGACTATGCAGCTTGACGACTTCGCCGAGCGTGTGCTTAAGCCGCGTATTAGCCAGCTTGCCTCCAGCATCGATGCTGACGTTGCCAATGCCTTCAAAACCATTGGTAACTCCGTTGGCACCCCCGGCACCACGCCGGCCACCTCGCTGGTTCTGCTGCAAGCGCAACAGAAACTCAACGAGAACGCGGCTGTCATGAGCCCCCGTTACGCCACCGTCAACCCTGCGGCCAACGCTGGGCTGGTTGAAGGCATGAAGGGTCTGTTCAACCCGACCGACACGGTGAGCAAGCAGTTCCGTAACGGCATGATGGGCACTGGCGTGTTGGGCTTTGAAGAAGTCAACATGTCCCAGTCCATCAAGCAGTTCACGACTGGCACCCGCGGCGCTACCGGCAACACCACTTCCGCAGCGGTTACCGCTGAAGGCGCCACCTCCATCGCGCTGACTGTGGCCTCCGCCGTCACCATCAAAGCCGGCGACGTGTTTACTGTGGCTGATTGTTTTGCGGTGAACCCGCAGACCCGTGAATCCACCGGCTCGTTGTTTCAGTTTGTGGCTTTGGCCGACGCGACCGCTGTCAGCACCGCTGTTACCGTGACTGTGGCTGCAATCTACTCGGCCAGCCACGCTCTGGCCACCGTGAATGCTCTGCCTGGCAACAGCAAGGCAGTGGTGTTTATCGGCGCGGCTTCTACGGCGTACCCGCAAAACTTGGTGTATCACAAGGACGCCATCACGTTCGCCACCGCTGACCTGCTCCTGCCGCAAGGTGTGGACATGGCTGCGCGTGCCGTCCACAACGGTATCAGCCTGCGTGTCGTGCGTCAGTACGACATTAACAACGACCGTATGCCTTGCCGGATTGACGTGCTGTATGGATTCAGCGCGATTCGCCCGCAAATGGCCTGCCGTCTCTGGGGCTAAACAGAATGGGGGCTACGGCCCCCATTCTTACCACTCATCATTGAAAGGATTTCATCATGGCTCTCCCTAATGGCGCTGGCGGCTACCAGCTTGGCGACGGCAACGTCAACGACCCGTTCATTGATCTGACCGCCGATCCGATTGCAGTTACTGCAACGGCTACGCTGACTCCGGCTCAGGTTCTCAACGGCCTGATTCTCGCTAACAGCGGTGTCACCGCCGCCGCGCAAACCTATACGCTGCCTACGGTTGCGGAACTGGAAGCAGTGCTGGTTAACTCTGACCGCATTGGCACCACGTTCACTTTCCGCGTGGTCAACCTCGGCACGTCTTCCGCCACCGCCATCATCGCTGCTGGCGCGGGCTGGACGGTTTCTGGTTCTCTGACCATGACCATCCCCGTGACCACTGGCGCGTCTATGGTTGCGCGCAAGTCGGCTACTGGTGCTTGGACGCTGTACCGCGTGGCTTGATAAGGAGTTATCATGCCTAATACCAAAGCAACCGGCGTCGCTTACAGCGATCCCGAGTTTGAAAGCGTTACCGTCACAGGTGCCATCGCTGCCGCCAGCGTGACGGCTACCGGCGCACTGAACGGCACCATGCTGGACTTGAATGCGCCCGTTATCAAGACGGCTTCGTTCACGCTCGGCGACACGGAAAACTTTGTCGTCTGCAACGGCGCGGGCAGCATTACGGTCACGTTCCCCTCCGCTGCGGTCAGCACTGGCCGCATCGTGTGGATCAAGACCATCGCTGCTCAGACCGTTGTGTCGGCGTCGTCCAACGTGAAGCCTATTGGCACCAACACTGCTGGCACCGCGATCCTTGCGGGGACGGCAGGCGCCAATGCCATGCTGGTGTGCGACGGTACCGATTGGGTCACCATGACCTCGTAAGCAAAACGGGGGCTTCGGCCCCCGTTCCCCTATGTCTATCATCTATCTTCGCCATTCTGTTCACGGGGCTAAAGTCGCCACGCTTGATTTAGAAGCGGAGTACGATGAACGCAGCGGTTGGGAGCGGTATACTCCAAGCGTTGAAGATGATCAAAACGCTGCGTTGCCAGTGAACACGCTGGGGCGCCGCCGTCGCAAGGAGCCCGAGAATGTCCACCACAGCGGGTGATCAAATTAACAGAGCCCTAAGACTTCTTGGGGTTCTTGCAGAGGGCGAAACGTCATCTGCGTCTGTCATGCAAGACTCGCTGACGGCGCTCAACCAAATGACTGACAGTTGGAACACCGAGCGGTTGTCGGTGTTTTCGACGCAAGATCAAGTATTCAGTTGGCCTACCAGCACGATTAGCCGCACGCTGGGCCCTACTGGCGATTTCGTGGGTAACAGGCCTATTCTGTTGGACGACGCGACGTACTTCCGCGACCCCAGCACAAACGTCAGCTTTGGCGTCAAAATTATCAACCAGCAGCAATACAACGGCATTGCTGTCAAGACGGTTACGTCAACGTATCCGCAAGTGTTGTGGGTCAACATGACGTATCCCAACATTGAGATGTACATCTACCCAGTGCCTACGCGGCTGCTGGAATGGCATTTCATCTCGGTGCAAGAATTGACTCAACCTGCTACGTTGAGCACCGTTCTGGCCTTTCCACCAGGCTACCTGCGGGCTTTTACCTACAACTTGGCGATGGAGATTGCGCCTGAGTTCGGGGTCGAGCCGTCGCCGCAAGTCATGCGGATTGCCATGTCCAGCAAGCGCAACATTAAGCGCATCAACAACCCAGATGACATCATGAGCTTGCCGTATTCGCTAGTAGCGACAAGGCAGCGGTTCAACGTGTACGCTGGGAATTATTGATTGTGAAGACGGCGATTCTCGGCTCCAGCTATGTTGCTCGCAGCGTCAACGCTGCGGACAACCGCATGGTGAACCTGTTCGCGGAAATTGTCCCTGAAGGCGGCAAAGAGCCCGCCTTTCTAAACCGAGCGCCTGGCCTGCGTCTGTTGGCCGCGGTCGGCAGTGGTCCCATCCGGGGAATGTGGCAGTTTGATGGGTACGGGTACGTTGTTAGCGGCACTGAGTTGTACAAGATCAACTCTAGTTGGGTGGCCACGCTGCTGGGCAATGTATCTGGTACTGGCCCGGTCAGCATGTCGGACAACGGCGTGCAATTGTTCGTTGCGTGTAACGGCCCCAGCTACATCTACAACTCGATCACCAATGTATTCGCGCAGATTACCGACTTAGATTTTCCTGGCGCCGTCACCGTCAGCTATCTCGACGGGTATTTTGTGTTCAATGAGCCTAACAGTCAGCGCGTCTGGGTGACCAGTTTGCTTGACGGTCTGTCGGTAGACCCGTTGGATTTCGCCAGCGCAGAAGGTTCGCCAGATGGATTGGTCAGCCTAATCGTTGACCACCGCGAGGCTTGGCTGTTCGGCACCAACTCGGTTGAAGTGTGGTACGACGCCGGTGCGGCGGACTTCCCGCTGCAACGCATCCAAGGCGCCTTCAACGAGATCGGCTGCGCGGCGGCGTACTCGGTAGCCAAGCTCGACAACGGGCTCTTCTGGCTAGGTTCTGACGCCCGTGGGCGGGGTATTGTTTACCGGGCAAATGGCTACACCGGCCAGCGCATTAGCACGCACGCAGTGGAATGGCAGATTCAGCAGTATGGCGATCTGTCGGACGCCATCGGGTACACCTACCAGCAAGACGGGCACGCATTTTATGTGCTGGTGTTTCCGTCTGCAAATACCACTTGGGTGTACGACGTATCAACCCAAACTTGGCACGAGCGCGCAGCTTGGACGGGCAGCACCTTTACGCGGCACCGCGGCAACTGCCAGATGTCTTTTGGCGATGAAATAGTCATTGGCGACTTCCAAAACGGCAATATTTACGCTTTTGACCTAGATGTGTACGCCGATAACGGCGGCGTTCAGCGGTGGCTGCGGTCGTGGCGGGCGCTGCCTACGGGGCAGAACAATCTTAAGCGCACAGCACACCACACGCTGCAACTTGACTGCGAATCGGGCGTAGGGTTAGACGGTATTGATCCTTTTGATCCTGAGCCTGAAGTAGACGAGTCTTTGGACTTAAATTTCGTGCTGCAGGAATACGAAGTGCTGGTGCCCACTGTTTTCACGCAAGGCGTCAACCCAAAAGTTATGCTGCGTTGGAGCGACGACGGCGGCCACACTTGGAGCAACGAGCATTGGGCGGAAATAGGTCGTATTGGTGAGTATGGCCACCGCGTATTCTGGCGTCGGCTGGGCATGACGCTAAAGCTGCGCGACCGCGTGTACGAGCTTAGTGGCACGGATCCAGTCAAGATCACAATCATGGGTGCAGAACTGTTGATCAGCGGTACGAACGCATGACCAGCCCCCCGAACATCACCAACATCACCGCGCCGCGTGTGCCGCTCGTTGACGAGCGCACAGGCTTGATTTCGCGTGAGTGGTACAGGTTCTTTCTTAACTTGTTCTTTTTGACCGGCAGCGGCCAAAGCGCGGTCACGCTGGAAGACCTCCAGCATATGCCCGATGCGCTGGCAGCGGTAACGGGTCTGCAAAACAGCCTGAACACTCTTGCGCAAGAAACACTGACGCAGCCGGCAGTAACGGTCGATCAGTGGGCCGCGTTGACTACGCAGGTTGAGGCACTGGCCCAAGCCGTTCAATCTGTCGATCAGTTGGCCGAGCTAACCAAACAGGTCGATGCACTGGCTGCAGCGCCCGTCTACACGCCGCAGTTGCGCAACCGTGCTTACGGTTCGTTCTACGACACGACGACTCAGACCGCAGCGGCCATCAATACGGCCTACGGCATGACGTTCAACACAACCGATTTGACCAACAGCGTCTATATCGGCTCGCCAACATCGCGGGTGTACGTTGCCAAACCAGGCGTCTACAATATCCAGTTCTCTGCGCAACTGTACAACACTAGCGGCGGCAATCATTTGGCGTACATCTGGCTGCGCGTTAACGGCACAAACGTAGCCTACAGCGCGGGCGAGACTCGCTTAAAAAGCAACGACAGCGAAATAGTAGCGGCGTGGAACTATGTCTACCAGTTTAACCCCGGCGACTATTTTGAGCTGATGTGGTCTGTGAGCGATACTGCAGTGCAAATTCTCACGCAAGCTGCTGCTGCTCCCGTACCTGCCATTCCCAGCGTCATCTTGACCGTGACGGACAACATCAGCGCGTACCAGGACTAAGGAATTTCACTCATGAGCGTGTCCCTCTCCCCTCTGGCTGGTGCAGGCTGGCAGTTCTTTGACGACAACGGCGTGCCGCTGAACGGCGGGCTGCTGTACACCTACGCGGCTGGCACCACCACGCCGACGGCGACGTACACCAGCGACAACGGCGTTACGGCCAACGCGAACCCTATCGTGCTGGATTCTTCGGGCCGCACGCCATCTGAAGTCTGGCTGACGGACGGCACAACGTACAAGATTGCCGTCTACACGTCGGCCAGTGTGCTGATACGGACTTGGGACGATATCGCTGGCGTCAATGATTTTACTGCATTGGAAGCAACCCTAGCGTCGTCTACCGGCTCAAGCATGATCGGGTTCATTCAAGCTGGCACCGGCGCAGTTGCGCGCACGGCGCAAGCAAAGATGCGCGATGTGGTTAGCGTGAAGGATTTTGGCGCTGTTGGGGATGCAGTAGCTGATGACACGGCGGCGATTCAAGCGGCAATCAACCAAGCAGTCGCAATACGAGGCACTGTTTTTATCCCTCCTGCTAATGTTGGTGCGTATTACAAAATTACATCTCCGCTGACAGTATCAGCGCCAGTTTCAATACTAGGTGACAACACCTTCGGATCGCTGCTTTTTGGCGTTGGCATGTCTGCCGGCGCGTACATCCTGGACTTTAATTGTTTGGCCGCAAACAACGTAGAGCTTATTCACATTAGTGGCTTGACAATTCGGAGTAGCGACGGCGTGCCAAACGCTTTGCGCCTCAAGAATGTAGCCAATGTCACGGTCAAAGAGGTGCGTCTGTATGGTGTCACGACTGGTATTGCTATCGAAGGAACTAGGTGCTACACGCATTCCTACGAACAAGTAGTTGGGTATCAAATTTCCGACGCCACAGTTCGTTTTGCTGCTGGTTTTACCGGAGGTGGCCAGTTTACTTTTGATGGGTGTACTTTTACCACTAGCACAGCTGCTGGTGCCGTTGTTATGCCATCGACAGCACTTGCAGACAATTTGAGCTTTATCGGGTGCAACTGGGAACAATGTGTAGGAGTAGGGGTTTTTATTGCGGGCACTTGTACAGGCATTTCTTTTGTAGGCTGTCGCACAGAAGGCGGCGATACGAGTGACTTTGATTTTAGACCTGCAGGTGCCTCTGAGTATGTCGGCGGCATATCTATATCTGGATGTGTATTTAGTGCAAGCGACGCCGCCGCCGCCAATAGAATTGTATTTGGCGGCGCGTCTGGAACCGTTCGAGGATTTTCTGTAACTGGCAATTACATTACTCACGGATCTGATTCTTACGCCGGGAAACTGGTCCAACTTAATGGAGATGGAGACAGCGGTGTTATTGCGGGCAACATGGTTCGCGGCACTACCGCTGCCGGGGCTGGCGTCGTCAATACTCAGAGGGCAGGCGTTGTCGTGTTCTCAAATGAAAACCTGACGGAAAAGTTGCCTGAGTATTGGGGCTTGGCAAGCTGGGCGGTAAAACAATCAAGTTACACCGCAACCGCCACGGGAATGACGACTTCGCCAACCGGAATTATTAAATACTCGGTTATTGGTAACACCGTGACGTTTGATATTCCTATTGTCAGTGGTACCTCTAACTCTACATCTTTCACTTTAACAGGTGGGCCAACGGACATACGCCCGGCGGTTGACAAGGATATTCTGACCCCAATCACGGACAACGGGACGGTTGCTCTTGGGTTTGTTCGTGTCAAGACGACGGGTGTGCTGGAGCTGTACGCATCGGTATCCGGTAGCGCGTTTACTGGTTCTGGGACAAAGGCAGCGCGACCTAATTCAGTTACTTACACGCTGGCATGACACCCCGCCCAGCGCCCCGCATCGTCAGGTGGTTCCTCCGCACCTTCGGGTACGGAGGCATCGCGCTGCCGCCGCTGGGCACCTACATCTTGGCCGAGCGCAGGCAACACAACCCCGGCGTTTTACTGCGAAGGCTCCGGCGTGGCCAACGCAGGCATCACAAACACCGCCTTGACGCATAAGATTGCCATGAAAGTCAACGGCACGATTTAATATACGCTGGCCACGACCAATGCCATCTGATTTTTAAAGGACGTACCATGACCGTAACCACCAAAGTGCTAATCGCTGCCAAGACGGCAGAGAACAGCCAGACCACGCAGTACACGGCCACAGGCGTGACGGCGATCATTGACAAATTTACCGCGACGAACTACAGCGCGTCGGCGGCGACGATCAGCGTTAACCTAGTGACCGCTGCGGGCAGCGCGGGCAACGACAACCTGATCGTCAAGACCAAATCGCTGCAGGCCGGCGAGACGTACACGTTCCCGGAGATCGTCGGTCAAGTGCTTGCGCCTAGCGGATTCATCTCTACAATCGCAGGAACGGCGAGCGCTATCAACATCCGCGCCAGCGGGCGCGAAGTGACATCATAAAATAGTTTTTGAATAGCGGCGCGAGGAAAACACCATGGGAATTTTTTCAGTAATTGGTAGCGTTGTCGGCGCGGTTACCGGCGTGCCGGGAGGCTCTGCTATCGGCGGCTCCATTGGTGGTTTGATTGACGGTAATAAAGCTGGAAAAGCTGCGTCTTCAGCAGCAAACGCAGCAAACGCCGCCGCGCAGCAGGATATTGACCTGCGCCGTAGGATGTACGAAGAGGGCGTTGCGCGGCAACAGCCTTTTTACGAAGCTGGCGTTAACGCGCTTCCTCAGTACGTTTCTGGTATCGCGCCTGGCGGCGAACTGGTGCGCGGGTTTTCTCAAGCAGACTATCAAGCCGACCCCGGCTATGCGTTCCGGCTGGGAGAAGGGCAGAAGGCACTTGATCGGCAAGCCGCCGCCCGCGGCGGTCTTATCTCTGGCGGGGCGCTGAGAGCCGCGCAACGGTACGGGCAAGAAATGGGGTCACAGGAATTCCAAAACGCATACGCCCGGTTCCGCGACACGCAGGGTTTGCGCCGTAACGCGCTGGCCGGCGTTGCGGGGTTCGGTCCTACTGCTGCCGGTGCGATGGGTTCTTCAGGGCAGGCGTATGCTTCTGGCGCCGGGCCTCAGATGTACCAGCAAGGCGTCAACACAGGAAACGCGATGCTTAGCGCGCAACAGAGCCGCGAGTCTTCTTACGGGCAGCTTGGTAGCTCGCTAGGTAAATATATTCAGAGCGGCGGCAATTTTGGTTTTGGTTCACGCGACCCGCTGTCTAACTTCCTTAGTGGTACTTCCGGGTCAGGGGATTGATCATGGCTGAACTGAATTTCAACGCCCTAACACCCCAAGGCCCTCGCGGGTTCATGCAAGGCTTTACGCAAGGCCAGACTGAGCAAGTTGCAATGGAAGCCAATCAACTTAAGCTGCAAGAGCTTAAGCGCGACCGCGACGAGATGATGCAACTTCAGGAACAACTCAAAGGCATGGGGCAAGACCCCGACCTTGACAAGTTTCTTGATGCCTACATTGCGACCGGGCGCCCTGAATACGTCAAGATGGGCATTGAAGGTAAGCAGAAACTGAAAGAACAGCGGGCGTATGCCAATCTTATTGGTGGCGCGGCCCCGCCCGCGCCTGCTGCGGCGCCTACCAATGCAATGACGCCGCCTGCGCCTGTCGCTGCGGCGCCTGCTGCGTTTGGCGCTGAACTTGGGGCGGGCATGTACGGCATGGCCCCCACCAACGCGCTGGCTCGTCCTGCGCCCGCTGCTGCTGCGCCGGTCAACGCACTAGCCCAGCCCGCCGTTGCGGAGACACGCAAACGCATCAGCGACTTGATGACGTTTGCGGCGCAGAACCCCAACATGGCCGGTCAGGCGATGTCGCAAGCGCGGCTTCTGCAAGACCAGCTTGAAATGGACTCTAGGCGCGGCCCGAACGAACCGGCGGATGTGGCTACGATGCGGCAGTTGGGGTACCCCACTACGCCAGCGGGCTACGAAGCATACCGCAACGCACAGCGCCAAGAACGTATGCTTTCCCCCGCGGAAGAAGCGCAGCGCGTTCGTATTGCTGCCGCTAGCCGTGCGCCAGCGCAGCCTAAAGAGCCGCCGCCGCCCACAGCGCCCGTCGCTGTCGTTGACCCAGCAACTGGTCAAGTTAAGTATGTGACCCGCGAAGAAGCACTGGGTAAAACCCCAGCCGCCGCGATTGAAGGGCTGACGCCGAAAGAGCGCCAGACTCGCGAGGCCAAGTACCCGCAAGCCACCTCGGCAGTTAAGACGTTTGAGAATACGTCCGACACGCTGGTTACAGATTTGGAAAAACTAGCCAAGCATCCCGGCTTGAGCAGCATTACCGGCATCGCGGCGGGGCGTTTGCCGGGTATCACAAAAGAAGGCCGTGAAGCCGAGGCGCTATTTGACAAAATCGTAGCCCGCGGTGGTTTTCAAGAACTGCAAACTATGCGGCAGGCTTCGCCCACGGGCGGCGCGCTGGGTAACGTGTCTAACCAAGAAGGCGCGCAGCTTCGCCAAGCGTTTGCCGCGCTCGACCGTCGCCAAGACGCACCAAGCGTTCGCAACGCTATCACTGACGCGATTGCGCAAATCCGCGCAGCCAAGGAGAATATCCGAGGCGCTTACGATTTGACTTACGAGTACAAACAGAAAACTGGCGCGGCGCCAGCCCCCGCAATGTCGCCGGTAGATAAGCAAGCGTTGGATTGGGCGAACTCCAACCCTAGTGATCCCCGCGCAGCAGCAATTAAACAACGACTGGGAATGTGACATGGCCGCATTTGACCCGGACGCATACCTAGCGCAAAAAGCGCCGGCGGCCTTTGACCCGGATGCGTATCTGGCTGCTGCTCCTGCGGCAGCGCAGGCTCAAATCCCTGGCACGGGCGGGCGTTACGCTGCGCCGCCCGCTGAAATTCCGATGGGCCGCCGCGCTATTGAGTTCGTGCGCCCGACCGTTGAGGCGCTGGGCGCTACCGGCGGCGGCGTGCTGGGCGCTCCGCTGGGGCCAGCAGGCATAGTCGGCGGCGCGGGGCTGGGGTATGGTCTTGCCAAGGGCGGTCTTGATATTGCTGAACAGGCGCTTGGGTATCAGCGTGCGCCGGCCAGCGCCAAAGAGGCGTTGATGCGCGGCGCAGAAGATGTGCTGACCGGCGCAACGATGGAAGCCGCAGGCCGAGGCGTGATCGCGCCTGCGGCTAAAAAGGCCGGCGAGTACCTCGGCAAAGTCGCCAACATCAAGTTTGACACCTACCTCAAGGCGTTGGACGGCAAGGGCGACGACATTCTTGAGACCCTGCGCGGAGCTCGGGCAGCAGTGCCTGGCGCAGCGCCGGGGGCGGGTGAGGTAGCGGCACCCGCAGGCAGCGTTCGATTCTCGATGCTGCAATCTAAGGCTCAGAAAGTGCCCGCGATGGCGTCAGAATTTGCTGCCGCCGAGGCGCAGACTGCCGCTGCGCAGGCCGCGCAACAGACGCGGGCGCAGGCTAAGTTTGACACTGCTGCGGCCAAAGTTCAGTCTAAGATGAACTCAGCGCTGTCGCCTATGCGACCAGAGGACGCAGGCGCGGCGTTGGTGGCCGGCGCAGAGGCAAAGCGTGAGGCGGTTAAAAAGGGCGTCATCGAGCCTGCGTACAACTTGGCGTTTAAGGAAGCCGGCGACACCAAGATCGACATGTCGAAAGTTGTCGCGGAGGCCGAACAGATCCTTGGCCGTAAGCTGTCTGACTTTGACCCTAGCACTGCGCCAGAAACGGTTCGCAAGCTGTTGGCCTTGCAGGCTAAGGCGCCTGCGGCCAAACCTCTTGGTGCGGGCCTTGTCGCAGGCAAGATCAAGCAGGCCGCGCCGCCCGCCGTCGCGCCTGAAGTTACGCTGCAACAGCTAGACGACATCCGCAAGGCGGTCAACGTAGACATTGCTGCTGGGCGCACGTCTATGGACCCCGGCGCCGGTATGCGTCTGCGCAGTCTAGGTAAGATTCACACGGCGATTGATGACGCAGTGGAATCTTCTACCACGTTGCCCGACGCGGCTAAGGCGGCGTACAACGACGCGCTTAACTTGTACCGCACCGAGTACGTTCCTAAGTTCAAGACGGGCGTCAACGATCAGTTGTTTCGCGCTACGGGGCTGAACGAGCCGAAGATCAAACCCGAAGACGTCATCACTAAGTACTTCCAACCTCGCGGCGTCAGCGAGGCGCGTAATTTTGTGACGTTGTTCGGGCAAGACCCGAAGGCGATGCAGACAGCGCGGGCGGGGATCGAAGACCTGTACATGCGCGAGGTCAAGGTCCCCACGCCCGAGGCGCACGCGGCGTTCCTGCAAAAGTACGCGGACCCCATCAAGGTCTTGGACGACGCCGGCATGAACGTGTTGCAGCGCGTCAACGTGGTGGGCCAGAACGCAGCAAGGCTACAAAAGATTGATGAGCTGGCGAAGCGTACCAACGTCAAACTGGCGCCCCCGCTACCGCCAGGCGCTACCGCCGACGCAGTGGAGCGGCGACTGGCCGCGCTGACCAAAGGATTACCGCCGCAAGCCATGTCGCACGTTAACGCAGTGCAGCAAGACCTTATCCGCCGGGGCGAGTATGATCGGCTGGTCAAGGCGGGTTCGGACGCAGGCATTAACATCAAGCAAATCGGCACCCAGACGGGCCGTGAATTGGGTGTACCATTGCCGGCGTTCTTGAGCGTGCCTCTGACTGTGTTTAACAGCGTAGCCAAAAGACTTATGCTTAGACTGGACGATAAGTTGGCGATGGAAATCGCACGCGAAATGACCGACCCGGCGCTGGCCGCCAAGGCGGTTCAGCAGTCGATGAATTTGCAGGCGCAGCGCCAAGCGGGTGCGGCCACTAGCGCCGCCACACGCCAAGCTCTGACGCGAGGCGCTGTCATCGGCGGTGCCAACATGTTGGCCCCCGAATCCGAATCCGTTAACGCACTTGCACCATGACCGACGACGATTTCCGCCGCCTAGAAGGCAAGGTAGACAAGCTCACCGACGCCGTGACGCGGTTGATCTTGATCGAGGAGCGTCAGACGACGCAAGGCGAGCGCATCAACAAGTGCGAGACGCAGATCGCCGTGCATGACTCTGCCATCGGCAAGGTTGACAAGGCGCTGCACATGTGGGTCAACCGCGGCATCGGCGTCTGGATGACCGTTGGCGCGGTGTTGGCTGTCATCCAATTCCTACGCGCTTAGGACTGCCATGCTGCCGCAACTGCCCCAAGACAAAGCGAACCATTTCATCTACGGCCTCGCCATCTTCCTTGTGGTGGGCTTCGCCATCGACGCCGTGACGGGCATGGCGGCGGCGGCGCTGTTCGGCGCGGCTAAGGAAGTCTATGACCGCGTGAGCAAGAAGGGTTGCCCCGAGGTTCTCGACTTCCTTGCCACTGCTGCCGGCGGCGTTGCGGGTTACCTCTGCACCTACATGCTATGATTTTCGACCAGGCGTTCGAGGCGTTGCTGAAGCACGAGGGCGGCTTTAGCGACCATGCCGCTGATCCCGGAAAAGCAACTATGTACGGAGTTACCGAAGCCGTAGCCCACGAAGTTGGTTACCGTGGCGACATGCAGGATTTGCCGCTCGATCTTGCTAAGCGCATCTACAAGGATAAGTATTGGGATTCGGTTAAGGCCGAGGAACTGCCGCCCGGTATCCGCTACGCCGTGTTCGATGCTGCTGTCAACAGCGGCCCGCGCCAGTCTGTGTTGTGGCTGCAACGGGCGCTGGGCGTCACCGCCGACGGCGTGATCGGCCCGCAGACGCTGACAGCGGCCAACCAGTTCTCTGCTGAGTCGCTGCGCCTGCGCATCCTGTCGCAGCGGCTGCGGTTCATGACGGCGCTGCCGACATGGGCGTCCTTTGGTCGCGGTTGGGCCAACCGAATTGCGGACCTGATGGCATGAACCCGCTACTGATCGGCCCGATCCTCGACATCGGCAAGTCGCTTCTGGACCGCTTCGGCCCTGAAGACAAGGGCGAGCGAGCCAAGGCCGACGCCGAGTTCATGCGCATGGCCGCTGAGGGTGAGCTGAAGCAGGTCATCGCCCAGCTTGAGATCAACGCTAAAGAGGCCGCGCACCCCAGCGTCTGGGTCTCGGGATGGCGCCCCTTCTTCGGCTGGGCGGGCGGCGCAGGGTTCATCTACGCCACGATCCTGCAACCCATGTTGGCCTGGTGGGCCAGCATCAAGGGCTGGCCTGTGCCCCCGATACTGAACCTTGATCTGCTCTGGGTCGTGGTGACCGGTATGCTGGGCATTGGCGGCCTGCGCAGCGTCGAGAAGATCAAGGGCGTGACCCGCTAGTCCATCTTGCGGAGCAGCTCGCGGTAGGCGGCCATAGCCGCTTTGAAGTCGTCTTGCGTCTGCTTTAGACGCTCGTAAACCTCCTCGGCAAACTTCGCCAGCGTCGCGTGGTCCCACGTCTCAAAGTCGGGTTTCATGTCCGTGATCTTTCAGGCCAGTTGTCGGGGCGGGGCATCCATTTGATCATCAACTGCTGCCGGTCGCGCTCTCGTTTACGCGCATAGTGTTCGATGTTGCTGATCCGGTCGCACTCGTAGACCGACCAAGACCAGTACTCGCCATCCCACCAGCGGTACTCAAACAAGCACTCAGTAGCACTCGCAGGCCACCACCCCATCGACGGCGGCGGGCCTTTTTTCCATTCACTTGTCGACATACTTCTCTCTGAGTTCATCTCTCTGTGCTGCGATGCAAGCGGGGCGGGCGCAGTAGTAACTGCAAGTGTGAATGTCCTTGTAGTACTCCTTGTCGAGCACATCACGCGCTTTCTTAACGCCCCCCCAGTCGCGGGTGACGTAGGCGTCCTTGATCAAGTCAAGGGCTTTCAATAGGTATGTCATGTGTTCTCCTTTATTCCATGTGCCCGCTCGATGGCGCGGGCAAACTCCAACGCGGCCAGCGCCAGCACCGGCTGATGCCACATAGCAACAATAGACTCATCCGTCAACGGCTTACGATCCGGCTCTGGCAGCGTGTACATATAGCTGATGTTTTCTTCATCGCGTGTGTATCCTGTTTCTTTAGTCATCTCTCAACCCTTTCCAAATCCAGATACATAGGGTTGCCCATGCGCTTCCATCCACTTGTCGCGGGCTGAGTTGTACCCGTCCAGCAATGCGTGAGCTTCATCCCAATACTTGTCGAGGTTGCTGTCGTTAGATAACACCATGCACTCCATCAGGATGGCGAAGCGGTGGCAGAAGTGGATGGCGGGGTCGTCGTTCTCAGGCTCTGCCAGCGCGGCGCGGAGG
>Ga0181338_1000049_pt1 | contig 36858 bp, 82 predicted proteins | sample Sp13VDMM110SD_FD_122168 | JGI IMG/M metagenome (GOLD analysis project Ga0181338, IMG submission 122168) | Freshwater viral communities from Lake Michigan, USA - Sp13.VD.MM110.S.D | ecosystem: Environmental > Aquatic > Freshwater > Lake | place: USA: Michigan | collected 2013-04-23
CGCAACGTCTATCCGCAGAACCTCGTGGCGAGCGTGGAGGTGGCCCTGGCCGTCGCCACAGGTGTGCAGGTGGGTGCCCTGGCCGCGCCTGTGTTCCTGCCCAACGGCCTCTATTGGATTGCTGCCGCGCTGCGGTCAGGTACGGCGACCGTTCGCGCACTCAACGGCACACCCGTGAACGAGATGGCTGGCCGCAACCCTCTCCAGTGGACAGGTGTGACGCAGAACAGGAACTTGACCGTGAATCTGGCCGCAGGCACGGCACTCCCCGCGGTGTTCACAGCGGGCGCGACGATGAGCACCAACAACTACTTCTTCGAGGTCCACTGATATGCCCGCGCAACCGTATGACTGGTGGCATGTCCAAGGGGCTGGCGGGCTGACCATCATCAACGCCAGAGAAGCCGGGGAATCTGCGGGCGCGGTTGGGGGCGGCGCCGCCGCGCAGTGCTTTCCGAATATGCTTCTCGCGCGGCCTATCTTCGTCGGCGACGACGGGCTGTTGCTGAGCCGCTTGGGTGTGAATCTCGGGATCAACACAGCACCAGGTAGCGTGCGGTTCGGGCTGTACGAGTGCCCAGCACCCGAGGCGCACAACATGTACCCGCAGGGGCTGGTGGAAGACTTCGGTGCTGTGGCGCTCAACGGTTCCTACCGTCCATCGCTCGCGGTGTCGCGGCGCCTTGCCCCCGGCTTCCACTATCTCGCGACCATCTTCAGCGACTACGCCTTCGCCTGGGGCCAGGTGAACATGGGTGGCGGGGGGCTTCCCCTCGGATATCACCCGAGCACGGGCATCGGCTTTGTGGCGTTCGCGGTGCAGCAGAACTTTGGCGCGCTCCCTGCGACCTTCCCGACCCTTGCGACGGCTGCGTTCGGCATGACCGGCCCGGCGGCCCCCGTCGCAGGGAGCCCTGCCTTCTATTGCGAGGCCATCGACGTCGACACCCGGGTGGCCGCCGTCACCTACAACGTGGCCATCCCTGCGGGGACAGCTGTGGTCGTGACAGACACAGCGGTGAACGTGACCGTGCAGTACGGGACCAACACGCTGGGCTCCGTCGCAGCCGCAGCCCTCGCGGGCTCGGCGAACCTCGCGAGCGCCGTGCTGACGACGGCGGACGCCCTCCTGCCCAACGCAGGGAGCATGAGCGCGACCCTGCTGCCCCAAGGTCCGATCCAAGGCACGCTGACCGGGTCAAGCAGGTACGCTGCGCTCGTCACTGTCGACGTGACCGTCTGAGGAGGTTTGGGTGGTTCAACCGTTTGACTACATGCACAAGAGCGGGTTGGGCGGTTTGTCGCTGGTTAACTTCGCGACGCGCACCACCGCAGGCGTGGGCACAGCGTCGACCCACGACGGCAGCATCTACGCGCAGCCCTTCTTCACGGGGGACCTGCCTTTGCTGGTGGAGTCGATGGGGATTGTTGTCTCCACCGCAGGCACAGCCAAGCTGAAGCTCGCCATTTATGAATGTTTCTCCTCGAGAAACCTCTACCCCGACGCACGGTTGGCGGACCTGGGAGAGCTGAGCTACGGGGTGCTGGGCACCACGCTGCTGCCTGCTGGCCTGACGCTGGCGGCAGGGACGATGTACTGGCTGGCGGTGCTCTACGACGCGGGCACCGGCGCGCATCAGTCCACCAGTGACAACAACGACGACACGCTCCCTTCGGGGCCTCTGGGCCTCGTGGTGGGTGCTGGTTCCTCGGGCACTGCAGCAACAGGCCTGGCAGTGGTGCAGGCGTACGCAAGTGGACTCCCTGCGACCTTCCCGGCCGGCGCTGTGGGCGTCACAAGCATCGGGCAGTTCCCTGCGATCGCCATCGAGCCGGGGCTCTGATGCCTGGGCCTCGTTTGCCGTCCCAGCTCCGCGAGGACATCGCCCGGCTCCGCCTGGAGGGTGGGCTGTCGCTCGGCGCCATCTCGGACGCCCTGGGCGTGCCCAAGTCGACGGTGCAGTACATCGTCGGCGGCCTGAAGCTGACCAAGGACGCCCTGGTCCGCCTGCGCTTGATGCGCCGACAGGCCGCGGAGCAGCGCAAGGTCTTCCTGGCTGAGCACGGCCGGACGTATGGGCTCCACTACTGGGTCGACGCCGATCATCGAGCAGCTGCCGCCCAGCGAGCCCGGGAGACGAACCTGAGGTACCGCGACGGTGAGCTCCCCGTGCGGCGCGCGCTGCAGGACCTGCACGACTGCGAGTTTTACAAAGAGGCCTTCGACGGGGTGGTGCTCAAGGCCTGCTCGCAGACCCTGGTCATCGACTGGGCCCTGACGAAGGCGACCTGCCACAAGCTGCCTGCGCGCATGGCCGTGGTGAAGAGCCTGGAGGACCCCCGGCAGCGCCTGGCCTACCTGCCGCGGCGATACCTTGAGAGCGTTGCGGCGGCCCGCCTGCGGAAGCTCCGCGTGAAGGTCCACGCCGTCGAGGACGTGCTGCCTCTCACCAGCTGACGGGGCCGTCCCCCTCGTCGCCAGGGCTGATGCCGTCCCCGTTGATCACCCCGGAGACGCCACAGCCTCTGCCGTCCCCCCCGGGGTTCCCCTCGGCGGAGTAGCCGTCGGCGTCCGCACCGGGGGAGCCCACGCCGTCGCCCTTGGGGTTCTCGAGGATGAACCCGCCGAAGCCCCCACCGTGGCCCCATGCGTTGCCGCCCCACTTGCTCAAGGTGATCATTCAGCCCCTCCAGCTCAGGAGCGCCCAGGGGCCGTCGCCGTCGATGGGGGCCCGGTCGCAGGGGCTCTCGCCGCCGCCCCAGGGCATCGACAGGGGGCCACCGCCGAGCCCGTCGCCGTTGTCGTTGCCGTGGTCCCCACAGCCCCTGCCGTCCCAAGGCCGGGGGACGTAGAGGCCGTCTTCGCCGCTGTTTCCAAACGCATTGCCACGCATCAGTCCTCCTCGCCAGGGCCCATGCCGTCGTCGTCGTTCAGGCTGCCGAAGGGCCTGTCGGGACGCCCACCTGCGCCGTTGCCTCGACCGTCGCCTGACCCGTCCCCGAAGCCTGTCCCTGTGGCGTCGCCGCCTCCACCGTCGCCCAGACCGTCGCCCGTGCTGTCGTGCGCAGTGCCGCCGTCGCCGTCCAACCAGAAGCCACGCATCAAAACCACCTGTGAGGGCCGTCGCCGTCGGCCGTTCCGTCGCTTGTTCCGTTACCGAGGAGCTCGAGCATCGGGCGCAGGTGGTGGCTCAGGGGCCGCCCGTCGCCTACCTCGCGCATGATGAGGTCAACCTCGCCGCCCATGTCACCCTGGGCCGCGTAGCAATCGCAGTCGCCGTCGAGGTCGCTTCTCATCAAGACCACCTGTTCGGGCCATTGCCGTCTTCTGTGCTGTCGCCGCTGGCGCCGTCCCCGAGCGCGTCGTGGATGGTGTGTTGAGGCAGGGGCATGCCATGGCCGTCGCCTTCTCTCGAGGCCCTTCCGACGGCGCCGCCGTCTCCGCTGGGCCGCCGGGTGTTGTCCAAGGCGCAGTCTCCGTCTCCGTGACTTCTCATACGAGGCTCCCCGGGCCGTTGCCGCCGCCCCAGAAGTCGCCGCCGTCGCCGTCATGCCTCTGAACGCCGCCGTTGCCGTTGCCGTCGTCGTAGTCGTTGCCCCCGTTGTCGGCCTGGCCGCTGCCCCCGTTGCCGGAGAGGCCGATGCCATAGTCGCCTGTCTCGCTGTGTCCTCTCATCAGTCCTCCGCCCATGGTCCGTCACGGTGCGCGAGCTCGCCGCCGTCGCCCGTGGTGTGTCCGCGCCCGTCGTAACCCGCGCCAGACCGAGTGCCGCACAGCATGCCTCCGCCGAAGCCGTCGCCGTCAACGTAGCCCCCGCCTCCTGCGCCCATGCCGCCACCCAGTCTCTCGTCGGAGAACCTGTTTCCTTGGCTGTCGCTGCGCATCAGTCCCACCTGCCTGGTCCGTTGCCGCCCGGAATCTCGCCGTCGCCGTCGCCGTCGCGGCCGGCGACGGGGTCTGAATAGCCTCCCCAGCCATCGCCGCCTGCCTCGGTGGCGTAGCCGTCCCCGTTGGACAGGCTGAAGTCCGCGCCCGCGCCGTCACCTGTGAGCCATTCGCCTCGCATCACTCTGTCCTGTCCGGGCCGTTGCCCTCGTGGAGGTCCGTGCTCCCGCCGTTGCCGTCGATCTCAATCAGGTAGAAGGCGTTGCTCTGCACGCCGGAGTCCCAGCCGCCGTCGCCGCCCGTGCTGAAAGCCGCCTCGCCGCCGCCGAAGCCGCCTCCTTTCGGGTTGCCTCCTGTGGGGTAGCCGCAGCCGTCGCCGCCGTCCCAGTAGCCGCGCATCAAGTCCACCTGCTCGGGCCGTCACCGCGGACGTCAGCGTCAGAGGCCCCGCCATCGCCGACGCCGCCGCCGGGCCAGCCGTCACCCGCGCCCCAGAAGGAGCCATAGCCTTCGCCCGTGCTGATGGTCGAGTAGCCGTCGCCGTTCTCGCAGCCGGCGTCGCCAGGGCCTGCTCCGTCGCCTTCCGAGGTGCTCCGCATCAGAGATTCTCCCAAGAGGGGCCGTCGCCGTCGCGTGCGTGGAGGTCGAGTGGATTGACCCCGCCGTCGCCCAAGAAGTGCTCCTGGGCCTCGCCGCCGCCGTCACCGCGGCGGGTGGGGGACGACACGAGAAAGCTGGTCGGCCCGTCGCCGTCGACGCAGGAGCTCCCGCCGCCGCCGACGCCGTTGGCCAGCCAGCCGCCACCTCCGTGGGATGAGCCTGCTGCGCTGCCTCTCACAGGCCGCCTCCCTGGGGGGACCAGCCGGGCTTCTTGAACCACTGCGAGATGGGGCCCTCGTCTTCCTCGACGACAGGGGCGTTGCCCTTGTGCCCGGCCTGTTCGGCGAGGGCTGCGCCCGGGAGGAAGTCCGTGGCGTCGGTGGAGAACTCGAGGTCGATGCCGCCGGCGGCGGAGTAGCTGACCTTGCAGAAGACCGGCTGCCCGGCCGTCAGGAGCGCTGCTGTCTTGCGCCAGTGCCGGAGCTGGTCACGCACCTCGGGGGCGAACCGCTTGCCGGAGGGGAAGAGGCGCAGGGCCTGCAGAAACCCCGCGCGCTGGACGGCGTCCTTGCCCAGGTGCAGCCGGTGGTTCGCCTGCGGGTCGAAGGACGGGTCGAGGCGCACCTCCTCGAGGAGGACCTGTCGCGCGAGCCCGGGGTGCCAGAGCTCCAGCGTGTCGGGCCAGACGGTCGTCTTGGAGCGCTCCAGGCGCTTCTTCCAGCCCGACGCCCTGGCTGACTCGGCAGCCGTGCCGACGGAGGCAGGGGCCTTGCCCTCGTTCGCCAGCTTGGTGGCGACGATGGCGTTGACCTTGTCGGCGACGGTGGGCTTCTTCGGGGGCTTGGCCACGGTGGCTCCGGTGGATGGTGGACGGGGAACGCTAATCTGAAACGGGTGTCTTGAAGACTTCGGCTCGCTGGAGAACGTCGGGTGGCTCGGCTTGATAGGCTCGCTGTCGTCCCATGGGTGACTCGAGGGTCGGGGCTCGCTCTTGAGATGAGGGTGACTGAGGCTCTGAGGCTCGCTGACTTTCTTCGGGGGGCTCGTGGAGTCTGGCTCGCCCTTACACTACAGGGGTCTATCGAAGCGTCGGCGCGCTCTTGTAGTACGGGTGGCTCGCATCAACAGGCTCGCTGGGTGCTAACGGGTGTCTCGGGTACGTCGGCTCGCTGCTTTGACAATGGGTGTCTGTTGCTTCTCGGCCCGCTGAGTTCAGTCGGGTGTCTCTGACCATGCGGCTCGCTGCGTCTTTCCGGGTGCCAGGATGTGGACGGCTCGCTCTTAGACATCGGGTGTCTCCTTTGGATCGGCTCGCTAAGGCTCTCAGGGTGTCTTGGGGTTCTTGGCTCGCTCGAACTCCTCGGTGGTCTGTATGTACACGGCGCGCTAGTTGCCATCGGGTTTCTGCATGTGCGCGGCTCGCTGGGCAGCACTGGGTGGCTCGTTGAAGACGGCTCGCTATCGTTCGTTGGGTGTCTCCATGTCAACGGCTCGCTGAGTGTCGTCGGGTGGCTGGTCTTCCTCGGCTCGCTGCATTCTTTAGGGTGGCTGATGGTCCTTGGCTACAGGTCTTCGCGGAGGTGGGTCTTCTTGCGGATACGCCAAGCCGCTGCGCAGGCCGGGCACCTGTGCTCGGGCGAGCGGCCTGGCCGTTCATCCCCGGGGCGCCGGAGCATGCCCGGGATCCAGACGGTGCAGCCCCAGTCCGCGGGGAGCTGCGCGACGCCGTCCAGGGCGGTGGTGTCGATGCTTGCCGAGGTGGGGCAGGGGACGTTGCGCCTGAACGGGCCCTCGCCCTTCTTCTCGACCGAGCCCGTGTTGCCGGGGCCGTCGCAGAGGACGGTGACGTTGGTGCGGATGCTCATGGCTGCCCCCTGGGCGCATCGGCGGCGAACGTCCACGTCTTGAGCTCAAGAGCGTGCTCGCGCTCGCGAACGCCGGCGAACGTGCCCTCGGTGTTGTGCAGGTGCGTGTGCCTGCGGCACCTACGCCAATAGCCGGGGGCCAGGAGCCTGTACCCGCCAGCGCAGTCGCTGCCATCACAGACAGGGACTAGCTCGACGGGCAGGAGGTCGTACTCGTAACACTGCACGAGGCTGAAGGGGTTCTCAAACGAACAGCAGAGGGCCACGTTGCTGCCCAGCGTCGTCCCGTCCTTCGCCAAGCAGTCGTTCAAGTACCCTGTCGAGACAAGGACAAGGCCGTAGGTGGAATGCCAACGCACAGTGCCCCACGGCAGAGGACCTCTTCGGAGAGGCTTGCCGGTCCTCCCCAGGCTGGTCAGGTGTCGGCCCTCGTCCGCCATGACAGCCTGCCGGACGTGCGACAGCTCGATAAGAACCGGAAAAGGCATGCTCAGTCTCCTACTACTTGGCGCCTCGAGCAGGAGGCACCCTCTGGGATGTACAGGCGCTAGGGCCTTCCGTCAAGTATCCCCAATATGTGCTAATACTGGTGATATGAGGTTTTCTATTCTAGGCCTAAGTCCTTGATAACACACAGCTTTCTCTACCAGTGTTTAGCCACAAAGGAACTTGGGACCGTCCCCATCGTTGGCCGCTCCGCTGCCCAGGCCGTTGCCCTGGCGTCCGCAGCGGGGTGTGCCATGCCCGAAGGCGTCTCCAACACGGATGACCGGCAGGGACGGTCCTGGGCCGTTGCCGTTTCCGGCCACCTGGCCGCGGTTTGCTCCTTCACCCCAGCCGTCTCCGTCCGGTGGCCCGCCGAAGGCGTTGCCGTCCTCGCGACTGATCATGGTCCGTCTCCCTCGTGCTGCTCCGGGCTGCCGGACCAACCGTCGCCCGAGGGGCGACCGGATGGCGACGGCCCACGGCCGTCGATGTTTTGGGCGCCGGCACCCCCGCCGTTGATCCAGCCATCGCCGGCGCCGTGGTCGTCGCCCGAGTAGCTCCCGTTGTCGCCCAGCTCCCAGCTGAATGCCTTCATGGTCCGTCCCCTCCTGCTGTTGTGCCTGCGAAGCCGAAGACCCCGCCGTCGCCGTCGAGCCCTCCGCCCCAGCCGCCGTCGCCGTCGGGGTCGCCGTCGCCTCCATCGCCCCTGCGCTCGGGCGTTCCGCCACGCTTGCCCATGCCGCCGTCGCCGGACCAGGCGATGTCCCCGCCGTTGCCGCTTGCTCTGCTGAAGCTCTTCATGGCCCGTCTCCCTCAGCTGCTTCGTTGTCCCCGCCGTCGCCGTCGGAGCGCGGGCCGCTGTCGCTGGGGGCAAGGTCAGGGCCACGGCCTGAGAGGAACGCCCCTGCGCCGTCGCCATCAGGCCACCCCGCGGTGCTGCCGCCGTCCCCACCGGGCCAGCCGCTGCCTCCTGCGGCGGTGTTTTTGTCGAACGTCTTCATAGCGGTCCGTCCCCTGCCCACGCGCCGCCGAAGCCCTGGCCGAAGAGGCCTCGAGTCATGATGCCGCCAGGGCTACCGCCGTCCCCGTCTGCTGCGCCACCTGCGCCCATGCCCCATCCACCGCCCACAGCCAAGTAGTCGTCCGTTTCGTCGACGCCGCCGTTGCCGCTCCAGTTAGCGCCGCATGCTGTGCCTGAGGGGTGGCTCTTCATGGTGGTCCGTCTCCTGTCTCTCCCGCCGAGCGGCCGTCACCGTCCGCAGTCCGGAAAAGGAGCCCGCCTGGGCTGCCTCCGTCCCCCACGCGGTCGTTGTAGATGCCCATGCCGAAGCCGTCGCCGTCCATGGAGCGCTCCTCGGGGCCGCCGTTGCCGTCCCACCAACCGCTGATCGCTGAACCTATGAGCCTCGTCGTCGTCCTCATGGAGGTCCGTCTCCCGCAGGCACGTCGACGAACCAGTGCATGTCCATGGCAGCATCGGGGCCGCCGCCGTCGCCGTTGCCACCCCGGATCTCGTCCGCGTCGCCGCTGTAGCCGTCGCCCTTGAAGCCGCCCACCAGCACGCCGCCGTCTCCCGTGAAGTCGCCAGGGCCCTCGCAGTCTCCGTTGAAGTTGTTGAAGGTCCTCATGGTCCAGCTCCGTCGAAGGAGCTGCCTTTTCCGTCGCCGTCATCGCGATCGCCGCCCGTGGTGCCGTGGCCCCAGCCGTCGCCCTCGTCCTCGTCGACGCCTGCGAGGTTGTGCGGGTGTCCGCCCACCCCGCCGTTGCCCGAGAGCATGCCGCCGACGCCGTCGCCGAGCCCGTTGCCCTGCAGGCCGTCGCCGCAGCCGTCGCCTCTTGTTTGCAGTCTGCCGAAGCTCCTCATTGAGGTCCGTCTCCGTGGTCGCTGACGTTGTGGGTGCCGTGCTGGTCGGAACCGCCGCCGAAGCCGTCACCCTCCCAGGAGCCGAAGCCGGCCTCGTAAGAAGGCCCGTTGCCGTCGTAGTCCTCCGGCCCGCCGTCGCCGGTGAACATGTGGTGTGTCTTCATGGGGGTCCGTCTCCTGGTGGGTACAGTCGCAGAGATGGGGAGTTGTCGCCGCGGCCGTTGCCGTCGCGGCTGGCACCATCCCCGCCAGCGCCGAAGCCGGAGTCTCCTTCGGTGTTTCTGTCCCCCTGAGCGCCGCAGCCGTCCCCGAGGCCGTCGTTGCTTCCACCGTCTCCGCCCAGCAGGCCCCTCATGTTGGTCCGTCTCCTGTCTTGTCTTCGAGGACGGGAGAGAAGCCGCCGTCTCCGTCGACGCGACGGGCCAGCAAGCACTGGACGTTGCCGTCGCCCATGTTGCTGCCTTCGCGGCCCCCAAAACCGCTCACGCCGTGGCCGTTGCCGTCGCCGTCTCGCCAGTCTCCGTCAGGGAATCCCCTCATGGCAGCCCTCCCTCGTCGTTGACGTGGCCCCTGCGCAGGGGGCCGTCACCGGCGGCGTTCTGCACGGGGAGCTCCGCGGCGTTGCCTCTGCCTCCGTCGTGGCGCAACCAAGCGTGCCCTCTGAACGGCTCGGCGCTGCCGAAGCCGTCGCCCGTGCAGTCCAGCTCGTCGTAGTTGTCGCCGTCGTAGTCGCTCATCATCAGTCCTCCCACCAACCGGGCCCGTCGCCATTCTCTGCGCCGCGCTGTGCGCGCCCCGGGGACTCGCCGTCCCCCCTGTAGAGGGCGCCGAACTCACCGCCGTGGGCGTGGGCCCCGTGGCTACCGCCGTCGCCGCCCTCGCCGCCCTCGGTGTCGTCAGGGTCGCCACTGCCCAGGTAGAAGCCGCTGACGCCGTCGCCGGTGGTGTGCCCTCGCATCAGCGCCACCACATGGGCACAGGGCCATCCCCGACGTCTTCGGCTTGTTGCTTGCCGTCACCCCCGTCGCTGTGGATGCCATCACCCCAGCCGTCGCCGCCCTCTGCGTCGGCACCGTCGCCCTCGCTGTCCATGCCGCAGCAGCCCCCATCGCCCCTGAGCGGGTCGATGTTGAAGTCGTAGAGCAAGTCCATGTCCTCGTCGTAACCCCAGCCGTTGCCGTAGCGGTCGCTGCGCATCAGTCCCACCTTCCAGCGTCCCGAGGGTTGCCGCCGGCGCCGTCGCCGAGCCCATTGCCGCTCACACCGCAGCCCCAGCCGTCGCCGTCGCCGCGGGAACGTTGGTCGGCCAGGAACGTGCCGCCGTCGCCGGTGAAGATCCCGAAGTCCGACGGGTTGCCGCAGCCGTCGCCGTTGTCGATGTCGTAGCTGCGCATCAGGGCCTCTGCCCTTTGACCATGCGCTTGATGACAGCCTCGACAGCTTCACTGCGCTCCCAGCGGTCGAGGTACTCCCAGCGGTCCTCGCGGAAGCCCTCGTCGTTGACGAGGGAAGGCTCCTTCTGCGCGACGGCCGCGGCTGCTGCGATGGTCTTCTTCGCCTCCAACAGGATGTGCCCTGCGAGCATGGTCAGCACTTCGAGCTCGTTCACGTTGCCTCCAAAGAAAAACCCCCGGCGGCGGGGGCTGTCGTGGTTGTCTGCGGCTCAGCCTTCGAGGGGCCAGGGGGTTTCCTTGACCTTCTCGCCCCAGCCCTTCTCGTCGATCTCCATCAGGCTCGTGAGCGTGATGCAGGCGAAGGTCACGGGGCTGTTGCAGTAGTCCAGGGTCGTCTCTCCCGTGGGGCTCGGCACGAGCTGCCCGATGCCCGCCGTGGTGCCCCAGCGGCGAACCACGGCGCCCCCTGGGGCGAAGCGCAGGCTGGGGATCTGGAGCAGGGGGTCGACCCCTGCCCAGGCCAACCGGCCGACGTAGGTGACGCCACGGTCACCGCACAGAATGTAGAGTTTGCCGACTTTGAGCGCGTTGTTGTCTGTCATGTTCTCTGCTCCATCAGGGGTCGGGTGTTCGTGCCCGCCGCTGTCTGGGTCTGGTTGTACGGTGCCCTCGGAGGGAGTGCAAGTCTTTTGTGCGGATCAGGCCACTGTCCCCGAGCCGGAGGGTACTTTCGGCTTGCAGGGGGCCTACGGCGCCGATACAGTCCCGCTCCATGAGCAGCACCGAAAAACCCCTCGACGCCTACCTGACCACCTTGATCAGCCCTGCGGGGACCCCGGACGACCACCCGGACCCGCCCCGGGAGGTGCTGTCCGTGATGCTGGCGGAGCTCGTCAAACGCACCCAGCGCTTCGCGGAGGACATCCACCGGGACTACGGCCCGGAGTTCGGCATTTGCATCACCTGTGGACTCATGCCGTGCGGCAAGGGGGTCGCGCACTGCTTCGACATCATGGCCATCCCCCTCTCAAGCGGCCAGGACGACCTGTCCCTCTACTTCGAGGGCGTGCGGCGCACCTTCAAGGCCAACGGCGTGTTCGCCACCGCCGGCGTCTACACGGCCTTCAGGCATGCCCGGCCAGAGGTGCCCGGCTATACGGGCCCCGCGGTGCGTGTGCTGGTCGAGCGCCCGCTGACCGACCAGCTCTGCGACCAGGCCCTGCTGTGGGACGCAGGCCAGGGTGTCCACACGGTCGAGGAGCTCTTCGCCCCAGTGCTCGCCGACGGGAGCCTGGGCGTGTGGGAGCCCCAGCCTCCGACGCAGGAGTTTTACGGGTTGCTCTACCCCGGCCCTGCGGCCCTGCTGGTGCTGAACTGATGCGGAGCGACAACGGCGGCGACAGCCTCGGCGGCAAGAGCAACAACGGCAACGCCAGCGGCGCGGACAGGTGGAGCTGATGCGTGGCTTCATGCACGGCGACGGCGGGACGGAACTCGAGCACGCTGGCGCGAGCGGCCCTGGCACAGGAAGGTGGGAGGGATGAGAGGACACCACGACGGCAACGGCGAGGGCGATGGCGGGCACGGCGCATCAGGCGCCGGAGAGGGTGACGGTGAGCGGGGGGACAGAGCCGGAAGCAACCTCGACACCGACGGCGACGGGGGCTGTGACTGGGCGGATGCGGAGGACCCATGGGCCTACCCAGGTAACGGCCCCGGAAGGTGGGACTGATGCGAGGTTTCCCTCAAACAGGTGACGGTCCTGCAGGGGACCGCAACAAGCAGCCCTGGACGGGTCAGCCCTCCACCATGCCCTTCGTCGACGACCGCGCACGGGACAGTGGCGACGGTGTGGCCATCACGGGGACAAGCGTCGGCTCCGGCGAGGGGCTGGGCAGTGCCGAGGACGGCAACGGGCCCACCGAGTGGCCCCTCCTCCTCGGCGGCGAGGGCGATGGGCCCAGGGGGTTGCTCTGATGCTTGGACGCAACGACGGCGACGGTGACGGCGATGGCGGCTGGGGCGACGGCGACGCCGACGGCGGCTACGGCCAGGGCAAGTGGCAAAGCGGTGGCGGCTTCGGCGGCGGGGCTGCTGCGAACCTGCTCGGAGATGGCGTCGTGCAGGCGCGCTCCCTCGGCGGGGATGGCGGCACCCTGTACGTCGACGGCCCCGACAGGTCTGGAAGGTGGGACTGATGCGCGGACGACATAACGGTGACGGCGGCAGCGACGGACTCGACGACGGCAGCTCGCACCCCGAGGGGCGCACCTGGTCGTCGAACGGCCGAGGGCATGGCACCTTCGGCCGCGGCGCCGACCAGGGCAACGGCGGAGCGATACAGTTCCCCGAGCGCCTGCGTTTGCTGCACGAGGGCGACGGGCCCCTGTCCATGAACCTGCAGAAAGGCTCGAAGTGGGGGCCGCCATGAGAGGCAACAGCGGCGGCTCGATCTTCGACAAGGACAGCTCCCGGTTCGGGGAGGACTTCGTCCTCGAGAACGAGGAGGTGCTCACCCTCACGCGCAGGGGGGACGGGTTCACAGACATGACGTGGGCGCTGGCCCAGGGCGACGGGCCTACAGCCCTGAGCAGCGGCGACGGCGGGGCTCAGAACACCGAAGGCGACGGACCCGGGTGGGGCACATGAGGAGTCACAGCAACGGCGACAACCCCGACGGCCAGGGCCAGGAGCCGCACCCCTACCGAGACAGGGACGTGGACGGGGTGGGCGACGGCCAGTCCTTCCCGGCAGGCGACTCCGAGGGCGGTTTCTGGAACGGCAACGGGCCTGCTGAATGGCCGAGGCAGAAGACCCTCGGCTCTGGCGACGGTCCTCGAGGGAGAGTCTGATGCGCAGCGACGAACGTGGCAACTACGAGGGCGGGGACGGCCGCAGAGGCGAGGGCGACGGCGCGGGCTACGGCTACGCGGCCACCATCGACTTCTTGGAGATGCACCGCAACCAGGCCCGCCGGCGTGGCGATGGCGTGGGCGTCTACCTGACCGGCGACCTCGTCGGGGAGGGCGGACAGGGGCAGACCGACGGACGGACAGTCACCCGGATGCCCGACGGGCCCGGAACATGGGAGTGAGCATGCGAAGCAACGACTACGGCTGGGAAGCCCCCTACGACGACGACTGGGTAGACCCTCCGTCGCTTCACGGGGATGACATGGGTCCAGACGACGGCTCCGTCGACGGCGACGGCGGCAACGGGGACGAAGACGGCGACTGCATGCGCTGGTCTACTGGCGACGGCGGCAGCGACGCCATGTCCGACGGCGACGGCCCTGGCGACTGGCTGGATTCCTGATGCGCAGCAACGACTACGGCGAGGAAGCTCGACACGACGACGACTGGGTCAACCCTCTGTCGATGCAGGGGGATGGGGCAGGCGAGGCCGGCTCCGTCGACGGAGACGGTGGAGCCTTCGGCACCGGCGACTTCGACGGCGGAGGGCCCTCGGCCTTTGCGAACGGTGACGGAGACAGCCGCCACATGTCCGACGGCGACGGCCCTGGCGACTGGCTGGATTCCTGATGCGCAGCGACAACTATGGCGAGGGCGAGGGAGACGGTCGCAGGATCGACGGCTTCGTGCAGGACGGGGACGGCTTCGGCTCCTACAACCGCAACGGCGACGCCATTCACAGGCCTCGCTGGGGCGCCGGCCCTGCAGGCGACTCCGAGGGCGACGGCGGCCAGCTCTGGGACGACGGGCGCCAGGGCGACGGGCCTTCTGCACTCTTTTGATGGAGACACCATGCGCAGCAACCATTCCGGCAGCCGGCCTTCCCTCTTCAAGACCCTCGTCTCCGGCGACGGCGGCGCCTTCGGCACGCTGCAGGTGACGGGCAACGGCTACTCCCCGCCGATGGTGGCCGACGGCCCTCTCCCCGACGGGGACGGCTACGGCGCCGACGGCACAGGGGACGGCCCCCTCGAGCTCTTGTCAGAGGACTTCACCTGATGCGCAGCCGCGCCGACGGCAACAGTGTGCGCTTGTGTGACGGCTGGAGCCCCGGCGAGAGCGTCTTCTACGACGGCGCCTTCGACCAGGCGGGGGACGGCGAGGGCGGCAACGGCGCTGGCGACGGAGGCAGCGGCGACTGGAGCGACGATGATGCAGGCGACGGGCCTTCCCTCTTGTGACCGAAAGGCAGAACAGATGCGCAGCGACGAAGACGGCGACCACATGCAGGGCCCCGGCACCGGCGATGACTACGGAGGCACGAACGACGCCGTCTGGATCCAGAAGTGGGGGACGACGGGGGACGGCTTGGGCGATGGTTCAGGGGACGGCTGGAGTGACGGGGACGGCCCCTCGACCCATTGGTGAGCTCTCAGGTCAGCGGCCTGCAGCGCAGGTACGAGCCCTTCTGCGTCACCAGGGGCGCGATGTTGGCCGTCTGCTGCGCCCACCAGATGGTCAACCGGCCCGCCGTCGTGACGGCCATGCTGCCCTGGAAGCGCACCCAGTGGTCCCCCGGCCCGGCGGCAGTGTGGGTGGCCGGCACGCCATAGGCGATGAGCCGGTCACAGGTGCGGAGCTGGTTGTCGTAGATGAGCGCCTGGCACTTCAGGTCGCTGAAGCCGTTGGTGCCGTTGAGCGCCACGCGGATGCCGTCGGCCGTGAGGTTCATGAACATGATGGCGTCGATCTCGTAGACCGTGTTGGCCAGCAGGTCGACGAAGAGCTCGTTGTCTGGCTGCAGCACGGCGCTGCTGACGACGCTCTCGTCGGCGGTCTTGTAGGAGCCGACTGACGGGCCCGTGCTGTAGAGCTCGTTGAGCACGTCGCCCAGGGGCGCCTCGCTGGGCGTCGTGGCGACGTTGTTGTAACGGGTGAGTGTGTCGCCGGCGAGCGGCAGGTAGGGTGCGGGCATGGGACCTCCTCAGGGACGCTGTTGGCCTGTGCGAGCCTGCCAGGCGGACAGCGACTCGCCGGGCGCGGGTTTGTCGACGCCGGGCACCTTGGGGGCAGGCACGCGCGTCAACCAGTCGTAGGGCACCGAGATGGAGAAGCCCGCTTCGGTGGCGGTGCCCTCGACCAGCACCTTGGCGTGCGTGGGGGCCACGCGGCCTGTGATGACGCCGCGGAACACCTTGCGCTTGAATGGGAACGTGACGTGCTGCCCGACGTCGAAGGTCAGCCCGAGCTGCGCGACGTCCTCCTTGGGGCGTGCGGGCGGCAGCCCCTTCTTCGAGCGGTGGTGCGCGATGAGCTTCGCCGACAGCTCCGTCGAGCACTTCTCCTCCGCCGTGCTGCCCAGGGCGCGAGCGATGTGCTGCCAGCGGGCGCCATGGCCGCTGTTGCGCATCCCGTACCGGCGGAAGTCGATGGCGTGCGCCGTCTCGTGCATGATGGTGTCGAAGCGCTCGGCCTCGTCGAGGTCGGCCCACACGCCGCCGTGCAGGTGGATCTCGCACGCGAAGGTCGAGTAGTGGAAGCGGCACACGCCCACGGCGTTGACCCGGCCTGTCGTGAACTTCACGACGACGGCGGGGAGGCCCGGGGGCTCTGGAGCGATGCCGCCGGCGGCGTCGGCGCTCTTGTTGAACCGGGCGATGGTGTCGTTGACGAAGACCGACAGGGCCTTGGCGTCGGTGTGGGCGCCAGTGCCTCGGACGTGCGCGGGCTGCTTGCGGGCGGCCGGGTTGCGGCGGGCGCCGTGGGAGCACTCCGTGATGGTCAGCCAGCCGTCGGCGTCGGGGACGTGGGCAGGGTCTGCCTGGTGTGAGGGGCCAGGGTTCCGGCGGACAGGGGCCTTGATGCCGCGGGCCTCGTCGATGTGCGAGGTCGAGAACTTGTTGGCGACCTCGTAGAACGGCCGGCGGTACAGGGGCTCCTCGGCCATCTGGTCGAAGTATTCCTCGGTGTTCTGCTCGCCGGTGAGTCCCTCGATGACCTTGAGCCACTGCCGGGCGTTCATGGCCCGCCAGCTCGGCAGCTTGTTGGTCAGGATGGCCGTGAGCACCTGGCGGGAGAGCTTCTGCCAGGCCGCACCCATCAGGTGGTGCGTCAGGCTGGTGTAGTTCAGCACGTCGACGAGGTAGTTCAGCAGGGCGTGCTCGGGGTCCACGGGCGTGGGCTTGCCCGTCTTCGGCGCCCCCGCCGTCTTGCCCCGGGGCTCGAGCCCGAGGACGTTCTTGTACCGGCCGCGCTGCACGTCCTTGATGAAGTCCTTGATGGGGATCTCGGCCGACCACTCGATGCTGTCGGGCCCCCCGGGGACCAGCACGCCGGTGATGTACTTCGCCGCCACGGGCCCGAGGACCATGCTCTGCAGGTTGCGGTCCTTGTCGTGGGTGTCGCGGTCGTCGATGTCGATGCCGAGCATCTTGATGGGCAGCTCGAGGACGAAGCACAGCGGGGCGCCCCCGTGGGCCTCGACGGCGTGCCCGGCGTAGCCGACGGTCGCCTGCTCGTTGAAGGCGACGAAGACGCCAGGGCTGGTGTTCTCCCAGGACTTGCGCGTCTCGTCGAAGCTGAAGCCGTTGTCGACGATGCTCCAGAAGAACTTGGAGCTGGTCCCGTGGAAGCACAGGGCCTTGCGCTTGCTGGCGGCCTTGTGGAAGCCCGGCTCGAAGGGGTCGTCGACGAGGTCGAGCATCAGGGGGTTCTGGCGCATGGTGAGGTCCAGCACTTTCTCGGGGTCGGTCTTTGACTGCTCATCCGCCGTGGCCTTGTCGAAGGCCCAGGTGGCCCCATGCACGCCGTCGAGGCAGAGCTCTTCATAGCCCGTGTGCGGCCAGTGCGCCTTCGCCCAGGCCTTCGCCAGCGCCCTGCCCCGCCGGTGGGCTGCCGCGGGCGTCTGCTTGGCCAGGTCCATCAGGCAGTCGTCGGTCCAGAGCTCGAGCCGGACGGCGTAGACGTCGCCGCCGACGCGGACCAGGAAGCCCGCAGGCTCGCCCATGTCCCCGCCGGCGCCCCAGTTGTCGCGCAGGGCGTGTAGCGCCTGCAGGGCGGGGTTGGAGGGGTTCTTGCGCATGGCGGGAGCCTTTCGGGCGGGGTTGTCGCGTGTCTCGACCGCATCGTCGAGGTCCACCACCACCATGGCAGGCAACGCCTTCGCCCGCATCAGCTCCAAGGCCGCCGCCCGGTGGCTGCCCTCGAGGACGTAGGGGTCGGCGACGCCGTTCTGGTCCACCACGACGATGAGGGGGGACACTTCGCCGCTCTCGGTCATGGCAGCGGCCAGGCGCTCCACTCGGGCAGCGTCGTCGACGGCGGCGTAGACGTTGGAGGAGAACACCGACAGCGGCACCTCGCGGATGCCCGGCAGGACGTGATAGCGCGTGAACGTCGCCGCAATGGACGACGTGTTGTCGACCTTCCGGCGCACCACACGCCCGTCGACGAGGGCGCCCGCCTTCGGGAACGCCTTGTTCGCTGCGGCAACCAGCGCCTGGTCTGTCATGGGTTTTCCGGGGTCAGTGCTTGCGCAGCCTGTTGTAGTAACGGGGGTCTTCGGCGAGGTGGTCGGCCACGAGCTGGCCGATGGTCACGAGCGGCACGCCGCCGCCGTGCTCGTCCCATTCAACCTGGAAGCCCCGCCGGAAGGCGTTGGCCGTCGAGCTCGTGATGCCCAGGCGCTTCGCGATGTTCGCGACCGCTGCCAGGGTGGGCCGCGGGGCGTCGGCGGCGGGAGCGGGGTTCTTGCGGGTCTTGCTCTGGCCTGGAGGCATGATGCGCCAGTCACCGCCGGTGCCGCCGACGACGTCGAAGACGCCCCGCTCGACCATCTTCTGCCAGAACGGCAGGGCCTGCGGCGTGATGCTCTTGATGTAGAGCTCGAGCTGCTTGGCGTCGCCGCCGACGGCATTCAGAGCGCAGTCGAGCCAGAGCTGGACGAGCGCCTGGCCGACGCCCTTGTGCGGCTCGTGCGCCATCACGAAGAACAGCTCGCTGCGCAGGACGCTGTCGGCGTCGCCGGCCGAGTAGCCCATGTAGTCCCACGTCGCCGACAGGTAGCCGGGGCCCTCGCTGGTGAACGCCGACGACATGCCGTAGCTCACCGAGTGCTTGCGGGGGCTGACGCGGAAGCTGGTCTTGCTGTCGCCGATGTGCAGGTCACAGCAGTCGACGATGTGCTGCTGCGGGCGCAAGGGCACCTGCACCACCGAGACGGGCCCCACGGGCGTCTGCGCCTCGAAGCGCATCTCGACGGCCTTCTCGAAGGGCAAGCCAAAGGGCGACAGCAGGAAGGCGTTGTGCTCGCCGATGTCGCCGCTGGGCAGGGGCTGCAGCTTGCGCAGGATGGGCACCAGGGCGTCCCGGGCCTCGAGGCTCTGGTGCAGGACGAACTCGCGCATGAGCTCGGGGTTCTGCAGCTCGGCGGCCAGGGCCTGCAGGCCCTGCTCGGTGTAGGCCTCTTTCTTGGCGGCGGCCTTGAGCCGGACGTCCTTCTTGGCCTGCTTCGCTGCCGCGGTGCCTGCCTTGGACTTCGCAATGACGGCGGCGTCGCCGGTGGCGCGGGACAGGATGTCGACGAGCTTCTGGGCGAAGTCCTTGTAGGGGTGCGAGTCCTGGGGCGTCCACTCGCCGGCGAACTTCTTCTGCGTCTGCACCCGCTGCGTGGTGAAGTGGTAGCGGTAGGGCACCTCGCCGGTGCTCGGGTTCGCCGCCCAGACGAAGTTGCCGAAGCGGTCCTCGGTGATGCCGAGGTTCTTGTCCTTCGCCTTTGTCCTGAGGAAGTCCTTGATGGCCGGCAGCAGCGTCGCTGCAGTGCCCTTGACCTTCCCCGCCTTGTCGAGCGGGAAGAGGGCCAGCAGCCGGCGGGCTTCATCAGGAGAAAGGTCAGACATTGCGGCCTCGCTTGGGGACCATGTAGGCGACCTTGGCGCGGTTGGCGAGCAGGCCCGTGATCTCGTCACGGCCGAAGCCCGCGTCGTGGTCGAGGACGGTCCAGTGACCCTGCCCGCCCTGGCCGACGACGGCGCCGGAGGGGCCCTTGAACGCCCGCTTCTCGAAGGCCTCAAGCTTGCGGATGTCCGCATCGTCGAGGCCGGAGGTGTCGCCGTTCATCAGCGCCGACAGGAAGCTGTCCGAGATGAGGAACTCGTAGCTGTCGAAGCTCGTGCTCGTGCGGTGGGCGCGAGGCGTCGACGAGGCGGTGGGGTTCTTGCGGGCCGCTCCTCGCAGGCGCAGACCCCTGAAGGAGGTCCCGATCCCCGACCAGCGGGCGAAGTTGACCTTCTCGCCGTCCAGGAAACGGTTGAGGTCCGCCAACTTCACGTCCGGGGGGTAGCCGCCCAGCTCGCTGACCGCCGCGTTGAGGTGGTTGTAGAAGGCCTTGGTCATGCCGTAGGTGGGCACGTTGTAGCCGTCGTTGAAGCTCATGCCGCCGTCGCGGAAGGCCTTCTTGTAGGCGGTCAGCTCCTTCGCCGTGATGAGGTCGAGGCCGCCGGCGGGGTTCTTGCGTGGCCCACCATCCCCTGCCAGGCCGCGCTGGTCAGGCAGCCGCGCGATGCGCGCAGTCGTGGCGCGGTCGCGAGCCAGGGAACCCTTGTGACTGGCGAGATGCTTCTTCGCCTCGGCGGCGCTGTAGCCCATCTTCCGGAGCGCCGCGAGGGTCATGCCGGGGCTGGCCTTCTTGTATTGCGCGCGGGCCCACTTCAACAGGCCCTTGGCCGACATGCTGCCGGTGATGTCCTTGAGGTCGCTGCCGTCGTCGCCGGCGCCGTTCTCGGTCTGCTCGGTGATGTCGTAGGCGTTCTCGTCCTCCTCCTGCAGGAGGTACCACTGCCCCGGCGTGCGGTTGGCCGCGCCCTGGCCGAGGCTCCACGCCGAGAGGCACCAGTCGGCGTTGAGGCCGACGTTGCCCCCGAGGGCCTCGGAGAGCACGGGGTGCAGCAGGTCCGCAACGCTCTGGTCGTCATCGTCATCGGTCGAGCCAGCCCGGGGCACCCAGTTCGCGCCGTCGGGGAGCTGGTCGACGCCAGCGTTCTCGAGTGCCTCGATGAGGTTGCGCAGCTTCACGCGAGAGAAATGCACGGGGGCTCCAGGGTTCTTGCGAGGGCGGGTGGCTTGGTTGACGAGGGTCCGGCGCCACTCAGGCGAGCGCATGACGATGTCGTAGGCCTCGCGAGCGTCACGGTTGGCAGGAGGCCGCCCGCCTGAGCAGGCCCCCAGCACCTCGTCCAGGTAGTGCAGCATGCCGTGCTCTTGCAGCACTGTTTCGACGGTCTGGGGGATGCCCATGGGGCGGGGGGAGACAGCCATGTTCATACCCTCGGGAGACGTTGTTGACGCAGGACCAGCATAGCCCGAAGTGTCTGGTCCGCCTACACTGGGGTCATGGTCAAACCCATCATTCATTCCATCCGCCCCAACGAAGCTGACTACGTCGTCGGCGGTGGTGGCGGCAACATCATCGAGCTGACGGCCGCCCTCTACAGCGCCGACCAGGTCATCCCCGGGGCCCGCTTCCTGGGCGTGAGCGCTGGCGCCGGCGCCGTCCTCGGGCTCGGCTTCGGCAGCCCCGCAGCGAAGCTCCTGCGCACATACCAGCGGCTGCTCAAGGGCAACAAGGTCGCCAAGGGCAGCATCATCAACCTGCCCAGCAAGTTCGGCTACGCCGAGGGCGAGGCCCTGCGAGACGCAGCGTTCTCCATCGTCGGCGATGCCACCCTCGGCGACGCCCTGCGGCCGGTGGGCATGCTGGTGTCGGACCTCTACGCCCCCGAGGACGGCCCGCGGCTGCTGTCGAGCTGGACCACGCCCGACGTTCTGGCCGTCGACGCCTTCATGGCCACCTCGGCCATCCCCGTGATCTTCACGGCCAAGACCATCCGAGGCCTGGGCCTCGGCAACCGCAAGTTCGTCGACGGCGGCTGTCTCAAGAACTTCCCCCTCGACGGGCTCGACGACATCCCCGAGCGGCCCACCGTGGGCATCCGCGTTCGCCCACCACGAGGCGACGCTGCTGCTCATCCCGTGCGCGCCTGGGACCTCAAGGCCTTCGGCCGGGCGCTCTTCGAGATGTGGATGTGGAATGCCAACAACGCTCACAACACCTCCAAGTCCCGGTCACACATCATCGAGCTCACCGGCGGCGACAGCCTGGACTTCGACGTGCCCGACGAGGTCGTCCAGGGCCGCTGGCTGAACGGCGTCGACGCAGGCCGCCAGGGCGCCGAGCGGGCCCGGCAGGTCCTCGCGGCCCCCTGAGTCACTCGTCGCCGTCGAAACAGCCGCAGGCAATCTCGGACGGGCCCTGCACGACAGGCAGACCCTTCACGATGTCGGCCCACGCGAAGTGCGAGCGGCCGAGCCCCTTGATGGACGTGGGTTCGGCTCGCAGGGCCGACTTGGCAACGGCCCGGCGCTCAATCTCGAGCGCCACCTGCAGCTTGTCCGGGTGCCTGGCGGCGAGGGCTTCCACCTCGACCTTGCGCATCGACGGGCACATGAAGCATGAGCTCTTGCCCGGCTGCGTCAGGCCCGCACGCTGGATGGCCTCGACGCACTCGTCACGGCCCCAGTCCCATTCCACGAGCGGCGCGCGCCACGCCCACAGGTCGGGCTCGGGGTTCTTCTCGGCCATCCGAGCGGCACGCTGGGGCTCGTCAGCGTCGTACCCGATCCACCGCTCGACCACGCCGCCGGCGGCGTGCTCCGCCTGGACCAGCGGGTGCGCCTTCAACCAGCGGTCGACCGGCTGCTGCTTCCACTTCGTCGTGCAGCCGCTGAACCCGTAGGCCTTGCTCGGCAGCTCCTCACGCTCCAGGCAGTAGTCGTGCAGCGCGATGAAGCGCCCGTCCTTGCGCACCCAGCGGGTGACCTCGATGGGCGCCAAGCCCTTGCTCACCAGCCACGCCGAAACGGCCGTCAGGTGGTCGTAGGTGTGGGGCATCTCGCTGCCCGTGTCGGCGAAGACGACGATGTCCGGCCGCAGCCCGCGCTCGAGGGCGCCCACCAGGAGGCCCGTGCTGTTGGTCCCGCCGCCGAAGTTCACGATGATCATGCTTCGCTCCTGACAGGGCGCGCCCACACCCAGACGTGACCGGCAGCGCTCTCCCGCAGCTGCTTGCAGAAGGCCTTCCACTGCCTGCGGCGCTCTCGCCTGTGCTGCTGCGAAGGGTCGGGTGTTTTCGGGGGCATGAGCTACTCCAGAGCCGAGGGTTCCGTTGGAGTATATGGTACAGGCAGGCCTGTCAAGCTCAGTAGTATTCATCCGGGCCGTCGCCCGAGGCCTGCGCGAAGTGCTTCTTGGCCTCCATGGGTGACGGGCTCCATCCGTCGCCCTCCCAGCCGAAGCCGTCGCCGGGCTCCAGGGCATCGCCGTCACCGGTGCCCTTGCCCGCCCACGAGTTGCCCTCGGCATTGGCGCCGCGGCTGTCGCTTCTCATGGGTCCTCTTCGTCGAGGCTGGCGCCGTCTTCGGTCATGCCGTTCTCCCGCAGGAACGTCAGGCACCTCGTGCAACGGCAGCCGTACATGATGCCCGTGCATTCCTCCACGAACAGAGCACCGAGGGCGACAACCCCCAGAGCCAGACACAGCAGCACGCAGCCCCAGTCCTCGCTGCTCATGGCAGCCGCCGGTAGTTCTGGAAGTGCCCCATCCAGAAGGGCGTCGAGCACTCCCGGCATCGGCAGTGCTCCCAGCTCTTGAGGGCATCGCCCTTGCGGCAGGCCGCGTCCCATCCGAAGGTGCCCAGGACAAAGCCCGCGGCCGGCTGCTTGTGCTTGGTCCAGTGCTTCGCGTGGTAGGCGATGAGGTAGTGGCGTTCGCCGTCCCAGCCTGCAGCCACCAGGCTCAGCGGAGGCAGCCGCCGGTTGGCGACCTCGAGCTCGTGGAGCAGTTCCGCCGTCTCGTCACGGGCCTGCCGCCGGAGCACGCCCTGCTCTTTGCGCAGCTGGCGCTGACGACGCACAGCCCGAGGCAGCGCGGTTTCGGCCAGGGCTTCTGCACGGTCCATCGCAACGAAACTCATGGGGCCCTCACTGTTGCATCGGATGCCCATGGCGCTGCCCTCGCGGGAGCTCTGGGTCTTCTTGCAGGGGTCGCCGATGCAGCGGGCCCAGTCGGTGACCCACGCAGGCTTGCAGACGTTCTCAAGGTGGCACAAACGGCAGAGCCCTTGCCACGGTGAGTACCCCCACCCGCCGCCGACGCCCTCGACGACGGGCACCTTGCACCCGGGCGTCCGGCAGGGCTTCCCGTTCACTCGTCCTCCGCAGGTGCAAGGCCCCGACGCTGCTTCCAGGCGTTCAAGAAGCGACGAGCTGCGGTCTGGCCCAAGTACCTCGTCACGTCCCCCAGCTGTTCCCTCGAGACGTCGTCCAGGTAGAGCATGGCGAGACTCTCGGCCGCCGAGTAGGTGGACGCAGCATTCAGCTGTCCCTGCAGCCGAGCCAGCTCGTTGGGGCCCATCGAACGGAACTGCGGCGTGGGTTGCCCGCTCGTGAGGAGCGCGTGCCCCTGGAGCTTCTCGGTCAGCTCGGGGGCAGCGTCGACGAGGATGGCCGTGATCTGGTCCAGCCTCTTCGACTGCTCGTTGGAGTGCTCGAGGACCTGCTTGTAGGCCTGTTGGTGCCGCGACTCGTCGCGCGCCAGCTTGATGATGCACCCCGAGAGGACGACGCAGGCGATGACTTCAAAGAACACGTCAGACCTCCTCAAAAGAATAGAGCGGCGGATGCACCTGAATGGGCGGCAGGATGGCCACGCGCAGCGCAGCCTCGGTCCCCGCCGGCGGCACGGCCTGGTCGAAGCAGACCACCAGCGCCGAGTGCTTCGAGACGACGCCGGCGGTGATGCCCTTGTAGGCGACCACGGGCACGTCCCGCCCGAAGCCCCACACCTTCGCCTGCGCTCGCAGCGGGCCCGTGTCCGTGACCAGCTCCGTGATGCAGCCGAAGTCCGACGCGAGGTCGCACAGCACGTTGTTGAGCAGGCCCTGCGACACGGGCTCGGTGGCCACCAGCACGATGCTGATGGGGACGACTTCGCGATGCTTCAAGTAGAGCTCCAGACGCCGGCCTATCCAGCGCATGACGGGGACGGCCATCGAGTTGCCGAGGGCCTTGTAGCGGGGTGAATCCTTCGCAGGCTTTCCGCGGATGAGCACGTCCGTCCACCTGTCGGGGAAGCCCTGCAGGCGCTCACACTCGACGGGCATGAGCCGACGCACGACGAGGCCGTCGGCGAGATCAGGCGGATGCCCCTGGGCCGCAAGCGGGTGACAAGCGTCGCCGGGCTGCGGGTTGCAGCGGTTCTCCGGGTGGGCCACCTGGGTCGTGTCGAAGGCAATGGCGATGCTGGCCTGCCCGCGCCCGCCTGTGCCCATGGCGTGGGTCCTGTCGGGGCTGCTGATGCAGTCCTGCGTCGGGTGGAAGGCGAGCACGACAGCATCGTTCTCGTCGACGCCGCCGTCGCTGGAGGTGAGCGCGGGCGCCACGACAAACGCCCCGCTGTTGTCGAGGTCCGTCGTGCGGGAGCCTCCCGACTGCGAGGCCCCGCCCAGGGTGCCCGCAGGGTCGGGGAACCCCTGGGCAACCACAGGGGTTCCCCGACCCGTCCCGTCCTCGCTGGCGTCGAAGCCCTCGCCGCGCAGTGCGTGGGCGATGTCTCCCGTGACGCCCACCAGGGGCTGCTGCTGGTTCGCCTGACGGCTCAGGTTGCTCGACGTCAGGAAGGGGACGTCTCCGGCTCCTCCTTCAGCGTTGCCGAGGTAGACGCCTGCTCCAGCGCCCTGCGCAAAAGCGGCGGCAGCTTCTTGCCTCTCTTTTCGGCCCGGCGGAGAATCCCTTCGCAGGCCCTCCCACTCAAAAAGAACCTGAGTGGGATCGAATCCCGTTCGAGCACTTGAGACAACGAACACACGACGGCGTCGTTGGGCCAGTCCGAAGTATTGGGCGTCGAGGACTCGCCAAGCGACTGCTCTTTGGGGACCAAACACAGCACCAACGTTTGTCCACCTGCCCCCTGGTGGTTCCAGCGGTAGAACTTCGCCGGCCAGGGCACCGAGGAAGCATCCGAAGGCGTTGTCGCCGGTGGAGAAGACGCCGGGGACGTTTTCCCAGACGGTGATGCATGGCTGCTGGCCTTCGGCATGGTTCTTCCGGTCGATGGCGTTGGCGAGCTCGACGTAGGCGAGCGACAGGTTGCCCCTCAGGTCCTGCAACGACAGCCGGCGGCCTGCAACCGAGAACGCCTGACACGGTGTCCCGCCGACGAGCAGGTCGCACGCTGGCGGGTCCTCGATGAGGAGCGTGAAGTCTCCATGCAGCGGCACCTCCGGGAAGCGCTGCTCGAGCACGGCCCGCGGGAAGGCCTCGATCTCGCTGAAGCCCACGGGCTCCCAGCCCAGGGGCTCCCACGCCACCGAGGCTGCTTCGATGCCGCTGCAGATGGAGAGGTATTTCACCGCATGCTCTGACGGTGGCAGGTGCAGGGGCACGGCGTCGTCCGGCAGTAGGCGCCACCGCCGCAGCACTTGAAGCACGGCGGCGGACAGGCTGTGCAGGGCACGTCCCGCTGCTCCTCTTGCAGCGACATTACATGGGTGTCTTTGCAGCGGTCGCAGACCGGCTTCGAGACAGGCGCCGGCGTGACCGTGCCGTTGTTGCTGCTGAAGCCCTTCTCGCGAGCCACCTGGTCCACCTGCTGCTCCAGACGCTTCGCGCGGGCCAGGAGCCCCTTCACGGCCGCACGCACCTCAGGGGGCGCCCTGTGCAGCTGGGCGAGGCCTTCATCGATGATGCGGGTCTGTTCGGGCGTCTCGGACATGCTCGGCTCCTGGTGTTGTGTTTTGAGTATACGGTCGAGCCCTGCCGGTCAAGACGAACGTCAGGCCACGAGGTCCAGAGGAAGCACCGGAAAGCCTTTGGGCGGGGGAGGGACGTCTCTCGCCCTGTCCAGCATCGAGGCCCACAGCACCTGGCCTGTCTTGCTGTCCCGCACGCCCTGGTGCCCCACGTCCCGCTCGTCCGCACGAGGGTCAAAGCACACCAGCACGTTGTCCTGCTTCGGCTGCGTTCGCTTAGCACCGGGCACAGGGTCGACAAAGGCAATGCGCTTGTTGAAGGTCCACCAGCGCGTGTAGGGGATGATGATGTCGTTGAAATAGCCCCGGCTCGAGGCCATCGGAATCAGCAGCACCGACCGCACGCCCCTGGCCAGCTCCCGCAGGGCCTTCTCGAGCCAGCGCCGGATCTCGCCGGTGGGGTTGTAGGGAGGGTTGCACCAGGTGGTGTTCTCCCAGTCCTCGACCAAGCCGTCGAGGCCCTCGCTGCCGTCGTAGAAGTCCAGGCACAGGGCGTTCTCGGCGCTGGCGGCGGCGTCGAGGTTGAAGCGGAACTCCTGGTGGAGCCCGAGCCAGAGGGGGCGGGGCGTGCCCCAGTCTTGCCGTTTTTCAGAGGTCACGATGGTCCGTCTCCGTTCCAGAGTTCCATGCTGCCTGCCTTCGGGCGCATGCCCCCGTCAGCGCCCCAGGGGCTGCCGTCACCGTCACCGTCATCCGAGTCGAGGGTGCTGTCGCCGAGCCCGTCACCCAGAGCGCCCCACCAAGGGTTTGCGTCGCCTGTTGGTCCGCTTCTCATGCTGGCCCGTCTCCGTGAAAACCTGCGATGCTCTCGGCCCCCTGCAGGCCGCCACCCGAGCCCTGCGTCTCCCCGCCGCCGCCATCCCCCGACCACCCGTCAGGGCACCAGCCGTCGCCGTCGGAGGCGTAAGGGCCCCAGCCGTTGCCTGTGCTGTCGCTGCCGTCGCCGTCGCCGTTGTCCGCGTCGAAGATGCTGAGGCCCCCGCGCATCAGTACCAGGTGCCCGGCCCGTCACCGGACGGAGCCTCCGAAGGGTTGAAGGGGCGGTCAGCCGAGTTGCCGCCGCCGTCGCCGCCAGGGCCGTCGCCCCAGTCGTCGTCGAAGCCGCCCACGCCGTCGCCCTTGCTGCTGTAGGAGGGCGTGTCGCCGCTCATGTCCGCGCCGCGCATCAGCTCCACCTGTGCGGGCCGTCGCCGTCTTCGCCGCCCTGTTGACTGCCTGTGCCCACGCCGTCGCCGGACGGGCCCCCGAGGCTGGGATCCAAGTGCCGAAGGCCCCCATCTCCATTGGCCCACCGGAGCTCCTCGAAATACTCCGCGGGGTTTGGCTGTCCTCCCTCGCCGTTGTTGCGGTAGTCGCTGCGCATCACCACTCCGCCGAAGGGCCGTCGCCCGTTTGGCGGGGCAGGGCATTGTCGGCGTAACGCTGGCCGCCATCTCCGGTGGCCGTGTCGTAGGAGTCGCCGCCGCCCTCGCCATCACCCGCTGCGCCGTCGCCGTGACAGTCTCCCTGGGGTGTGCAGGGGCCGCTGCCTCCGCCGACGTCGACGCCGTAGTAATCTGTGTCCCCTCTCATCGACGCACCGAGCGGCCCATGATCTGGACGTACTGGGCCACGCGCTTCGATTCCTCCGCCTGGTACCTGGCGGCCTCCTCGACGCGTTCGATGGTCTGGAGCTTCTCCTGCCTCGCGGCCTCGAGCTTCTCGGCGGCCATGTCCAACGTCTCGGAGGCCTGCTTACGAGCAGCGATAGCCTCGTCATAGCGAGCGTTGGCCTTGTCATAGATGCCGCCAGCCTTGAACTGCGCGGCGAAGGAGCCGGTCACAAAACCAGCCAGAGCGACGAGAGCAAACTGCCACCACATCAGCGTTTCTCCTGCTGCCGGAGCAGCTTCAACCATTGTCGTCGACCACGCCGACGAGGCTCACTGGCCTTGTCGACGCTGTCGCTGCGGGAGGGCCAGTGGTACCCGCAGCTCTCACACACCTGCACCTCGCCGTCGACGACGTGCATCGGCTCCTCGCACGAGGGGCAGTTCACCTGGACACCAGGATGCCCAGCACGGCGCCGATGATGAAGCCCAACGCCGTGCCCGCCGAGACATACACCGCCGTGAGATGGGACTGCCCTGAGGGCGCCGCCTGCTTGATGGCCGAGAGCTCCGCCTCGGCCGCCAGCCACTTCGTCGTCATCAGGATGAGCGCGTCCCGCTGGAAGGACGACGGCGGTTCTGGCCTCAAGGGCACACGCTCGGCGGCTGCTTGAGCGTCGATGGCATCGACGTAGCTGCCTGAGTCAATCTGTTCGTCAGCCTCGGGGTATGCCATGTCACTCCTCCGCAACGTGCAACACGCCAAGGGCCTCGTCGACGGCGCCGCCGACGTCGAGGTCATAGGGCTGGCCGTGCAGCGTGAAGCGGTCACACTTGCCCGGCGGCCGGCACAGCGCCCACCTCTCGGCACGCAGGCCCTCGCCGCCGGGGCCGAGGTCCCAGCCCATCGCGAGGCGTTCGGACAGGACGTGCGAGGAGTCCACGGCCCGCACCACCGACGAGTCGCCGCCTGTGCGGGACCAGGTGGTCTGGGGACGTTCCTCTGGAGGAATCACCCGGAAGACCGGGATGATGCGGCCAGGGCACGGCTGCTTGTTCACGAGGTGACCCAGCAGGCCCGCCTCCACCACTGCGCGCACGTCGAGGCCCAAGGGCCCTGGGGGGCTGTCTCCGCACACAGGACACCACCAGCCTGTGTGCTCCTGGCTGGAGGTCGGCCACATCGCGGCCGGATAGGCAGCTTTCAAAGGCGCCATGTTGCATCCCCCTCGTGGCCGAAGCCCTTGGTCCAGGGCGTGTTGTCGAAGTCCGCGGCGCCCTCGGGGTAGCCCGCAGCTGCCCAGCTCCGGAGGTGCCGGATGCTGCGCAGACAGGTGAGCGTGTCGTCGGCGGCGCGGTGCGCCTGCTCCCCGGGCGCCACGGGGGCCGTGCCGAGCACGAGCTCCTCAAGCTTCGGGGGCAGCGGCTGCTGCAGCACCTCACGATAGTGCGTGCGGACGACGCTGACGTCGTAGGTGCGGTAGTGCATCTCCTCAAGAATGCCCGGCAGCCAGCGCTGCATCAGGCGCATGTCGAGGGCTGCGAGGCTGTTGCCGGTCAGCAGCAGCGACTTGGGCCCGGCCGTCTGGTGGGCCTTCAGGAAGGTGACGATGTGCTCCTCGACGACCTCAAGAGAGGCCAGACCGTGCCCGGCATCCCCCCGCAGGTCCCGCGCCCAGTACTCCTGGTGAAGCGACCCCTTCGCGTGCCCGTCAAGCTCGACAAAGGAGCTGGCCCCTTGGCGGATGCTCGGCCCAAACTCCGACCGGCGGTTCAGCAGGCCGTTCTTGGTGTGCATGTCGAGGACGAAGGCGCCCATGGTGCCCGTCCAGTTGTCGGGCAGCGCCGGCAGGGCCTGCAGCGAGGCCTTCTCCAGCAGCGTCTTGGTGTCCACGATGCGGATGCTGACCTCGAGGATGGCGGCATCCTTCTCCAGGCCTGTGCTCTCAAAGTCGATGATCGCGAGGGATTCCACGTTTGCTCCGGGGTTGTCCTCCCTCAATGCTACAACCGAGCCGGGCTGTCAAGCGAGACTGTCACCCGTCGACCAGTGTCTCTTCGTAGATATCCAACGCCTCGGACAGAGTCTTCTTGCTCAGGCGCCTCTTGGCGTTGAGCTGGAAGGCCTGCTCGAAGGACAACACTCTGAAGGGGTCTTCGAGTGTAGGCAGATAGAGCCAGTCCACCAGCGTCCGCTGGGGTTTCCGTCTGGAGGGTGGTGCCTTCTTGGATGCCATAACGAGAGCAGGCCCCGTTTGGGGCCTGCTTGTCAAGTCGGTCAGCTGGAGGGCAGGCGGCTCAGCGCTTCCGGACGGCCCGGTAGACGCCGTAGACGACGAGCCCGCCGAGGGCCCACTTCGCCAGCGAAGCCAGGGCACTGTCGGGCGCGGCGATGGAGGCCGCCGCCTTCTCGCCGGGGAGCAGGACCTCGCCGGGCTGGCGCTCGTTGGGTGCAAGCACCCGCGCCGGCGGCACCGGGTCGATGACCAGCTTGACGGCCGTCTGCGTCGCCACGGGGGCGTTGAGCACGGCCGGCGACACCTTCGCCAGGGTCCGGCCGATGGCCTCGGTCTGCTTCGCCTTGTCGGCCAGGGCGAAGGCCGTCTTGGTGTCGCCCTCCGAGTTGGCGGCGTCGCTGGCCAGGTAGAGCCGCTTGGCCTCCTGCAGCACGGCGTCCACGCTGGCGACGTCCACGCCCTTGGCGTCGAGCTGCTTGAGGGTGTTGGTGAGGGAGGCGTCCATCTCGAGGGTGAGGGCGCCAATGGACGTGCAATGCATGAGAGCTCCCGCTCAGGAAAGGGACCGCGCCCGAAGGCGCGGGGAGGTCACTTCTTCTTTTTCGACAGCAGGAGCGCAGCGACGCCGATGGCGACGACGGCGCCGACGATGACGATGGGCGACACGCCGACGCCGCCGCCTTGGCCCGTGGCCGTGCCGCCGCCCGATGACGCCTGGCCCGCGGCGAAGGCCTTGGCGACCTCCTTCGCGTTCTTGGCCGCAAGCAAGGAAGCAGCGTCGCCGAGGCCGCGCAGACCGTCGTGCGAACCGTGGAAGATGATCTCGCCGTCGTCGTCGTAGACGCCAGAGAGGGAGGGGACAGCGTATTCAGCGCGCATTGAGAGCTCCTTCAGAACCAGCGGCGTTGCTTGCCGATGCGGAATGCATGGAAGCCGAGGAACGCCAGCAGACCCAGACCCACGATGCCGATGCTCTTCGCCGGCGCCAGCATCGGCACGCCCATCTTGGCGGCGAGGCTGGCCGAGAGCGCCACGGGGCCGGGCATGTAGTCGAGGGGGTTGAGGCGCACGTCGCTGGAGCCGGGGACCACCTGGCGCACCTCGAAGTGCAGATGCGGGCCCGTGCTGCCGCCTGTGTTGCCCGAGAGGCCGATGACGTCGCCGGCCGCAACCTGCTGGCCTTGCGTCACCTTGAACTGTGACAGGTGCAGGTACGCCGTGCGCAGCCCGTTCGGGTGCCTCATGAAGATGACGTTGCCGCCGCCTGCGGAGGGGAAGCCCGCGTCTTGGAACACCCGCTCGACCGTGCCCGGCCAGGGGGCCTTCACGGGCGTGCCGACGGGGACGCCGAAGTCCATCCCACGGTGCGGCGACGTGCGCAGCCCGGGCTCCTGCGACGCGAACAGGCTTGTCACCTTCGCGGTTGCAGGGTCGACTGGGTAGACGTCAAAAGTCACAGGGGAACCTCGGTACGAAGTGCTCCCCAGAGTACCACCTGCAGTGCTCTCAAGCGAGGGGGCGCAGTGCTCGTCAACCAGCTCCACGCCATCGAAGTCGACGGCGTCCCCGATGGCGATACCCCGAGCCAGGCACTCACCTGCCGCGACCTCCAGGACAAAACGCCCCGGCCGACGCGGCTTCATGATGTCGTAGCTCATGGGCTGGGCGCGGTGGATGATGTCCACGACGCGCATGTCGTCGTCCATGAACACGATATCGAGGGAGATGGGCGTGTTCTTCATCCAGAAGGAGTGCCTGTCCCGTTGCTGGAACAAGAACAGCATCCCCTCGGACTCGCCCAGGGCCTCGCGGCACATGAGCCCCTGCCGGATGTCCGCATCCGACGAAGCCACCTCGACGACGAACGTGTGCGTCCCCGAGGTGGCCGTCTGGATGAGCACCCGTGGCTGCATCAGCGCTTCCGGGTGGCGAACGCGGCGAGCAAGCCCGCCAGCACGACGATGCCGGCGGTCCGGACGATGGCGTCCTTCCGCATGCGCTGCATGGTCGCAGCAGCTTCGCGCAGGGCCGCCTCGGTGGTGACCCCGTCTGCCGCGTGCTTGAGGATCTCCAGGGAGCCCCCGCCGACGCCGGGGATGAAGCCGTGCCAGGCGGCGAGGCCTGCTGCGCCGCCGACAACGAGAGGGAGAGCTTTCATGGGAACCTCGGGAAGGCGAAGAGGTCAGACCTCTTCGATGTTTTCGTCCATCTGCTTGTTCTGCCGCCAGAAGTAGAAGGCGGCACCCAGGCCGGCGACGGCGAGGCCGCCGAGCAGGAGCTTGGGCATCAACCCGCCACCGGGCGCGGGGGGTGGAGGAGCCTGGGCGAGAGGCGGGGAGATGGCGGGGGAGTCGGGAGGAGCAGCCAGGCCGCCCTTCACGATGCGGCCCCGGGCCTTGAGCATGTCCCACTCCTGGCGGGTGGGCTCGCGCCACTCCTCGACCTGCTTGCCGTCCATCGCCAGCGCGACACGCACCTGGCCGCGGTCGCCGAAGACGGAGAGCAGCTGCAACGACGCGGGCGGGCGCTTGGTGCCGGGCACGCGCTCGTCCATCTCTTCGATACCGCGGGTGGTCATCGGGTTGTTGCCCTGCTTGGCGAAGTCCGCCCGGGGCGCTGCCGACGGCGCCGACGGCGTCTCGTCCTCGAGCTGCTCGTCCTCGTCGATGCTGTCGTCTTCGTCAAACATGCTGATGACTTGGGCCATGGGTGCGTGCTCCTTCAGGGCTGCTTCTTCTTCTTGCCGCCGAGCGCCAGGACCAGGAGCCACAAGGCCCCGCCGACGCCGACCACCCACAGCATGGCGTTGCTGTCCTTGACACTCAAGGCCGGTTGCACCGCAGGGACCTCAGGAGTCGAGAGGCCGGGCCGGGGGAAGTCCGGCAGCTTGATGACGTTGCCCTGGCCGAAGTACGACCACCCGACGTTCTTCGGGCCGCCGGCGTAGAGGCCCGGGTTGTTCTTCGAGTCGAAGGGGAACCGCTTCCCCGACACGCCGAAGATCCAGCGCTCGATGGCCCCCACCGAGTCGGAGATACCATTGGCCGCCAGCACAGCCTTGCGGAACTGCGGCACAGTGGTGCCTGCAGGGAAGGCGCCACGGTAGGCGTCATACAATGACTGGAACCCGTCCTGCTCAAGGGTGGGGGTGGGGACGAAGACGGGCATGGATCACTCCTTGTCGAGATCGCTGAAGATGCTGTCGGCCACGAGCTGGCCGCCGACCAGCACGCTGGCGAAGTCCACGCGGTCGATGACGTTGGGGTCGTCGGTGATGGCCAGGGTACCGGAGCCCACGCCGATGCCCGCCGCGACGGGCAGCACCTTGAAGAGCACCTGGAACTGCTGCTGCGAGCGCACGACGAACGAGAAGAGCGGGTTGAACCAGTTGGCGAAGAGGTCGGTGTCCGGGTTCTCCGACACCGACGTCCACCCCGAGGACCGCAGAGGCGGCCGGTTGGTGGCGAACGCCAGCACAGCGCTCGGGTTCTGGATGATCTCGCTCTGGAACGCCGACTGGTCGTTCACCATGGGCGTGAACAGGATCTTGCCGGCCGCCTGCTGGTTGGTCAGCAGGATGGTCGTCTCGGGTACCCCCGCCGGGCCACCGATGTTGATGCGCTGCTCGAGGTAGCCCACGATGGACTGCACGACGAGCGCCTGCCCCTTGGGAGGGGCGTATTTCAAGACGATGAACTGGTCCGCCCCGAAGCTGGGCGGGCTGGCGGCGGGGACGAGGTCGATGCGGGACTCCAGGCGCATCGGCGGGGCGCCGGCGGCTGGCATGAACCATTGAGCGAGGTCCCGCAGGCGGTTGTTTTGCGACATCACTCCTCCTCACTGCGGACAGGCCGCGTCATCGCACCGGCGCGGACAGCGTCCTGCAGCGTCTCGTAGCGTTCGCCGTAGAGCTCGACCTGCACGCGCACGTCCTGCCCCTCGTCGGCGGCGACGGCCGCGAGCTGGTAGATGGGCGTCGTCGGCCGGAACAGGAAGCGCAGCTGCCCGTCCCGCTCCACGAGCCAGGGCGCGTCGAAGTAGAAGCGCGCGCCGTCGAGGGGGTAGGCCAGCAAGGCCTCCTCTTCGCCCGCCGTCGACGCAAGCCGGGGGTTGGTCATGGGCATCAGCGCCTGGCTGGGCATCAGGTCGTCAGCGAGGTACCGCTGCGACTTGCTGTCGGCCATGTTCCACCAGAAGTTGATGGAGGGCACCGGCTCCTCGGCGTAGCCGGGCCAGTTGTTGTTGGCGCCGCCGACGAGGTCGAAGTAGGAATAGCGGAACGTGCGCAGGTTGCCGTCACGGGTGGTGTCGTCGGCCAGCGCCGTCGAGTGCTGCCGCGCCAGGAAGTTGTAGTCCTGCTCAGGGCTGCCGTGCGTGACGAAGCGCTGGTAGACGTTCACCTCGAGGCCACGAGCGACGAACACGCCGGGGCCCGGGAAGTAGATGGGGATCTCGTAGGTCTGGCCGTCGCGGACGACGTAGTTGACCGTGAGGTCGGCGCCGCCGTAGGGGTCGGCCAACGAGAACGTCGACGCTTCAGGGGTGAAGACCTTCACGCCCTGGTAGGCCGCAGGCACGGCGAGGCTGCCCGCAACCTCGGAGGTGGCGACGCGGTCGCGGAGCCCGTGCAGCTCGGCCAGCAGCTGCGTCCAGAGCTCGCCGACAGGCTGGCGGTACCCGCCGCCGGCGGAGCCGCGGCCGGGGCTCTGCGTGTGGATGGGGCGCTTCACAGGGACACCTCACGGAGAGTCTTGACCTTCTTGAAGCCCTCGAGGAGCGCGCGGATGCGGTACTCCGTCTGCGTGAAGGTGTCCGCCGCCGGCGCTCGCGAGTAGCCGGGGGTGAACACCAGCGTCGCCGTCACACCCCGAGGGATGCGCAGGGGCGTGCAGAACTCCAGCTTGGACGGAAACACCGAGAAGCTCTGCTTGTTCCCGAAGGAGCCGTAGCCGTGCCGCGACGAGAACAGAGCGCCGATGCTCGTCGCCTGGTTCGCGTAGCGCTCGGGGAGCAAGAGGTCGAACGAGCCGCTCACCGAGCCGATGTCGTCGGTGGTCAGCGTCGTCGTGTTGATGATGACGTCGTTGGTGGTGGTCCAGTCCGCAGACGTGAAGACGGGGGGCGCGTCGCCGGTGGAGTCGTCGACCGAGCGAGCCTCCAGCTGCAAGGTGAGGTTGTCCCCGTAGAAGTCGCCGTCGGCGGGGACGCTGAAGGCCACCTGCACCGGCGTGTTCTGGCCGCCGAAGAAGGTGTTCTCGCCTTGCAGAAAGTAGGGCGCGCGGTCGCCGTCCCGAAACAGCGCCAGGGCGCGCTGCACTTGCCGATCGACTTTGTTGAGGAACTCGCTCATCCGTACACCTTGTAGCCCGCGAGGGCGATGCGCAGCTTGCACCCCGAGGAGAGCGCCCGGAACAGCCGGGCCTCCACGACGGCGCCCTTGGCGAGCAGGTACTCCGACGGCAACGTGAAGGCCGAGTAGTTCGCGCCCCTCGTCTGCAAAGGCAGCGTATTGGCGAAGTGCGTGATGGGGAAGCGGTTCGTCTGCTCCGTCGAGGTCTGGCTCTCAAAGAGCGAACGCCCGCCCGACGTGCGGTCGATGACGTCGAAAAAGGGCAGGTTGCCCGCCGCGAAGCCGACGCCGGGGGTGGCCGCAGGAGCCGCTGCCACCAGCAAGAGCTGCTGCACGTTCAGGCCCGCGTCTGAGCCCAGGCGGGCCTGGGTCACCACAGGCGTCTCATTGCCGCCGGCGTCGACCTGCGTCAGCGGAGGCAGCATCAGGATGAACAGCTCCCGCTGCGACGGCGTCGTCGAGGGGACGTGCTGCTTCAGCGCGTTGACCCGCTGCTCCAGGAGCACCAACAGGCCCTTCGCTACCGTCAGTTCATCGGTCATGGAGAGCCCCGGTGCGCGTGCCGTAGAGAGCCACGGCGATCTTGATCTGCGACAGGTCGACAGCGTCCGACGCCAGGAACGGAGCCCGGAGCACTCGCAGCTGCAGGATGATGTTCTCGCCGGCGGGGACGACGCAGGGGCTCGAGAACCACTGCACCTTGCCAGCGCGGTCCTTGCGGATGGTCGTGCTGCCCATGAGCAGACCGCCGTTGGCCGGTGAGAGCAGCTGCTGCCCCGTGCGGCCAACGCGGATGTTCCAGCCGAAGTCGACGTACTTGATGAGGTTGGAGCCCTCCTCAAAGCTGCGCATCGCAAAACCGCCATCGGTCTTGACGAAGTTGATGATCTCGTTCGTTCCGGCAGCCCACACCGACGCCATGGCGCCCTGGAAGTAGACGTCCTCGCCGCCGTTCAACCAGTTCTGCTCAAGCAGCAGCGTGCGGCGCTGCGTGACCGGCGCGACGGGGAACTCCATGTTGGCGAACACGGGGATGTGCCGCCAGTCCTGGCGAGCGCTGGCCCGGCGCTGCTGCACGCGAGCGTCCAGCCCGTCGAGAGCCACGCTGGCCTGCTGCAATCGCTTGCCCCAGGCCGTCAGGGTTTCTTTGACGCTGCTCATTCTGGCACCTCGACGCCCACAAAGGACAGCTGCAGGAGGTGACGCTCGATGCTCGCGAAGAGCGCGCCCGTCCCCGAGTTGTCACTGTAGAGGACGCGCACGTCGACTTCCACGCTGGTGTTGCCGCTGAGCAGCGCCGGCGCCGAAGGCGTCAGCAGGCCGCAGACGTCGCCGGAGTAGAGGAAGTCGCTGGGCAGCCAGTCGTTCGACCATTCACGGTCGGTGCCCGTGTCGCGGATGCGCCACTCGAAGTCGAAGAACTCTCGCATGAGGTTCGGCCCGAGAGCGAACGTCGCCCCCGTCGACTGCAGCGAGTAGTGCATCTCCAACTGCATGGCGTAGAAGCGCCGCCCCGTGTTGATGACGACGGCGCTGGTGGCGAACGCGATGGGCTCCTCGGGGTCGGCAGCAGGCGAATCGACCCAGGGGAAGCTGAAGTTGACGTTGTAGCGGCGGTTGCGGGGCGTCGCGAGGTCCTCGTTGGCCTCCAGGCGATCCAGCTCCGTCGTCAGCCGGGCCAGCTTCCGCTCGAGGCGGCGCTGCTCGTTCTCGCCCATGACTTCGTCGAGCTCCTCGTCGGAGCGCGCGTGCGCCGGACGCTCACCTGGCCGCAGGGGCGGCGTGGTGAAGGGCCTCGACGGCGGCGAAAC